>Ga0334882_1000196_pt1 | contig 108471 bp, 102 predicted proteins | sample GraSluR1_MG_5_FD_207226 | JGI IMG/M metagenome (GOLD analysis project Ga0334882, IMG submission 207226) | Sludge microbial communities from methane-producing bioreactor in Wageningen University, Netherlands - Granular Sludge_15_04-R1 | ecosystem: Engineered > Bioreactor > Anaerobic >...
AAGGCAAAACTCACTATGAGAAAAGCCTACGGTTTTAAGACCCTGAAATGCCTGGAAATCGCGCTATATCATGAACTTGGCAAATTGCCGGAACCTGAGTATCACCACAGATTTTGCTGACGAGCCTAAAAAAGTTTTCTGAAATATGCAAAAATTTATCTCAAGAACTAATAGAGTTAATGGATAAAATGGGCATTTGGTTTATTCACGATGATGAAAAAGGTTTCCTGCAAATTATTTGCGAGGCCAAAGAGTTTTCAGTTGATAATGAGCAAGAGAATCTCTAACCATGGGGTGGAGAGGGACGCGAAATTGTGGGATACCTTTTTTGAAACGATTTCCTCGCGCCCGGGGATAATTCCGGGGACACCATACTTATTTGGGGTCGTTCCGGGACACCATACCTATTTGAATACTATCTGGGTTAACGCCTAGAAATGTGAAAAAGTAATGGCCATCTGGTTGGCTTGCGCAAGTTCACATGGCGAATACGAGATGAAAATTATTCGGGCGAGGTTGGTCTAAGTGACCAAGTAAAGTCTGGGTACGGATCTTTAAAAATTGTTGGGTTTATGCAGGCTGAATAGGCAAGGTAAAAAATTAATAAACTTTATGAATACTCGTTAGGCATATGAAAAAATGATTGATTATCGTCCCAAAGAGACCATTCAAAAAATTCTTATTTCAACAACAAGTAGGTTAGTTGGTGAATATGATACAAAGGAGTTATTGATTACTCACGCATGGCAGAGTTTTAAATTGCCAGATCATCTCTCTCTAACCGAGAATCCCCTTTGTAGAAATTCCTTTGTTGTAGCGTTTGAGACATCTCCAATTGGAAAAGATGTCGTCTTTCTTCCTGACTACAACCAGAGGGGCGATCTTATATGTGCGTACCTCGCAGTGCTCTTTGGTAAGAGATTTGATAACCACGGTCCACTGGAATGTATCGGGTACTTTCGGGTCCCCCATATGCAAGCATATTCGTCGATTTGCAATCCAATTTTGCCTCAGAATAATCATCGACCGCGAGTTGATTTGGGCATAGAATTAGATTTGTCAGAAATAATTAAGATTAAGTGCTTATTTAACGATGATATTAGCGATAGATTCTTTCATTTTTTCGATGCAGCAAGCCGTTTTTATCTCCAAGCATTACAATGTTTCGAGACGAATCCAGAAACAGCCTACCTCCATCTGATTACATGTGGTGAAATTTTATCAAACTACTATGAATATGACACAGAAGAATTAATTGACGAAAATACAAAATTTATCCTAAAAGAGATAGAGAATGCTTTGGATAACGGACCAGAAGTTGTTAAACAAATTAAAAGCAGGTTTTTGCAGGTAAAAAAGAGATTTGTCAAAACCATCCTTAATTTAATAAATGATCGATTTTTTCTCAATTCGGAAAGTAACAATGAGAACACTAAATTGGATAAGGATGGAATCGAAAGACGAGTTGCTGCGGCTTACGATTTGAGGAGTCGATACCTACATACCGGAATCGATTTTGGTGATTGGATTACTATGAACAGGTTAGATAACTCAGAGGTGCAAGATGGCACTCCTGAGGTTGAAGATAGAGAATTTGCATCCATACTCGCGAAAGCTCCAACCTATTTCGGCATGGAGCGCATCATGAGATATTGTTTGCTAAGATTCATCCATTTTGAGGGTGTTGCAATTGACAGTACGTTGGATTGAAGCTGAGCCGAATTATGCCTTACACTCGGATTGCAATTCCACTGCGCTTCATTGCGACCAGTGACGGCCCGCCCGTTCGATATCACGGTTTCCATACGAACCGAGGCTGGTCATTCCGGGGACACCATACTTATTTGAATGATTTCTGGCTTACTGCTAAACATTGTGAGAGATGGTGGCTAGCTGGTTGGGTCGAGTAGTTTAACATGATGACTACTAAATAAGGTTTATTCGGGAGATGCGGGGCTATGTGACCAAGGAACCATTGGGTACGAATCTTTAAACATTGTTGGGTTTATGTTGCTTCTATAATCCAATTAAAACGAATATCACAATTTTTGTAAACTTCAGTAATAAATTAAAAAAAGGAAAATCTTTCTCCTTAAGTTGTCGGCTTATGGAAACAGAAAAGATTCCATTTTATGGTGATACACAATCTTTATATTTTTTGTTAGTAGAAAAGATATGGAATAATCGTGGGATCTTACTAGCGTTGCGGAGTGAAGCTCCAGGGCGGAATTCCGGGGACACCATACTTATTCGTCGGGTTCTGTCCTAACAAAATGCCTAAAGGGGTCGTTCTTGCAAAAGGTCAAACCATCGCCAGTTAAAACGATCCATTTATTTGGAGATTGTTTTGGGATATTTTTCCATGTACCCCGAATGACAATTCCGGGGACACCATACTTATTTGCATGATATATGGTTTCAAGCCTAGTAATGTGAGGCATGATGACCGTCTGGTTGGTTCGCGCAAGTTCACATGGAGAATACGAGAAAAAGGTTGTTCGGATAGGCGGGGCTATGTGACCAAGGGAAGTCTTGGTACGAATTTTTAAACAATTTTGGTTTATGCAGCACTTTTAAAACAAGTAAAACGAAAACTACAATCTCTGTAACAGCCAGCAAGAAAATATAAAAAATGAAAACTTTTCTACCTAAATGTTTCGCTTATGGAGACAGAAAAGATTCTATTTTATTGTGATACACAGTCCGTATATCTCTTGTTAGGAAAAAAATATGGAATCATCGTACGATCTTACTAGTGTTGCTGGAGTGAGGGCTGCTGTAGGGAGTCTGAAGAGGAATCGATTCTTAAATAGGCAGTTCGGGGTAGAGCTTTGGCTGCTCGATAAAATATTGAGCTTATTCGATTCAAACAAGTTATGCGAAACACAGAAGAAAACGGCCGAAGCACTCATTAGGGCCGGAAAAGAGAACGGTGCCAAGAAGATGACCATAACGATGAGCCAGCAGGCCGGATTCAATTGCGATATGCCCATCGATGGGGTCAATATAAGGGCAATGGCTGGCAATAAGGGCAAAATGACCATACAGGTCGAGTACAGCTAAACAGCTCTGAAAGTGAGGGTCCAATATGGTAGTTCAGCTGCGCTATGGTACAGAACTGGAAGAATCTGAATCGGAAATCTTGCGCAAATTCGGTCCCATAATAGCGGCGAACTGGGTGCAGCACGCGAGGTCCACTGCGAGCTTAGAATGGATCGCGATCAATTCGGATACAGAGCCGAAACGTCTCGCTGTCTTGAGAGTCCGCGGCAATCGGAAAGAGATCATGCGGGAGTCAATTTGGTCCCTTGAGCGTAAATCCCTTGATCAATTCAAGAACGAATTTATAGAAAACGCAATGCGGTATTCAAACGAAAATCCCTCCTAACAAGAGCGTCAACTCGGATGTTCCACACACTTTGTGTGCTTCAAACTGGTTACACTTGCCGTTAGGGAATAAGTAGGAAAATTCCGAAGATGAAAATTAACCAATATTCGGTCGGGAAGGAGCATCTGTATAATTTTTATAGGTTTATCATCCTTCCATGGGAACTAGAATGGGTGAATCAGGCCTTCCACATCAGCGAAGGCAACTTGAGAGATTTTTGCCGAAAAAACAATATTAATATAAAATCATTCGAGTCATCAAGAAAACTGAGTGAGGCAATATCGTCAGAATACGCCAGTCAGGAAAAACAATTTACTGGCATTTTATGGTTTGTTAGAAAAGAAACAAAACCTAAAGACACGCTAAGGCATCTCAGAAATTGCTTTGCACATGGCAACTTTAAAAAGCGGCAGAGAAATAAAGCCCCATGTGTTGTGATTGAAAATATTGATAGCGGGCATGTAAAAGCAAAGGGTTTGCTACCTCTCGAGAAACTTAGTGAACTGGTTAGTTCAGCTAGTAGTTGCAGTGTTTTAATGTCGAAAAAATGATCAAAACTCGTTCTCTGTCGCTCACTGCGGTTCTCCGATGCACTGCGTGCCCCTTACATAGGCCCGTATAAATCTAATAAACAATTATGAAAATTATCTGCCCTGAATGCCAAAAAGAAAATAATATTGTCGTTAAAGGTGGTATTAATTGTAAAAACTGCCAAAAACCACTTGACGATTATAGGTTTATCAAACCATTGATTCCTGCTTTTATGCTTATCGCTTTAACCTTTGGAGGTTCTCGCACATACGAACATTTTACAAAACAAAACAGATATCCAGTCGAAATTGAATATGCAATCATAGATCAATGCATTTCCTCTTATGATGAGCCGATAAAATATAGCAATTTAAAAAATAAAAGAAAATTGTGCATTAATGCACTTGAGCAAACTCAAAAAGATTTTTCATATTCAGATTTCAAAAAAGACAAAAAAGGGTTTATTGATAAATTTCGTCAGCATTCCGTAACTGTTTCCTTAATAGAAGGGGAGCAGGTCCGTCGGCCTGCTCCCCAGGGCTGGGAGGCCCCTTATTAATAGCCTAAATAGTCGTCGCTATTTGGATTATGAGCATCAGCCCAGTCATCCATGTCTGCATCATTGTTCGGGTTGTTAATTTCTGACCAAAGGTCTAGTTCGTCCTGGGTCATATTATCAGTGTTCGGCATTGTGACCTCCCAGTCGTCAATTTATTTTTTTGTGTTTTTGGCAGCAGCAGCCTGTGCCCGTGCAGGGAAAGAGCCCTTGGCGATATTCCCATCATTTGCTTTTGCCGTGGCACTTTGAATTCTTGCAGCATCTTTCGGGGTCATCGGTGTCTTAGAACCTTTTGCCATTGTAGTTTCTCCTTGGTTGGATGTTTTTATTGGGTCTTTTCGCCTCCCAGCTTGAGTAGAGCCTACAATGGGCACTAGGGACAAACGGGGACAGAATATGGAAAAAAATGAGGTTTCCGAAAAACAGGAGGAACTGAAAAATTGGCTTAAAAAAATTGGCTTGAGTCAGAATGAGTTCGCTGCCATTTTTTTGCTAGAGCATCACGACACCTGCAACGAGGAAGAAATCAAGAGGTTTCAGGAGAACTTCAAGAAACAATTAAGCCGTGCTTCAACCCAAAAAGAGACACTGGAAAAGTACCTAAATTATTTATTTTCTATAGAAAAATTCAAAGAAGCTGGCTACTTCAGGCCACAATGTACCTCTGACGGAATACTTGATCCAGAAACTGTGAAGATGATGAAGAAAATCTCTAAAGAACTAACCAAAAAAATTGAGCTATAAAAAAATCCGGTGCGATAACTCCTAGCAGGTATTTTATCGGCCACCATACTTATTTGGTCAATTTCTGCCTTAAGCAAATAAATGTGAGAAAGTAATGGCTACCTGGCAGTTTTAAACTGTTCCAAATTGCAAATGCGTCAGGCACTTGATAAGAAGGGGAAATGTGTCAATGATGCGAAAAAAGGAGAAAGCGATTGCTTCTCAAAGATTTCCGCTAATGCACATGCACTATCAGGAAATTGACGGGAAAAGGGTCGTGGAGACCATTGTGGTCATGGGTCCGAGCGGATTCGAGAACATGAACATCCAAAAACTCCCCGACGGCACCATTCAGATCACCACCAAACCTGAAAAAAGCAACTTTTTCAAGGACGCCAAAGAGCGAATCATCCTGAACCTTGCCCCCGAATTGCTCCAAGAAATTCAGAATGTAGCGGGTCAGCCGGAACTCGAAAACACCGCGACCAGTTCCTCAATTTCAAAAAAGTAGAGGCCGCATGAAAAACCTTCTCGTCACGTTTTTCGTCTTTGCCATCCTCATCCTGACAACCAACTCCTCCTTGGCCCTTTCCTCCACCATGCGCTGCGGCAATAGCCTGGTGCGTGCCGGCGATACCAAAGGTGATGTCCTGGCCAAGTGCGGCGAACCGGCCCTCAAGGATTTTGTCGGGGTAGACGAATCTTACAACCGATCAACTTCGTCCAGTTCAACCCGAACCGTCGAGGAATGGACCTATCTGCCCGCGGAAGGCCGCCGGACGCGTACCGTGATTTTCCAGGGCAACAGGGTGGTGGAAATTTTTGAAGGGGACAGGCAATAGCTGGATAAAATGATCGCCGCCATCTACATCCGTAAATCCCGCGAGGACAAAAACAAGTCCTCCCATCGCCTCTCCGTCCAACGCGAGCAGCTGCCCGCCCATGCCCGGGCCCAGGGCTGGCAGGTCGAAGTCTACGACAACGGCCACGCCAGTGCCGCCCGCGGCGAAACCGAGGATCTGCAACAACGCTCCCGACTTGAAAACGACGTCAAGGCCGGCAAGATCGGCCTCATCCTCGTCATTGAGTTATCGCGCCTCAGTCGCGACGACTCCATGCAGGATTACGTCGCCTGGTTGCACCTCTGCTCCCAACACCAGGTGAAACTCGCCACGCCTTCCCGCATTCTCGACCCCGTCCAACACAGTGACTGGATGCTGTTGCTCATGGAGGGCGGATTCTCCAGCGTCGAAATGAAGGTCCTGCAGGCCCGTATGGCGGAGGGCAGGGTGGAGGCGTACCGGGCCGGGAAATATCTTGCCGGCCATCCTCTCATCCCGTACCGTACCGGTACGATCGCGGTATCGGCGGCCTCGTGGTCGATGAAACAAAAATCGAAACCTTTCGACGCATGATGGAACTCGCCGAAACCCATCCCGCCAACCAGGTCGCCGAAATGGTCGGCCTTCCGGCCATTGCCGTTCGGCGCGCCATCAGTGATGATCGGCTGCGGATGTATCTCGGACAAAGGCTGGATCCGGATACGGGTGACATCATCCAGGGACAATGGCCGGCGGTCCTGGACACCGAACAGGCGGAGCGGGTGCGCCGCAATCGTGGCAGCCGCCGCAAAGCCCCTCGGCGAGATTTCGCCGCCCTGCTCAGCAACCTGGACCTGCTCACCTGCGGATACTGCGGCCGCAATATCCGCGCCTGGAAAAACGGCCGGCCCCGTGTCGACGGCACACGCATCGATTACTACGGTTGCCGGGCTAAGGATAGCGGTGGCTGTAAACAGAGCCGCATGCTGCCCACCCATATTTTGGATGAGCGGGTACTGGTCAACCTGTTCGGCAATATCGAGCGCCCGAACCTGCGCCCGTGCCTGTAGCGCAGACTACCACCTCGAAGCCTTTAAAAAACTTAATATTCCCTTCAGGCATTGAATAGAGATGGCCCTCCCACCCCATTACCCGCACAAAATAGCGAGGAGCCCGTCTTTGTCATTCTGGGCACGGCTCCAGGCCGACAACTCTGGTTTCCTTGCCTTCCTTGACGCCCTTCAACAGCAGGGCGGCATTCAATACCACCAGCACGGAGCTGACATTATGCATCAGGGCGCCGCTTACCGGCCCGAGGATGCCGATCGCGGCAAGCGCAATGGCGCCGAAATTAAGACTCAGCGAAAGGACGATGTTCTGCTTTATCTTTTGTGAAACCGAGGTCGCCAGTGCCATGAGGTAAGGCAGCTTGGCAAGTTCATCCTTGACCAGAATGATGTCCGCGGAATCGGCCGCAATGTCGCTGCCGATACCCGCCATGGCGATACCGATACTCGCGGCCTTCAGGGCCGGCGCATCATTGATCCCGTCCCCTACCATGCAGACCCTTTCGCCCGTGCCCTCATACTCTTCAATCGCTTGCAGCTTGCCTTCCGGCAGCAGCTCGGCGCGGAAGTCGTCGATGCCCACTTCCTGGGAAATCTTCCCGGCAATCGCCTGAGCATCCCCGGTCAGCAGGGTGATCCGCTTGCCAAACTCCGCCAGGCGTTGGACAATTCTTTGGGAGTCGGGCCGCAAGGTGTCCGCCAGGGTCAGGGCCCCGACGACCTTTTGGTTCATGGCCATCAGCACAACGCTGCGGCCGGATGCATTCTGCCGGGCAACCAGGTCCGCAAAGCAGGGATCCAGGGACAAGCCATGGGCGTTCAGGATGGACTTGTTTCCCAGGATGACTTCCTGCCCCCCTACCATGGCGGCGACGCCCCGACCGGGAAGGACGGCAAACTTGTCCGGCTCGCGCAAATCCATGTTCCGAGCCTTGGCGGCTTTGACGATAGCCACGCCCAGCGGGTGCTCGGAGTGCATTTCGACGGAGGCGCACAAGTGAAGGAAGTCCTCTTCCGTCAGGGATGAACCCTCGGCCAGGAACATCTCCTTGACCTTCGGTTCGCCGTGGGTCAAGGTGCCGGTTTTGTCGAAAACGATGCGCCGGACGTGGGTCAACTGCTCCAGAGCCGCCCCCGACTTGATGATCACCCCATGTTTGGTGGCATTGCCGATGCCCGCCGCAATGGCGGTCGGGGTGGCCAGAACCAGGGCGCAAGGGCAGAAAACCACCAGCACGGTAATGGCGCGGATGACGTCGCCGGTGGCGAAGCCGACGACGACGGCGAGCAGCAGCGCCACAACAACCAGGCAGCTGGCCCAACGGTCCATGATGCCGACGATGGGAGCCTTGTTGTTCTCGGCTTCGCTGATCATGGCGATCATGCGGGCAATGGACGAATCTTCCCCCACCTTGGTGGCCCTCACCAGGATACTGCCGTGCATGTTGGTGGTGGCGCTGTACACCTCATCGCCCGCGGCCTTGTCCACCGGAACGGATTCTCCGGTCATGAGTGCCTGATCGACGCTGGTTGCCCCTTCGACGACCACACCATCGACAGGAATGCTTTCGCCTGCGTTGATGCGGACCATGTCGCCTGCCACGACTTCCCTGGCATCGATAAGGGCATATTCGCCTCCCCGTTGCACGCGGGCCGTGGCAGGCTTCATGTCCATCAGGGATTTCAGACCGGCCTTCGAGCGCCTTACGGTGTAATCTTCGAGGAGTTCCCCGATGGCCATGATGAACACGACTTCCCCGGCCGCAAACAGCTCCCCGACCGCCACGCAGGCAATGACGGCAATGGAAATAAGCAGACCGGCCCGGACATTTCCGTGAAAGACAAGTTTGCGAAAGCTGTTTACGATGACCGGTGCACCTGAGATGAGAATGGCGCCCCAGGCGGGATCCAGCCCCATCAGGGTAAGGTCGGTGGCGATGCTCAACAAGAGGAACAGGCCGGAAATCGCGGTCAGAACCATGGTCCGTTTTTCTTCGTCTGCCCTTACTGCCTTGAGAAAACTCATAAGAGGCTCCTGTCCCGAACGGCCGGCCAGATTGCGGCACCGGAAAATATTAATGGTTGTCATTTTCAATCTAGGCGCGGAGCATGACGATATCAGAAAATTTTCTCCCCGCCTTCTCATCGTAGGAAGTTGGTTTAGAACTGTTGAACCAGACGTTCCAGATACCCTTTCAGGCTGTCCAGTTCATCGTCGCCGAAGGACGCCGTGATCTCGGCGGTGAGCAGACAATGCATCTGGTGGTGCTCTTCGAACTGTTCGCGCCCAAGCTCGGTAAGAACAATGACATAGGAACGGCGGTCCGTGGGATGAGGCTGCCGGGCGACTAGGCCGTCTCTTTCCAGCCGGTCAACCATGACGGTCAGGGTGCCGGTGGTAATGCCCATCTTTTCGGCCAGCTCTTTCATGCGCAGCCGTTCGTGGTGGCCGATAATCTCCACCGCATGCATCTGGGCCGTCGACAGGCCGCTTTTCCGGACCACTTCCTGCTCCCAGGAGGAGATTTTGTCATACAGCTCAATGAGGATTTGCGAAAGCTCAACCTGTCTCTGATCTGCCATGGCGCGCCTTTTTGAAGATTTGATTTGATTTTCAAGCAATCTAACCATGGTATAGCTTGAGAGTCAAATAAAAATTGCGCCATTTTTCCAGCCATTCCCAAAATGGTCCAGGGACCTTCTCGCCAGAGGTGGTGTCCCGTGGGCAATGGCGCAGGCGGCCCGCCGAGCGATTCAAGCCCCTGGCGATTCGGTCCGGTCGTTTGGCTTGCCTTGGCCAAGGACTCGGCAGATCAGCTTTCGCATCTCGTCCAGCAGCAAAACGCTGGACGCCGCCGTGGTCGCTACCAGCCAATCGGCAGCAGACAAGGCTGTGGTTCCGAATATCAGCTGGGCCATGGGCCAGTGGACGACCACACCCTGCAGCAGGACAACACCACCCAGGGCGAGCCAGAGCTTGCGGTTGCGCAGAAAGTTGGCGTTGAAAGTGGTTTGATGTTCTGCCCGAGCGTTAAAGACGTTAAAAAACTGGAACAACACAAAGGTCGTGAAAGCCATGGTGACGGCGTAGGCCGAATCGCCCCGGTGCAGACTGCGCACAAACACCGCCAGGGTGCCGGCCATCATGATGAGGCCATAAAACATCAACCTCAGGAGGCGTCCGGCGGGAAGGATCTGGGTGCCCGGTGTGCGGGGCGGTTCCCCCATCAATCCGGGGCGGGCGGGTTCGACCCCCAGGGTCATGGCCGGCGGTCCGTCCATGATAATGTTGATCCAAAGCAGTTGAATGGCGTTGAAAGGGACCGGCAGGCCCAGCAAGGTGGCACTGAGGACCGTGAGAATGGCGGCAATGTTGGTGGACAGCTGAAAGCGTACGAACTTGAGGATGTTGTCATAGATCAGTCGCCCCTCCTCCACGGCATGGACAATCGTGGCGAAATTGTCATCCGTCAGGACCAGCGTCGCTGCCTCCTTGGCCACCGCGGTGCCGGTGATGCCCATGGCGATGCCAATGTCTGCCGCCTTGAGGGCCGGCGCATCGTTGACCCCGTCGCCGGTCATGGCCGTGATGTGGCCGTCGGCCTTGAGGGCCTTGACGATCTTCACCTTGTGCTGCGGTGCGACCCGTGCGAAAACCGCAATATGGGGCAGGGCCCGGCGCAGTTCCGCATCGGTCATGAGGTCCAGGTCGGCACCCGTCGTCACCTCGCCATGGAGCCCGAGTTCGCGGGCGATGGCCGCTGCAGTGACTTTGTGATCGCCGGTGATCATCTTGACCTGTATGCCCGCCTCACGGCACCGGGCAATGGCTTGTGCCGCTTCCCGTCGCGGCGGATCCATGAGGCCGACCAATCCCAAAAAAGTCCAGTCCCTGGCCCATTGCCAAAGATCGTCGGCTGGATCGAAGTCCCGCCCGGGGATCTCTCGCCAGGCCACGGCCAGGACCCGCAGGGCCTGCTGGGCCAAAGCCTCATTCTCGGTGCGGACCGAGGTCCGCACTTCTTCCCCCAGGGGCATCGGACCTTTATGGGTGAGAAAGTGCCCGACATGGTTTAAAAGTACATCGGGCGCCCCTTTGACATACATGTCTACCATGTCACCCCGATGATGAAAGGTGGCCATGAACTTGTGTTCCGAATCAAAGGGGATCTCGGCGATCCGAGGGTGGCGGTGCTGTTCGACCAGAGGATCGAGGCCGCCTTTCTCGGCCAAAACGTAGAGGGCCCCTTCCGTCGGATCGCCGATGAGCCGGCCATCGCGCACCCGCGATTCGTTGCACAAGGCCGCCGCCAGCAGCAATGGCGTCAGGAGTTGGCGGTCGCAACCCGATATACTGCCTTCGAGTCCGTAACCCTGGCCGGTGACCGCAAAGCGATGCCCGGCGCACCAGCCCGCGCGCGCCGTCATCTGGTTGAGGGTGAGGGTTCCCGTCTTGTCGGTGCAGATGACCGTGGTCGAGCCCAGCGTCTCCACGGCCGCCAGTTTTTTCAGGATGGCCCGTTTGCGGCCCATGCGCCACATGCCGACGGCCAGAGTCACAGTCACCACCGCCGGCAGTCCTTCGGGCACCGCCGCGACGGCAAGGGCTACCGAAGTCATGGCCGCATCCATCCAATTCGCCCCGCGCGCCATGACGAGGGTGAAAATGACCAGGACCACGGCCCCGGCAATGGCGGCCAGGCGTTTGCCGAGGACGTCGAGCTGCTTCTGAAGCGGGGTTGGTGATTCCGGCGCCTGGGCGATCATGTCGGCCAGACCGCCCATGGCCGTATGCATGCCGGTGTCGGTGACCAGCATCGTGCCCCGGCCGCGGGTCACCACCGTATTCATGAACAACATGTTGTTGCGGTCACCCAGGGCCAGTGTTTCCTGATGCAGGGCCGCGTTCGACTTCCCTACGGCATGGGATTCTCCGGTTAGAGCCGATTCTTGGACCTCCAGGCTGTGTCCCTCAACCAATCGACCGTCGGCCGGCACCCGTTCCCCCGCTTCGAGCAGGACGATATCGCCCGGCACCAGCAGTGTCGCGTCCAATTCGTGCATTCGGCCATCTCGCCGGACCCGGGCGCGTGTCGCCAACATGCCTTTCAATGCCGTCAGGGTCTGCTCGGCCCGGTGTTCCTGGTAAAAACCGAGGGTTGCGTTCAGCACTACGACGATGAGGATGACGACCGCGTCCTTGGCCGCTCCGATACCCAGGGACAGCACGGCAGCAAGCAGCAGAACCATGACCAGCAAACTTTTGAATTGATCCAGAAATTTGCGCCAAAGGGGGCGCGGAACCGCCTCTCGCAGCCGATTTTCGCCAAGGCGGGCCAGTCGTGCGCCGGCTTCTTCCGAGGACAGACCCAAGACGGCATCGGAAGCCAGAGCGGATAGGGCCTCCGTCGCGGAAAGGGCATGCCACACTCTTGTTTCGGGGCCGTTATTCATGGGGGCATTCCTTGTCATTGGGTGATGGGGAGGAAAGGATTGCATATTTTTATTCCGGTTTCTGCGGAACATGTTTTTCCCACCACAAAACCAAGGCGCTCGCCACGAAAACCGAGGAGTAAGTACCGGCAATAATTCCGATCAGCATGGCGAAAGCAAAGTTGTTGATAACGGTTCCGCCGAAAAAAAACAGAGCTGCAACCACCAGAAGGGTCGTTCCTGAAGTGAGAATGGTCCGGGAAAGGGTTTCATTGAGGCTCCGGTTCACCAGCCCGGCAAAACCCTCTGCCGGATTGTGGCTGCGGTTCTCACGGATACGATCATAGATGACGATGGTGTCGTTCAAAGAATAGCCGATGATGGTCAAAAAGGCTGCAATGCTGGTCAGATCGAGCTCCCTGTTGAAAAGAGAAAAGAATCCAAGGGTTATGAGTACGTCATGCATCAAGGCCACGACCGCACCAACGGCAAAGCGGAATTCAAAGCGCCAGGAAATATAGAGCAGGGTGCCGCCGATGGCATAAACAAGGGCTAACAGCCCATTTTTCTTCAGATCTCGACCGACTTGAGAACCCACCATCTCGGTGCGGCGGAGTTCCACTTTGCCCTTGCCGAAGGCAGATTGCAGGGCCAAATCCACCGCTTGGGCCATGGGTTGCAGTTCCCCATCGGTTTGCTGCGCCCTGATCAAAAACTCGTTGGCATCATTGCCGATTTGCTGCACGGTAAAAGAGCCCAGCGGCAATCCCTGCAAAGCCTGTCGAATCTCGGCAGCTTCCGTTTTTTGGCTGAACTGGACCTGGATCAGGGTTCCGCCGGCGAAGTCGATGCCGTACTTGAATCCGCCCTTGGCGACCAGGGAGAAAAGTCCGGCCAGGATGATGATCAGAGAGACGCAAATCGCCAACCGGTTTCGGCCGACGAAGTCAATATTCGTTTCAGGTTTGACTATTTGCATGATGCGTACCTGCCTTTCCTGTGGCAAAACGATAGGCCTGCACCTCGGCACACCCGGACCTGCCATGCGCGCCCGGTACGCCGAGAGGCCGTAACCATGGCGTGAAAAGCCGTAAAAACAACCTCTGCAACCGAGCCAAATTCCTGGCTGCATTCAGGTTATTGCCAATGGGAGGTTGTGTTTGGCGGGCTCAGACGCAAGGGGGTGGTCGGGGCAGAACAGGCGAGAAATGGACGACGGCAGGAAGCGCAGGGCGGTCCTGGTTTTCGCGACGGACCCGGGAACAGCAGGGTGAGGGGAAACAACGGATGAAGTTGGGAAGAACCGGCTGAGGCGGGGAGAGCGGCTGGTTATTTGGCGGGGACGGCTGTCCCGTGGTAGCGACGATTTCCGGGACGATATTGGGAGCGGACAGGGAATCGGTGGTTTGGAACGATCCGTTCCAGACGTCTCCGGTCGGGCAGCCAGTGCAGAAAAGTGCCAACAAAAGCCAGAACCAGAGGAACCTTCGAAGCCGGCTTTTGTGCGGATCGACGCGTTTCATATTTGGTTACGACACCGCACCCTTCCTTGAAGACAACCGTGCCATACGGAAAGTTTCTGCATAGCGGATCCATACAGCATTCGCGTCAAAAAATCCATGGAATATATTTATGGCAGCCGGCCGCGCCTGTCGCGCAAAAGGCGGTCTCGGCTGGAAGGTCCCGACCATTTCCGGACAGGATTGCGGCGCCGGCCATGACGAGGATCAAATCGCCTCCATTGCCGCTAGCGTCGCCCATATTCGTAGTTTGGTTGTTGGCCAGCACTGCCCCGTTTCGCGTCCCGCGAGGCCCAAAAAGGGCCCTGTAGATCAAGCTGGCAGGGCTTGGGAATTTATTGGGAGCAGGTCGAGATTCAGAACTTGTTTGCCGTTTCCATGCCATGCATGGGAAGCGAAAGCTTCGCCTGTGTCCCTCCGTTGACCACGCTGGAGACGGAAATCTCCCCGCCATGTGCGTGAACAATCGATTGAACCAGGCTCAGACCAAGGCCGTTTCCTGGTGTGGAACGGCTTTGGTCTCCCCTGAAAAACCGATCGTAGATGCGGGGCAAATCCTCTGCCGGGATACCCGGGCCGTTATCGGCTATCGCTACAACCAGGCTCCCATTCTCAACGAAGCTTAAAACCTCCACGGCTCCGCCCTGTTGGGTAAATTTGATGGCGTTGTCCAGCAAATTGGCCAGCGCACGCTGCAAGCAACTCCGATCGCCACGCACTATCAGGGGCGCTTCGGGAACCCTGGTGGTCAACGTGATCTCCTTGTCCTGGGCGACGGAGGAATACAATTCCGCCACATCCAGAACCATTTCCTTCATATCGACAGGATCGTGGGCCAGGGGTCGCAGCCCGGCGTCGGTCGCGGCGATTTCCAGCATGATGTTGATGGTGCCGACCAGTCGGTCGCACTCTTCAACAACCGCTCCTGCCATATCGCGATATTCCTCAATGTTTTGATCTCCGGTGAGGGAGGTCTCCGCCAGACCGCGCATGCGGGTTACGGGGCTGCGCAGATCGTGGGCTACATTGTTGGTGACGTTCTGCAGCTCGCCGAACAGGGATTGAATTCGATCCTGCATGCGGTTGAAGGAATGGGTCAGATTCCTTATCTCCTCACTGCCGCCACGCAGGACGATGCGTTGCGACAGATCGCCCCGACTCATCTGGTCGGCACCACGGCGGACCCGTTGAATGCCGCTCAGGGCATTTTTGGCGGCATAAAATCCGATAAGGATGCCGGCCAGCAGCATGACTGCAAAAGAGAGGTAAAACACCCGGCGAAAGTCTTTCAGGAGGTGTTCGTCATCACTGAGCATCTTGCCGAACTGAATGAGGTGGCCGTCTCCCAGTTCCTGGAAAAAAATGCGCACCCTGTGGGGATTCCCGGGCAGGTAGATCGTCTTGAATCGTTCACGGCGCTCTGTCTCCAACTGCCGGGTATGCTCCGGGAGACCGTCCCAGCGACTGAGATCGGATGCGGCAACCACCTCGAATGCCGGTGAATAGACGCGGATGAAAACGTTTTCGTCTCCCTCGCCTTGCGTCTCGAGAAATATTTCTCGCCTAAGTCCCTCGAGCCCGCTTTCCCGATAGATATCCACGCATTCACTGCCATCACCACGGAATTCCGTATCGATCCGCTGGAGCAGACTGGCCTCCAGGTTGTTGTCGATCATCTCGAAAACAGCCAGCGACAGGATTGCAAAGAGCAGCGTATAGAAAAAGGTCAGGCGAGCTGAAAGGGTGCGAAACATGCTACTTCTTATCTTCAAGGAGATACCCGGCACCGCGTACCGTATGAATCAGCTTGCGGAATTGCGGCAAATCGATCTTGTCGCGCAGGCGGCAGATGCGGGATTCGACGACATTGCTTTCCGGGTCGAAATTATAGTCCCAAACATGTTCCATGAGCATGGTCTTGGAAACGACTCGGCCCTCGTTGCGCATGAGGTAGGCCAGCAGGGAAAACTCCCGCTGCTGCAGTTCGATTTCCAGGTCCCCGCGGAAAACCTTGCGCCGGACCAGATCCAGGGTCAGGTCGGCGACGGTCAGGGTGGCTGGTTGCTCACGGGCCTGGCTTCGCCTGAATAGCGCCTGGACACGGGTCAACAGTTCGGTAAAGGCGAAGGGCTTGACCAGGTAATCGTCACCGCCGGTCTGCAAGCCGCGCACCCGGTCATCAACGGTCGTTTTGGCGCTTAACACCAGAATCGGCGTATTGATGCGTTGCCGGCGCAGTCGCTCGATCAGGGTCAACCCGTCGAGTTTGGGCAGCATGATATCGACTACGGCAACGTCATAACGGCCTTCCTGGGCCATAAACAGCCCTTCCATGCCGTCGGCGGCACTGTCTACCCTAAACCCCGCCTGGGTAAACCCTTTCTTGATGAACTGTGCCGTTCGCGCATCGTCTTCCACCAGCAGAATTCGCATCCCATCCCCTCGTCATCCAGATTCTGTCGACGGCCAAAGGGACGAGAACAACCCGAAAACGCTCCGCCCCCACGGCACCTGATTGTATTTCCTCCTGCCAAAGATTGCAAAGAGGGAATGACGACGGGCTCTGGCACGCCGGGCCGCGGTTCACTTCACTGCGCCTCCAACCTTGCCGGCCAGGCTATGGACGCCGTTCAGACGGACCTCCGCCAGAGAATGGTCGCCGAGGGCATACTGTTGTTTTCGGTAAGCCAGGCTGGGCCAGAGCGCGGTGGCGAGGGCATCTTTGATCAGCTCCTGGTCCATTTCGCGGACTGGCATGAGCTTCCCGGAACTGAAGCTGAACTGCTGCGCCGGTTTATCGGCCGCATGCACCACCACCTGATTGCCGCGCATATAGGCATGGGTCGATCCGTATTGCATGATGGCCCGGCCGGGAAATTCTTTGGGGAGTCGCAGCAGATCATGACCGGGCATGGGATGCTCGGAACTCAGGCCCATCATGGACAACAGGGTTGGCGCCAGATCCGCCTGGCTGGCGATCTTGGGGTACTCGGCGGGGTCGACGGAACCGCCGAGAATCAGCCCCGGGATATGAAAGTGTTCTATCGGGATCAGGCTGGGCCCCTTGACGACATCGTCGTGATCGGCGACCACCAGGAACAGGGTGTTGTCCCAATAGTCCGACGCCCGGGCTTTGCGGAAAAATTCACCCAGGGCATAGTCGGCATAACGGATCGCGTTGGCAACCGTGCCCCGTTCCGTCGTCGGATTCGTTGCCGGGTTGTCCGGAATGTCGTAGGGGGAATGGTTGGATGAGGTAAAGACCAGGGCAAAAAATGGTGTATCGCCGTGGCGGGTGAATTCCTCGTCGGCCCGCCGGAACAGATCGCCATCCGAAACGCCCCAGGTGCCGCGAAAATTCGGGGCCGGATAATCGTTTTCGTCAATGACTCTGTCAAAGCCGTTGGCCAGCAGAAATCCGCGCATGTTATCGAAATGACTCTCCCCTCCATAAATGAAATCATTTTGGTAACCAGCTTCCTTAAATATGCGGGCGATGGTGAAAAAGTTGCTTTGGGCCAGTCCCAGTTTGACCACGCTGCGCGCCGGGCTGGGAAAGAAGCCGGTCGTGACGGCTTCTATTCCCCGAATGGAGCGGGTGCCCGTCGCGTAAAGCTGCTTGAACCACAGACCCTGCCCGGCCAGTTGGTCAAGTTGGGGGGTATAGGACTTGCCGCCGAGAGCGCCTACATACTGCGCCCCCAGGCTTTCCTCCAGGATGATAACCAGGTTCATGGGCCGCCGGCGTAGGGCCACGGCTGTTTGCCGATGCAGGGTCGGAATCTCGTCGGAGACGAAAGCGCTCGGGGGCAGTTGCATCCCGCGCCGTATGCGCTGGACGATTTCTTCATCCTCCATCTGCGGATAGATCCTGTTTTTGCCATTCTCGTCCTTCAGGCGGTAGATGGCATATAGGACCGAGTAGGCGGAATTGAGACACAGTTCGTTGACCAGGTGATCGCTGGAAAATGCCGCCGTACTGGGGTTGGCGGGGCGATGGTCGAAACTGTTGCGCCCGCCGATGAGCAGCAGGCAAAGCACCAGGGGAAAAACCACCAGACGTTTGCCGAGGCCCCACCGCGCCACCGGTACGACGGGCACCCGAAAGAGCCTGCGAACGCCGAAGAGCACTGCGGTTGTCAACAGCAGGGCGAACAGAAGCTGGATTCTGAAACCGCCCCAGATGGTCAGGGCGACCTCCTTGGGATGGTTGAGGTATTCGACAAAGATCCGGTTGGGACGAACATCGTATTGCAGGATAAAGGGCGGGGTGGCCGCCTCCATGAAGACCATGAAGACGAGCCAGAAGGACAGCCAGGCCGCGGAAATTTTCTGACCAAGGGAGCTTCTGTTCAGAAGTGTGGGAAACAGCAAGAGCCCCAAGGCGATGGGCATCAGCAGGTAGCAGATCAGAATCAGGTCCATGCGAATGCCGTAGCCGAGCACCTTCCAGACTCCGTCGACGGTCGCAACCCGCGGCCATTGCCAGATAACCAGACCGAAGCGTGCCAGGCTAAGGAGCCAAAGGGCCACCCCCAGAAATTTCACAAGGGGGAGCAACGGGCCGGCTGTTTTGGCCACTACAGAAGAAAAACGAGCGAACAGCTTGGGAGAATAATCGAACAGTGACAGTGGCGACATGATGATCTTTCCTCACAAGGAAACGAGCGAACACATGGAATGCTTTGCGGGAACCATAAACGCACCCGATCCGGAAGGGGCGACCAACGCAGGAGGATAGCAAAGCAAAGTGACCTCAAGATGACGGCGAGATTACCCTTTGGTCATCTTGGTTCGGAGCTGGCACGCAGGACCCACGTGCAGCGGAGTGCGGATGGCGTGGCTGCCCCGATGGCCATGTTAGAGGTAACTATAAGAAAAGCCGAAGGCACTTACGGCCGTTCCGGGTCCATATCCCTCACCGGGGATTACCCTGGCCAACAATTCCGACCCTCGGCAATTTTATGCGGGTTTTGGAGTTTTTTTACTGAAGGCCAGACGGCCGAGATGACGGCAAGATTCCGCAACGAAATGGTGTTATGTCTGAGACATATCGGAAGGGAGGTGGCTTGGAATCAGGAAAAGTGAAAAAGGTACGATTGCAATCAAGCAAGCTTGCCCGGCGGCAGGTCCCTTCTCCACGGAATAACTTGTGGGTTCCGTGAGGGGGGCGGCTATGCCCGGCCTTGCGATCCCATTGGCTTTTTCTTTTGGCGGCAGGTGAGCCAGGCCGTCATGATTTCAGCTTCGACACGCTTACGTTCATCTTCAGGCAGGTCGCGCAACATTTCCATGATGGCCGCCTCCTCGGCAGTGAGCTGAAAGGGGCCCCTGCCGGTTCGCATCGGCGCGTCGGCGATAACCATTCCCTCCAATTCCGAGCCCGGTGGATCCGCCTCGGGATTACCCCTTGGGGGTCGCATATCTCCTGTTCCGAGCTTGAGCCACTCGAAACTTACGTTCGCGAGTGCGGCGATTCTGGCGATGCTGCCATCCGGCACGCAACCCCGTTTGCGCCAGGTGCTGCCGGCTGCAGTGGAAAAACCAGATATTCTCAACATTTCCGCCATGTTTCTGGCGCCGAGGGCTTGGATCATCCTGGAAATTATCTGATCAACAGTTGTCATGTTCAAGGTATTTCTATTGACAAGCTAACAAAAGATAGTTATTGTTGAAAAAAATAATTAATGCAACACGACCAATGATGCCACACATTTTTCTAAATTCGCATCATTTCCAAAAATGTCAGCACTGACATTAACAACAACTAGGGGTTTCCGCAATGAAATTCACTCCCGCCGTACAGGTTGATTCGCCTGCCACCGCTGCAGCGGTTCGACGCCGCTACGGGTCGGTACGGGAGTTCTGTCGGCAGGTCGCCGTGCATCCCGATACTTTTTACCTCGCTTTGCGCGGCAAGCGGGGCAGAATTCGCAGGGACAGCAATGCGGCACGGATTCTTAAACGGTTGGAAGCGGAGGGCTTGCTGGTTCGGGGCCTGGAAATGACCCCGCCCCTGGCCAAAGGCCTGTGAGGAGCATCGGGTGGCTTGCCTGTTTCAGGCCAAACAGTGGATGAAGAGGTGCCGAACTTTTCGGTGCCGCAGTCTTGGTCAGGCAGCGGGCCGAAGGCTACGGGGGAAATATTATGTTGATCGTTGTTTGCATGTTTTGCCAGTCAACCTATGCCCACAAACCTGGTCGTGGTGTGTCGGGCATCTCCCATGGCGTGTGCCCGATCTGCGAACCGTTTGCCTTGGAATGGCTCGAGGGGGGGAGGCCGGTTGCCACCGATTGGCCGCTGCAAAAACGGATAATACCCCCGGCGGGGGGATGAGAAAGAAGGACCACCGGTTTGCCGACGCAGAAAATATTCAGCTGCGACCAGCGGCTACGGGAAAGCAGGACCCTGCAGCCGTCCTTCACACGGGCCAAGACGATTCGCCCTGCTCTTCGCTCGTCAGTCCATCCTGCCGTTGCAGACGGCCGAGCAATTCTTGAATGACGGCAAGGGGTTGGGGACGGCCGAAGTAATACCCCTGGGCCAACTCGCAGTTCTGATTGATGAGAAAAGCCGCTTGTTCGGCGGTTTCCACCCCTTCCGCCACCACCTTTATGCCCAGGCTCTGGGCCATGCGAATGATGGTGGTGACCAGGATCGCATCCTGCTGGCTGTGACAGACCTGTTCCAGGAAGGCGCGATCGATTTTCAGCTTGTCGATGCGGAACCGTTTCAGGTAGCTGAGGCTGGAATAGCCGGTGCCGAAGTCATCGAGGATCAGGCCGACACCGATGTCCTTGAGGGCATTCATGACTCTTTCCACGGATGTCGAGCTCTCCAGGAAGATGCTTTCCGTCACTTCCAACTCCAGTTGCTGCGGCGGCAGGGCATAGTATCTGAGCATGCGGGCGACAAAATCCGGAAAATCGGTCTGAAACAGCTGCCTTGGAGAGACGTTGACCGAAACCGGCAGGGGCGGCAGGCCGAGTTGATGCCAGGTCCTCATATCCCGGCAGGCATGCTGCAGCACGCGCTGGCCGAGGGATACGATGAGGTTGGATTCCTCGGCCACGGCAATGAACTCGCCGGGTGGGATCAGGCCTCTCTCCGGGTGGCGCCAGCGCACCAACGCCTCCATGCCGGCCATGCGTGTTTCCGGCAGGCGGATGATGGGCTGATAGTGCACTTCCAGTTCATCGTTTAACAGGGCCTGGCGCAATTCCTTTTCGACGGTCAGTCGGTGCTGGATCCGCCGGTTGATCTCCTGGTGGAAAAACTGCACGTTGTTACGGCCGGATTCCTTGGCGAAATACATGGCGGCGTCGGCATGTTCGAACAGGGTGGCGAAGTCGCGGCCATCCTCCGGGAACATGGCGATGCCCATGCTGGCACTGATGGCATGGAACGTGTCGTCAAGTTTGAAGCGGGGTTCGAAACAGAGCAGAACCTTTTGAATCAAGGCGCTGACGGCGCCGTTTTCCTGCAGGTCGGTGAACAGGATGATGAATTCATCGCCGCCGATGCGACATACCGTGTCGCCGGCACGGACGGCGCCCTTGAGCCGACCGGCCACTTCGCATAACAGCTGATCCCCCAGTCGGTGTCCGTGGGTATCGTTGATGGCTTTGAAGCTGTCCAGATCCAGGACGCACAGGGCCAGCCGGGTGTGGGTGCGCAGGGCGTGATGGCTGGCTTGCTCGAAGCGTTCGGCAAACAGGGTGCGGTTGGCCAGGCCGGTCAACTGGTCGTGGTGGGCCAGGGCGGCGATTTTTTCCTGGTACTGCTTCTGCTCGGCGATGAAACGGGCCTGTTGCACATTCTGGTAGGCCGAAAGGGACAGTTGTCTGGCCAGGGTGTACAGAGCCTGGGCCACCTTCGTGAACTGGTCCCGGGACATGACGGGAAGTTCCCGAAATGCTTCGGCCATCCGCTCCTCATCCCCGCCGATTTTCCGGGCGTAGGACCTAATCTGGTCCTCGGTGTGGCTGGGGTCGCGAACCTGGCCGACCAGCCAGTTGGCAAGATGGCGGCCGTCGACGAGAATGGCGGCGCCGGCGTCCCAGAGACCGGCGCTGAGGCAGCGCGCAATGGTCGGCCCCCGTTCGGAGGGTTTACCAAGTTCAGCATCGGAGCGTCGGCAATTGGCGCGCCCCGTTTCGGTTCGGCGCACGAAGTCCTTGCAAAGGCGGCAGAAATTGCTCGGCGCGGTGATGGGGGTGCCGTCCGGCGCGACAATCATCGCGCCGACACCGGTGGCCTGTGCGAAATCGTCCTGCAGGCGCTGGATGTCCTGCAGGTTGAAAAGCTCCTCGAAAGTGATGGTCGCGGCGCTCTCTTCGAGGGGACGGGTCAGGGCCAGGATGCGTTTTTCCAGGGCTTCCTCGGCCCGTTTCTTGTCCGTGACGTCATGGACAATGGAATAGAGCAGGGAGCGGTCGGCCACCTGTACCGGACCGCTGAAGACTTCCACGTCACGCACCGAACCGTCGGCCCGGCGATGGCGAAACGTGAAGGAGCCCTTTTCCTGGCGCTGGGCACGGGCCATTTCGGCCCGAATTTCGCCGGGAGTCAGGGTATTGATGTCGGCCATATTTTTATGGATGAGTTCTTCCCGGCGCCAGCCGTACCAGGCGAACGCCGCCGGGTTGGCATCGACCACGGCACCGGCGGCGGGATCGATGACCAGCATCACGGCATGGTTGTTCTCGAACAGGTTGCGATAGCGGGCTTCGCTTTCGGCCAGCTGTTTTTCCATCTGCTTGCGTTCCGTGATGTCGATGATGATGCCTTCGATGGCCTCCGCGACGTCGTCCTCGGCAAAAACCCCGATGCCCTGCTCCCAAACCCAGCGTTCGGCGCCGCCGGCGGTACGAATGCGGAATTCGATCTGAAAGTGTTGCCTTGCCTGCAGGGCCGCCTGCACCGATTGCCAGACTTGCCGACGGTCGTCCGGATGGATGATGTCGATGTAGAACCCCTGGAGTTCTTCCGGTGAATAGCCGGTCAGGGCGCGGCAGCCCTCGCTGATGAACTCCATGGTCCAGTTGGCATCGTTGCGGCAGCGGTAGGCCATGCCGGGCAGGTTGCCCATCCAGTTGGAGAGTTGCCTTTCGTTTTCCCGCAGGGCTTGTTCCGCCTGCTTGCGGGCGGAGATATCCAGGGCGGTGAAAGTCACACCCTTGGACCAGTCCGTCGGATCCAGGGGCGTGGAGGCCAACAGGATATGGATGATGGCGCCGTCCCTGCGTCGCCAGCGGGTTTCGACGACCCCTGTGCCCAGTTCGCTGATCTGTTCATACTTTTCCCTGCCGACGCTATCGTATTCTTCCGTTGACGGGTAAAGCATGCGTGCGCTTCGGCCGACGAGTTCCTCCTCCCCATAGCCGGTCATTTCGCAGATGCGCCGGTTCACTTCCTGGAAAACCCGGTCCTTGACCACGCCGATCCCCGTCGGGGCCACGCGGAACACGCTCTGCAGGCGTTCTTCGCTGGCGCGGAGTTCGATCTCCGCATGCTTGCGGTCGGTGATATCCAGATGGGTGCCGGCCATCCAGAGGGGTTGGCCATCCTCGGTCCACTTCGCCACCTTGCCGCGATCCAGGATCCAAATCCAGTGGCCCTGCCGGTGCCGCATGCGGACTTCGCATTCGTAGTATTCGGTTTCGCCGCCGAAATGGCGTTCCAGGGCGTCACCAGTCCGTTGGCGGTCATCAGGATGGAGCAGGTTCTCCCAGGTTGCAATGCTGATCGGTGCCAGTTCCGCCAAGGAGTAACCGATCATTTCGGCCCAGCGCTCGTTGAACCGGGTCTCGCCGGTTTGCACGTTCCATTCCCAGGTGCCTACCCCCGTGCCCCACAGGACCTGGGCCAGGCGTTGGCGTTCTTCCTGCAACTGCTGCCGTTGCCGATAGGCCTCCGTCACATCGCGAAACACCAGGACGGCGCCGATGACGACCCCCGACAAGTCGCGAATGGGGGCACAGCTGTCGGCGATGTGGTATTCCGTGCCGTCGCGACGGATGAGCACCGTGTGGTTGGCCAGATCGACGGACACCCCGTCACGCAGGGACAGGGTGGCCGGGTTGTCCACCACGGCTCGGGTTTCGGCATGGACGATGTGGAAGATCTCCTCCATGGGACGGCCCGCGGCATCGGTTTCATCCCAGCCCGTCAGTTCGGCAGCCACCCGGTTGAGGCTGACGACCCGTCCGGCGGAATCGGTGCTGATGACCCCGTCGCCGATGGAGGCCAGGGTCGCCGCCAGGCGCTGCTCGCTTTGCCGCAAGGCTTGCTCGGCCTGTTTGCGGTGGGTGATATCGGTAAAAACCGTGGCAAAGCGACCGGGGCTGGGTTGATAGGCATGAATCAGGAAATACCGACCCAACTGGCTGGAGAACTGCTCGAAGCTGACGGCACCGCCCTGCACGGCGATTTTGCCGAAGGTTTGGATGAAAAAAACTTCGGTGCCGGGCAATACCTCGGTGACCCGGCGACCGAGAATGTCGGCCGGCCGCAATCCGGTGTGGGTTTCGAAAGCCGGGTTGGCTTCCAGAAAAATGTAATCCACCGGGCGACCGTCTTCATCCAGCAGGATCTCGTGGAGAGCCACGGCGGACACGGCATGTTCCACCAACAGACGATATTTTTCCTCCCGGTCCCGCAATTCCTGCCGCTGTCGATAGGCCTCCGTCACATCGCGAAACACCAGGACGGCGCCGATGACGGCGCCTGACAGATCGCGGATGGGCGCGCAGCTGTCGGCGATGTGGTATTCCGCGCCGTCGCGACGGATGAGCACCGTGTGGTTGGCCAGATCGACGGACACCCCGTCACGCAGGGACAGGGTTGCCGGATTGTCCGCCACGGCTCGGGTTTCGGCATGGACGATGTGGAAGATCTCTTCGATGGGGCGGCCCGCGGCTTCGGTTTCGTTCCAGCCCGTCAGTTCGGAAGCCACCCGGTTGAGGCTGACGACCCGTCCGGCGGCATCGGTGCTGATGACCCCGTCGCCGATGGAAGCCAGGGTCGCCGCCAGGCGCTGCTCGCTTTGCCGCAAGGCGGTCTGTTGAGTGCGTAGGCCTGCGTCGGTGCGACGCAGCCAAAGGATCATCAGGCCCAGCGATGCTGCCAGGATGACCGCGGCGGCCGAGCCTCCCAGGGTCGCCAGTTGATGAAAAGCCCGCTTGTCGGGCGTGATGTCGGTCATGACCAAAAGCCGGCCGACCTCCTTGCCGCCGGCATCCATCAAGGGGCTGGCGGCAACGCGCCAGGTGTCGCTGCCCTGAGTCACCTCGCCATGGGTCCTGGAAAAGTCGTGGCCGACGACGGGATGGTGATCGGCGAAGGGCAGAAAGACATCGGGCAACCGACCTTGGGAAGCATAGGCGATGGCGCCGTGGGGCAGTCGCGCCCAATCGGCGTGCCGGCCGCCATGCGTCATGGAGGCCTCCCATTGCCGCCGCTTCAGGAATTTTTTATGCAGGACCACGGCCAGATGGCTGCCGGACTGGAGATGCCGCTCGTGGAGGATTTCCGCCACTGCTTTACCCACTTCCACAAAACCCAGCAGCCGGTCTTGTACCACGATGGGCTGGACGACCCGCAATGTCAGGTCGCCGACCTGGCCGATTTCGATGCCGGAGGCGGCCTTGCCAGTGCTTGCGGCTTCCTGCAGGGTAAAGCGGTCTATCCGGTCACCCTTGAGTTCGGGCTGGTGGAGACGTAACAGCGCGGTGCGATCCGGATTGATGAAGGTGAAATGCGTCAGGCTGTTGGTCTGGCGCATGGTGTCGAACAGGTCCTGCAATTCGGCGCGCAGGCGACGGCCGTCCGCATGGTGGAAGGCTTGCACCACCCGCGGGTCCGTCGCCATGGATTGAAGTGCCGTGGCAAGGGCGGTGGAGTGGTTTCTCAGGTCCACCTGCAGTTCGCCCGCAATCGCAGCTTGCAGGGAATCCAATCTCCGGCTGGTGGCCGCCTGGTATTGGACCCACAGCAACCCGCCGGCGCCTGCCACGAGCAGCACCACCATGGTGGTCAGGGGCGGCAGCATCCGCCGCAGGACGGGTTTCGGCTTTGTCTCAGCACGGCGCAAGGCCGCCAGCGCCAGCAACATGCCGATGAGCAGCATCTGGGTCAGCCCCACGGGCACGGCGGCTTTGCCGGCGACCTCCCATTTCCAGGTACGGGCTTCCGTATCGATGGCCAGGAGGGCAAGGATGCGGCCGGTTCGGGGATCCCGCAAGGGAACACAGGCGCTGACGAAGGTGCCCCATCGATCCGAAAAGGGTCCCGCCACGGCGGGTCGGCCGGCATGCCATGCTTGGCGGAACTCTACCGGGGCTTCCGCATAGGGTGTGCCCGCGGGGGCTTCTTCCGCATGCCCGACGGGGCTGTCATCGACCAGTATGAACAGCGCGCCATCGGGTTTGGCACCCATGAGATAGAGAAACCGATAGCGGGGGTTGGACTGCCTGAGCGTCGCAAACCTGGCCTTGAGTTCCAGATATTCCGGTTTTTCCAGGTCGGAACTGTCGCCGTCAAGAGCCATGATTTGGTTGAGGGTGACGGACTTGGCGACAATTTCGGTCTGCTGGAGCAGGGCGGTGCGTAGTTCATGGTCCGCTCGCATGGTCAGCCACCAGGTGCACACCGCCCCAAGCAGGATAAGAGTGGCTTGGGCGATCGCGATGGATTTTTTCGTTTTTATCGTCATTCCAGCAGGCTCCGGCCCAAGCGAAAGGTATTGTGTGTCAGATTGTGGAAGAAAAAACCTCGACCCGATCGCGACCCTGGTTCTTCGCGACATAGAGCGCCAGGTCGGCTTGTTTGATCAGTTCTTCCCGGGAAAGCTGGGGGGCATATCCGCCGACGCCGGCGCTGACCGTAATCCGATAGTCATTGCCCAGCAGGTTTCGGTCGGCCAGTTCCGAGCGGATTCGTTCGGCAAACCGGCGCGCCTCCGCGACCGTCGTGTTCGGTAACAGGGCGATGAATTCCTCCCCGCCGAACCGCGCCGAAAGATCCGATTTGCGGCCGTGTTTTTTTAACAGTTCGGCAAAGTACTGCAGCACCCGGTCGCCGGCATCATGGCCGAAGCGATCATTGATGTGTTTGAAATGATCCAGGTCGAACAAAACCAGGGCAAAGGATGGGTTACCGTGGGTGGCTTCCTCCAGGGTATCCTGCAGACGTTCCATGAAATAGCGGCGATTGGGCAGGTCGGTCAGCGGGTCTGTGCGGGAAATATGTTGGATTTCGCTGTAAGCCGACTGCAACTCCCGATGTTTTTGGGCCAACTGCATGTTCATGCCGGCCATTTCGTTGGTCAGTTGCGAAAGGGTGTTTAAAGCCTGGTCTTCTGAAATATTCAACCTCTCACCGCACACCAGAACGCCCTTCTCTACGGGCAGGGTCACGCAGCGGAAATAATGATTGGCGTGTTTCAGTCGCAATACCTGGGTCGGCAGGGCTGAAGGCCGGTTGCCGGGAAGGGCCAGCAGGCTGTCTCCGGGCACGGTCAGCAGATCATTGAACCGTCGGTTGTCCAGATCGATGGCGTGAGGGAAGAGGTCGGCGAAGGCCTGGTTCCAGGCTTGCAGCACCCCGGCGTCATCCAGACAGACCAGGAAAGTGTATTGCAGGGCTCGGAACAGCGGTTCCAGGACTTCGGAGTCGGAATCGATCCATGAACCGAGATTGAATGTCATGCTCCATCCCACCATTGTTGCAGCAGGTTGCGGGCCGCCGCACAGTTGTCGGCATAGCCATCCGCGCCCAGGGTTTGCTGCAATCGGTCGCTCAAGCGAAACACCTGGCCTCCGACCAGGGTGCGGGGACGCTGGTCGCAAGGCAGGTTTTTGACGCCGTGGAGGATTTTTTTGACGTGGCGGAGGTTGAAGGGCATGGCGATGGACAGGGCCAGCACCTTAGGCTGTTCCGATTGCACCAGGTTCAACAAGTCTGTTCGCGGCGTGTTGGCGCCCAGAAAGACGGTTTTCCAGCCATCGAGTTCCAGGGCGTTGGCGACCATCCAGGCTCCGATTTCATGAAATTCATTGGGTGCAGCGGTGATCACCACCTTGCCTTTAAGCGTCGGCGGAGGGTTCAGCAGGGGGTAGATGGAAGCCAGCAGTCGCATGACGATGGCGGAGGCCAGATGCTCCTTGGCGACGGAAATCCGACCGGTTTCCCAGTCCCGGCCGATGCGGTACATGGCGGGCTGGATGATTTCCAGGTAGAGCCGGTCCAGGCTGCCGGATCGTTCCAGCAGGTTGCGGCTCAGGCGAAAGCACTCCTTGAAGTCGCCGTCCAGCAGGTGGCGGTAAAAAACTGCTTCATCGGAGTCGTCATCTCGGCTCTGTGCCCCCGACTCCGGATAAGGCTTGGCCAGTTCGAGGAACAGATCATGATTTTGAAGTAAAAATTCGTATATGTTCACCACGCTGCCGGCTTCTTCCGCGAGGCAACCACGCAGGGCGTCGACCCAGGCCTCGAGCTCCACCAGAAAATAATCGGCACTGAAACCGTGACTCATGTAGGCGCGGTATACCCAGGGGACCATGCGTACCAACATGTCGTAGGCCTGAAATTCGAATACGTTGGCCATGAAATCAAAATGGTAGCGGTGGTTGTCGAACATCATCTGCTGCGGGTTGCCACCCAATAGCTGGTGCAGATCGGGCCGGTCGAGAAGGGTTTGGTTCACCTGCTCGAGGAGAGCCTCGCCATGGCGCAGGTATGCGGCCAGAGCTTCAGGCGCAACCGGGGTAAGATTTTCGGTTTTGCGCAGCAGCTTCTCCAAGGAGTCCTCCTTTTGCAATCAATCAAAAATGGCAGGCGGCCAAGATTGAAGTTTAGCTAAATGCAAAAATAATGTCATATTTTTTAAAATTAAAAATTATCTTTGGGATAAAACCAAGGGGCAAGGACATAGCTGGAACAATGGGGAAGGGCGGCAGGCAATATTCAGGGCGTCGCCGGCAAAAAAGCCACCGGCGGCGCCCGCTTACAGAAGATCGACGTGCCCCGTTGCGGGGTCTCGTACCCTTGATGAGGGGGGAGATGTTGGTGTCAGGCCGTGGTTTCGTACCAACCGGAGTGTTGCGGCAGGAACACATTGTCAATAATGTGAATGACGCCGTTGCTGCATTCGATGTCCGGTTCGACGATGTGCGCGTTGTCGATCATGATTTCATTTTCGTCCAGATAGACCGACAGGGATTTGCCCATTTCGGTGATCAGGGTAAATACATTGGTTGCATCAAGTTCGGCGGCGGCGCGTTTTTCGCCGACCAGGTGGTACTGCAGGATCGAAACCAACTTGTCCTTGTCGGCCAGGATGGCATCGACGTTAACCCTGTTGAAGGCCTCATCCGTGGGGGCGAAAAAGGTGAAGGCGCCCGGTTTCTTCAGGGTTTCGGTCAGGCCCGCGGCCTTGATGGCGGCGGCCAGGATTTTCATCGAGCTGTTGGCCTCGATGGTTTCCAGAATGGAGAGCATGAGAACTCCTTTCCCCCTTGCGGGGCTTGGATGGTTAGGGGTGGCTAGGGGTGAAAAGACGCGGTTGCCTCAGGTGCCGGCCGCGAAGGATCAGTAATTTTCACCCAGCAGTTCGAAATGGGCCTGGGGATGGGCGCAGGCCGGACATTCCACCGGGGCTTCCTGGCCCTGGTGCAGATAGCCGCAATTGCGGCAGCGCCAGACAACCGCTTCATCCCGCTTGAAGACCCGGCCTTCACGGATATTGCCCAGCAGGGCCCGATAGCGCTTTTCATGCTGCTTTTCGGCCACGGCGATGGCCATGAAAATATCGGCGATATCCTTGTAGCCCTCCTCCCTGGCGATTTTGGCGAAGCCGGGATACATCTGGGTATGTTCGTAGTTCTCACCCCCCGCGGCCTCCTCCAGGTTGGTGGCGGTATCGCCGATGATGCCGGCGGGAAAGGCCGCGCAGATTTCCACTTCACCGCCTTCCAGGAGTTTGAACAGACGCTTGGCATGTTCCTTCTCCTGGTTGGCGGTTTCCTCGAAAATGTCGGCAATCTGGACGAACCCCTCTTTTTTGGCCTGACTGGAAAAATAGGAGTAGCGGTTGCGGGCCTGGGATTCTCCGGCAAAGGCGGTCAGGATATTTTTTTCGGTCTTGCTTCCTTTGAGGCTCATGACTGCTCCCTTTCTGCAGGGGTTGCGGTTGTGCGGAGTGAAAAGATGTTTAATGCAATTTAAATGATATGGAACATTTTTCAATGGGCACGGCCTGTTTTGTCCAGCGGAATGTTCTACCTCGAGTAAAAATTTTATAGGAATAATTACTATCAAGCTTTGGTCTGTTGTCAAGACCTGCTCAAGGCATTGCCTTCCTCCCTACCGCACCGCTGGTGAGTGCCGACCTTGCAAGCGCCGATTTTTTTTAGGAAAGACATCCAGGCGGCTTGGTGGAGAGGCCTGCCAGACGTCCTTACCGAGTTCCCCGCCGGCGCCGCCATCAGTCCAGCGGTGCTTAAGGACTGGAAATCAACCTTTGTTTTGTTTTTCTGTCCGGTTTTCCGCCGAAAATTGATCCGTATCAAAAACTGAAGGGTTCATAGCCTTTACCCTGACAAAAAGGAGGTTTCCGGCACCAGGATGGTCGTCCGTGCCGCCATCCCCCCATCTGTTTGCATCCGGCCCGCCCGGATGGACGTTGACGAATGACTCTCAAGGCCCGAAAAGCGGTGGGCCGCAGCAAAGGGAAAGGAATTCCTATGGCGGAAAATATAATTATTGTCGGCAATGGCATGGTGGGGCACCGTTTCTGCGAAGAACTGATCGAGCGGGGCCTGGTGGCAAAAAACCGGGTGATCGTCTTTGGCGGCGAATCCCGCCCCGCCTACGACCGGGTGCAGCTTTCCACCTGGTTCGCCGCGGCGAACGTGGATCTTACCCTGCAGGATGCCGCCTGGTATCGGGACCACGGCATCGAACTCAACCTCGGCGACCCGGTGGTCGCCATCGACCGCGAAAAGCGCACCGTCACCACCGCCTCGGGACGCAGCCAGGCTTACGATAAGCTGGTGCTCGCCACCGGCTCCTCGGCCTTCATGCCGCCCATGCCGGGGATGGATCGCACCGGGGTGTTCGCCTACCGCACCATCGAGGATCTGGAGGCGATTGCCGCCTACAGCCGCCAGGTATCCAGGGTCGCCGTCATCGGCGGCGGGCTGCTGGGTCTGGAAGCGGCCAAAGCCTGCATCGATCTCGGACTTAAGACCAGCGTCGTGGAGATGGCGCCCCGCCTCATGCCCCGCCAGCTCGACGACCGGGGCGCGGCGGTGTTGTGCGAAGCGATTGAACGGCTCGGCATCGAGGTCCTTACCGGCGTGGCCACCACCGGCATCGAGGGCGACGCAACGGTTACCGGCATCGGCTGCCGTGATCGCGAAGCCATCCCGGTGGAGATGGTGGTGGTGTCCGCCGGCATCGTGCCCAACGACAAGCTGGCCCGCCACTGCGGCCTGGAGGTCGGCCGGCGTGCCGGCATCGTGGTCAACGGCAACCTGCAGACCAGCGACCCACGAATCTACGCCATTGGCGAATGCGCCCTGTTCGAAGGTATGATCTACGGCCTGGTGGCTCCCGGCTACGAGATGGCCCGGGTGGTCGCCGCCCGTTTCGACGGCGAGGAAAAGGAATTCACCGGCTTCGACATGTCCACCAAGCTCAAGCTGCTCGGCCTCGACGTGGCCTCTTTGGGCAACCCCTTCGACGACAACCCGGACAACCGGGTGGTGGAGGTGCACGACACCGTCACCGGCATCTACAAGCGCATGGTCATCGATCCCGGTGGCAAGAAGCTGCTCGGTGCCATCCTGGTGGGCGACGCCGAGCCCTACGGCATGCTGTCCCTCTACGTCAAGGGCAACAAGGATCTGCCGGAGCAGCCCCAGTCCCTGATCGTCAAGGGTGGTGCCGGCGCCGGGCCGGCCATCGACTCCCTGGAGGAAGAGGACATCATCTGCTCCTGCAACAACGTCACCTTCGGCACCCTCTGCAACGCCATCGAGGTGCAGGAGCTGCGCACCGTGGACCAGATTTCCAAAGCCACCAAGGCCGGCACCGGCTGCGGCGGCTGCCTGCCCATGGTCAAGGCGGTGCTCAAACACCAACTGGCCAAGGCCGGCATCGAGATGGACAATGCGATCTGCGAGCATTTCCGCTATTCCCGCCAGGATCTGCTGCACATCGTCAAGGTCAAAAAGATCCGCAGCTTCGAAGATCTGCTGAGGCAGTACGGCCAGGGCGCCGGCTGTGCGGTGTGCAAGACCACGGCGGCCTCCATTTTCGCCTCCCTCTGGCACGAGTACATCCTCGACCACGCCCATCTGCAGGACACCAACGATCGCTACCTGGGCAACATTCAACGCAACGGTACCTATTCGGTGATCCCCCGCTCCCCCGGCGGGGAGCTTACCCCCGAGCAGTTGATCGCCATGGGCGAGGTGGCCAGGGAGTTCAACCTGTACACCAAGCTCACCGGCAGCCAGCGGGTGGCCCTGTTTGGTGTCCATCTGGAGGATCTGCCCAGGGTCTGGGCCAAACTGGGCGAAGTGGGACTGGAATCCGGCCATGCCTACGCCAAGGGACTGCGCATGGTGAAAAGCTGCGTCGGCGACTCCTGGTGCCGCATGGGCATGGGCCCCTCCGTCGATTTCGCCATCGAACTGGAGAACCGCTACAAGGGTCTGCGCTCGCCGCACAAGCTCAAGGCGGCGGTCTCCGGTTGCACCCGCGAGTGTGCCGAGGCGATCTGCAAGGACTTTGGCCTGATCGCCACGGAAAACGGCTGGAACCTCTATGTCGGCGGCAACGGCGGCGCCTTCCCGCGCCATGCCGATCTTCTGGCCACCGACCTGGACCGTGCGACGGCCATCCGCACCATCGACCGCTACCTGATGTACTACACCCGCACCGCCGACAAGCTGGAGCGTACCTCGACCTGGCTGGAAAACCTCGATGGCGGAGTGGAGAAGCTGAAAAAGGTCATCATCGAAGACTCCCTCGGCATTTGCGCCGAGCTGGAAGCGGACCTGCAGCGGCACCTGGCCAAGCAGCACGACGAGTGGGCCGTCACCCTCGGCAGGCCGGAACAGTTAAAGTCATTCCGCCACTTCGCCAACGCCGACGGCAAGGATCCGGTGCAACTGGTCACCGTGCGCGGCCAGATTCGGCCGGAAATGTGGTTGAAGGAATACCCCGTGCCCGACCTGGAGCCGGAAGTGCTGGCAGGTCCCCGGGAGTGGGTCAGGCTCGGTCGGGCCTCGGCGGTGCCCGAGAACGGCGGCGCCACCTTCCGGTATGGCCACCATCAGATCGCCGTGTTCCATTTCGCCCAGCGAGGCCAGTGGTATGCCTGCCAGAATCTGTGCCCTCACAAACAGGAGATGGTCCTCTCCCGCGGCCTTCTCGGCGATACTGCCGGCATTCCGCAGATAACCTGCCCGATGCACAAGAAGTCCTTCTCGTTGCAGGATGGAAACAGCATCAACGACGAAATCTACGCCATCCAAACCTTCGAGGTGAAGGTGGAAGGCGAGGACCTGCTCGTCAAGCTGCCCTCTCAGGCAAACCTCGACCGGCTTCATGCTTGCGACCCGGAGGCGACCTGCACCTGTTTTGCCTGAACATGCTGGAGTTTTGATCTGTCGGAAAAATTAGTTGACAGGAAGGTTCTTGTCAACGGATAGTAAAACGCCGTTTGCCGGCTAATTAATCTTGAACCTGGGAGGAACAGTATGAGCGATGTCAACACCGTATGGGACAACCTGAACACCGCCGTGATCGTATCGGACCCTGATTTCAAAGTGACGTACGCCAATCAACGCGCGTACACGCTGTTCGACGAGTTGAAAATTGCCGGGTTGGAAGTGGGTAAAAACATGGCCGCCTGTCACAAGCCGGAAACCATGGTCAAGATGAAAGGCATCTACCAGGATTTCGCGGACAAGAAAATCAAGATCAACTACCTGACCATGGACGGCCCGGAAGGGACCCTGACCATCGTCAATGTGCCCTTCTATGTCGGCGATGTTCTGGGCGGCGTGGTGGAAATGGTTTTTGAAGGGTCCCTGGCCTGAAGCTGACCCCCGGCAAGGAGTTTTCAACGCAAAGGAACGGCCCGCCCCTTATTCGGGGCGGGCCATTCCTTTTTGGCCGCGGCGTGCCGGCACGAAGCCGCTATGGGCCGGATGACATGGGCAAAAAAAGCCGGCGGCAGGGTGACCTGCCGCCGGCGGTGTTGGATGTTGGAGTCTGTCCCCTTAGCCGAGGATGGCCTTGAGGTCTTCGGCCGGAGTGGAGATGGGGGCGATCTGGTAGTTCTCCACCAGGAAGTTGAGCACGTTGGGGGTCACGAAGGCCGGCAGGCTCGGACCCAGTTTGATGTTTTTGATGCCCAGGTGCAGCAGGGTCAGCAGGATGACCACCGCCTTCTGCTCGTACCAGGACAGGATCATGGACAGCGGCAGGTCGTTGACGCCGCACTCGAAGGCGCCCGCCAGGGCCACGGCGATCTGGATGGCGCTGTAGGCGTCGTTGCATTGGCCCACGTCCAGCAGCCGCGGGATGCCGCCGATATCGCCGAAGTCCAGCTTGTTGAAGCGGTATTTGCCGCAGGCCAATGTCAGGATGACGCAGTCCTTGGGCACCTGCTCGGCGAACTCGGTGTAGTAGTTGCGGCCCGGCTTGGCACCGTCGCAGCCGCCGATGAGGAAGAAGTGCTTGACGGCGCCGGCCTTGACCGCCTCGATGACCTTGTCGGCCACGCCCAGCACGGCATTGTGGCCGAAGCCGACCAGAATCTCCTGGCCCGGCGCTTCCGGCAGGTCGGGACAGGCCAGGGCGCGCTCGATGACTTCCGAGAAATCCCAGCCGTCGATGTGCCGGACGTCCGGCCAGGCGGTGCAGCCCCAGGTGAACAGGCGGTCCTTGTAGGCCTCGGCCGGCTTCTGGATGCAGTTGGTGTTGAAGATGATGGCGCCGGGGAACTGAGGCAGTTCCTTGGCCTGGTCCTGCCAGGCACCGCCGAAGTTGCCGACCAGGTGGGCATACTTCTTGAGGCCGGGGTAGCCGTGGGCCGGCAGCATTTCACCGTGGGTATAGATGTTGATGCCCTTGCCCTCGGTCTGCTTGAGGAGTTCCTCGAGCATCTTCAGGTCGTGGCCGGAAACCAGGATGCCCTTGCCGGCGCGGGTGCCGAGCTGGACCTTGGTGGGCACCGGATGGCCGTAGTGTTCGACATGGCCGGCGTTCAGCAGGCCCATGACGGTGAGGTTGTGCTTGCCGCATTCCAGGGCCAGGTTGACGAAATCCATCAGGCCCAGGGACGGGTCGCAGGTGGCGGCCAGGGCGCGGTAGTAGAAATCGGTGACCTCGTCGTCAGTCTTGCCGAGGATCTGGGCGTGCTCGGAATAGGCCGCCATGCCCTTGAGGCCGTAGATGAGGATCTCGACGGCGGAGCGCACGTCGGCGTCGTCATGCAGTGTTTCGATGCCGTGTTCCTGGCCCTGCTTGACCAGGTCTCCGGCCGGTTTCCAGGCGGTGGGTCCGGCGGCGGCACTTTCGCCGCAACAGCCGAACAGAGCTTTCAGCTTGCCGAAGATGGAGGTGCTCGGCTCCTTGCCGCCGGCCTGGCGATACATTTCGCGAGCCTTTTCCTTCATCTGGTAGCACTGGCCGATGAGTTTCTCCAGCCGTGCCGGATCGAAGTCGACGTTGGTGACGGTGGCGAACAGCGCCTCGTACAGAAATTTGTCGAGTTCGGCATTCTTGGCGCCCATTTTACGAGCTTCGCTGGCATAGCAGGCGAGGCCGCGCAGTCCGTAAAGCAGGTTGTCCTGCAGGGCTGCGACATCCGGCAGTTTGCCGCAAACGCCGCTTACGGTGCATCCGGTTCCCTTGGCAGCCTGTTCACATTGACGACAAAGCATGATTTTCCTCCTTGAAGGTTGGTGGATGGTATGTTGCGTCGGGATCTGGTACGACCTTACCCTGGATTGGCGGGTGGCTTCTTGACGGGAATCAATTTTGGCCGTTTTTCATCCCTTGCCCGTACCAAGTTTATCAAAGTACGACGGATTTCAACCTCAGCCGCCCGATTCTTTCAGGCTGTGCCGGAGGGCTTCCAGCAGCGTGTCCTGAAAGGTCTGCCAGCTCTGCGGGTCGGACAAAGGATAGTTCTGGTTGACTTCCAGTTCGATGCCGAGGTAGGCATCCGGGTCGAATTCCCTGCGCAGGGCGGTGACCAGGGCATCGGCGTTGCCGCGATAGGGGTAGTTTCGGCGCACCCGCAACCCGGGGGCGAGGCGTCCCAGGGTCGCCTGCAGAAGCGTGCAGAAGGCGCGCTCGACCGGCCGGGCCGGATCGTACAGCAGGCCGAGATCGGCATTGCGGGCCACCCCGTGCCAAACCGGGGTGAAGGAGTGCACCGACAGATGCAGCACCCGGTGGCCGGCGGCACCGAGACGGGCGACGGTGGCCCGCGCCTCGTCCCAATAGGGGGTGTGGTAGCGCTGCAGCAATTCGGCCCGCTCCCCTGCCGGCAGGTTGCGGGTCAGTGCGGACCACAGGGTGCGGCTGCGGGGAGAGCGATTGGCGTCGAGGAGCAGGCGGGTGATGGTGGTGGCCAGCAACGGTGCAGCCAATTCTTGCGCCAGTTTCCGGGCCAGAGGCAGGATGCCGATATCGTACCCGCGATGGCTGGCCAGCAGGGTCTGCGCGTCGGCGAACAGGGCCTGATAGGGAGCCGGTATCTGGTTGCCGGCGTGTTCGCAGCTGACAAACACTGCCCAGTGATCGGTCATGGTTCGATCCTTGTTGGTGGTTGATGGTTGTTTTGCGCCGGGCCGGCCGGTTGTCGGAAGCTTTCGGACGGCGCTGGAAACAGGCGGTTGGTCGCCAGACAGGCGCACAATTCCCCATAAACGGACCGTAAGCCGGCCGGATCGGGATGTTCGCCGACGGCGTTCAGCAGTCGGCGGGCGAGGGGCCCCTGTTCCAGCATGACCCGCAACGGTTCCCGGACTTCCTGGAATTCCTCGGGATGCTCCCCGTCCAGGGTGGCGACCAGATGCGACCAGAGTTCGCCGGCGGTGCCGGCAGAGGCGGGAAAGCCGAAGGCCGCCAGGTAGGCCGGATCGTCCAGGCGGGCCTGCTCACCCTGGTGAATGGTGCGCGCCAGCAGGGTCGCGAGGGGGGCGACGGGCCAGGCTTTTTGGACGGCCAGGGGTTGCCAGCGTTCTTCGACCAGGGCGCGCAGCACGGCCGCAACGGCCGTCAGGACGGCCTGGTCGGCGAGGGGACATTCCTGCACGTCGAGCAGCCGGATTTCGATGGTGCTGCGCTGGAATCGGGCAATGGCGCCGCGGGAGTTGAGCCATTCATGGCGCAGGAGCCTTTCCCCGTCGAAGGGCGCGATGGCGCGGTACATGGGTTGCAAGATCCGGCGGCGATAGTCCCGCCGGGTGAAAACCGCTTCGGGAATGATCGCGCCGGCGATGAGCGGCAGACGTTTCTGGTTCTGCTGGTAGACCAGCAGGCGCGTATCCAGGGCGGTGCTGAAACGCCCTTCGACAAAGGGCGAACTGGCCGCCAGGGCCGGCAGGATGGGTAATAACAAGCGCACGGCGGCGTGCAGACGGCCGAATTCTTCATCCCCCGAAAAGGGTAGATTGAGATGGCAGCTCTGCAGATTGGTCCAGCCGTGACCGCGACAATCGAAAATCCGATGGTAGGCCTGATAAATTGCCTTGTCGCCATGGGGCCAAAGGCGGGCTTCGGTGTGAGGGGCCATCCAGGGATGCATGGCCGTCGGCATCAGGCAGGCATCCAGGCCGGCCAGTTCCCGGTTGACCTCGGTGACCGCGGCCCCGAACCGGCCGGCCAGTCCGTCCAGGGTGGCGACCGGGCCGTTGGTTTTCAACTCCAGGACATGCAATGCCAGTTCGTTGGACCAGCGCAGGGGGCCGCAGATCCGTTCCCTGGTGGGTCGGCCGCGGCGATCCGTGAGCAGGTGGTCGGCCAGCGGCAGGATCGCAAGGGTGTCGCGGCGCACGATCATATATTCCAGTTCAACGCCGAAGCCCTGAAAAAGATGTAGCGGCCGGGAACGGTTCATCGTCTCGGTATCCCCTTTTGCTTTTCCACGCGCCGCATCAGGCCCTGCATGATGCGCAAGTAGAGTTCCTCCTGCAACACCGCATCCTCGATGCCGGCATCGATGTTGGGATTGTCGTTGATCTCCATCACCAGCACGCGCGCGCCGATCTGTTTCAGGTCCACCCCGTAGAGTCCGTTGCCGACCAGGTTGGCCGCCCGCAGGGCGGTGCCGATCACGGTCGCCGGCACCTGGGTGAGAGACACGGTGTCCGCCGGACCCTCGTCCTGCTTGCGGCCGTCGGCGGAACGCCGCAGAATTTGCCAGTGCCCCTCCGCCATGTGGTAGCGACAGGCAAACAGGGGCTTGCGGTCGAAGATGCCGATGCGCCAATCGAAGGCGGTGGGCAGATATTGTTGTGCGAGGATCAGGTCCGAATGGTGAAGCAGGCGTCGCATCTGGCAGCCCAAGTCCTCGGGGCTGTCGACCCGGACGACCCCGCGGGAAAAGGCGCTGTCCGGCTGTTTGAGAACGCAGGGCAGGCCCAGGGCATCCAGTACCGGCTGCAGCAGGGGGCGCTGCACAATCAGGGTCTGCGGCGTGGCGATGTGATGCCGCTGCAGAAGTTCCGCCAGAAACACCTTGTTGGTGCATTTGAGAATGGAATCGGGATCGTCGATCACCACCAGTCCTTCGGCGGCCGCCCGACGGGCGAAACGGTAGGTGTAATGATTGACGCTGGTGGTTTCGCGGATGAACAGGGCATCGAATTCCGCCAGCCGGCCGAAATCTTCCCGACCGATGCATTCGGCGGCGAAACCGACCTCTTCGGCGGCATGCAGGAATTGTCGCAGAGCTTTGCTGTTGGATGGAGGTTCGCTGGCGTCGGCATCCACCAGGATGGCGAGATCGAACCGTGCGCTGCTGCGGCGTGGGGCACGGGGTTCCAGCCCCTGGAAGTATTCCCGGGCCCGGGCGATGACGAAGTCGCGATGCTCTTCGGGAATCTCGCTGGCGGCGATGGGGGCGAGATGCAGCAACCGCCACTTGCCGTGTCGGACGCTCCAGCCGAAGGAGGCGCGCAGGAAGGGCGCCGGAAACAGGCGGAACAACTGCTGGCTGAGGCGGTCATAGCGTTTGGCAAGGTTGCGTCCCAGGTAGATGCTGAGGTCGAATTCGGTGGAGCGGATGGGCTTGAGGCTGCTTTGGATCAGATCGTCCAGGTCGTCGGCGGCGATGCGGAGGATGCTGGAGGATTTGAGATCCTGGATGGCGGCCACCTTCGGCAGGGGTTTGTGGCCGCGGGCTTCAGCCAGCAGGGAGACGTAGTAGCCGAGGCTTTGGTAGCGGTAGGAGCGACACAGGTTGAAAACCCGCAGGCCACGTCGCTCAATAAACCGCGACTCGTTCAGGTAGCGGCGGGCCGCCACCAGTTCCACGCCCTCTATCTGCAAAGGCCAGGCGCGCGGGTTGTCCACCACAATTATCGCATCAGTGTTCATGACCGACCTGTTTGCGGCGTGGTTGGAGGACGAGGAGGTTGGCGTCATAAGTCAGGACCCCAAGCAGAATGGAACACAGTACCCTCTCGATGGGAACCTGGTAGATCTGCCCGGGAGCAACCGGATTGGGCAGCAGGGGATCCGCCACGGACATGAGGCGCTGGTCCTGATGATAGCCGCACAGCACCACGAAGTGTCCGGATGGTTCTCCGCGCAGGTCGTCGTAGTCGCAGTGCGGTCCGTGCTCACGTGGGGTTCGATACAGGTAGGTGGCGCTCAAACCGGTGATGATGGGCACACCCTGTTTGACGTAGCGGCGGATCAGGCTCAGGGTCAGATCCTCCATGCGCAGCTCGCCGCCCAAGTCGAGAAATTTTAGATAGCCGGCCGTGGCGGCCTGCAGGCGGGGATCCTGTTTGAACTCCAGTTGGGCCTGCAATCGCTCCTTGAGGTCAGGTCCGCCGGGGCGCAGCCAAGTGGGATCGAACAGCTGCAGTTTATAGGTGTAAATCCGCGCCCGATAGCCGCGCTGCAGGGCGTGGCAGGCCAGCAATACCGCCAGGGTCCCGCCGCTGGCCAGCATCGGCACTTCCCGGATCACCCGGTCCAGGGGCAGATCATCTCCGAAAAAGCGATAAACAGCCTGCAGGCAGGTGGGGCCGCAGGTGGTGTCGTCCGGTTGCGGGGAAATCTCAAAAGGCAGATGGACCTGGGCCATGGTGTGGACCTGTGATCGGGCTTGTCCGAAAAGGTGATGGGGTGCTCCTGCCGCGGACCTTCTTTTTAGTGTAGCAAATCCGCCGCAGCTTCGCCGGGCCGGGGCGCAAAACGGGCGGCTGGTGGATCCGCCAGCGGCTGTCCGAGGGGAAATCATGCGCTGTGGCTTTCGTCCTGGCGCGGATTCTGTTAGAGTACCCGGCAGGGGATGACTCTGGGGGTGCCCAAACAATGCGGGACCGGTCTGAGTCCGGATGGAAAGGATTGGATGGATGTTGAGATGGTGTGGCGTGTTGGTGGGATTGATGCTGTTGGGGGGGTGTGCGGGCTCCGGCGACCAGATGCGCCGCTTGAGTACCGAGAATGAGCGACTGCAGACCGAGCTCGCTTTGGCCCGCGGCAATATTCAGGAACTGCACCAGGAAAGATCCGCTTTGCAGGACAAGGTGGCCTCCTTGACCCGCCTGTCGAGCACCCTGGAACGGGAAAAGTCCATCCGCGTCGAAGAAACCGGCAAGTTGCGCCGCACCATGCGGACGTTTGTCAAGGAACAGCTGGATGTGCTGCGGATCTTTTCTCAGAACGAGGATTTTTTCGACTATCTGGGGGCGGAACTCGTCAATCGTGAGTTCAGCGGCAAGGACGCGTTGGTGCTCATCGATGGGGCGCACCGTCTGCCGGCGCGGGGAACCTTGCTGGGGGTGAGGGGATTTTTCATCACGCCCTGCCGGTTTCGGTTGCTGATACTGCGGGGGACGGGCTCCCAGTGGCGCGTGGCCGGGGAGTCACCGCAGTTGGAGGTGCGACAAATCGGCTCGCGGCAGGTCGACCTCGAGGTTCCGTTACCCGTCGAAGCGGGCGACGTACTGGCCTATGCCTTCAGTACCCCGGTCGGGGTTCCCTATGACGAGGGCACGGGCGGCACCATCGCCGTGGATGTCGGTAACGCGAATCTGAAGGCCGGGCGCCTGTTGGAGGTGACGGTGCCGACCGCCACCCGCGGGGCCCGGGCCTATTCCATCGGTGCCTATGGTTTGTTTGACTGACCCCAAACAATTAATCGCATCAGGTATTCAGCGGTTCCCCGTCCTGCTGGCCGATACCGCCCGTTTGAAGGCCCAGGCTTCGATCTTTTTGATCTGCTCCGCCATGGTGATGGACAGGGGCACGGTACGGCCGATAGCCTCCATGACATCCTGCTGGGTCAGGGTTCGGTTTTGGGCCAGGCACTCGAAGACGGCGCTGGCTACGGCCTGTTCGATTTCCGCGCCGGAAAAGCCCTTGGCCGAGTGCGCCAGCATGGAGAGGGAAAAGTCGTCGGCGGCAAAGCCGCGCCGTTGCAGGTGGATGCGGAAAATGGCCTCACGCTCCGGTACCTCCGGCAGGGCCACGTAGAAGATCTCGTCGAACCGACCTTTGCGGAGGATTTCCGCCGGCAGCATTTCGATGGCGTTGGCGGTGGCGGCGACAAACACCGCGGCCCGCTTTTCCTGCATCCAGGTGAGGAAATAGCCGAGGACGCGCGACGCGGCTCCACCTTCGGCCTTGAACCCCTGATTGGAAATGCCGGCTTCAATCTCATCGATCCACAATACGCAGGGCGCCAGGGACTCCGCGGTTCGCAGCGCCTGCCGCAGGCTGCTTTCCGGCGATCCGTAGGTGCCCTCGTAGACGGTCGCCATGTCCAATCTTACCAGCGGCAGGCGCCAGCGGGCGGCGATGGCCTTGACGAACAGGCTTTTGCCGCAGCCGCTGATGCCCATGATCAGGACCCCTTTGGGCAGGTTGCGACCGGCGGCCAGATCATCGGCGCCGAAGGCCCGCTCCCGTTTGGCCAACCACTCCTTGAGATTTTCCATGCCCCCCACCTGCGCCGCGGCGGGATCGTTGTCGACGAATTCCATGATGCCGGTCTTCTGCAGGATCTGCTTTTTGGTCCGGAACAGGGAAGCGACCAGTTGGTCCAATTGGGCTTCGCGCTGCAGGCGGGTCAGGCACATGGCATGGCGCAGATCGGACAGATCCAGCCCCTGGGTGGCCAGCACCAGGCGATCGATATCCGCACTGCTCTGCACGATTTTCTGCAGCAGCGGATCCTTGTCGCGGCGTTCCTGAAAAAAACTCCGGAGTTCGGCCCGATCCGGCAGGGCATGTTCGAAGAGCAGAAAAGACTTCTCCAGAGCGCCGGGCAGGTTGGCCTCGTGGCCCAGGAAAATGAAGGTTTTGGGGGCATCGCCGGGCTGGTCGGCGGCCTCGAGGAGGAGACGCTGCAGATAGGGCTGGTCGTGCCAGAACCAGTGCATGTCCTTAAAGACGAACACCCGCCGCCCGGTTTGCGCCAAGGCCCAGTTCAAAGCCGCCAGAGGCTCTTTGGTTTCGGCCACTTCGGGAAAACCACGGGTGCAGGTCCAGGTCACGGGCTCGGGCAGGGACGGCAGCCCCTGGCGCATGCAGCGGGCAATCAGTTCTTCGCTGCGGGCTTCGTTGGCGGTGCGCAGAAAAAGCAACGGAGCGCCGGCGGCGATCTGTCGCGCCAGGGTGGCGGCATCGATGGGTTCCTGCATGGACTTTCTCCTGGCAAGAGGCGAGACGAAGCGTGGGAAAACGCACCATAACCTAATGGTCGGCAAATGTCCATGCGAGCCCCGCTAAGCCGCTGGCCGGAGCTGCTGAGTTTTCTTGCATTATCGGCTGAAATACGCTAGTTTCCGTGCGGAAAAGGCCTGTCGTGCCGTGCTGCAGCCCGGTTTGGCGGTGGCCGGTCGGGGGCCTCCGTGTCTCGCCCCGAAAAGGGCTGTTTGCCGATCCGATTGGTTTCTCCCACGGTTCCGAATCCGCCTGTCAGGCGGCCAACCAAGGCCCGGCGCCCATGCCGGGGGTGTTGGCGGGATCGGTCCCTGTCGACAGCAGGCGGTTCGGTCATGAGGCATTGCCCATTGCACACACTTGTCACCACTCGAGGATTCCATGCGCTATTCGGACTATCTGTTGCCCACCCTCAAGGAAACTCCGGCCGATGCCGAGGTCATCAGTCATCAGCTCATGCTGCGGGCGGGAATGATTCGCAAACTGGCGGCAGGCATCTATAATTATCTGCCCATGGGTTTGCGGGCCGTCCGCAAGGTCGAACAGATCGTTCGCGAGGAGATGAACCGTGCCGGGGCCATCGAACTGCTGATGCCCATGGTCGTGCCGGCGGAGCTGTGGCAGGAGTCGGGGCGCTGGGAGCAGTATGGCAAGGAGTTGTTGCGTTTTACCGATCGCAAGGAATCCGATTTCTGTCTCGGCCCGACCCATGAGGAAGTGATTACCGATCTGGTGCGGGGCACGGTGCGTTCCTACCGCCAACTGCCCCTCAATCTGTACCAGATACAGAGCAAGTTCCGGGATGAAATCCGGCCGCGGTTCGGTCTCATGCGCGGCCGCGAGTTTATCATGAAGGATGCCTATTCCTTCGACTTGGACGAGGCCGGCGCCGATCTGGCCTATGAAAAGATGTATCAGGCCTATCGGCGCATCTTCGAACGCTGCGGTCTGAAATTCAGGGCGGTCGAGGCCGACACCGGCAATATCGGCGGCAGTTCTTCCCACGAGTTCATGGTGCTGGCGGAGTCCGGGGAAGATGCTATTGTTTCATGCAGCGGTTGCGAATACGCGGCCAATGTGGAGAAAGCCGAATTGGCGGCCGGAACACCATCCTTTTCGGAACCGCAGACCGAATTGGTCAAGGTTCCCACTCCGGGGCGTCGCACCATCGAAGAGGTGGCGGGCTTTCTGCGGGTCGGGGTCGACCGGTTGGTTAAAACGCTCATCGTCCAGACCGATGGCGGCGAAATCCTGGCGGTGCTGTTGCGCGGCGATCACGAGTTGAACGACATCAAACTTTGCCGTCTGTTGGGATGCAATGAAGTGCAGTTGGCCGATGACGAAACCGTATCCCGGACCACCGGTGCGCCGGTTGGATTTGCCGGGCCCATCGGCCTCAAACTGCGGGTGCTGGCGGACCATGCGGTGGCCGGAATGGTCGATTTCATCACCGGCGCCAACCAGGACGACATGCATTTTACCGGGGTCAGTTGGGGTCGTGATTGTGCCGCGCCGACCTTCGCCGATTTGCGATTGGCCAAGGCCGGCGATGCCTGTCCGCGTTGCGGTGCGTCCCTGGAGTTGTGGCGTGGCATCGAGGTAGGGCATGTTTTCAAGCTCGGTACCAAGTATTCCGCCGCCCTCGGGGCGACGGTGCTGGACGATCAGGGCCAGGAGCGGGAACTGTTCATGGGCTGTTACGGCATCGGCGTCGGCCGGACCGTCGCCGCGGCCATCGAACAGAACCACGACCGGAACGGCATCGTGTTTCCGCTGCCCATCGCCCCTTTCCAGGTGTTGATCACCGTGGTCAATCCCCGCGAGGAAGAGGTGCTGGCGGCGGCCAACGATCTGTATCGGCAACTCGAGGCGGCGGGAATCGAAGTGCTCCTGGACGATCGGGATGAACGGCCGGGCAGCAAATTCAAGGATGCCGACCTGATTGGCATTCCCCTGCGAGTAACCGTCGGCAGTCGGGGGTTGGCGGAGGGCGCGGTGGAACTGCAGGAGCGGGCCTCCGGACAGCGGACCATGCTGCCGATGGCCGATGCGGCGCGGTTGCTGGCCGAGCAGGTGCGCGCCGTCCTCGGCTGAGGGGGGGCCGGCGACAGGATGGGTGGCCGGAACCTGGGGCTGGGCAGAATACGGGACAGGCTATGAATAAAATCAATATCGACGGCAGCGGGCGCCTGGAACTGCCCCTTTACGTTTTCAAAGAGTTGGGTAATACGCCTCTGGAGCTGGTGTGTCACTCCAATGCCCACCTGCTGTTTTCCAATGTCGACAGCGGCTTTCAACTGGCCGGGGTTTTGGGGGAAATCGCCGTAGTCGATATTCTCTCCTTCCTGAACATGTTCCGAAAGACCGGGCAACTGGTATTCAACCTGCAGGGCGGCCGTAAGATTGTCGGTTTCCAGCAGGGGGAGATCGTCAGCGCCGACAGCACCTTTCCGGACGAGGATATCTGCGCCATCCTCGTTGAGCAAGGCAAGCTGGAGTTGGAGCGGTTGCCCAAGCTGCGGCAATTGGTGGCGAACCAGGGCGGTTGCGGCCGGATTTTGGTGGAAAAGGGCCTGATTGCCGCCAAGGATTTGTGGCTGGCCACCCGGTTGCAAGTGGAGACCATCGTTTTTAACCTGTTCGGTCAGAATCAGGGCACCTTCTTTTTCCTGGAGAAGGAACCGGAAAAGGAAAAAATGGTGCGCCTGTCCATGAATGCCCAGAATCTGATCATGGAAGGCCTGCGACGGGTCGATGAACGGGCCCTTTTCATGCGTCTGATCCGCTCCTTCGATGCCATCCCCAGGCTGGTGGAAAATGCCGTAGGCGCCGCCACGGAGGAGGAAGCCCGTTTGCTGGCCATTATCGAACCGGGCAACCTCAATGTGCGCAATGTGCTGCGACGCTGCGGCATGACGGAGTTCGAGGGGTTGCGCCTGCTCTATGAGTTGCTTAACCGAGGTGCGGTGCGCATGGAACCGCCGCCGAACATGGCGGTAGCCGGCGATTTGGGCGAAATTTTATTGGTTTTCAATGGCGCCCTGACGGCTCTCTATCGTCGCATCATCGTTAAGAATCCTCGTTTCAACGAGGAGGTCAACCACTTCCTGCTGGCCATGCCGGCGCCCTTTTCCCTGGTTTTCCAGGATGCGGAGTTGCGTGAGGACGGGGCGGTGGACGGCCGCCGGGTGCTGAGCAACCTGGCCGGGATGCAGGACCAGGATAAGCGACGGTTGCTCGCGGAAGCCTTGAGCGAGTTGATCTATATGGAGTGCATGGCGGCCCAGCGCGATCTGGATAGCGCGGAAGCGGCCAAGCTGATTCAGAAAGTGCAGGAAGTTCCCCGGCGGGTGAAAAAACTGCTGGTTAAAAAACAGTTTTCCGAAGGCTAGAATAATGATTCAAGATGCTCGAGAACGTCTGATCTTTGCCCTGGACGTGGACAGCCTTGACGAAGCCGGTCGCTGGGTACGTTTGCTGCGCGACCAGGTCGGCATCTTCAAGGTCGGCAAGCAACTGTTCACCCGCTGCGGCCCGGACGTGGTGCGCATGATCCGGGAGCAGGGCGGTGAGGTTTTTCTGGATCTCAAATTCCACGATATCCCCAATACCGTGGCCTGCGCGGCGGTGGAGGCCGGCCGGTTGGGGGTAAGGATGTTCAATGTTCACGCCTTGGGCGGAGCCGCCATGATGGAACAGGCGGCCGCTGCGGTGAAGGAACAGGCTGCCGGCGGTTCGGCCAAGGCGCTGCTGCTTGGCGTCACGATTCTCACTTCCTCCAGCGATATGACTTTGCGCGAAGTCGGCATCGAGCGACCCGTTTCCGAAATGGTGCCGCTGCTGGCCTCCCTGGCCTGCCGCTCCGGTCTCGACGGGGTGGTGGCCTCGCCCCTTGAAGTCGGGCTGATCCGGCAATTGTGCGGTCCGGATTTCGCCATCGTAACGCCCGGGGTGCGCCCCGATTTTGCGGCCCGGAACGATCAGTGCCGCACCATGACGCCGGCCGGGGCCATCGCCGCCGGCGCCGATTACCTGGTGGTGGGGCGACCCATCTCCCAAGCCCCGGATCCGCTGGAAGCCGCGGAGCGCATCGTGGCGGAAATGGCTGCCGCCCTTGAAGGGCGCTGATGGCCACCCTGGAGCTCATCTACGGCATCAATCCGGTGGTTGAAGCCCTCGCCGGGCGGCATCGCCGCCCCGTGGAACTGCTGGTCGCGGAAGGTCCTTCGCCGCGCCTGCAGGAGTTGCTGCGAGCGGCCGAGGTTGGCGGGGTGACGGTGCGGCGCGTGGAGCGTCGCGAGTTGGATCGTTGCGCCGGTCACGGCCGTCATCAGGGCGTGGCGCTTAAGGTTGAGCCCTTTGCCTACCAGGACCTCGAAGACGCTCTGCAGGCCTGGCGCGACTCGGGTGGACCGGCTCTGTTCCTGGTGCTGGACGGCATTACCGATCCGCACAACCTGGGAGCGCTGTTGCGTACGGCCGAGGCGGCGGGCTGCCACGGTGTCATCGTGCCGAAGGACCGGGCCTGCCCGGTCACGGCCGTGGTGGACAAGACCTCCGCCGGGGCGCTGGCCCATATCCGACTTTGCCAGGTGACCAATCTGGCCCGCTGTCTGGACCAGCTCAAGCAGGCCGGGGTCTGGGTGTACGGCCTGGCCGGGGAAGTGGGGGCGCAACCCCTTCATGCCGCCGATCTGACCGGGCACGTTGCCTTGGTGGTCGGCAGTGAAGGCAGCGGGTTGCGGCCCAACGTACGCAGCCACTGCGATGCCCTGCTCGCCATTCCCATGCGCGGGTCCGTGGCGTCCCTCAACGCCTCGGTAGCTGCGGGAATCGCCCTGTTCGAGTGCGTGCGGCAGCAAAGTTCCATGGCCGCCGGCTGACACGTTGCATCGAACGCATCGTGACCGGAGGTGGTTGCAGAAACAGGTTGACAAGCACCGGCCTCCGGATCTATACATGCGCAAGTCACGCCGCCGGGCCATGCATTTTGTGCTTGCATTTTACGGTCGATGGGTTTATAAAGCCCATCTGTGCTTGGGCTGGCGTAGCTCAACAGGTAGAGCAGCTGACTTGTAATCAGCAGGTTGCGGGTTCAATTCCTGTCGCCAGCTCCAGAAGCAAGGGGAGCAATCCTCTTTGACAATAAAAAGCGCATCTCCTGGAGGGGTTCCCGAGCGGCCAAAGGGATCAGACTGTAAATCTGACGTCGTAGACTTCGGAGGTTCGAATCCTCCCCCCTCCACCATTTAAATACTTGCCGGATGATGTCGCGGTTGCAGGATGCCAGGAGGCAAAAGCCAGACGGACTGGACCTGTGGCGCGGATGAGTCCAAAAGATGTTTCAGAACGGAATGTGCTGTCAGGGCGGGAGTAGCTCAGTTGGCTAGAGCATCAGCCTTCCAAGCTGAGGGTCGCGGGTTCGAATCCCGTTTCCCGCTCCAGATTATAGGCCGATTCCGCGCGGTTGCAGGTGAATTAAGCCCACATAGCTCAGATGGTAGAGCGCATCCTTGGTAAGGATGAGGTCACCGGTTCAAATCCGGTTGTGGGCTCCATTTACGGCAACGGCGATTTTTGCGTTTACATTCCCCGGTACCGTCGACCTTGTGCGGCGGCCAACGAAAAAGCACTTAATCGCATAAAGGGAGGTTGATCAAGATGTCGAAAGCCAAATTCGAGAGAAAGAAGCCGCACGTCAATATCGGGACGATCGGTCACGTTGACCATGGTAAGACCACGCTGACGGCAGCCATCACCAAGGTCATGGCGAGCAAGGGGTTTGCCGAATTCAAGGCCTTCGACGCGATAGATAATGCGCCGGAAGAGCGTGAGCGCGGCATCACCATCGCCACTTCGCACGTGGAGTACGAGACGGAGAATCGTCACTATGCCCACGTTGACTGCCCCGGCCATGCCGACTACGTCAAGAACATGATCACCGGAGCGGCGCAGATGGACGGCGCCATTTTGGTGGTGTCGGCCGCCGACGGCCCCATGCCCCAGACCCGCGAGCACATTCTGCTGGCCCGTCAGGTGGGCGTGCCGGCCATGGTGGTGTTTCTGAACAAGGCCGACATGGTGGATGACGCCGAGTTGATGGAGCTGGTGGAGTTGGAAGTGCGCGAACTGCTGAGCACCTACGACTTTCCCGGGGATGAGATTCCCATCATTTCCGGCAGCGCCCTGAAGGCCCTTGAGGGGGATCCCGGCGAGTTGGGCGAGCAGGCCATTTTCAAGCTGATGGAAGCCGTCGACTCCTACATTCCGCAGCCGGAGCGCGACATCGACAAGCCGTTCCTGATGCCGGTGGAAGACGTGTTCTCCATTTCCGGCCGCGGTACCGTGGCTACCGGTCGCATCGAGCGCGGTGTCATCAAGGTGCAGGAAGAGGTCGAGATCGTCGGCATGCGTGCGACCCAGAAGACGGTCGTGACCGGTGTCGAGATGTTCCGCAAGCTGCTGGATCAGGGTCAGGCCGGCGACAACGTCGGCGTGCTGCTGCGCGGCGTGAAGCGCGAGGACATCGAGCGCGGTCAGGTTCTTTCGAAGCCGGGCAGCATCACCCCGCACACCAAGTTCAAGGCCGAAGCGTACATCCTGACCAAGGAAGAAGGCGGTCGCCACACGCCGTTTTTCAACGGTTACCGGCCGCAGTTCTACTTCCGGACGACGGACGTGACCGGCGTGGTGGAACTGGCCGAAGGGACGGAGATGGTAATGCCTGGTGACAACGCCAGCATGACCGTGGCCCTGATTACGCCCATCGCGATGGACAAGGAACTGCGTTTCGCGATTCGCGAAGGCGGTCGCACCGTCGGCGCCGGCGTTGTCAGCGAAATTATCGAGTAATAGCCTGGACGGACTTGCTTCGCCCGCCGCCGGCGGGCGAAGCGGTTAAGGAACGGATCTATGCGGGACATCATCACTCTGGCATGCACCGAGTGCAAGCAGCGTAACTACACGACGACAAAAAACAAAAAAACCAAGCCTGAGCGTCTCGAGTTCAGCAAGTACTGCCGTTTCTGCAAGAAGCACACTGCGCATCGGGAAACGAAGTAGTCATCAATACGACTGACACGGGGGCGCTCGCGCGCCAAGTCAGTTTCGACGTGCAGGCCAGTAGCTCTAATGGCTAGAGCACCGGTCTCCAAAACCGGGTGTTGGGGGTTCGAGTCCCTCCTGGCCTGCCATTTTCATATCGCATTGGAGTGCCCGTGATCGGCAAATGCATTGATTTTCTCCGCCATGTCAGAACCGAGCTCGGCAAGGTGACCTGGCCGACACGGAAAGACGCCTACGGATCGACCTGCGCGGTCATTGTGCTGGTACTGATCATGGCGGTCTTTTTATGGGCTGTCGATTTGCTGTTGTCGACGGGGATCAAGACGCTGCTTGGCGGCTAGCGGTGAAAGAAAGCAGAGCATGGGAATGAAGTGGTACGGGGTACATACCTATTCGGGATTTGAGAACAAGGTCAAACTGAATCTCGAAGAGCGCATCCGGGCGATGGGGCTAGAGGAGTTGTTCGGCGAAATCCTCATCCCCTCCGAGACGGTCGTGGAGATGAAGAAGGGGGAGAAGAAAACCTCCACCCGGAAATTTTTCCCCGGCTACATCCTCGTACAGATGGAATTGAACAACGAAACCTGGCATGTCGTCAAAGATACTCCGAAGGTTACCGGTTTCGTTGGTGGCGGAGTGACGCCGCCCTCCATTCCCGACGAAGATGTGGCGAAAATCACCGCTCGGATGGAAGAGGATGTCGAACGTCCCAAACCCAAGGTTGCCTTCGAGGTCGGTGAAACCGTACGCGTGGTCGACGGGCCCTTTCTGAATTTCACCGGTGTGGTGGAAGATGTGAAGCCCGACAAGGGAAAGTTGAAGGTCATGGTCAGTATTTTCGGCCGTGTAACTCCCGTCGAACTCGAGTTTATACAGGTCGAAAAAACCAGCTGACGCTGGCTTATAACGCAATTGTGTCAAGGAGCTGCTCATGGCCAAAAAGGTTGTTGGAATGATAAAATTGCAGATTCCTGCCGGCAAGGCCAACCCTTCGCCGCCGGTCGGCCCCGCGCTGGGACAGCACGGGGTCAACATCATGGAATTCTGCAAGGCGTTCAATGCCAAGACCCAGAATCAGGAAGGGATGATTACGCCGGTAGTGATCACCGTCTACGCGGACCGGTCATTTTCTTTTATCACCAAAACTCCGCCCGCTGCGGTGCTGTTGTTGAAGGCGGCCAAGATCGACAAAGGGTCCGCGATTCCCAACAAGAACAAGGTCGGCAAGGTCACCAAGGCCCAGGTTCGGGAAATTGCCGAATTGAAAATGCCCGACCTCAATGCCTTCGATATCGAAGCCGCGGTGCGTACCGTTGAAGGTACTGCTCGAAGCATGGGGCTTGAAATCGTCTAACTTTCTGGCAGGATCTGGAGAACGCCAATGTCCATAGGAAAGCAGCATAAAGAAGCAAAGGCCAAGATTGACCGGTCGCGCGCCTATCCCATCGAGGAGGCGGTTGCGCTGGTGAAGGACGCGGCCTACGCCAAATTCGATGAAACCGTTGAAGTGTCCATTCGCCTCGGGGTCGATCCGCGTAAAGCCGATCAGATGGTTCGCGGCGCGGTAGTCCTTCCCAACGGTCTGGGTAAAACCGTTCGCGTTCTGGTTTTCGCCAAGGGCGAGAAGGCTCTTGAAGCTCGCGATGCCGGTGCCGACTATGTTGGTGCGGATGATCTGGTCGAAAAAATCCAGGGCGGGTGGTTCGATTTCGATACCGCCATCGCCACTCCGGACATGATGGGTACCGTCGGCAAGATCGGCCGGTTGCTTGGGCCCCGCGGCTTGATGCCCAACCCCAAGGTCGGTACGGTCACTTTCGAAGTCGGCCGGGCGGTGTCCGAAGCGAAGTCGGGCAAGGTTGAATACCGGGTGGAGAAAGCCGGGATTGTGCATGCCCCCGTCGGCAAGGCTTCTTTTGAGGTGGAAAAACTGCAGGAGAATGTCGTTTCTCTGCTGGATGCCCTGATCAAGGCCAAGCCGGCCACCTCGAAGGGCACCTACTTGAAGAAGATTTGCATTACCAGCACCATGGGACCAGGGGTGGTTGTCGACATTCCCAGTCTGCAGGCCCTGGTCAAGTAATGGCATTGAGAATAACCATCGCGTAGCCGGCCTGCTCAACAATGAGCAGGTCGGCTCATTGCGCCTTATCATAAATCCAGGTCAAAGACAGCAGGCACTCCCGTTTAATGGCTTTCGCCGCCTGCCGAGGCCCATGGAACCGATGGACTATCCCTCGTCTCCCTCTGGGGCCCGTGACTGGAACATTGAGCCACAAGTGGCCGAAATTCTAAGAAAGGAGGAGAGACGATGAAAAAAGAAGGCAAAGTCCAAATGGTGGCCGATATCGCTGCCAAATTGGCGGACTGCAAGGCGGCCTTTCTGGCCGATTACCGCGGTTTGAGCGTCGAGCAGGTTGAACAGTTGCGTGCGGAATTGCGTGCGGCCGGCGTGGAATACCGCGTCATCAAGAACACCCTGTTGCGTCTGGCCGCCAAGGGCACCGGGATCGAGTGTCTGTCCGGGCAATTGGTCGGACCGACGGCCGTGGCCCTGGTCCGCAACGATCCGGTTGCTCCGGCCAAGGTTCTGGTCGAATTTGCCAAGAAATGCCAGGCCTTCGAACTCAAGGCGGGTGCCTTAGGTGGCAAAGTATTGTCTGTGACGGACATTCAAGCCCTGGCGGAACTGCCGAGTCGCGAAGTGCTGCTCGCCAAGATGCTGGGCTCCATGAATGCGCCGGTCACCAATTTCGTCGGCGTTCTGGCAGCTGTGCCTCGTTCCCTGGTTCAGGTGCTGGCCGCAATTCAGGACCAAAAGGCCGCCTGAAAATCCATTTTCACTTAAAAGCTTCCATCCGTTTTGCTGCGGATGACTCTACGGAGGTTTATTCCCATGGCTGATATCACCAAAGAGCAAGTTGTTGCCTTTATCGAAAGCATGACCGTTCTGGAACTGTCCGAATTGGTCAAGGAACTCGAAGATAAATTCGGCGTTTCCGCCGCCGCTCCGGTTGCCGCCATGGCTATGCCGGCGGCCGGTGCCGCTGCTGCCGCCCCGGTCGAGGAAAAGGATGAATTCGACGTCATCCTGGCCAGCGCCGGCGAAAAGAAAATCAACGTTATCAAGGTTGTTCGTGCTGCTACCGGTCTGGGCCTGAAAGAGGCCAAGGACCTGGTCGATGGCGCTCCGCAGACCCTCAAGGAAGCGGTGGCCAAGGCTGAAGCCGAAGAACTCAAAAAGCAGCTCGAAGAAGCCGGCGCGACGGTCGAGCTCAAGTAGTTCCCCAATTACAGCGATGCCCTTAGCCAAGGCCGCTCTGTGCGGCCTTGGCTATTCTGCTTTCGTCAGCGATCTCAGCCAAAGGAGAAAACATGGCTTATTCGATTGCGAATAACCAGCTATTAAGGAAACACTTCACTCCGGTTAAAGGTGTCATCGAGATACCAAACCTGATCGATATACAGAAAAATTCCTATAAACGTTTCCTTCAGGCTGGTCTTCCTCCTTCCGCGCGGCAGAATATCGGGCTCGAAGCGGTATTCCGGTCGGTGTTTCCCATTCGCGACTTTGGCGACACCTGCTCCCTGGAATACGTATCCTATTCCCTTGGTACTCCCAAGTACGACGTCGCCGAATGCCATCAGCGCGGCATGACTTTTGCCGCGCCGGTCAAGGTCCGGGTCCGCCTGGTGACCTGGGACATCGACAAGGAATCCGGCGCTCAGGCAATCCGGGACATCAAGGAGCAGGAAGTCTATTTCGGCGAAATTCCGCTGATGACGGATAACGGTACCTTTATCATAAATGGCACCGAGCGGGTCATCGTCAGTCAGTTGCATCGCTCTCCCGGCGTCTTTTTCGATCATGACAAGGGCAAAACCCACTCCAGCGGCAAGATCCTTTACAGCGCACGGATCATTCCGTATCGCGGGTCCTGGCTTGATTTCGACTTCGACCACAAGGACATCCTCTATGTCCGCATCGACCGTCGGCGTAAGCTGCCGGCCACGGTTCTGCTGAAGGCCCTCGGGTTGTCCACCGAGGAGCTGCTGAACTATTATTATGATGTCGAAACGGTCCTGATTGCCCCCGAAGGTTATCAGAAGAAGGTCAATCTTGAACTTCTGCTCGGCCAGCGGGCCGCCAGTGATATTGTCGCCGCCGACGGTGAAGTGCTGGTCAAGGCGCATCGCAAGTTTACCAAGGCTGCGGTTCGCAAGATGGCTGAAAAGAACGTCGAGATCATTCCCATCGGAGAGGACGAGGTGCTGGGCAAGGTCGCCTCGACGGATATCGTTGACGCGGCCACCGGTGAGGTCGTCGTCGAGTGCAACGAAGAGATCACGGCCGGCAAGCTCGAGGAATTGCGGACCCGCGGTATCAACGAATTCAAGGTTTTGTTTATCGACCAGTTGCATGTCGGGCCCTACCTGCGCGAGACGTTGCTGCTGGATCGCATGACCAGCCCCGATGAAGCCCGCATTGAAATCTACCGGCGTTTACGGCCCGGCGATCCGCCGACCATCAAAAGCGCCAACCAGCTGTTCGAGAGCCTGTTCTTCAACGCGGAACGCTATGACTTGTCGGTGGTCGGCCGCATCAAGCTGAACTACAAGTTGGGCGTCGATCTGCCCGAGGATTGCACCACCCTCACCAGGGAAGACATCCTCGAGGTGGTGCGCTACCTTATCGGCCTGCGGGATGGCCAGGGTACCATCGACGATATCGATCATCTCGGCAATCGCCGGGTCCGGGCCGTGGGCGAGCTGCTGGAAAACCAGTACCGCGTGGGCCTGGTGCGCATGGAACGGGCCATCAAGGAGCGCATGAGCCTGCAGGAAGTGGACAGCTTGATGCCCCATGACCTGATCAATTCCAAGCCGGTCTCGGCCGTGGTCAAGGAATTTTTCGGTTCCTCGCAGCTGTCGCAGTTCATGGACCAGACCAATCCGCTGTCGGAAATCACTCACAAACGCCGGCTCTCGGCCTTGGGACCCGGCGGCTTGACGCGGGAGCGGGCCGGCTTCGAAGTGCGCGACGTGCATCCGACCCATTACGGTCGTGTCTGCCCCATCGAGACACCTGAAGGTCCCAACATCGGCCTCATCGCCTCGTTGTCGACCTATGCCCGGATCAATGAGCACGGCTTTGTCGAAACGCCGTACCGTATCGTTCGGGATGGCATGGTGACCAACGAAATCCGTTACTTTTCCGCCCTTGAGGAGGAAGGCCATGCCATTGCCCAGGCCAATGCGCCCCTCGATGACAATGGTCGCTTCGTCAATGAATTGGTCAACGCCCGCAAGGATGGCGAATTCATTCTGGTGCTGCGGGAAGAAATCGAATTGATGGACGTTTCCCCCAAGCAGTTGGTGTCCGTCGCCGCATCGTTGATTCCCTTCCTGGAAAACGACGACGCCAACCGCGCTTTGATGGGGTCCAACATGCAGCGTCAGGCGGTGCCCCTGCTGCGTTCCGATGCGCCTTTGGTCGGTACCGGCATGGAACGCATCGTCGCCCAGGATTCGGGGGCGGCGGTAGTGGCTCGCCATGACGGCGTGGTGGAGTCCGTCGATGCCAGCCGGATTGTGGTCAAGATTGACGAAGGGGAGATTGACGAAGAAGGCACCGGGGTGGATATTTATACCCTGACCAAATTCGCCCGCTCCAATCAGAACACCTGCCTGAACCAGAAGCCCATCGTCAAGGTCGGGGACCGCGTCAAGCGGGGTGGTATCATCGCCGACGGGCCCTCCACCCAATGGGGCGAACTGGCCTTGGGCCAGAACGTGCTGGTGGCGTTCATGCCCTGGGAAGGCTATAACTTCGAGGACTCGATCCTGATTTCCGAAAAGCTGGTCAAGGAAGACCGGTACACGTCCATCCACATCGAGGAAATGGAGTGCGTGGCGCGCGACACCAAGTTGGGCAAGGAGGAGATTACCTGCGACATCCCCAACCTGGGTGAAGATGCCCTGAAGGATCTGGACGAGAGCGGGATTGTCCGCATCGGCGCTGAAGTCAAACCGGGCGATATCCTGGTCGGCAAGATTACGCCCAAGGGCGAAACGCAGTTGTCTCCGGAAGAGAAGCTGCTGCGTGCCATTTTCGGCGAGAAGGCCGGCGATGTTCGGGACACCTCCCTGCGTCTGCCGCCGGGTATCGAAGGGGTTGTCATCGGCGCCCGGGTGTTTTCCCGCAAGGGGGCCGACAAGGATTCCCGGACCGAGTACATTGAAAAGACCGAGATTGAAAAACTGCTTAAGGACCAGCACGACGAAATCCGCATCATCCGTGATTCGGCACGCGGCAAGCTGGAGGGACTGCTGATTGGTCAGGTGGCGGCCGTTTCTCTGGCCGATGGGTCCGGCGATGTGCTGTTGGCACAGGGCACTACCATTACGGCTGAAGCCCTGACCCGTGTGCCTTTCATCCGCTGGGGTGAAATCAGCCTGGCCGACGCCGCCGACGCCGAGCAGAAGGTGGCTTCTCTGTTTGCCCGTCTGGGCGACCGCGAAGAGATGATCAAAGGGGTTTTCGCCGACAAGATCGAGAAGATCAAGCGCGGCGACGACTTGCCGCCCGGCGTGATCAAGATGGTCAAGGTGTATATTGCCATCAAGCGTAAGCTGTCCGTGGGCGACAAGATGGCCGGCCGCCACGGCAACAAGGGGGTCCTGTCACGTATCCTGCCCGAAGAGGACATGCCCTACATGGCAGACGGTACGCCGGTGGAAATCGTTCTTAATCCCCTGGGTGTGCCGTCGCGTATGAATGTCGGGCAGATTCTGGAGACCCATCTGGGTTTGGCCGCCCGCGGCCTGGGTCTGCAGATTCAGGAGGTCATCGATCGTCAGTTCAGCCCCGATGCTCTGCGTGACAGAATCGCCGCAACCTATGAAGACGACCATATCACGTCCTGGCTCAAGGCCCTGTCCGATGACGAAGTGGTGTCCCTGGCGCGTCAGTTGGCCCTCGGCATTCCCATCGCTTCGCCGGTTTTCGAAGGGGTCGGCGAAGACGAGATGAAGCGTCAGCTGGAACGGGCCGGGTACTCGACCACCGGCCAGATGACCCTCTACAACGGCAAAACCGGCGAACCCTTCAAGGAGAAGGTCACCGTCGGCATCATGTACATGCTGAAGCTGCATCACTTGGTCGATGACAAGATTCACGCCCGCAGCATCGGTCCCTACAGCCTGGTCACCCAGCAGCCTTTAGGGGGCAAGGCCCAATTCGGCGGCCAGCGCCTCGGTGAAATGGAAGTGTGGGCCATGGAAGCTTACGGGGCGGCTCATGCCCTGCAGGAATTCCTGACCGTCAAGTCCGACGACGTTACCGGGCGGACCCGCATGTACGAAGCCATCGTCAAGGGCAAGCACACGCTGGAGGCCGGGTTGCCGGAATCCTTCAACGTTCTGATCAAGGAACTCCAGTCCCTCTGCCTGGACGTGGAACTTCTCGAAGAGCAGGATTAGCATTCAACAGCATCATCCATCCCGTTAGGAGGGTGTGTTTTGGAAGATATCTTTAGCCTTTTTGAACGACCGAAAGATCCTTTGAGTTTCAACGCCATCCGGTTGTCCCTGGTGTCTCCGGAGAAGATCCGGGAACGGTCCTTTGGTGAAGTGAAAAAACCCGAGACCATCAACTACCGTACGTTCAAGCCGGAGCGCGACGGGCTGTTCTGCGCCAAGATTTTTGGTCCGACCAAGGATTACGAGTGCAACTGCGGCAAATACAAGCGCATGAAGCATCGCGGCATCGTCTGCGAAAAATGCGGTGTCGAGGTCATTCCCAGCAAGGTGCGCCGCGAGCGGCTCGGGCATATCGATCTGGCCTGCCCGGTGGCTCATATCTGGTTCCTCAAGTCCCTGCCGTCGCGCATTTCCACTTTGCTGGACATGACCCTCAAGGAAGTGGAGCGGATTCTATACTTCGAAGCATATATCGTCGTCGATCCGGGCGATACGCCGCTGTTCAAGGGGCAGTTGCTGACGGACGACAAATATGCCGAGATGATGGATGAATATGCCGGCCAGTTCGTGGCCAGCATGGGTGCGGAAGCCATTCGGGATTACCTCCTCGCCATCGATGTCGATGAGCTGTCCGTGTCCCTGCGTCAGGAGATGAACGAAGCCGCCAGCGAAGCTAAGCGCAAGAAGATCGCCAAGCGGCTCAAGGTGGTGGATGCCTTCAAATACAGCGGTAATCGTCCCGAATGGATGATTCTCGAAACCATCCCGGTGCTGCCGCCCGAGTTGCGGCCTCTGGTGCCGCTGGATGGCGGCCGTTTTGCGACCTCGGATCTGAACGATTTGTATCGCCGGGTCATCAACCGCAACAACCGCCTGAAGCGTCTCATGGAGCTGAGGGCGCCGGAAGTCATCATCCGCAATGAGAAACGGATGCTGCAGGAAGCGGTCGATGCCCTGTTCGACAACGGGCGGCGTGGTCGGGCCATCACCGGTCCGAACAAGCGTCCCTTGAAATCCCTGTCCGACATGCTCAAGGGCAAGGGTGGCCGTTTCCGCCAGAACCTGCTGGGAAAACGCGTCGACTACTCCGGACGTTCGGTTATTGTCGTCGGTCCGGAACTGAAACTGCATCAATGCGGTCTGCCGAAAAAGATGGCTCTGGAACTCTTCAAGCCGTTCATTTACAACAAGCTTGAGGAGCGCGGGTACTGTACCACCATCAAGAGCGCCAAGAAGATGGTGGAAAAGGAGAAGGCCGAGGTCTGGGATGTGCTTGAAGAGGTGATCAAGGAACATCCGGTCATGCTCAACCGCGCACCGACCCTGCATCGCCTGGGCATTCAGGCTTTCGAGCCGGTGCTCATCGAAGGCAAGGCCATCCAGTTGCATCCCCTGGTCTGCACCGCCTTCAACGCCGACTTCGACGGTGACCAGATGGCGGTGCATCTGCCGCTGTCCATCGAAAGCCAGATCGAGACCCGGGTGTTGATGATGTCCACCAACAACATCCTGTCGCCGGCCCACGGCAAGCCGATCATCGTGCCCTCTCAGGACATGATCCTGGGTCTGTACTATATGACCCGCGAACGTTCGTTTGCCCGGGGAGAAGGCAAGGTCATGGCCTCGCGGGACGAAGTGCGCATGGCCTATGACGCCGGTGAGGTCGATTTGCAGGCGCGCCTTAAAGTGCGCATGTCGCGGGTGCTCGGCGAAGCCCCGCAGCTCATTGAAACGACCGTGGGGCGGGTATTGCTGCGCGATATCGTGACCGAGGTCATTCCCTTCGAGCATATCAATCAGGTGCTGGGGAAAAAACAGGTGGCGAATCTTATCGATGTCTGCTTCCGCCTGGCCGGCAACAAGGAAACGGTCATCCTGGCGGATCGCCTCAAGGAGACCGGCTACCGCTTCTCGACCCTGGCCGGCATCTCCATTTGCCTGGACGACATGGTCATCCCCGAAACCAAGGACACCTTCATGACCAAGGCGGTTTCCGAGGTGACGGAGATCCAGCGGCAGTACACTGAAGGTCTGATCACCGACGGGGAACGCTACAACAAGGTCATCGATATCTGGGCCAAGTGCACCGAGGATATCGCCCAGACCATGCTCGAAACCCTTTCCAAGGATGAAGTCGTCAGCCCTTCCGGTGAAACGGTGAAGGTGCCTTCCTTCAACTCCATCCATATGATGGCGGACTCCGGAGCCCGCGGCAGCGCCCAGCAGATCCGTCAGTTGGCGGGGATGCGCGGTCTGATGGCCAAACCGTCGGGGGAAATCATCGAAACCCCGATTACGGCCAACTTCCGTGAGGGGTTGACGGTTCTGCAGTACTTCATTTCCACCCACGGTGCCCGCAAGGGTCTTGCCGATACGGCTCTGAAGACCGCCAACTCCGGTTACTTGACCCGGCGTCTGGTCGACGTGGCGCAGGATGCCATTATTACGGAGCAGGATTGCGGTACCCTGGACGGGATTCTCATGTCCGCTCTGACTGAAGGCGGGGAAGTCATCGAACGCCTGGGCGATCGCATTCTCGGTCGTGCCGCCCTCGAAGACGTGCTGGATCCGGTTACCGGCGAAGTCCTGGTGGAAGCCAACCAAGACCTCGATGAAAACCTGGTGCAGCGGATTGAGGACGCCGGCATCGAAAAGCTTAAAATCAGATCGGTACTGACCTGCCAGAGTCCGCGGGGCATCTGCGCGACCTGCTACGGTCGCGACCTGGCCCGCGGACACCTGGTCAACCTCGGCGAGGCGGTCGGCGTCATCGCCGCCCAATCCATCGGCGAACCGGGCACCCAGTTGACCATGCGGACCTTCCACATCGGCGGTACCGCTTCGCGGCGAGCCGAACAGACCAGCCTTGAAGCCCGCTTCGACGGCCAACTCAAGTACCTGAATCTGAACTGGGTTGTGGACAACGACGGGCACCACGTGGTCATGAACCGGAACGCCGAAATCGCCGTGGTCGACGAGACCGGCCGCGAGCGGGAGCGCTACGGGGTCGTGTACGGTGCGCGTTTGCGCATCGGCCCGGATGGCGCGGTCCGTAGCGGGGCCCTGCTGGCCGAGTGGGACCCGTACACCATGCCGATCCTGACGGAAATCGCCGGCCGGATTCGTTATGGTGACATCATCGAAGGCGTCACCATGGAGGAGCAACTCGATGATGTAACGGGCTTGTCCCGGAAGGTCATCATCGAGTCCAAGGGGGCCGACAAGCGGCCGCGCATCACCCTCAAGGACGAGGAGGGACGCACCGTCAAACTTCCCAATGGTGCTCCGGCGCGCTACATGCTGCCGGTGGGAGCGAACATCGTCGCCATCGAGGACGAGATGGCCAGTGCCGGTGCCATTCTCGCCAAGATTCCCCGCGAGACCACCAAAACCAAGGACATTACCGGTGGTCTGCCGCGCGTTGCCGAGCTTTTCGAAGCCCGCAAGCCCAAGGAGTATGCCATTATCGCCGAAATCGACGGGATCGTCGCCTTTGGCAAGGACTCCAAGGGCAAGCGCAAGGTCATCGTGACCCCTGATATCGGTGAACCGAAGGAATACCTGATTCCCAAGGGCAAACACATCAGCGTCCATGAGGGCGATCATGTGAAAGCCGGTGAAGCATTGATGGACGGTTCCAGCAACCCCCATGATATCCTCCGGGTACTGGGTGAAAAGGACCTGGCCAAATACCTGGTCGACGAAGTGCAGGAGGTCTACCGTCTGCAGGGCGTCAAGATCAACGACAAACATATCGAGGTGATCGTGCGCCAGATGCTGCGCCGGGTGCGCATCAAGGAGCCGGGCAATACCCGGTTCCTGGTGGACGATCAGGTGGAACGCTGGGAGTTCGAAACCGAAAACCAGCGAGTGCTGGCCGAAGGCGGCATGCCTGCCGTGGGTGAACCGTTGATGTTGGGGATCACCAAGGCCTCGCTGTCGACGGAGTCCTTCATTTCGGCGGCTTCTTTCCAGGAAACCACCAAGGTCCTGACCCAGGCCGCCATTGAGGGCAAGGTCGACTATCTGCGCGGCCTCAAGGAAAACGTCATCATGGGCCGCCTGATTCCGGCGGGTACCGGCATTTCAAAGTATCGCAGTGCCAAGTTGCTCATCGAGGATCCCGTCGAACCGGAAGAGGTGTTCCCCTTGGAGGGCGACGAAGAGGAAGAGCTGGAAGGTGACGAACTGCTGCTGGAAAGCGAGGCGGACAACCAGGAATAATGCCAGAAACAAGCCGGCGTGTGCGCCGGAAATAAAGCTTGACATTGTCTACGCGGATTGATAATGTGAGCGGGTTTTTCGCCCGCTAAATCCTAGTGGTTCTTTTTTAACTTAAGGTATTGTGATTTCGGGAGTTAAGTAGATGCCGACCATCAATCAGTTGATTCGCAAGGGACGCGAAAAGAAGATCCGCAAGTCCACTGCGCCGGCGCTCAAAGGTAATCCCCAGAAGCGCGGGGTGTGCACGAGGGTTTATACCACCACCCCTAAAAAGCCCAACTCCGCGCTCCGTAAGGTTGCGCGTGTGCGTCTGACCAATGGGATCGTGGTTACGTCCTATATTCCGGGTGTCGGCCATAACCTGCAGGAGCACTCCGTTGTGCTCATTCGCGGGGGGCGCGTCAAGGACCTTCCGGGTGTGCGCTACCATATTGTGCGCGGCACCCTGGATTTGGCGGGAGTCAAGGATCGCAAGCAGGCCCGATCCAAGTATGGCGCGAAGCGTCCCAAGTAGCCCAGGAGCGTGAGGGGAAACCATGCCGAGAAGAAGAGAGATAGCGAAGAGGGTCATCCTTCCGGATCCCAAATATAATGATCGAATGGTGGCCAAGTTCATCAATGCGATCATGCTCCAAGGCAAGAAAAGCACGGCTGAGGGGATTGTTTACGGCGCGTTCGATTTGTTGGCCGAGCGTTCCGGCGAAAATGCGCTCGAGGTTTTCAAGAAGGCCCTCGATAACGTACGGCCGGTGCTGGAAGTCAAGTCGCGTCGTGTCGGTGGTTCCACTTATCAGGTGCCTGTCGAAATTCGGGCCGACCGCCGCAATGCGCTGGGGATTCGCTGGTTGATCAACTATGCCCGCGGGCGTGGAGAGAAAACCATGCAGGAGCGTCTGGCCGGCGAGTTGCTCGATGCCGCCAATAATCGCGGTTCAACGGTGAAGAAAAAAGAAGATACGCACCGCATGGCCGAGGCCAACAAGGCGTTTGCCCATTACCGCTGGTAGTATTCATCCAGTCTTCAAGGAAGGAAGAAGTTCGTTGTGGCTCGTCTCGTAGCGTTAGAAAAGACCCGGAATATCGGCATCATGGCGCACATTGATGCCGGCAAGACCACTACCACTGAGCGTATTCTCTTTTATACCGGGGTTTCGCATAAGATTGGTGAGGTCCACGATGGCGCCGCCACCATGGACTGGATGGAGCAGGAGCAGGAGCGCGGCATCACCATCACTTCCGCGGCAACTACCTGTTTTTGGCGGGATAACCGCGTCAACATCATCGACACTCCCGGGCACGTTGACTTCACGGTAGAGGTTGAGCGCTCCCTGCGTGTTCTGGATGGGGCGGTGGCGGTTTTCTGTTCGGTCGGCGGGGTTGAGCCGCAGTCCGAGACCGTCTGGCGGCAAGCCGACAAGTACGGCGTGCCTCGCATGGCCTTCATCAATAAAATGGACCGCATCGGCGCTGATTTCAATCGCGGGGTCAATATGATCCGCGAGCGCCTGGGGGCCAACGCCATTCCGCTGCAGTTGCCCATCGGCAAGGAGGAAAACTTTGCCGGGGTGGTGGATTTGGTGGAGCAGAAGGCTCTCGTCTGGGATGATGAAACTCTCGGCGCCAAATACGAGGTGGTCGATATCCCGGAAGATATGCTTGCCGAAGTTGAGGCGGCCCGGGAGGCCCTGATCGAAGAGGTCTGTTCCCACGACGATGAATTGATGGACAAGTACCTTGGCGGCGAGGCCCTGACCATCGACGAACTTCGCGCTGGTATTCGCAAGGCCACCATCGGCATCAAGATCATTCCGGTGCTGTGCGGATCGGCGTTCAAGAACAAGGGCGTTCAGAACCTGTTGGATGCGGTGGTGGATTATATGCCTTCGCCTCTGGATGTGCCTGCCATTCGCGGCGTCCTGCCCGATTCCGATGTTGAGATTGAGCGTCCGGCCAAGGACGACGGCCCCTTTGCGGCACTCGCTTTCAAGGTTATGACCGATCCCTTTGTCGGGCAGTTGACCTTTTTCCGGGTTTACTCCGGGATTGCAGAGACGGGCAGCACCGTGCTGAATGCCAGCAAGGGGAAGAAGGAGCGCCTTGGTCGTCTGCTGAAGATGCACGCCAACAAGCGTGAGGAGATCAAGCAGGTCTATGCCGGCGATATTGCCGCCGCCGTCGGACTCAAGTTTGCTACCACCGGCGACACCCTGTGTGATCCGGATAACGCCTGCCTGCTTGAGGCCATGGAGTTTCCCGAGCCGGTTATTCATATCGCCATCGAACCCAAAACCAAGGGCGACCAGGAAAAGATGGGCACCGCGCTGGGCAAGCTGGTCCAGGAGGACCCCACTCTGCGCGTCCGGACGGACGAGGAGACGGGGCAAACCATCCTCTCCGGCATGGGCGAACTCCACCTTGAAATCATCATCGATCGGATGAAGCGTGAATTCAAGGTTGACGCCAATGTCGGAGCTCCCCAGGTGGCCTATCGGGAGACCATCACCAAGGCTGTCGAGGCGCAGGGCAAGTTCGTGCGTCAGTCCGGTGGGCGAGGTCAATACGGGGATTGCTGGCTGAAAGTCGAGCCGCAGGAACCCGGAACCGGTTTTGTCTTCGTCGATGACATCAAGGGCGGGGTCATTCCCAAGGAATACATTCCCGCGGTCGGCAAGGGCGCCGAGGAGGCATCCCAAAACGGTTTCCTCGCCGGGTTCCCCATTGTCGATGTCAAGGTCAGTTGTTTTGACGGTTCCTATCATGATGTCGACTCTTCGGAGATGGCTTTCAAGGTGGCCGGTTCCATGGGTTTCAAGGCCGCTGTCGCCAAGGCCAGCCCGGTTCTGTTGGAGCCGATCATGGCCGTTGAAGTGGTTGTGCCCGAAGAATATATGGGTGACGTCATGGGAGATTTGAGCAGTCGCCGTGGCAAGGTCATGGGTATGGATACCCGTGGCGGCGCTCAGGTCATCAGTGCCCATGTCCCCTTGGCCAGTATGTTCGGTTATGCCACGCAGTTGCGCAGTATGAGCCAGGGTCGTGCAACCTATACCATGGTCTTCGATCACTATGCGCAGGTTCCCAAGGCGATTTCCGAAGAAATCGTTGCCCGGGTCAAGGGCTGATAGCCCGAATTTCAGGAGGAAGCTTCATGTCGAAAGCCAAATTCGAGAGAAAGAAGCCGCACGTCAATATCGGGACGATCGGTCACGTTGACCATGGTAAGACCACGCTGACGGCAGCCATCACCAAGGTCATGGCGAGCAAGGGGTTTGCCGAATTCAAGGCCTTCGACGCGATAGATAATGCGCCGGAAGAGCGTGAGCGCGGCATCACCATCGCCACTTCGCACGTGGAGTACGAGACGGAGAATCGTCACTATGCCCACGTTGACTGCCCCGGCCATGCCGACTACGTCAAGAACATGATCACCGGAGCGGCGCAGATGGACGGCGCCATTTTGGTGGTGTCGGCCGCCGACGGCCCCATGCCCCAGACCCGCGAGCACATTCTGCTGGCCCGTCAGGTGGGCGTGCCGGCCATGGTGGTGTTTCTGAACAAGGCCGACATGGTGGATGACGCCGAGTTGATGGAGCTGGTGGAGTTGGAAGTGCGCGAACTGCTGAGCACCTACGACTTTCCCGGGGATGAGATTCCCATCATTTCCGGCAGCGCCCTGAAGGCCCTTGAGGGGGATCCCGGCGAGTTGGGCGAGCAGGCCATTTTCAAGCTGATGGAAGCCGTCGACTCCTACATTCCGCAGCCGGAGCGCGACATCGACAAGCCGTTCCTGATGCCGGTGGAAGACGTGTTCTCCATTTCCGGCCGCGGTACCGTGGCTACCGGTCGCATCGAGCGCGGTGTCATCAAGGTGCAGGAAGAGGTCGAGATCGTCGGCATGCGTGCGACCCAGAAGACGGTCGTGACCGGTGTCGAGATGTTCCGCAAGCTGCTGGATCAGGGTCAGGCCGGCGACAACGTCGGCGTGCTGCTGCGCGGCGTGAAGCGCGAGGACATCGAGCGCGGTCAGGTTCTTTCGAAGCCGGGCAGCATCACCCCGCACACCAAGTTCAAGGCCGAAGCGTACATCCTGACCAAGGAAGAAGGCGGTCGCCACACGCCGTTTTTCAACGGTTACCGGCCGCAGTTCTACTTCCGGACGACGGACGTGACCGGCGTGGTGGAACTGGCCGAAGGGACGGAGATGGTAATGCCTGGTGACAACGCCAGCATGACCGTGGCCCTGATTACGCCCATCGCGATGGACAAGGAACTGCGTTTCGCGATTCGCGAAGGCGGTCGCACCGTCGGCGCCGGCGTTGTCAGCGAAATTATCGAATAAAGGAAAACACCATGCAAAGCCAGAAAATCAGAATCCGTTTGAAGGCTTACGATCATAAATTGCTCGATCTTTCGGTGCATGAAATCGTCGATACCGCCAAGCGTACCGGGGCACGGGTCGCCGGGCCGATTCCACTGCCGACGGTTATCAACAAGTATTGCGTTCTGCGTGGTCCCCACGTGGACAAAAAGAGCCGCGAGCAATTTGAAATGCGCACCCACAAGCGGTTGCTGGATATTGTTGAGCCGACCCAGCAGACGGTCGACGCGCTGATGAAGCTCGACCTGTCCGCCGGCGTCGATGTTGAAATCAAGCTTTAAATCACATATTTGAGCGTTAAGGGAACACACCATGGTGAAGGGAATCTTGGGTAAGAAGCTGGGTATGACCCAGGTCTTTGCTGCAGACGGGAAACGCATCCCGGTTACGGTCGTGCAGGCCGGACCCTGTGTGGTTCTGCAGCGGAAGACTGTGGAAACTGACGGCTACAATGCCCTTCAGTTGGGTTTTGGTCAAAAAGCGGCGCAGCGGACCAACCAGCCTGCGATGGGCCACTTCAAGAAGGCGGGTCAGGGGGCTTTTCAGTACCTGCGCGAGCTGGATGTCGAAGGTATCGATGAGCATCAGGTCGGCGATGAGATTACCTGCGACGGGCTCTTTGCGGCCGGCGAATTGGTCGATGTCAGCGGGACCAGCAAAGGCAAGGGCTTTCAGGGCGTCATCAAGCGTTGGAACTTCTCGGGTGGCCGCAATACCCATGGTTCCATGTTTCACCGTCGCCCTGGCTCCATCGGCTGCAGCGCTTGGCCTTCACGGGTGTTCAAGGGCAAGAAGATGGCCGGCCAGATGGGCAACCGGAAGGTGACCACTCAGGGCCTCGAAGTTATTGATGTACGAGCCGGCGAGAACTTGATTCTCATCAAAGGAGCTGTTCCGGGCGCGGCCAACGGGCTGGTTGTAATCCGGAAAAGCCGCAAGGCGAAATAGCGGCTCCGTACTCAGATATCCTGGAGAAAGACCATGGCTAAGATTGCAGTATATGATATAAACCGGAATCAGGTGGCGGAACGTGAATTGTCCGACCTGGTATTCAATACCGAGGTCAAGGAATACTTGATTCACGATATGGTGCGTTATCAGCTGGCGGCACGCCGCCAGGGTACCGCAGCCTGCAAAAACCGCACGGCCGTGGCGGGTGGCGGTCGTAAACCGTACCGTCAAAAAGGCACCGGCAATGCCCGTCAGGGAAGTTCAAGGGCCCCCAACCATGTCGGTGGCGGCATTGTTTTCGGTCCGACGCCGCGCAGCTATGCCTTCAAGCTCAATAAAAAGGTCAAAAAAGCAGCTTTGCGGTCGGCCCTGTCGGCCCGCTACAAGGAAGAGCGCCTGGCCGTGCTGAATGAGATTGCCCTTGAGGCCATCAGCACCAAGCAGTTCGTTCAGGTTCTGGATCGCTTTGGTCTGGACAAGGTGCTGTTCGTGGTCGAAGGCGACAATCTGAACCTTGAACTTTCGGCGCGGAATCTGCCGAACGTTAAGGTTCTGAAGGCTGAAGGGGTTAATGTTTACGACCTGATGCACTACCCCAACCTGGTTTTGACCGATGGGGCTGTAGACCAGTTGGAAGGAGTGTTAGCCTGATGAAACCGTTGCATGAAATTCTGAAGCGGCCGTTGGTGACCGAAAAAACCGTTCAACAGGAGGGCGGTCCGCAGGTAATCGCCTTCGAAGTTGGTCGTTTGGCCAACAAACTTGAAATCAAGCAGGCTGTTGAAAAAGCTTTCGATGTCAAGGTGAGGACCGTTAACACCATCCTCGTCGCCGGTAAGGTCAAGCGGGTTGGGCGCAATATCGGCAAGCGCTCCAATTGGAAGAAGGCCTATGTTACCCTGGCCGAGGGCAGCAAGATCGACCTGTTCGGTGTTTAATCAGGTGCAATCAAGTCATACGGAGTAACGAAAATGGCAATCAAAAAATTCAAGCCGACCTCACCCGGCCGCCGCCATATGACGTCGGCCGATTTTAGCGATATAACCGCGGCCAAGCCTGAGAAAACCCTGGTTGAAAAACTCGATCGTTCGGGGGGCCGGAACAATGCCGGTCGCATCACCAAACGTCACACCGGTGGTGGGCATAAACGCAAGTACCGACTGATCGATTTTCGGCGGGAAAAGAAAGAGATTCCGGCCAAGGTCGTGAGCATCGAGTATGACCCGAACCGGTCCGCTCGCATCGCCCTGGTTTGCTACTCCGATGGCGAAAAGCGTTATATCCTGGCGCCCGTCGGCTTGCGCGTTGGCGATACGGTCGTGGCCAGTGCCGATGCCGACATCAAGCCTGGCAATGCCATGGCCATCCGCTCTATTCCCCTTGGCACCTGGGTGCACAATGTGGAACTCAAGGTGGGCAAGGGTGGACAGTTGGCACGCAGCGCCGGGACCTATGCCATGATTGCCGCCAAGGAAGGCAAGTACGCCCAGTTGCGGTTACCTTCCGGTGAAGTGCGGTTGGTGTTGCAGGACTGCTGCGCCACGGTGGGACAGGTCGGTAACATTCACCATGAAAATGTCAAAATGGGCAAGGCCGGGCGTAATCGCTGGCTGGGCAAGCGTCCGCAATCTCGCGGCGTCGCCATGAACCCGGTCGACCATCCGCACGGCGGCGGCGAAGGCAAGAGTTCCGGCGGTCGTCATCCGGTCACGCCGTGGGGCGTGCCGACCAAGGGTTACAAGACTCGTGTCAACAAGCGCACCAGTCGTTTCATTGTGCGTCGTAAAAAATAAGAACTGTTGAAATAGAGGAGATCACTGTGGCTAGATCGATCAAAAAAGGGCCGTACATCGAGGAGAGCCTGCTTCGGAAGATTGATACCGAAGGGGGCGCCGGTTCCAAAAAGGTTGTGAAGACCTGGTCTCGGCGATCGACCATTATCCCCGAATTCGTTGGATACACCTTCGCCGTTCACAACGGGAAGAAGTTTATCCCGGTGTTCGTGACGGAAAACATGGTAGGGCATAAGCTTGGCGAATTCGCTCCCACGCGCACCTACTATGGACATGGTGCCGATAAGAAGAGTAAAAAATAGCCGAGCGTTTTCGCGAAGGAGTAGCAATACATGGAAGCCAGGGCCCAGCTCAGATATGCGCGACTGTCCCCGAGAAAGACCCGCTTGGTGGTTGATATGGTGCGGGGCAAAGGGGTTCAGGAAGCACTGAACATTCTCAACTTTTCTCCGCAGAAAGCGGCCGGCGTGGTTTCGAAACTGGTCAGTTCTGCCGTGGCCAACGCCGAACAAAAGGGGATCGCCGATGTCGATCGCCTGGTGGTTGCGACGATTACCGTGGATCAGGGGCCGGCACTGAAGCGCTTCATGCCGCGTGCCCAGGGCCGGGCAACCAAAATTCGCAAACCCACCAGCCATATCACCGTGGTACTGAACGAAAAATAAAAATTAAAGGGAGGTGATGATTTGGGCCAGAAAGTTCATCCAGTAGGATTTAGATTGGGGGTCGTGAAGACCTGGGGATCTCGTTGGTATGCCGAGGGCGATTACTCGAAACTCGTGCATGAGGATGCCAAACTGCGGGACTACCTGAAAAAACGGCTTTATCATGCCGGAATTTCCAAAATTGACTTGGAACGCGCCGCAAATAAAGCTAAAATCAACATCTTTGCCGCACGTCCCGGGATTATTATCGGCAAGAAGGGTGCAGAGGTTGAAGCCCTGAAAAAGGATCTGGCCCGCATCACCGATAAAGAAGTTTTCATCAATATCCAGGAAGTGCGCAAGCCTGAAATCGATGCCCAGTTGGTGGCTGAAAATGTGGCCTTGCAACTGGAGCGCCGCGTTGCCTTCCGGCGCGCCATGAAAAAAGCGGTCAGCATGGCTTTGAAATTCGGCGCCCAGGGTATCAAGGTGAATTGTAGTGGTCGTCTTGGCGGCGCAGAGATGAGCCGTACGGAATGGTACCGAGAAGGCCGGGTGCCTCTGCATACGCTTCGCGCGGATATCGATTACGGCTTTGCCGAAGCCAAGACTACCTACGGGATCATAGGCGTCAAGGTCCTGATCTTCAAGGGCGAAGTCTTGTCCCAGGAGCAGTAAAGGGAACCGGATAGGAGTTATTTGCCATGTTAATGCCCAAGAAGGTTAAACATAGAAAACAGTTTACGGGCCGGATGACCGGGACCGCAACCCGTGGGACCGAGTTGAATTTCGGTGATTTTGGTTTGAAAGCCGTGGAGTGCGGGTGGCTTTCTTCGCGGCAGATCGAGTCGGCCCGTCGTGCCATGACGAGGCACGTCAAGCGCGGGGGAAAAATCTGGATTCGGATTTTCCCTGATAAGCCGTTGACCCGGAAGCCCGCTGAAACACGTATGGGCAAAGGGAAAGGTTCCCCTGAGAGCTGGGTGGCGGTTATTCGGCCTGGCATGATGCTGTATGAAATGCAGGGTGTGACCGCGGAAATCGCCTGTGAGGCCCTGCGGCTGGCCGCACACAAGCTGCCGGTAAAGACCAAGATTGTTGTCAGGGAGGATGCGGGTCATGAAGGCTAACGAGTTGCGCGAACTGAGCGTGGACGATCTGGAAAAAAAGGTTCAGGATCTGAACCGGGAACTGTTCAATCTCAAGTTCCAAATGGCAGCTGGTCAGTTGGAGAGTAGCGCCCGGTTGCCGAAGACGCGTCGGGATATCGCACGGGCAATGACCATCTTGCGTGAGAAGCGCGGCTAAAGGGGCGTGGGAGGAATTCAATGAAACAGGTTCGTGGTAATCGTAAGACCCGCGTCGGGATCGTCGTCAGCGACAAGATGGACAAGACCGTAGTGGTGAAAGTCGACCAGTTGGTCCTGCATCCGGTCTATAAAAAATATATCAAGCGTCGGGTGACCTTCAAAGCCCATGATGAAGAGAATCGCTGTAATGTCGGCGATAAGGTGGCGGTGGTCGAAACGCGGCCGCTCTCTCGCGATAAACGGTGGCGGGTCAGGGAAATCCTTGAAAAGAACGTTATTCTGTAGGAGAAACTAGTCATGATACAGATGCAGACGATGCTTGATGTCGCAGACAATTCCGGAGCCCGGAAGCTTTGCTGCATCAAGGTGCTTGGTGGCTCCAAGCGGAAATATGCCGGGCTTGGAGATATCATCATCTGCTCCGTCAAGGAGGCCCTGCCTAATTCCCGTGTCAAAAAAGGGGATGTGGTGCGAGCGGTTATCGTCCGGACTGCCAAGGAGGTTCCTCGGGCTGACGGGTCGGCGATCCGTTTCGACAAGAACTCTGCCGTAGTGGTCAATCCTGCCGGTGAGCCTGTCGGGACTCGTATTTTCGGTCCGGTTGCCAGAGAACTTCGTGCCAAGCGGTTCATGAAGATCGTATCGCTGGCCCCTGAAGTGCTCTAAGAAACCGGTAGTGGGAGATAACAATGGCAGCGAAAAAGTTACACGTTAAAAAAGGCGACCTGGTCAGAATCACCGCCGGCAAGGAAAAAGGCAAGTCCGGCCAGGTGATCCGGGTCTTCACGGATAAGGGTCGGGTTGTTGTCGAAAACCTGAATATGGTAAAACGGCATACGCGACCCGGACGAAGCAATGCCCAGGGAGGCATTGTTGAAAAGGAAGCTCCGTTGGATGTCTCGAACGTTGCTCTGGTGTGCGGTGCCTGCAATCAGCCGACCCGTACCGGCATGCGCTTCCTGGAAGACGGCAGCAAGGTGCGCTATTGCAAAAAGTGCAACGAGATCGTGGATAAATAACGGAGGATTTCCATGGGTGCAAGACTGAAAGAAAAATACCAGACTGAAATCGCGCCGCGGTTGGCCGTCGATCTCCAGCTGAAAAACGTGATGGAAGTACCCCGGATCGAAAAGGTGGTCGTCAATATGGGCCTCGGTGAAGCGATTCAGAATATCAAAATTCTGGAATCGGCCGTCGAGGAACTGGGGCGTATCACCGGGCAGAAACCGGTGGTAACCAAGGCAAAGAAATCCATCGCGCAGTTCAAGCTGCGTGAGGGCATGCCTATCGGCTGCATGGTCACGTTGCGCAGGGACCGGGCCTATGAATTCCTGGATCGTCTCATCAATGTAGCTTTGCCGCGGGTGCGCGATTTTAAAGGGGTTTCCCGTAAAGGATTCGACGGTCGCGGAAATTACACCCTTGGCGTGCGTGAGCAGTTGATTTTTCCCGAAATCGACTTGGAAAAAATTGATAAGCTCAAAGGGCTCAACGTGACCATTGTGACCACGGCCAAAAATGACGAAGAAGGCCGTGCTCTGCTGGCCGCCATCGGCATGCCCTTTACCAAAAAAGCTCAGAGCTAGGGGAGGACGTCGTGGCCAAAAAATCGATGATGATCAAAGCGGGCCGGAAGCAGAAATTTCAGGTTCGTCAATATAATCGCTGCCCCCTTTGCGGGCGGCCGAGAGCTTATTACCGCAAATTTGATATGTGCCGTATTTGCCTGCGCAAGCTTGCGCTTGAAGGCAAACTTCCCGGCGTAATCAAATCCAGTTGGTAATCAGTAAGGAGTTGCATCCATGGCAATGACAGATCCCGTCGCCGATATGCTGACCCGGATTCGTAATGCGGGCCTGGCTAAGCACCAGAAGTGTGATATCCCCAGTTCCACTCTCAAAGAGGCGCTGGCGGTGGTGCTGAAGGATCTCGGCTATATTCGAAACTTCAAGGTGATCAGCGACGACAAGCAGGGCGTGCTGCGGGTCTACCTGAAGTATGCCAACGATAACACCCATGTAATTCACGCCATTGAGCGCGTTTCTACGCCGGGCCGTCGCGTCTATGTTGGAAAAGACGAAATTCCGGTGGTGAAGAACGGCCTCGGGAACGCCATCCTGTCCACCTCCAAAGGGGTGTTGCATGATGCCGCGGCCCGTGAAGCTCAGGTTGGCGGTGAAGTTTTGTGCGCCGTCTGGTAAGCAGTAACGGCTAAGGAGCCAGAAGATGTCGAGAATTGGGAAAAAACCCATCGTACTCCCGAAGGGTGTACAGGTGTCTGTCTCCGGGGGTGCTGTCTCGGTCAAGGGTCCCAAAGGGGAGCTTCGGCGGCAGATTGTGGATGGTATCAGCCTGGAAACCGTTGATAATCAGGTGTTGGTCAGTTGTGCCAAAGACGGCAAGCAGGACCGGGCCTTCCAGGGTTTGACCAGGGCTTTGGTGGCCAATATGGTTGAAGGTGTGGCCAACGGTTTCCAGCGGGCCCTTGAAATCAACGGTGTCGGTTATCGCGCCGAGGTGAAAGGCGATACCCTGAATTTGGCCTTGGGCTATTCGCACCCTATCGAATATCCCCTGCCGCAGGGCATTTCAGTCGAGGTGGAAAAACAGACCAAGGTCTTTGTGCGCGGCATTGACAAAGAACTGGTCGGCGCTACGGCGGCCAAGATTCGCTCTTTCCGTGGGCCTGAGCCTTACAAGGGCAAGGGAATCAAGTACGCCGAAGAGCGGATTGTCCGCAAGGCCGGTAAGGCCGGCAAAAAATAAAGCTCATTAGGGCAAGGAGACTAGCTGTGAACGCCGCTACAAAAAGACGTCAGGCGCGGTTGAAGCGAAAGGTTCGGGTGCGCCGCAAGGTTCGTGGCACTGTCGGCAAGCCGAGATTGTGCGTATACCGCAGCGCCAAGCATATCTACGCACAAATCATTGAAGATACTACAGGCAAAACCCTTGCTGCGGCATCCACGGTGAATGCCGAGGTGGCCGATGGCCTGGGTTATACCGGCAACGTTCAGGCCGCCAAAGCGGTTGGCGAAGCCATTGCTCGCATGGCCTTGGCCCGGGAGATCAAGGAAGTGGTCTTTGATCGCAACGGTTTCCTGTACCATGGGCGTGTTAAAAGTCTTGCTGAAGCGGCCCGGGAAGCCGGCCTGTCTTTTTAGGTAAAGGAGGATGTCTTTGCTTCGCATTGATGCCAACGATATGGAACTGACCGACCGTGTGGTGCACATCAACCGGTGTGCCAAGGTGGTCAAAGGTGGGCGGCGTTTCAGCTTTTCTGCGCTGGTGGTGGTAGGTGACGGGCACGGTGTGGTGGGCTATGGCCACGGGAAGGCCAAGGAAGTACCTGAGGCCATTCGCAAAGGCGTTGAACAGGCCAAGAAAAACCTGATTCGAGTGCCTCTGCAGCAAAGGACCATTCCTTTTGACGTGACCGGGAAATTCGGTGCTGGGAAGGTCTTGCTCAAACCGGCTTCGGCGGGTACCGGAGTCATTGCCGGGGGTGCCGTACGCGCTGTTCTGGAGGTTGCTGGTATCGGTGACATTTTGTCCAAGTGTATCGGTTCCAATAACCCCCACAATGTGGTGCGGGCTACTGTCAATGCTCTGAGCCAGTTGAAGAGTGCCGAGGAGCTGATTGCTCTTCGGGGAGCTAACGCAGAGGAATAGAGTGCAGAGCAGGAGGTTCGGATGGCCGCACAAATCAGGGTAACTCTCAAAAAAAGCGGTATCGGCCGCAAGGCATATTTCACCAAGGTTCTTAAAGGCCTCGGGCTGACCAAACTCAACAAAACCGTTTTGCTGCCGGATACCCCGGAAATTCGCGGAATGGTCAGGAAAGTTGAGCACATGGTCGCCGTTGAGGAATGACAGGACAAGGATAATGACGATGGATCTGAGTAATCTGCGGCCGGCAATCGGCTCTAAACGTAATCGGAAACGCATTGGCCGTGGTCCGGGCTCCGGCACCGGGAAAACCGCCGGCAAGGGTCATAAGGGCCAAAAGGCCCGCTCCGGCGGCAGCATCAAGGCCGGTTTTGAGGGCGGTCAGATGCCCTTGCAGCGGCGCTTGCCGAAGCGGGGTTTCAAATCCCTGGACAAGAAAGTCTACGCTCTGGTCAATCTTCGGGAATTGCAGGCTCTGTTCGAAGCCGGTAGCGTCGTTGATCTGGAAGCCATGGGTCAGGCTGGCCTGTTCAATAAGATTCATGACGGCATCAAGGTGCTTGGCGATGGCGAACTGGATAAAGCCTTGACTGTTCGGGCGCATAAATTCAGCCAATCCGCCCTGGATAAAATCGCTGCCGCCGGCGGCAAAGCCGAGGTCATCTGACATTGATCAAAAGTATCCAGCACATCTTTGCCATACCTGAACTGCGTCGGCGTGTCCTATTTACCATCGGCATGCTGGCGGTCTATCGGATCGGTTGTCATGTGCCAACACCCGGGGTGAACGCCCAGGTGCTGGCGCGTTTCTTTGCAGGCACGGAAGGAACGCTGCTGGGTATGGTCAGTGCTTTTACCGGCGGTGCTCTTGAGCGAATGACCGTGTTTGCTCTAGGGATCATGCCATATATCAGTGCCTCGATCATTCTGCAGTTGCTGTCCGTGGTCTTCGAACCTGTGGAGCGACTCAGTAAAGAGGGGGAGCAGGGTCGGAAGACCATCACCAAATGGACGCGGTATGGGACCATCGTCCTTTCCATCGTTCAGGGGACAGGTATCGCCGTCGGGCTGCAGACCATGCGTGGGCCGGCCGGTGAACCGGTGGTGGCCGCCCCCGGGCTTGGTTTTATTCTGTTGACCGTCATTACCCTCACCGCGGGTACGGCTTTTATCATGTGGGTCGGCGAGCAGATCACCGAGCGAGGGATTGGGAACGGCATTTCGCTGATTATCTTCACCGGTATCGTGGCCAACCTGCCTGGTGCCCTGGTGAATACGGTTCGCCTGATGCAGTCTGGAACCATCAGTCTCTTTGCTCTGCTGGTGATTGGATTGATCATGGTGGCCGCCATTTGGGCCATCGTCTTCATGGAGTTGGGGCAGCGACGGCTTCCCATTCATTACGCCAAGCGTGTGGTCGGGATGCGAAACTACGGTGGGCAGAAAAGTCACCTGCCGTTGAAAATCAATATGAGTGGAGTGATTCCGCCCATATTTGCCAGTTCCATCATCATGTTTCCCGCGACGGTGGCCAACCTGGTGGACGTGGGCTGGGTCAAGAGCATTGCCGGCATGATGACTCCTGCTCACTGGGTCTACAACCTCTTTTATGTTGCATTTATCATCTTCTTCTGTTACTTCTACACGGCTGTGACTTTCAATCCGGTTGATGTGGCGGAAAACGTGAAGAAGCAGGGTGGATACATACCGGGAATCCGGCCCGGCAAAGCAACCTCGGATTATATCGATACCGTGCTTGGCCGCCTGACTTTTGCCGGAGCACTTTATATTTCCGCCGTTTGTGTTTTGCCGACCCTTCTTATCGGGCGCTTCAACGTACCCTTTTTTTTCGGTGGTACATCTCTGTTGATTGTCATTGGTGTCGGGATGGATACCGCGGCTCAGATTGAGGCGCACCTGATTTCCCGCTCCTATGAAGGTTTTATGAAGGGTGTCAGCCTTCGGGGCCGGCGCGGGTAGAAAGGGTTATGTAAATGAATCTCATTTTGCTGGGACCTCCCGGTTCGGGGAAGGGTACTCAGGCTAAAATGATTGCACAACACCTGGGTATTCCACAGGTCTCCACGGGGGATATGCTGCGGGCGGCCGTCAAGGAGGGTACACCCATGGGCCTCAAGGCGAAGGCCATGATGGATGCCGGTGCGCTGGTGCCCGATGAGGTCGTGGTGGGAATTGTTCGTGAGCGACTGCAGAAGGATGATTGTGTAAACGGGTTCATTCTTGACGGATTCCCCAGGACGGTGGCTCAGGCCGACGCCCTGCAAAGCAATCTCGCAGACCTGGGCAAAAGCATCAACATGGTGATTTCCCTCGAGGTGGATAACGAGGCGGTTGTCGAGCGCATCAGCGGTCGCCGAACTTGTCCCGACTGCGGGCGGATGTACCACGTGCAATTTGATCCGCCTGAGTCTGCCGATACCTGCGGTGAATGCGGCAGTGCCTTGATACAGCGCGATGATGACCGTGAGGCGACCGTACGCAAGCGCCTGGACGTTTACGCGCAACAGACGGCCCCTCTGGTTGAGTATTATAATAATGCCGGGCTGCTCAAATCCATAGACGGAATGCAGGCTATCCAGACGGTGCAGGCCGAGATACTCCAAGCACTTGGCTGTTAACCGTGATTGTGTTAAAAAATGCCCATGAACTGGGGCGTATGCGGGAAGCCGGGCGGATGGTGGCGGAAATCCTGCAGTTACTTCAGGAAAATATCAAGCCCGGGGTAACGACTTTGGAGCTTGATGAGTTGGCGGAGCGTGAATGCCGGAAACGGGGGGCGCGGCCTGCCTTCAAGGGGTACGGCGGGTTTCCCTTCAGTATCTGCTCCTCTCCTGATGAAAAGGTGGTTCACGGGTTTCCCGATGCCTGCCCGCTTCGGGACGGGCAGATACTTAGTATCGATTTTGGGGTAATCTGGCACGGATTTTACGGTGATGCTGCCATTACCGTACCGGTTGGGCCGGTCAGCCAGGAAAAGGCACACCTTGTCGAAGTGACCAGGCGTTCCCTTGAGTTGGCCATTGCTCAGGCCAAGCCTGGGCATCGTCTCTCCGATATTTCCCACGCGGTGCAATCCTATGTGGAAAGCGAAGGGTTGGCTGTCGTCAGGGAGTTTGTCGGACATGGGATCGGGAAGTCTCTGCACGAGGATCCCCAGATTCCCAACTTCGGGGCGGCCGGGCAGGGACCCTTGTTGCGTCCCGGGATGACGCTGGCGATTGAGCCGATGATCAATGCCGGGGATATGGGGGTTAAAATATTGGCGGATGGCTGGACGGCCGTGACAGTCGATGGGCGGCCCTCGGCACATTTTGAACACACGGTGGCCATTACCGATAAAGGGCCGGCAATACTTACGGCGGTTTAAATTATTTCACGGGCAGCTAGCGGGGGAGTCCAGCCGTTTTCCCGGGTTGACGCTGCACAGGCAAGAAAAAGGGACGAACCAATGAAAGTTCGAGCTTCGGTCAAGCCGATTTGCACCAAATGCAAAGTCGTCAAGCGTAAGGGAATTGTCAGGATCATCTGCGAAAATCCCAAGCATAAGCAGAAACAGGGCTAACGGGATCAGGAGGATACGAAATTGGCACGCATCGCTGGTATCGATTTACCAAGAAACAAACGGATTGAGGTGGCCCTCACCTATATCTACGGCATCGGCCGCTCCCTGTCCCTGGAAATCCTGGGTAAAGCCGGGGTAGACCCGAATACCCGGTCCGATGATCTGACCGAGGTGGAAGCGGGCAAGATCAGGGAAGTCATTGAAGCCGGCTACCCGGTTGAAGGGGATTTGCGGCGCGAGGTCACCGGCAACATCAAGCGCCTGATGGATTTGGGTTGCTATCGGGGTCTGCGTCATCGCAAGGGTCTGCCCGTGCGTGGGCAGAAAACCAAGACCAACGCCAGGACTCGTAAGGGGCCCCGGAAAACTGTCGCCGGTAAAAGGAAATAAGGGGAGGCACCATGGCTAAGGCCGGAAAAAAAGTAGTTAGAAAAAAAGTAGAGAAAAAAAACGTAGCCAATGGTATCGCTCATATTCAGGCGACCTTCAACAATACCATCGTTACCATTACCGATGTGAGCGGCAACGTCATTTCGTGGTCGACCTGCGGAGCCATGAGTTTCAAAGGGTCTCGCAAAAGCACGCCCTTTGCCGCCCAGGTGGCTGCCGAGGACGCAGCTAAAAAAGCCATGGAACACGGACTTCGCGCCGTTGAGGTACGGGTCAACGGGCCTGGCTCCGGACGCGAGTCGGCACTCCGGGCCCTGTCGGCATCGGGGCTTAATATCAGCATCATCAAGGACGTGACCCCGATTCCGCATAATGGATGCCGTCCGCCCAAGCGTAGAAGAGTTTAAACTTACAAGGAGGATGAGCGTTGGCTAGATATACTGGGCCTGTCTGCCGCCTGTGCAGAAGGGAAAACATGAAACTGTTCCTCAAGGGGGACAGGTGCTATACGGACAAATGTGCGGTCGAGCGACGCAATTATGCTCCCGGTCAACATGGTCAGGGTCGCGTCAAGGTGTCGGATTATGGGACACAGTTGCGCGAAAAACAGCGTGTCAAGCGTACCTACGGCCTGCTTGAAAAACAATTTCGCGCCTACTTTGACAAGGCGGACCGCATGAAGGGTGTCACGGGCGAAAACTTGCTGGTGCTGCTGGAGCGGCGCCTCGATAGCGTCCTCTATCGGCTTGGTTTCGCCAACTCCCGGTCCGAGGCACGCATGATGCTGCGGCAGGGGCATTTCCATGTCAACGGCCGCAAAGTCAACATCCCGTCCTTTCTGGTGCGACCGGGCGACGTTATCGAGTTGCGTGAAAAGAGCAGGAAGATGGCGCGCATCAACGAATCTCTTGACAGTGTGATGCGTCGCGGGCTGCCTTCCTGGGTGGAACTGGATCGCGAAGCCTTCAAAGGTGTTCTTAAAACGCTGCCGGTACGTGAGGAAATGACCACCCCGGTTTTCCAGGAGCAGCTCATTGTCGAGTTGTACTCCAAGTAACGGGTTAGGCTGATTCCGGTCGTCTCATTACGGAGGAAACGAATGTATAAAAACTGGAGAGACCTGATCAAGCCCAAACGCCTGCAGGTCGATTCGGATACCCTGACGGACACCTTCGGCAAGTTTGTTGCCGAGCCTTTCGAGCGCGGCTTCGGTACCACGCTCGGCAATTCGCTGCGCCGAGTGCTGCTGTCCTCCCTGCAAGGGGCGGCCATCACCTCGGTGCGCATCAAAGGGGTACTGCATGAGTTCTCTCATGTGCCCGGTGTGACCGAGGATGTCACGGACATTATTCTCAACCTCAAAGGCGTGCTGTTGAAGTTGCACGGCCAGGACAGCCGCAACATCCGCATCGTCAAAAAAGGTGCCGGAATTGTCACGGCTGGTGATATCATTACGGATTCCCACGTCGAAATCCTGAATCCGGATCATCATGTCCTGACCTGCGGCAAGGATGCAGATGTTGAAATGGAAATGGTTGTCGCCAGCGGCAAGGGCTATGTTCCCGCCGATCGCAACCGGGATGAAAAATCGCCGGTAGGCACCATTCCCATCGATGCTCTGTTTTCCCCTGTAAAAAAGGTGAACTTTACCGTAACCAACGCCCGTGTCGGTCAAATCACTGACTATGACAAGTTGATTCTGGAGGTGAATTCGGACGGCAGTATCAGGCCGGATGACGCGGTCGCTTATGCAGCCAAGATCCTCAAGGAGCAGCTTCAGATTTTCATCAATTTCGATGAAAACCTGGAAGTCGGCGATGAACTCGAGGGTGATGAAAGCCGCAAAATCAACGAAAATCTGTATCGTTCCGTTGACGAGCTCGAACTTTCCGTGCGTAGCGCCAACTGCCTGAAAAACGCCAATATTCACCTTATCGGAGATTTGGTGCAGCGCAGTGAGGCCGAAATGCTGAAAACCCAGAATTTCGGGCGCAAGTCATTGAACGAGATTAAGGATATCCTGGCTGATATGGGCCTGTCCCTCGGGATGGTGCTGGAAAACTTCCCTGACCCGGAGTATCTGAAAATGATCCAGGAAGGGAAGGAGGATGTCTGACCGCCTTCGGCGTCCAACTTAAGATGAAAGGACCGTTGTAACATGCGTCATAATAATACCGGGAGAAGGCTGGGAAGAAATTCCAGTCACCGCGCGGCCATGATGCGCAACATGGTGACTTCTCTGCTCGAACACGAGAAGATTACCACTACCGATGCGCGGGCCAAGGAACTTCGTAAACTGGCTGAAAAAATGATCACCCTCGGCAAGCGCGGCGATCTTCATGCACGCCGGCAGGCTGCCCAGGTCCTGCGCGATCGCAAGGTCGTCGGAAAGCTGTTCGATATGATCGGTCCGCGTTTTCAGGACCGGCCGGGTGGCTACACCCGCATTCTGCGTCTTGGCCAGCGTCTGGGTGATAACGCTGCCTTGGTCCGTATCGAGCTGGTGGAAGAGGAGTTCACTCCCAAGGCCAAACCCGTTGCAGCGGCAGAGCCGGCTGTAGCTGTGGCTCCGGTCGAGGCGCCGGTCGAGAATGCCGGCACCGAAGGGGATGAATAAGCTGTCAGTCCCATTGACATAAGCATGGACAGAGGCAGGGGGGGAACTCCTTGCCTCTTTCTGTTTTTGGGGTGGCAGTGAGGTGACCGCGGCAGTTGACCATCAGGGTGACTCCATGGTAATTTCCACTTCTTAACAATCAGGAGTGGGCATGTATCAACCGTCATTTGAGGAATTCCGCACCCTGGCTGCCACCTCGGCGGTGGTCCCCGTTTACCGGGAAATTCTGGCTGATCTCGAGACACCGGTATCGGCCTTTCTTAAAATCGACGATGGCGAAACTTCCTTTCTGCTGGAAAGTATCGCCGGCGCCGAAAAATGGGCCCGCTATTCTTTTTTGGGCAGCGGTCCCGGAAAGCTGTTTCGTTGCCGCGGTCCGCATTGGGAAATCGTGGTTGGCGGCCAGATCCTGGAAAGTGGCCGTGCCGATGATCCCATGGTGGTTCTGAGGCAGTTCCTGGGACGCTACCAGGCTCTGCCGGTGCCGGAGCTTCCCCGGTTTTTCGGCGGCATGGTCGGCTATTGCGGCTATGACATGGTGCGCTTTTTCGAGCATCTGCCTGATTCCGGGGCTCAGGAAATAGGGGCTTACGATGCCTGTTTTCTGTTGACGGAAAAACTGCTTATTTTCGACAACCTGCGTCAGACCATCAAAGTGGTCTGCAATGTACACCCTGATGGGGAGGATTTGGCCGTCGCCTATCGGCGCGGGATCCAGGCCATCGAGGATCTGGTCGGGCAACTTCGCGAACCCCTGCGGGTGGCGCGCGGTCCCGGCGGCGAGGCTCGGGGCGTCGATTTTGAATCCAATTTCAGCCATGCCGGCTTTTGCAACGCGGTGGAACGTTGTAAGGAGTATGTGCGGGCCGGTGACGTGATTCAGGTGGTTTTGTCGCAGCGGTTTTCGGGGGCGTTGGGTAACACCGAACCCTTGGACATCTATCGGGCTCTCCGGACATTGAACCCCTCCCCCTACATGTTTTTTTTGCGCTTCGGTGCGACCTTGGTCATCGGTGCTTCTCCGGAAGTGCTGGTGCGCAAGGAGGGCGAGCGGGTTGAGTTGAGGCCCATCGCCGGCACCCGGCGGCGCGGCGCCGACAGCGAAGAAGATTTGCGATTGGAAGCGGAGTTGCTAGCCGATCCAAAAGAACGCGCCGAGCATATCATGTTGGTCGATCTGGGCCGCAACGATCTGGGGCGGGTCTGCCGCACCGGGTCGGTGGAAGTCAGCGAGTTGATGGTCATCGAGCGCTATTCCCACGTCATGCATATCGTTTCGAACGTACGCGGCGAGCTTTCCGCCGGCCAAGATGCCTTTGATGTTCTGCGGGCGACCTTTCCGGCCGGCACCCTGAGCGGCGCGCCAAAAATTCGTGCGATGCAGATAATCGATGAACTCGAACCCTGTCGGCGTGAGATTTATGGCGGCGCGGTCGGGTACTTTTCTTTTACCGGCAACATGGATATGGCCATTGCCATCCGTACCCTGGTGGTTCAGAACGAGCACATCTATCTCCAGGCCGGCGCCGGCATCGTCGCCGATTCGGATCCTGAGGCAGAATACCAGGAAACGCTGAGCAAAGCCCGGGGCGCCATGAAGGCCGTCGCCATGGCACGCGGGGGGTTGGACTGACATGCTGCTGATGATCGACAACTACGACTCCTTCACCTATAACCTCGTGCAGTATTTGGCCGAATTGGGGGAAGAGGTCGAGGTCCATCGCAACGATCGCATAACAGTGGCTGAGATTGAAGCCCGCCAACCTCGCCGGCTGGTCGTCTCACCCGGGCCCTGTACACCGGCCGAGGCCGGTATTTCCGTCGCGGCGATTCAGGCTCTCGCAGGACGTATCCCCATTCTCGGTGTGTGCCTCGGCCATCAGGCTATTGGGTATGCCTATGGGGGTCGCATCATTCGGGCGGCGTCTCTGATGCACGGCAAGACCAGTCCGATTTTTCATGACGGTCGGGAGTTGTACGCTGGCATGCCCTGTCCTTTTGATGCCATCCGCTACCATTCCCTGGTCATCGAAAGGGCCTCCATGCCGGACTGTCTTGAAATCACGGCCTGGACCGAGGACGGAGAAATCATGGGGCTCCGCCACCGCCAATTGCCCCTTTGGGGCGTCCAGTTTCATCCCGAGTCGATTTTGACCGTGGGCGGCAAGAATCTTCTGAAAAACTTTCTGGACATCAGCTGACGCGGAGGCGGTCAACGGCATGATCAAGCAGGCCATTGCACAGGTGGTGGAAGGCCAAGACCTTTCCGAATCCCAGATGATCTCGGTCATGGATCAGATCATGGGCGGCGAAGCGACGCCGGCGCAGATCGCCGCCTTGATTGTTGCCCTGCGAATGAAGGGCGAAACGGTTGATGAAATCACCGGTGCGGCCCGCGTGATGCGGGATCGGGTGACGCCGGTCCGGGTCGGCCGGGTGCTGGATCTGGACCGCGAGGACATCAACCTGGATCTGGAAACCATGACGACGGTGCTCGATACCTGTGGCACCGGGGGCAGTGGCACCAAAAGTTTCAACATTTCCACCACGGTGGCCTTCGTCGTCGCGGCCTGTGGGGTACGGGTCGCCAAACACGGCAATCGCAGCGTTTCCTCCCTGTGCGGCAGCGCCGACGTCCTGGAAGCCTTGGGCCTCAATCTGGATGTCCCGGTGGAGACGGTGGAGCGTTGCATCGACGAGTTGGGCATCGGCTTTCTGTTCGCGCCGGCGTTGCATGGGGCCATGCGCCATGCCATCGGCCCGCGCAAGGAAATCGGCATCCGTACCATTTTCAATCTGCTCGGTCCACTGACCAATCCCGCCGGCGCCGATCGGCAGGTGCTCGGGGTCTATCGGGAAGAACTGGTGGCCACCCTGGCGGATGTTCTCTGCCGGTTGGGCTGCAAGCGCGGCTTTGTCGTCCACGGATTGGACGGCATGGACGAGATCACTCTGACCAACTCCACCCGGGTGGCGGAAATCCGCGACGGCCAATATCGGGTCTATGGCGTGTCTCCGGAGGATTTTGGTTTTGAGATCTGCTCCCTGGATGCCTTAAAGGGTGGCGATGCGCGTTGCAACGCCGATTTGGTTCGGGGGGTTCTAGAAGGCGTTGCGGGGCCGCGCCGCGATATCGTCCTGCTCAACAGCGCTTTTGCCCTGGTGGCCGCCGGCCGCGCCGATACCATTGCCGACGGGGTGTCACAGGCTGCCGAGGCCCTTTCGTCCGGGCGGGCGCTGGCAAAACTCGAGGCTCTCATCAGGATGACCAATCAGTGATACTTGACGACATATTGCAGCACAAGCAGGCGGAAGTAGCCAGGGCCAGTCAGCAGCGTTCTCTGAACCGCCTGTGCGAACAGATCCGGGTGCAGCCACCGGTGAAGGGGTTCGCCGCGGCGCTGCGCCGACGCAGTGAGACCGGCACCGCCATCATTGCCGAAGTCAAGAAGGGCTCTCCATCCAAGGGCATCATCCGGTCCGATTTCGACCCGATAGCCATCGCCCGGGTCTATCAGGAAGCCGGCGCCGCCTGTCTTTCGGTACTTACGGACGAACGATTTTTCTTCGGTCACCTCGATTATCTGGCGTCGATTCGTGCGGCGGTGGACCTGCCTCTGCTGCGCAAGGACTTTATCGTCGATGCCTATCAGATTTATGAGGCGCGGGCTTTTGGCGCCGACGCGGTACTGCTCATTGCCGCCGCTCTGGATCTCTCCCGCTTGCAGGAGTTCTCCCGGCTGGCGGGGGAACTGGAGCTCGATGTGCTGCTCGAAGTGCATGATGAAGCCGAACTGGAGCGGGCGCTGCAAGTTCCGGCCGCCATGCTTGGGATCAATAATCGTAACTTGCAGACCTTTCATACCGATTTGGCGACCACCGAGCGTTTGCTGCCCCTGATTCCCGCAGGGCGTCTGGTCGTTGCGGAAAGTGGCCTCCGCCATCGTGCCGACATCCGCCGGTTGCAGCAGGCCGGTGCCCAGGCGTTTCTCATCGGCGAAAGCCTGATGCGGGAGGCGGATGTCGCGGCCAAACTGACGTCGCTGCTGAAGGATTGACGTCTTCTTCCGGGTTGAACGGCGCTGGCGCCGGCCGCCTTTTTCCAGGCAGGTAGCAAACGATGGCCTCGCTCCGGATTAAAATCTGCGGCATTACCTGCCTTGAGGATGCTCTGCACGCGGCAGACTGTGGCGCCGATGCACTGGGCTTCGTCTTTCATCCGGCCAGCCCCCGTTGTGTGACGCCGGCGCAGGCCGCGGACATTATTGCCGCGTTGCCGCCGCTGGTCACGACCGTAGGTCTGTTTGTCAATCGACCGGTGTTGGAGATTCGAACCGTGGCCCAGGACTGCGGACTGGATGTGATACAGTTGCACGGCGATGAAAGTCCGGCCGATTGTGGTGCCCTGATCGCAACACATCGAAGGGTGGTCAAGGCGGTGCGTTTGCGCGATGCCGGCAGCGTACAGGCGCTGGCTGCCTATCCGGCAACGACCATCCTGCTGGATGCCTGGGTGGCGGGTACCTACGGTGGCACCGGACAGCGCTGTGACTGGCAGGTGGCGGCCGCAATAGCCCGTCGCCGACGGGTCATTCTGGCGGGAGGTCTCGAGCCGGACAACGTCCGTCAGGCCGTGCAGCAGGTTGCGCCTTACGGAGTGGATGTCTCCAGCGGTGTGGAGCGCGCTCCCGGCCGCAAGGATCCCCGGCGGGTGGCGGCCTTTATCCACAATGCCCGAACTCTTATGGAGTAAATAAATGTACCGTTTTCCCGATTCCGATGGTCATTTCGGTCAGTTCGGCGGCCGATATGTGGCCGAAACCCTGATGCCGGCTCTGTTCGAACTGGAATCCGCCTACCAGGCGGCGGCGGCCGATCCGGCCTTTCAGCAGGAACTGGACGGCTACTTGCGCGACTATGTCGGTCGTCCCAGTCCCTTGTATCTGGCCCGCCGATTGACCGAGCACCTGGGCGGCGCGAAAGTATACCTCAAGCGGGAGGATCTCAACCATACCGGCGCCCACAAGGTCAACAATACCGTCGGACAGGCTCTTTTAGCCCGGCGCATGGGCAAGCAGCGGGTGATCGCCGAAACCGGCGCCGGCCAACATGGGGTTGCGACCGCCACCGTTGCAGCTCTGTTCGGCATGGAGTGCGAGGTGTTCATGGGCACGGAGGATATTCGCCGCCAGGCCTTGAATGTCTTTCGCATGAAACTGCTGGGGGCCAAGGTGCATGGCGTTACCAGCGGCGCGGCAACCTTGAAGGATGCCATGAATGAGGCGCTGCGTCATTGGGTGACCCGGGTGCGCGACACCTTTTACGTCATCGGCACCGTCGCCGGACCCCATCCCTATCCGGCCATGGTCCGGGATTTTCAGGCGGTCATCGGCCGTGAGGCGCGGGCCCAGATTCTGGCCGCCGAAGGCCGTCTGCCGGACGCCGCCGTGGCGTGTGTCGGCGGCGGTTCCAATGCCATGGGCCTGTTCCATCCCTTTGTCGAGGACCGGCAGGTGCGCCTGTTCGGCGTCGAAGCGGCCGGTCTGGGCGTGGCAACGGGCAAGCATGCCGCAAGTATCGGCGCCGGTTCCGTCGGCGTGTTGCACGGCAACAAGACCTATTTACTGCAAGACGAGGAAGGGCAGATCAGTCATGCCCATTCCGTATCCGCCGGCCTCGACTATCCCGGGGTCGGTCCGGAACACTCGTATCTGCACAGCATCGGCCGCGCGGAATATGTGTCCATCACCGATGACGAGGCCCTGGCGGCCTTCCGCCTGCTGACCGAGTTGGAAGGCATTCTGCCGGCGCTGGAAAGTTCCCATGCCATCGCCCAAGTTGTCAAAATGGCACCAACCATGCCGCGCGATGCAATCATCGTCGTCTGCCTTTCCGGGCGGGGCGACAAGGACATCCACACCGTGGCCGAGGTCATGGGCGTGGAACTTTAGACAGGACAAAACATGAAATTTTCCGAACTGAATCTGCCTGAAGCGGTGCAACAAGGCATCGCGGCGGTTGGATTCACGGATTTGACTCCGGTTCAGGAGCAATCCATCCCCCTGGCCCTGGCCGGCAAGGATGTCGCCGCCCAGGCCCAGACCGGCACCGGTAAAACGGCCGCTTTTCTCATCTCCCTGTTTGCCCGGCTGCTGCGCGGCGGGCCGCGCGCCAGCCAGGGACCCAGGGCCCTGATCATGGCGCCGACCCGGGAACTGGTGGTGCAGATTGCGGAGGACGCCAAGGGCCTCGGGGCCTTTTGCGATTTCAAAATTCAGGCCATTTTCGGTGGCGTCGATTACGACAAGCAGCGCCAGGCCCTCAAGGATGGCGTGGATATCATCATTGCCACCCCGGGGCGCCTTATCGACTATGCCAAACAGCGGGTGTTCAATTTTGATCGCATCGAGGCGGTGGTCATCGATGAAGCGGATCGCATGTTCGATATGGGCTTCATCAAGGATTTGCGTTATATTCTGCGCAAGCTGCCGCCTTTCGAGCGACGCCAGACCATGCTGTTTTCCGCCACCCTGTCGCGGCGGGTGATGGAATTGGCCTGGGAATTCATGGACTTGGCTGAAAAGGTCAAGATCGCGCCCGAAAAGGTCACCGCCGAGCAGGTCGAAGAGATCCTTTATCACGTCTCGCGGCGGGAGAAATTCGGGTTGCTGTTGGGGCTGCTGCAGCGCGAGGCGGATGCCAGCCGGGTGCTGCTGTTCGTCAATACCAAGCGCGAGGCCGAGCACCTGGCCGGCCGCCTGCAGGCCAACGGGCAGCAGGCAGCGATCATTTCCGGCGACATCCTGCAAAAGAAGCGGATGAGCATTCTGACCGATTTCAAAGAGGGCAAGCTCCGGTTCCTGGTGGCTACGGATGTGGCGTCCCGCGGCATTCATGTCGACGGCGTGACCCACGTCGTCAACTATGACCTGCCCCAGGATCCCGAGGACTACGTGCATCGCATCGGGCGCACCGCCCGGGCCGGAGCCAGCGGCAAGGCCATCAGTTTCGCCGACGAGGATCTGGTCTTTTACCTGGCCGACATCGAGGCGTATATCGGTCACCCCATCCCTGCCGTATTCCCCGTCGATGAAGATTTCGTCACCAATTACCAGCCCTATGCCCCGTCCCGCAAGGCGGCCAAGGGGCGCAAACCAGGGCCGACCAAGCCCGGCATGGGCAAGCCGGCCAAGGTCAGGGAAGAGGGCGCAGCAACCCCGCGCAAGCGGGCCCGGCGGCGGCGGGGCGGAGCCAAAAAAACCTCGACCGAGGCCCCGGAAAGCAGCGGTTCGTGAGCGTCGCCGCGCTTGAAGAATTAGCCGCCTGCCGGCGTTGCGCGCGTCTGGCGGCCTACCTGGACCAGCTGCCCCCGGCACGTGGCCGCGGACGGGCGGAGTACTGGAATCGGCCGGTGGCCGGTTTCGGCGACCGCCAGGCGCGCATCTGGATCCTCGGTCTGGCGCCCGGTGCCCATGGCGCGAACCGCACCGGGCGGCCGTTCACCGGTGATGGCGCCGGGGACTTCATGTATCCCCTGCTGTATCAGACCGGTCTCGCCAGCCAACCATCGGCGACCGCCTTGGGGGACGGTTTGGCTCTGCGCGATCTCTATATCAGCAACGCGGTCAAGTGCGCGCCGCCGGGAAACAAGCCGGCGCCGGCGGAGTTTGCCTGCTGTCGCCCCTTTTTGGCCATGGAGCAGGCCAAGCTGAACCGCTTGCAGGTGGTGGTGGCCCTGGGCCGCGGTGCCTATGACAGCTATCTGCGACTGTGCCGCGAACAGGGTATTATCCAACGGGTCGCGGACTACCCTTTTGCCCATGGGGCGCGTTACCGATTGTCGAACGGGCTCTGGCTGGTGGCCTGTTACCATACCAGCCGCTACAACGTGCAGACCGGCCGTATGACGGCGGTCATGTTTCTGGAATTGCTGGAGGCCGTCCAGGCGCTGGCGGCAGGGGCTGCCGTGGATGAGCATTCCGTTGAACAACCTTTTTAATGGCGAGCCAACAGGAAGGAACCATGGGACGCATCGAAGCGACCTTTGAACAATTGCAGCGGAGCGGCGCCCGGGCGTTGATCCCCTTCATCACCGCCGGTGATCCCGCAATGGGTATCACCGAACAACTGATTCATGCGCTGGTGGAAAGCGGTGCCGATCTCATCGAGCTGGGGGTGCCCTTCTCCGACCCCATGGCGGATGGTCCGACCATTCAGGCTGCCTCGGAGCGGGCGCTGGCGGCCGGAGCCACCTTGGCCGGGATTCTGGAGATGGTGCGGCAGGTACGGAAACATACCAATGTCCCCATTGTCCTGATGGGTTATTTCAATCCCGTTTTTCGCTTTGGTGTAGAGCGGTTTGCGATGGAGGCGGCCGAGGCCGGCGTGGATGGCGTCTTGTTGGTGGATCTGCCGCCCGAAGAAGCGGGAGAAGTGCATACTGCCTTTCGACAGGCCGGTCTACGGCTTATCACCCTGCTGGCGCCGACCACCCCGCCCGAGCGTATGGCGCGGTTGCGGGCAGTGGGGGAGGGCTACCTCTATTTCGTGTCCATGACCGGTGTTACCGGGGTCCAGCAGGTTGATGTCCGAGCCATCGAAGAGCAGGTGCGTGCTCTTCGAAAGGGCAGCCCTGTGCCGGTCGCCGTTGGTTTTGGCATTACCACGCCGGAAGATGCCGGCGCGGTGGCCCAGTTTGCCGATGCCGTGGTGGTGGGCAGTGCCCTGGTCAAAATCATCGCCGAATGCGGTGACGCGCCGGAATTGCTGCCCCGGGTGAAAGCTTTTATCCGGTCCCTGCGTGAAGGCATGGACCGGGCCAAAGCCGGCTGACACCATTTTTCACGCTCTAGCCTTCGAGGGATAAAGATGGCCTGGTTTCAGAAGTCCAAGGCGCCCATCGTGCCTGTTGCCAGCAAAAAAGTGAAGATGCCCGAGGGCGTCTGGCGTAAATGTCCCCACTGCAATGAAATTATTTATGCCAAGGAAATCGAGCGCAACCAGAACGTGTGCCCCAAATGCGACTACCATTTTCGCATTTCGGCCCGGGAACGGATCGCTCTGGTGCTGGATGAAGGTTCCTTTGTCGAACACGACGCCGACATGCAGTCCGTCGATTTCCTCGATTTCCGGGACACCAAACGGTACCGGGATCGCATCAAGCTGGCTATTCTGGCCAGCGGATTGAAGGATGCCGTGCTGTGGGGCGAAGGGACCATCGACGCTCTGCCGGTGGTGATGGCGGTGTTCGATTTTGGTTTCATGGGCGGCAGCATGGGCTCGGTGGTCGGTGAGAAGGTGACTCGGGCCATTGAACAGGCTCTGGCTAACCGTTGTCCCTGCCTGGTGTTTTCTTCCTCCGGGGGAGCGAGGATGCAGGAAAGCATTCTGTCCCTGATGCAGATGGCCAAAAGCAGTGCCGCTCTGGCGCGCCTCAAGGCCGCCGGGCTGCCTTTCATTTCAGTCCTGACGGATCCGACCACCGGCGGGGTCACGGCCAGTTTCGCCATGCTGGGAGACATCAACATGGCCGAACCACGGGCCCTCATCGGCTTTGCCGGCCCCCGGGTCATCGAGCAGACCATCCGCCAGAAGCTACCCGAAGGATTTCAGCGTTCCGAATATCTGTTGGAGCATGGCATGGTCGATATGATTGTCCGGCGGCCGGAGATGAAAGCCCGGCTGGCGCAGGTTCTCAATATTTTCATGAAGAACTGAGTCATGGACTTTCGGCAGAGCCTGGATTACCTGTATGGTCTGCAGCGCTTCGGCATCAAGCTCGGCCTGGACAATATCCGGAGCTTGCTGGACCGCCTTGGACAGCCTGCAGCCGGTCTGCCGATTCTCCATGTCGCCGGCACCAACGGCAAAGGGTCCACCGCCGCTGCGGCTGCATCCATTCTGCAGCGCAGCGGGCGTTCCACCGGACTGTATACCTCCCCCCATCTGCACTCTTTCACGGAACGCATCCAAATCAATCGCCAACCCATCCCGGAGACTCGGGTCGCCACCCTGACGGCGGAGCTTCGGGAAGCCGGCACCGGCTTGCCCCTGACTTTTTTCGAGTTCACCACCGCCCTGGCTCTGCTATATTTTCAGCGTCAGGCAGTGGATGCGGTGGTGCTGGAAGTGGGGATGGGCGGCCGCCTGGATGCAACCAATGTCGTCACCCCGGCGGTGTCGGTGATTACGCCCATCTGCCTCGATCATGCCGAGCATCTTGGTTCCAGCCTGGCGGCCATTGCCGCGGAAAAGGCCGGTATCGTCAAGCCTGGTACGCCGGTGGTGATCGGTGCCCAGCCGCCCGAAGCCCTGGAGGTACTGCTGGCCCGCTGTGGACAGAGCGGCGCTCCGGCCGTCCTCTGGCAGCGGGACTTCCAATGCACCAGTCATGCGGAGGGATTCGATTTTCAGGGCTTGGGCCTGCAACTGCCGAATCTGCAACCGGGTCTTCCCGGACGCCATCAGCACCACAACCTGGCCGTAGCCATCGCCGCCTGCAGCCTGTTCTGTGCCGGCAACCGACCCCTGCAGGAACAGGCCATACGGGAGGGGGTTCAGGCAGTGCGCTGGCCCGGGCGCCTGGAATGGTGGGGCGGCCGGCAGCGCATTCTGCTCGACGGGGCCCACAACGAGGGCGGGGCGCGGGTTCTGGCCGATTATCTCATGGACCTCCGTCCCGGCGCCGTTCGCTGGGTCGTAGGCATGAAGGGCCGGCGTCGGGCGGCGGACCTTTTGGCTCCGTTGCTGCCGCTGGTGACGCATCTGTACTGCACCGCACCGCGGGTGCCGGAGGCGGTGGCGCCCATCGAATTGGCTGAACTGGCGCGCGCGGCGGGAAAACCGGCCGAGGTTTTGGTCTCCCCGGCGGCGGCCCTGAGCGCGGCTCTAGCGGACAGCGATGCTGGGGACCTGGTGCTGGTGGCCGGGTCCCTGTTCCTGGTGGCTGAGGCCCGTGAATATCTTATGACGCAGGAGACGTACCGTGCTGAACACTAAAGGTTGGGGGCGGCTTGCCCTGGTGGGGGTTTTTTGCCTGCTGCCGTTTGGCGGTGCCTGGGGGCAAACCCCGGAGTCTGGGAGTAGCCGGGAACCGGTTGAACTGCAGGCTGAAGAGGTCCGTTTCGATCCGCAGCGCGGCATGTATGAAGCCTTGGGTGACGTGCATCTCAGTAAAGGGGAGCAGACGCTGATTGCCGATCGGGTTGAATATCATACCGAAACCGGTGATGCCGCGGCTTTCGGTGCCGTTCGGCTGGAAAGTCCGGAGGGGGTGGTCACCGGTGAGGCGCTGCAACTCAACCTGGAAAATGAAACCGGCCGCATCAGTAACGGCCGCATTTTCGTGACCCAACCCAATTTTCACGTTGCCGGCGCCGAACTCGAGCGGTTGGGAAAATACCGTTACCGGGTTCAGGACGGCACCTTTACCACCTGCGACGGCGAACGGCCGTCCTGGAAATTCAGCGCTCGGCGGCTGGATGTGACGGTCGGCGAATATGCCTGGGCCCGCCACGTGCTGTTTCATATCCATGATGTTCCGGTTTTTTACCTGCCCATTATCGGCTATCCGGTCAAACTCGAACGGGAATCCGGACTCCTCATGCCCCGCTTCGGTCATTCGGACAAACGGGGCCTGGAACTGTCCCTGGCCTATTACCAGGTGCTCGATCGACATCTGGATGCGACCTTTTACGTCGATTATCTATCCAAGCTGGGAGTCGGCAAGGGGCTGGAGTTCCGATACTTTCTGGGCCACGACAATGAAGGCGAAGCCAAAGCCTACCATGTCAGCGGGTTGCGCGGCGAAAGCGATCAACTGGCCTTCGAGTGGCAGCACAGTGGCACGCTGCCCGGCCAGGTGTGGCTGACGGCGGATGTGGAATACGTCAGCAGCCGCGATTTTTTCGATAATTTCGGCGAGGCGGCCGGTGATTACAACCGCGATACGGCCGAATCGGTGGTGGCCGCCAGCCGCAACTGGGGCAAGAACAATCTGGCCGGGCAGGTGCGCTATGTCCGCCAGCTCAAGGATGACAACGACCTGACCCTGCAGCGGTTGCCGGAGGTTCAGTTTGCCATGATCCGGCGGCGCCTCGGCTATACCCCTTTCTACTATCGCCTTGATGCCGACGGGGCCTATCTGTGGCAGGAAGAAGGGCTCAAGGGGGGGCGTATCGGTGTCCGACCGGCCTTCTCCGCCGAATTCAACCCCTGGGGCTGGCTTGAGGCCGGCGCCGAAATCGGCTATCGGGAGCGTTTCTACAGCGAATCCGACAGCCGGGAGCACCAGGGGGTGCCCGACCTGTCCCTGCGCCTGGGAACCCGTCTGTCGCGGGTCTATGATTGGAACCGCTGGGGCGTGGATAAAATCCAGCATGTCATGCAGCCGGAAGTCGGTTATGTCTACATTCCGAAAGTCGATCAGGGCAGCCTGCCGCAATTCGAAAGCGCCGATTTTATCGGCCGTCGCAATACGGTCAGTCTCGGCATCGTCAACCGCCTCACCGCCCGTTCGGAAAGTACCTCGGGAGAGGTCGATTATCGCGAGATCCTCTATTTTCGCCTGGCCCAGAATTACGATCTGAAGCCTTCCTGGCATGGGCTGCTGGAACCGGAAGGGCAGGAGTCCCGCTGGTCCGACCTGCGGGCGGAGCTGATTGTGCGGCCCACCCGCCAGAGTTACGTGGATATCGATACCCGCTATGATCTGGTCGGCGACCGAGGCTTACTGGTGCTCAACGCCGAAGGCGGGATTGACGACCAGCGGGGAAATCTCCTGGCCCTGCGATACCGCTATGCTCGGGACGTCAACGAGTATCTGGCCGCCCGGGCTGAAACCTCCTGGCTGAAACCGGTGTATGTCAGCTACGAGCAGCGCTACGCCCTGGACGGCAGCGTCACCCTGGAGAACCTCGTCAACCTGGAATATCGGGCGCAGTGCTGGAGTCTGTTCCTGACCTGGCGCGATCGCCGGGACGATCAGCAGATTCTGTTCGGTCTGGCGCTGACCGGACTTGGCCGGGTGGCCAATTACGGCAGTCGTCTGGGACGGCGCACGGACGAGGGTGTGACGGAACTGTAGCCGGCCAAGGGACCGCCGCTTGCGCAGAAGTCTGCTAGGCAAGCCATGGCGCTGGACGAGGAAAATTTATAAAATTTCATTGATCTATTTCATGGGATCGTGTTAACTGGGTGTCGACGGGTTTTCAGCCACCGGGATATGATGCAGCCCCAGTTATCCAATCTGAAAAGGAGGTTCCATGAGAAAGTTATGTGTAGTCATGTTGATGGTTTTGGGAACGTTTGCCGTGTCACCCATGACCGTCTGGTCGGCCGACCCGGCTCCCGCCACCAAGGCGGTTGCCAAAACCGTTTCACTCAACCGCTCCAGCGCCAAGCAACTGCAGTCCCTGGCGGGAATCGGGCCGGTTACCGCCCAGCGCATCGTGGAATACCGGGAGGCCAATGGTCCGTTTAAGAAGATCGAGGATCTGCTCAAGGTCAAGGGCGTCGGTCGCGCCACCTTTGATAAAATCCGCGATAAGCTTGTTCTGAACTGACCTGCCTGCGGTTGACGGACGCTACCGGCGGGCATGGGAAACGGCAATCGGGAAGGGATCTTTTCGACGTACGAATTGGCGAAAGACTCGGGATGGGCTCATTCAGCAATCAGGTGTGACCGGTGGAGGAAAATCATGTCGAATAGCAAGCCCCAGGAAAAAAAGCGGTTCCCTACATCCCGAATGCCCCTGGTGCCCATTGTCATCATTGTTTTGATACTGGCTGTGGCTTTGTTTGGCGAAAAAGGCGTGCTGCGCATGTTGCAGGCCAGGCGGCAGCGCGCCGATTTGGAGCAGCAGGTAGCGCGCCAGGAAGATACCAACCGCCGTTTGCAGGCGGAGGCACAACGTTTGCAATCGGACCGGCGATATATAGAAAATATCGCCCGTCAGGAACTGGGGATGGTAAAAGAGGATGAAATCGTTTACCAGTTTCCCGACGATTCCGGGAAATCGGATCAGGCTCCGGCGCCTCCCAAACCCTGATTGGAACACTATGGCGGCGGATGGGCGTCATCATCGCCTCCCTGTTTTTAAACCCGGCACCAGCCGGGTTTTTTTCTGTGGCACGCTGCTTGACAGGGAGCTTGCCGGAACGCTAACATACCCTATTTTCAGCTGCCAGGCTGGAAGGCCCGGTTTCGGCAGGCTCCGACCGTTTCGCGGTTCCGCACCAAACCATAAATTCAACAGAAAGAATCATCCATGAAAGAACGTTTGCAGCAGCATATCAGACGGGCGCTACAGAGCTGTTTCAGCCAGGGGCAGCTGCACTCGGGACATTGCCCCGATTTCACCGTCGAAGTTCCGGCCCATGTCGAGCATGGCGATTTTTCCACCAATGTGGCCATGCTGTTGGCCAGGGAGGAGAAACAGGCGCCTCGCAAAGTGGCCGAAGCGCTGGTGGCCGCTCTGGGGCAGGGCGACGGCCTTTGGAATCGGGTCGAGATTGCGGGTCCGGGATTCATCAATTTCTTCCTGACCCCGCGGTGCTGGTTCGGCGTGCTGGATGAGGTGGTGCGTCAGGGGCGCAGCTACGGCTGCGGTCAACAGGGCGCAGGACGCAAGGTGCAGGTCGAGTTCGTCAGTGCCAACCCGACCGGTCCCCTGCATATCGGCCATGGTCGGGGCGCCGCCACGGGAGATGCCGTGGCTTCGGTGCTGCAGGCTGCGGGATACCAGGTGCAACGAGAATACTATATCAATGATGCCGGCAACCAGATGGATACCCTGGGACGTTCTCTGTATCTGCGGTACCGCGAGCTTTTGGGAGAAGACATTGCATTCCCCCAGGACTGCTATCAGGGGGTCTACATCAAGGATTTGGCCCGCGAGGTGTTGGAGCGGGACGGGGAACGATTGCTGGAATTGCCGGAAAAACAGGCCATCCGCCATTTTGCCGAATATGGCGGCGGTCGGATCCGGAACGGCATCGAAGAGGATTTGCAGGCTTTCGGGGTAGGCTTCGACAACTGGTACAGCGAGCAGGGTCTGTATGATCGGGGCGAAGTCGAAGCAGGCATCGCCCTGCTCAAGGAGCGCGGTCTGACCTACGAACAGGAAGGTGCGCTGTGGTTGCGCACCAGCGATTATGGCGACGACAAGGACCGGGTGCTGGTGCGGTCCAACGGAGCCACCACCTACTTTGCCTCCGATGTGGCCTATCACAAGGAAAAATTCGAGCGCGGCTTCGACCTGGTAGTGGATGTCTGGGGTGCCGACCACCATGGCTATGTGCCTCGCATGAAGGCCATGTTGGCCGGGCTGGGACGCAACCCCGAGGATCTGCAGATTATCCTGGTGCAACTGGTTAACCTGTTGCGCGACGGCCAGCAGGTAGCCATGAGCACCCGATCCGGCGAGTTTGTGACCCTGCGCGAAGTCATCGACGAGGTCGGCCGAGACGCCTGCCGGTTCTTTTTCCTCATGCGCCGTTCCGACAGCCAACTGGATTTCGACCTGGAATTGGCAAAAAAACAGAGCAATGAAAATCCGGTATATTATGTCCAATATGCCCATGCCCGGATCTGCAGCATCAATCGCAACGCCCGGGATCAGGGCCTGCAGCCGCCGGAACTGGGCCAGGTGGATGTCGATCGGCTGACTCTCGATGAGGAACTGGCCCTCGCCAAGGCGCTGGACCGCTATCCGGAAACGGTAGCCGGGGCGGCGCGGCATTTTGAGCCGCACCGCATCGTGTTTTATCTGCAGGATCTGGCGGCCAGGTTTCACAGCTACTACAACAAGGAGCGGGTCCTGAGTGAGGATCCGGAAACCAGCCGAGCGCGGCTCTATCTGGTAAACTGTGTTCGAACCGTGCTGCAGAATGCTCTGCTGTTGTTGGGAGTGTCGGCGCCAGAAACCATGTAGGGGGAGTTGCCATGAATCGTCAGGTTGGATTGCGCACCCAGAGGCGGATGGAAAAGCGCCAGAGCTTGCTGTTGCTGATATTGGCCCTGGTTGTGGCCCTGGTCAGTTTTTCCTTGGGGGTGATGGTAGGTCGGGGCGGACGCGGAGAGGCCCCGGTGGCCGCGGTGACGACGGCTGAACCGCAGCGGATTGCCATTCCCGCCCCGCCGGAGCCGGTGACCGAGGAGCCTGGTGACGGTATCACCGAAACCGTTGTGACGGACGATTCCAGTGCATCGCAACTGACCTTTTATGACAGCCTGCCCCAGGGCAAGCAGCCGCCTCTCGGCAGCGGCATCAACCTGCCGCCCGGTTCCGGGAGCGAGCCGTCCAAGGCATCCGCGTCTGCAACATCCACTCCCCGGCCCGCGGCGGCTTCCGCCCCGACGGCTGCCACGGCAACAGCTCCCCGGCCGGTAACGGCCAGTGTTCCGGCCCCCAAGGCCGTAACACCCAAACCCGCGCCGGCCGTAGCGCCCACCCCCGCGCCGACGGCCGAGAAAAAAACGGCCCCCGCCAAGTCCGACAGCGGTGCCCTGTATGTGGTGCAAGTGGCTTCCCTGAAGGAAAAAAGTGCTGCCGACGGCTTGCGGGATCGCCTGGCCCAGAAGGGCTTCCCCGCCTATGTGGAAGGCGTCAACCTGGGGGAAAAAGGCTACTGGTACCGTATTTATGCCGGACCCTTCACCAGTCGCGAGGCTGCCAACAGCAGTGCCGCCGCCATCAAGGCGGACCGACTGGCCACGTCCACCATCGTCCGGGCGCGCTGAGCCTTCCAGGGTACTGGAAAAAGATTGCTGAAAAAAGATTTGACATGGCTTGGCGATTGACGTACTATGCCAACTCTTGACGCGGGGTGGAGCAGCTTGGTAGCTCGTCGGGCTCATAACCCGAAGGTCGCAGGTTCAAATCCTGCCCCCGCTACCAAAACCAAAATTACGGGAACTTGCAGTGATGCGGGTTCCCGTTTTTTATTGCTGTTCTGCGAATTTGTGCAAAATACTAGGCCCGTGCAAATCCGTTGCACGGGCCTTGTTAAGTTTGGAAAGATTTGGGGGTGAATCTGCTGCCTATTGTTTGGCAGTGTGGTCGCCCTTCTTCTGAAGATATTCATCGATGGAGCGGGCCGCCGTTTTGCCGTCGCCCATGGCCAGGATGACCGTGGCGCCGCCGCGGACGATGTCGCCGCCGGCGAAGACGCCGGGCAGGTTGGTGGCACCGTTTTCGTCCGTTTCGATGTTGCCCCACTTGTTGAGCTTCAGGTCCGGTGCGGTGGCGGTCAGCAGCGGATTGGCACGCGTGCCGATGGCATTGACCACCACGTCTACTTCCAGTTCGAAGGTGTCGCCGGGAATGGGGACCGGGCGGCGGCGGCCGGAAGCATCCGGTTCGCCCAGTTCCATGCGCTGACAGAGCAAGCCCCTGACCCAGCCCTGCTCGTTGCCGAGGATCTCCAGGGGCGCCGCCAGCAGGATGAATTCGATGCCCTCTTCCTTGGCGTGGTGGATTTCCTCGATGCGGGCCGGCATCTCCGCCTCCGTGCGGCGATAGAGGATGATGGAGCGCTCGGCGCCCAGGCGCCGCGAGGTCCGCACCGCATCCATGGCGGTATTGCCGCCGCCGATGACGACCACCCTCTTGCCGTGGATGATGGGCGTGGGGCGGTCGCTGCGCCAGGCCGCCATCAGGTTGACGCGGGTCAGGTATTCATTGGCGGAATAGACCCCCTTGAGGTTCTCGCCGGGGATGTCGAGCATGACTGGCAGGCCCGCCCCGTTGCCGATGAATACGGCATCGAAGTCCCGCCGCAGTTCGTCCAGGGTGAGGGTCTTGCCGACCACGACATTGCACTCGATTTCCACGCCGAGGGCTGTCAGGCGCGCGACCTCCAGGTCGACGATGCGCTTCGGCAGCCGGAATTCCGGAATGCCGTAACGCAACACGCCGCCGGTTTCGTGCAGAGCTTCGAAAACCGTCACCGCGTGTCCCATGCGGGCCAGTTCTCCGGCCATGGTCAGACCGGCCGGACCGGAACCGACGATGGCGACCTTCTTTCCGGTCGGCGCCGGCAGCGGTTCATGGGGCAGTTGGTCGGGGTGGGCCATGGCCCAATCGGCCACATACCGCTCCAGGTAGCCGACGGCCACCGGAGCGCCTTTGGCGCCCCGCACGCAAACCGCTTCGCACTGGGTTTCCTGAGGACAGACCCGGCCGCAGACCGCCGGCAGGGTATTGTCGGCTAGCAGGATGCGCGCCGCTTCGGGAAGATTGCCTTCCGCCAGGGCGGCAATGAATTCGGGAATCCGAACCCGTACCGGGCAACCGGCCACACAGGGCCGGTTCTTGCACAGCAGGCAGCGTTGCGCTTCGCGGATGGCCTGTTCTTCGGTCAGACCGAGGTTGACTTCCGCGAAATTGGTGTTGCGCTGTTGCGGGTCCTGCTCGGGCATGCGCACCCGCTCGATAGCCATCCGTTCTTTGGGGGAGAGAGTCTTTTTCATGGTATGTTATCGCTTGACCTTGATGATTTTGTCACGCAGTTCCTGGGGCAATTCCTCCAGCAGAACAGCTTCCTGTTCCCGGTACATGGTCAGCCGGTCCATCAGCAGCTTGAAGTCGACCTGATGGCCGTCGAATTCCGGACCATCGACGCAGGCGAATTTGGTTTCTTCGCCGACCTTGACGCGACAGCCGCCGCACATGCCGGTGCCATCGATCATGATGGGGTTGAGGCTGACGATGGTCTTGATGCCATAGGGCCGGGTCAACTCCGCAACGGCCCGCATCATGGGCACCGGGCCGATGGCAAAGACCGCGGCCGGGCGCCGCTCCGGGTCGTCGATGAGATCCTGCAGGACGTTGGTCACAAAGCCCTGCTGTCCGGCGCTGCCGTCCTCGGTGGCGATAAGCACTTGGGAAAAAACCGCCAGCTCGTCGGCCAGGATGATGTAGGGCTCCGAACGACCGCCGATGATGGTGGTCACTTCGTTGCCGCCGGCCGCCAAAGCCTTGGCCAGGGGGTACAGGACCGCCGTACCGAGGCCGCCGCCGACGCACACGACCCGGCCCCAATGTTCGATATCCGTGGCCTTGCCAAGGGGGCCGGCGATGTCCCGCAGGCTTTCGCCCACCGGAGTACTGGTGATTTTCAGGGTTGTGGCTCCCACGGCCTGGATGAACAGGGTAATGGTTCCGGCCACCGGGTCGGCATCGCCGATGGTCAAGGGTACACGTTCTCCACCGGCCTCCGGATGGACAATGACGAACTGGCCCGGTTGACGGGCCTTGGCTATGCGCGGTGCCCTGATGACCATACGGTGGACATTGGGCGCCAGCGTGTCGTTTTGCAGAACTTCGAACATGAATTACTCCAATGGAACGGAATTATGCCTTGTCGGGCCGATTGCAGCCGCCGGCAGCCATGATGATGAAGGATTGAGCACGTTCACCGGGCACGTCTCGGGAGCGGTTCGCAGGGAACGAACATGACTTAACCGCTCCATGCTAACAGCCTTGCCGGGAAAATTCAATCAATTACCGGGTAGATCAGCAACTTTCCGGCTGCTTGCCCCTTTCTTTGGGAGTTCCGTAACGGGTTGGAAATTTGGATGAAATGGCCCTGACGTGGAGCCGTATACGCTTTTGACGGCCTGCCGATGGCAATTGACGGCCTTTTCTGTTGTCGGTCGTAGCGGTTGTCCCGCGGTTGCCCGGACGATGGTGGCGGGGTGTTCGGTGATGGCTGGGATGTCTAAAATATAGTCAGCGGTGCTCCAGGCTTGGTTTAAGTGTATAAAAATTAGACGTCATGGGCATGGAACGGGCCGCAAAATGGTTTTTTCAAAAGGGATCGCGTGGTATGCTTGGCGGGCAATTCAGGTCCCGGAACACCTTCCTCAGGGTGCCCCGCCGGTCTTCTTCAGGCCCCCGGCAAGGTTTTCCCGAGAGGGCATAACCTATTGAATTTTCCGCTTAATAAACTTGACAGGTCAGGATCCCTGTGTTAGCGTTGAACCGTTTTTTTATCCATTGCGATGCGTGCCCATGAGGGGCTTTTGTCAGGCAGATCCATTGTCTTCCGTTGTCGGGCCACTTGGGGCCGGATGATTTGGTCAGGCAGAACCGGTCGTGCCTGTCTGCGGGCTGTAAAGCCGGCTGGGTTGCTCCTTGTGAATCGGGGGCGGCAGTCGTTGCAGCCGGAGGCAGGATGCCGGGAACCGTTTCAAATACAGCCGTCTTCTTTATCATGGGGCGCAGGAGGCTTGAATGAATAAAAAGCTGTTGCTGGCCGATGACAGTGTGACCATCCAGAAGGTTGTCGGGATCATTTGCACCGGTGAGAACCTCGACCTGACCACCGTGAGCAACGGTGATGCCGCCCTCCAGGAAGCCCGTTTGCGGCGGCCCGATCTGATTCTTGCCGACGTCGTCATGCCCGGGAAAAACGGCTATGAACTGTGCGCCGCGGTCAAGCAGGAGCCGGAGTTGCGGAATGTTCCGGTTTTGCTGCTGACGGGGGCCTTCGAGCCCTTTGACGAGGCGCGTGCCCGCATGGTCGGGGCCGATGGCTGGATTGCCAAGCCCTTCGAATCCCAGTCCCTGCTCGACAAAATCGAGGACCTTCTGGTCCAGGCCATGGCGCGTCCGGTGCCTTCCGTTGCAGAACCGGCGGCGCCCGCCGCGCCGGCCGCGGCCGACATGTGGGAGGAGCTTCCCGGTTTTCAGGAGCCGGAACCCTTTGTTGCCACGCCTGCCCCCGGCCCGGAGTTGGCCGACGCCGTGCCGGCGGCGATGGGGTGGGACGATCAGGAACTGGCCGCAGTGGTTGCAGCTCGAGACGCGGAGGCGTTGGGTGACGGCGAGCCCCATGCCGCCGCTTTCGGGGACTGGTCTGCGGAGATTCAGGAGCCGCCGGCAACGTCCGCTGGGCCGGCTGGGAACATGTTGTCGGACGCCGAGGCGTGGCCGGAGGACGACGACGATGAAATTCTCTTTCTTGATGAAAGCGACATCATGGAAGAGTACTTTGAGCCCGAGCCTGATCTGTCCGGTCTCGATGCACCCGCACCGACCGCGCCGGATGTCGGCCCGGGCACCGACGAGGTGCCCTCCCTCGATGAGTTGATGGCCGAGGAGGACATGGCGGCACCGGCATTTCCGCCGACGATGGATGAGCCGCAGGGTACTCCGCAATGGTTGTCCTACCAAGAGCCGCAAGAGGTCGAAGACCAGATTGACGAGCCGGGGGTTGATGAATTGGCCGATGCAACCTGGCCCCCCTTCGGCGAGCAAGAAACCGCGCATGGGGGAGAGGCTTCCGGCGCTGCGGCGGCAGACGCGGAGGTTCGGAGCACCAACGGCCTGGCGTTCTTTCAGGATAGCGGCCTGATTTCCCGGTTGGCGCAACCGGCCGCCGAATTGCCCGAGGAGGTCGATACCGTCGATTTCGGGTTCGAGGATAACTTTGCCGAGGCGCCGGCGACCATCGAGGCGACCGATTTCCACGTTGGCGGGTTGGATGCCTGGCAGGAAACTCCGGCTATTGGCGCTGATGAAATTTCGGTCGTCGCACCAGGCTTGGCCGAGCCGATCGCGGCAGCGGGTCCCGTTCCGAGCGCCGAAGAACGCCTCCAGGCTCTGAGCGAAGAGGATTTGACCCGTATCGTCGAGCGCGTTGCCGGGCAGGTTCTGGAACGTTTGGCCGGCAGTATCGTGGAGCGGGTGGTTTGGGAAGTGGTGCCGGACCTCGCGGAATCCATGATCAAGGATGAAATCGCCCGGATTCGGGCTGAAGCACAGTAGCCGGCCTGCCGGGCGGTGCGTTTCGTAAGTCGCCTTGTAACTATTCAGCATGGTGGAACAGTGCCTCGCGCCGCCCACCCCGAGGTTCGCATGAACCCATCCCTGGGGCTTGACTGGCGCCATCCGGGTGCCAGACACCCTCGGGGAGGACGTCCCGAACCCCTGTGCTGAACGGTTACGTTGCCTTGCAGCAGGTCAAAGCTTGCGACCATACGGCCGTTGACGGCTGAAACGGGGATTGTTAAATCCCCGTTTATTTTTGTTTAAGGGGTGCCATCCTCCGGGGGATGGTGAAACCCATTGCCTAAAGGATGGACGGTCCATGGAGTCGAAACTCGAAAAAGGATACGAACCGCACCAGGTTGAAGCCAAATGGTACGGATTCTGGGAGCAGAACGGGTATTTTCACGCGGACGAGCACTCCTCCAAACCGCCTTTCTCCATCGTCATACCTCCGCCCAACGTCACGGGCGTGCTGCATATGGGCCATGCCCTCAACAATACCCTGCAGGATATCCTGACGCGCTGGAAGCGCATGAGCGGTTTCGAAGCCCTTTGGCAGCCGGGCACCGACCATGCCGGCATCGCCACTCAGAACGTGGTGGAAAAGCAGCTGGCAGCGGCCGGCAGCGATCGCCATGAGCTGGGCCGGGAGGGTTTCGTCGAGCGGGTCTGGCAATGGCGGGAGGAATCGGGCGGCCAGATCATCAACCAGCTCAAACGACTGGGGGCCTCCTGTGACTGGCCGCGGGAACGCTTCACCATGGATGAGGGCCTGTCCCGGGCGGTGCGGGAGGTGTTCGTCACCCTCTACGAGGAAGGCCTCATCTACCGCGACAACCGGCTTATCAACTGGTGTCCGCGTTGCCATACCGCCCTCTCGGATCTGGAAGTCGAACATCAGGATCAGCAGGGTCAGCTTTGGCATCTGCGCTATCCGGTCAAGGACAGCGACCGTTTTCTGACCGTCGCCACCACCCGACCTGAAACCATGCTCGGCGACAGCGCCGTGGCGGTGCATCCGGAGGATCCCCGTTACGCCGATCTCATCGGCCAGTCGGTGGTTCTGCCCCTGCTGCAGCGCGAAATTCCCATCATCGCCGATGAGTATGTCGAGAAGGAGTTCGGCAGCGGCGCGGTGAAAATTACCCCGGCCCACGATTTCAACGACTTCGAGATCGGCAAGCGCCACAACCTGGAATTCATCAACATCTTCGATCCTTCCGGGGTGGTCAACGAAAACGGCGGTCCCTATCGGGGCTTGGACCGGACCGAGGCCCGCAAGCGGGTGCTGGCCGATCTGGACGCTGCCGGACTTTTGGAAAAGACCGACAGCCACCTCAATGCCGTCGGTGAGTGCTATCGCTGCAAGACCGTTATCGAGCCCTACATGAGCCTGCAGTGGTACGTCAAGGTCGCGCCCCTGGCGGCCCCGGCCATCGCCGCCGTGCAGGAAGGGCGGACCCGCATCGTTCCCCAACAGTGGGAGAAGACCTATTTCGAGTGGATGAACAACATCCGTGACTGGTGCATCAGCCGCCAGATCTGGTGGGGTCATCGTATCCCCGCCTGGTATTGCGAAAGCTGTGGCGAAGTGACCGTCGCCCGCCAGGACCCCGATGCCTGCAGCCATTGCGGCGCGGCCCGACTGCGTCAGGAAACGGACGTCCTCGACACCTGGTTCAGCTCCGCCCTGTGGCCTTTTTCCACCATGGGCTGGCCGGAAAAAACCGTCGCATTGGACAAGTTCTACCCGACCTCCTGCCTGGTGACGGCCTTCGACATCCTGTTCTTCTGGGTCGCCCGGATGATGATGATGGGCCTCAAGTTCATGGGCGAGGTGCCGTTCCGCGAAGTCTACATCCATGCCCTGGTGCGGGATGCGGAAGGCCAGAAGATGAGCAAGAGCAAGGGTAACGTCATCGATCCCCTGACGGTCATCGACGAGTACGGCACCGACGCCTTCCGCTTCACCCTGGCCGCCTTCGCCGCCCAGGGCCGGGACATCAAGCTGTCCGTGGAACGCATCGCCGGCTACCGCAATTTCGTGAACAAGCTTTGGAACGCCAGCCGCTTCGCGCTGATGAATCTGGAGGACTTCGAACCCGCCGGCATGAACTTGTCCGGGGCCCGGCTGTCCCTGGCCGACCAGTGGATTTTCGCGCGGCTGGCCGAGGTTCGGCAGGAGGTGGAACAGGCCCTGGCGGAATACCGTTTCAACGAGGCGGCCGGCGCCCTTTATGCCTTCACCTGGCACAGCTTCTGCGACTGGTATATCGAGTTGAGCAAGGATGCCCTGTACGGTGATGATGCAACCTGCCGGCAGACCACTCAGGCCGTGTTGTTTACCGTTTTGGAACAACTGCTGCGCCTGCTGCATCCCTTCATGCCCTTTGTCACCGAGGAAATCTGGCAGGCTTTGCCCGGCACCCGCCCGGTGCCGTCCATCATGCTGGCGGCCTATGTCGACGGCGATGGGGCCGCCGTGGATGGCGCGGCAGCGGCGCGCATGGAGCAGATCATGGAAGTCATCAAGGGCATCCGCAACATCCGCGGCGAGATGAACGTGCCGCCCGGCAAGCGCATCGATGCCGTACTTGATTGCAAAACTCCGGCGGCGGTCGCCGTCATGGCCGAGGGCGAAAACTATCTGCGCACTCTGGCCCGACTCGCGTCCCTGGACTGCGGCGTCGGTGTCGCCCGGCCGCCCCAGGCTGCCACCCAGGTGGCCGGCGAGGTGGAAATCCTACTGCCCCTGGCCGGACTCATCGATCTGGACGAAGAGCGCAAACGTCTGCAGAAGGAAATCGGCAAGGTGGAAAAGGACGTGGCCCTGTTCAGCAAAAAGCTCTCCAACGAGGACTTTGTGGCCAAGGCCCCGCCCGCGGTGCTGGAAAAGGATCGCGCCAAACTCGTCGAGGCCCAGGAAAAGCTGGCCATTCTCCAGGAAAGCCTGAACAAGGTCCTGGCCTGGCAGTAACGCCGGACCGGGTGGCGGCAACCCGCCGCCGGACCCGGTAAAGGGCGCTCAAAGCTCGACTTCTCCTCGCTCCAATTGGCTGGGTGCCGGTCCGCAATAACCGGCCCGGCACCCAGGCGTCAAGGTTCCCTTCCGAAAAAATCCCCGTTTTGGAAATTAATCGTTTTTGCAAGATTGACTTTGACAAACCTAATCCTAGGATTGTATTAATTGGCCTTGTCCATACTGCAGCACCTTGTCGGGTGGGCAGTGTCGCCGGATGTTTTTGACCACCATCGCGGGAACCGGATATGACCATTCGCTGGAAATTGCTCATCGGCGTTGCCTCACTGCTGGCGGGGTTGGATCTGCTGCTGCTGGCTCTGGGGCAGTGGTACTTTCTCCCGACCTATGTCGATCTGGAACAGCAACTGGCCCGTGAAAACCTGGAACGGGGAGTCTCGGTCTATGGAGAAAACCTGGCCGGTATCTTTCGGCCCGTGCGGGATTGGGCCATTTGGGACGATGCCTACCGGTACATGCAGGAGGGCGACTCGCGTTTCATCACCTCCAACCTGATTGACAATTCCTTCGAAGCACTGCGTCTGAATGTCATCCTCTTTCTGGATGAACAGGGCCGGCCCGTGGCGGGCCGGGGGTTTGATCTTGAGCAAGGGGAGTTACGTCCGATCCCCGCCGGGCTGTTGGCGGAAATCGGCCGGGACAATACCTTCTGGAGTTTTCGGGATGCTTCGCAGTCCCTGCAAGGGCTGTTGGTGCTGCCGGAAGGTCCTTTGCTGTTGGCGGCCCACGCCATTCTGCCGGGAGACGGTTCGGGCCCGGCGCGGGGCGCGCTGCTCATGGGACGGTTTCTGAATCGGGAAGAACTGGCACGCTTGGCCGAGCGATGCGGCCTGCAATTGGATTTTGCAGCGGCCGAACCCGCCGCTTTCCGGCCGGAGCAGGAGGGGTGGATTTCCGGTTCCGTCGAGGTGCGCCTGTGGCCTTTGGATGGTGCTCGGTTGCAAGGTCTTTTTCTGCTGCGGGATGTATATGGCGGCCCGGCCCTCGGGTTGACGGCCCTGCTGCCGCGATCGGTCTACAATAAGGGCCGACAGACCATCGTCTATTTCAACGTCTGGCTGCTGGGGGTCAGCCTGCTGGCCGGGGTGGTGCTGTACCTGGTCTGGGATCGACTGCTGGCATCACGGGAACGTCAACGGGAGAGCGAACAGCTGTTTCGGCATATCTTCCAGGAATCGACGGACGGCTTTTTCCTGTGTGACGAACAGGGCCGGGTCATGGACGTCAACCGCCGGGCCTGGACGCGCCTGGGCTATCGGCCGGAGGAATTGCTGCAGTTATCCTGGGAGGATATCGGTACCACCCTGCCGCTATCCAAGCTGCTGACGGCCATGGAGAGCGGCAGCGGCCAGGTGGAACTCATGGTGCGCTGCCGGGATGGTTCCAGTTTCCCGGCCCACATCGGCATCAGCCGGGTCAAATCCAACGGCCGCTGCTATTTTTTCATCCTCATGCGGGATCTGTCCGAACAACGGGAAGCGGAGCGCATGCTCCGGGAAAACCAGACGCGGCTGGATTTTTTGGCCTATCATGATGTCCTGACCGGTTTGCCCAACCGGGTGCAGGCCTTCGAGCGTTTGGCCCAATCCTTGGACCGCGCTCGCCGGCAGGGCACCATGGTTGCCCTGCTGTTGCTCGATCTCGACCTGTTCAAAAACATCAACAATGCCCTGGGTCACGATACGGGGGATGAAATCCTGGTGGAGGTCGGCCGTCGTCTGGAAAAAATCGTTCGCGAGAGCGATTTCGTCGCCCGCTTCGGCGGCGACGAGTTTCTGGTCGTGGTGGAAGGCATCACCGATCTTCCTGCCGCCCGGGCGGTGGCCCATAAGGTTTTGGTCAGCATCGCCGAGCCTTTCAGCGTTGGCGAACAGCATTTCTATTTGACCGGCAGCCTGGGCATCAGTCTTTATCCCCGCCATGCCCCCGACGCCCAATCCTTGTTGAAATGCGTGGATACCGCCATGTACCAGGCCAAGGAGCAGGGCCGCAACAGTTTCCAGTTCTATACGCCGTTGATGCACGCCGACCTGAACTCCCGGCTGGCTCTGGAAAACGACCTGCGCCAGGCCCTGGAGGCAGGGCAGTTGTCCGTCCACTATCAGCCCCAGTACGACCTGCAGACCGGGCAGCTCATCGGGCTGGAGTCCCTCGTGCGTTGGCAACACCCGGAACGTGGCCTGCTGATGCCTCGGCAGTTCATTCAGGTGGCGGAGGAGTCCGGCCTGATTGTTCGCCTCGGTGAGGAGATTCTGCGTCAGGCCTGTCGACAATCCATGCAATGGCAGGCACAGGGGTTGCCGCCCCTGCCGGTGGCAGTCAATATTTCCGCCCGGCAGTTCAGTCAGCCCGTGTTTGTCGATACGGTGGTCAAGATCCTGGAAGAAACTGCGCTGCCGCCCCATCTGCTCGAACTGGAACTGACCGAAAGCATGCTGATGCAGAGCGTAACTGCTGAGTGCCAGGACATCGTTAACACATTTTTGTGCCAGGACATCGTGAACACTCGGTCGTCAACGTAGTTGATAGTTGAACTCCTCGATCTGGGTTGGTCCCAGATAGAGTTTGAGTTTCT
>Ga0334882_1000197_pt1 | contig 108000 bp, 107 predicted proteins | sample GraSluR1_MG_5_FD_207226 | JGI IMG/M metagenome (GOLD analysis project Ga0334882, IMG submission 207226) | Sludge microbial communities from methane-producing bioreactor in Wageningen University, Netherlands - Granular Sludge_15_04-R1 | ecosystem: Engineered > Bioreactor > Anaerobic >...
TCTGTTTGGTTTTTTTCTTTTTCTCTACTTTTCAATGAACGCTGCCCTTTCGGGCCTCTCCGTTTTAAGGAGCTTTACTAATATACCAGTTCTATCCCTCTTTGTCAACACCTTTTTTGCTCTTTTTAAAATTTTTCTTTTTAAAAAATTTTTTTTTTTTTTAAACATATTATATCTTTTTTTCTAAAATTTATTAAAAAAATGTTCCACATATGCGGAACATTTTTTGTTTCGGAATAATAATTTAAGTTAAGCAATTTTAATAAGTTGGATGTTATTCTGAAGCTTTTGCAGCTTTGTCTCTTGCTTTGATATTTCTGTATCCAAAGATCCAAAGTGGAAGGATAACAAAGAACCAGTTCAAGATACCAAGATATTTGTATGCAACTGCAACAACCCACATCAATCCGAGAAGTGACACAGCCCAGCAAATACCAAGTGATACGATAGAAAGAATTGCTTTTCTTCCTACTTCGCTCTTCATGCCTTTGAACAGATATGGATTTAATCTTTCTACAAGACCAAATGTCAAACCAACGCCTGTTGTAACAAGTGCTAAGAAAAGCATAATTGGGTAAAGAACATCAAATACTGGCATATTTAACTGACCAACCATATAAAGTGTCGGTAATGTTCTGGCAGCTTCGTCTGCCCAGATTGTCGGCATTCCAGCAAGAAGCAGGAAGCATACGCCTGAAAGCATTAATGCATTCAAGATATAACCAAGCAGCATAGCGCCTTTTGCTTCTTTCTTAGATTTGGCACCTTTGAAAGCAGCCGCAGCACCACCGATGATACCCATCTGGAATCCTGAGTATGTGAGCGCCCACAGGAACGAGTTGCCAAAGTTACCCTGAACTGTACCAGATGAACCGGTTACGCCCCATTTGGCGGCGGTATCATTTATATAACCATCAGACCAAAGCTGAGCGATTTGCGGACCAAATTTGATAAGGCCAGAAATCAAAACAACCAATACGATAACAATAATACCAACTGTCATGATCATTGCGTTGTTTCGAACAACTTTTGCGCCGAAGATACTGAGCAATACGATAACTGCAAACATAATCAACGAGCCCACAATAGACGGCCATCCAAATTGTTGGTTACCAAGGCTTGCACCTGCTGCTATACAACCTGCAGTTGCAGCGATAACAGTAAGAGCGATCGAAATATCAAGAAGGATACTTCCAAGTGTGCCTATTGGTTTATAAGCCTCTTTCGACCATGCATGATAATCGAATGAATTAATTTGTCTTGCCGTTTCAAGACCTACATAGTACGTAATAGCAATAATGAAAATTGTTAAAAATGGTAATAACGGACCCCACCAACCATGATTTGCAAAGTATTGAAGTTCTTGTGTACCAGATGCAAAGCCAGCACCACAGTGTGTAGAAAACCAAACTGTTGCAGTACCAACACTAACACTGGTAAACATTTTATTCTTTTTTACGTTTTCCATCTTTTCTTCTCCTATAAAAATATAATTTCAAATAAGTTCTAACTCACCAATAAAAAAAGTGATGTATCGCGTCAAGCGAATTATTCCATGATGCTATTACTTAAATTATACCCCAAAACGATCTATTTATTTGTGCCAAACTGTCTGTCGTAAGTATCTTGCAAAATATGTGAAAGTTTAACGATAACGTCATTAACCGGTGTCGGTATGCCTGTTTCGATACCACCTCTAACAACAGCACCGTTTAAGAAATCAACTTCCGTTTTCTTTTTATTTATAATATCCTGAGTTGCAGATGGATAATGTGCTCTAACTTTCGGAAGCAGATCTTTAACATATGCATTCCATGCCGTATCCCAATCCATCTTAATGCCTTTGGCATTTGCAACTGTTACAAGTTCTCTTGCTATCATTTCTTGAATAGACGCTCCGTCGGGATGATCCCAAAGATCACCCATATTTATTCTTGTAATCCCACACGTAAGGTTTACGCAAGAATTAACAAGAAGCTTTGTCCATACGAAAACATTAGTTTCCGGTGAAAACTCGGTTACAAGACCGCCTTTATTTAGAACGTCTTCGATTTCTATCCAAATACCAGATTTATCAACTTTTTCATTGCAAAAGTGAATTGCAACGCCTTCACCAGTAGCGCCACTGATTTCACCAAGTGCCAATGGTCTGCTTGAGATATTAAGAGTACCATTGCCTACTTTTTCCTCAGGCAGGAATTCTCTCATTATATCTACATTTCCTATGCCGTTTTGCAACGAAATAGCAACCGTATTTTCGCCAAACAAACAATTCGCGCCTTCCATTGCCGAACGTGTAAACATACCTTTTACAAGAACAACAACAACGTCTACAACGCCGCCCACTTCTTGTGGTGTAAGTACTGCCTTAAGTTTAACAACCTCCTGCTTTCCGTTGAAATCCATCTTAAGCCCATCTTTGTTGATTTTTTCAACGAGCGCTTCAAACGGGTCGACTAGTGTAACCTCGGCTCCTCCTTTGTAAAAATGAGCGCCTATTACACTTCCCATAGCTCCAGCGCCTAAAACTGCAACTTTCATTTTTCTACCTCCTCGAATAATTCCTCTATATTTGTTATTTGATAACAATTAGTCCTTGAAAAATGTTATCACACTGGTACTTCTATGTCAATATACAATTAATATTTTATATGTATAAATAGGTAGATTGATAAGTAAACATTTAATATTAAACTTTTTTTTGTTTATTTTTTTGAATAAAATTAGTGTACTAATTAGAAACAGAATTGTTTGGTTTATTCTATTGTTTTTTCAACAGATCTCTTATTTCGGTAAGTAATAATTGGTCCTTTGTCAGTTCCGGAATTTTTGTCACTTCTTTTTTATTATTCTCTTTTTTCATAATTTTATTAATAAATTTCAAAGCAACAAATATGCTGAATGCAATGATCAGAAAATCAATAATATTTTGCAAAAACGAACCATATTGAATAATAATCGGATTTTGCCCTATTCGCGAAGTAATTGTGACAGATAAATCAGCGATACTGATTTTCCCGATAATCAAACTTAAAACAGGCATTAATAAGTCATTTACAAGCGAGCTTACAATTTTTGAAAAAGCAGTGCCTATCATAACGCCTACAGCAAGATCAATTACATTGCCTTTAATGGCGAATGTTTTAAATTCTTGAAAAAATTTCTTCATTTTCTTTGCCTTTCTCAACTATAAAGAGTATACATGTTAAAATTTAAGCAACCCTTAATCAACAGGCTTCATTGTCGGAAACAAAATAACGTCTCTTATAGAATCCTGGTTTGAAAGCAGCATCACTAGTCTGTCGACGCCGACACCAACACCCCCCGTTGGCGGAAGCCCAACTTCTAAAGCATTAATAAAATCTTTATCATATGGATGTGTTTCTTCATCCCCTTGCTCTTTTTTAGCAAGTTGCGCTAAAAATCTCTCTTTTTGATCTAACGGATCATTTAATTCACTGAATCCGTTTGAGAATTCTTTACCGTTGATAAACAATTCGAATCTCTCGGTATATCTGGGATCCTGCACATCTTTTTTCGCTAAAGGCGAAATCTCAACAGGATGATGTGTTACAAAAGTGGGCTGAATCAGCTTGTCCTCAACATATTCATTAAATACTTCTTCGATAATCTTTCCTATACCCCATCCGTTCTCAACATTTACGTGTAGTTTTTTTGCGGCTTCAATCGCATCATCCAGCTCCGTAAAAGTATCAAAATCTATATTTGTATATTCTTTGACCAAATCCGTCATTTTAATTTTTGCGAAAGGTGCCTTCAGTTCAATCTTCTGTCCCTGATATTCTATTGTCGTGCCGCCTGTTACCTTAGAGGCCACATACATAAACAATTCTTCTATCATAAGCATGACACTTTTATAATCAACATATGCTTCATAGCTTTCCATCATTGTGAATTCGGGATTATGTGTGGCATCCATTCCCTCGTTTCTAAAAACACGCCCTACTTCATAAACTTTGTCAAATCCCCCTACGACCAACCTCTTTAAAGGCAGCTCCAGCGCTATTCTCATGTACATGGGAATATCAAGTGCGTTATGGTGCGTAATAAATGGCCTTGCATTGGCGCCTCCCGCAAGTGTTGAGAGCACCGGAGTTTCTACCTCCATAAAACCGCGGTTATCCATAAACTCCCGAATATATTTAATAACGTTATAACGTAATAAAAATATTTGTTTCACTTGAGGATTAACGAGCAAATCAATATATCTTTGTCGATATCTTAAATCGGGATCCTTAAGTCCGTGAAACTTTTCGGGAAGCACTCTTAAAGATTTTGTAAGCAACGTGATCTCTTGCGCTCTTATAGAGATTTGTCCCATTTTTGTTCTGAAAACGAAACCGTTGATTCCAATGATATCTCCGATATCATATGATTTTATTTCATCATATTTTTCTTCCCCTACTGTATCCCGCTTTATAAATAGCTGAATACGCTCTGTAGAATCAAGTATATCGTAAAAGGACACTTTACCTTGTCCTCTCTTCGCCATGATTCTTCCTGCAATATTTACTTCTTTTTCTTCATACTGCTCAAAATTTTCAGTGATGTCAGCAGCATAGCTATCTACATTGAAGTGTGTTATTACATATGGACTTTTATTTTCTTCTTTGAGTTTATTTAATTTGTCAAACCTCACTTTAATTACTTCAGATAAATTTAATTCATCCTGCTGACTGCTGTTCGCCTTTTCTTCCGACATTCTTCTCTCCTACTCTACCAAAACAATATTAAATGAAATAACACCATTCGGCGTGGCAAATTCTACATTGTCTCCGGCTTTTTTACCAATTAAAGCACTGCCGAGCGGCGATTCGTTCGATATTTTTCCATTATCCGGATCACCTTCTCCGCTTCCCAAAATCATATATGTTAATTCTTCATTATACTGAGGATCAAATACTTTTACTTTGCTTCCGATATTGATTACGCCATCTTTTTTTGTCTTTTTAGCAACTTTTGCATTGCTTAATTTTCTTTCTAATTCTAATATTTTACCTTCTAAAAATGCCTGCTCATTTTTCGCCTCCTCATATTCGGCATTTTCACTTAAATCACCATATTCACGCGCATTTTTTATCTTTTCAGCAATTTGATTTCTTGCTTCTCCTCTCAGATAATCGAGTTCTTTTTTTATTTCATTGTATCCTTCTTCGGTAAGTATTATATCCTTATTCACAATTATCCACTTTCCTTTCGCAATTCAACAATTTATTTAACCATTATAATTAAGTGCTATTTTTATGTCAAGTTAATAATATCTTTGGCTAAAGTAATTTAATTTCCTTATCATATTCATTAAATTTTATATCCAGCGCGTATAACAAAGACTGAGCGCAGGAAGCATTGATTGTCATATCATTAAGTAATATTCCTGTAATGCGTCTATCATAAAAATCCATAAAAGACGGAGAATGTATCAGGTTCGCGCCACGCGACTGATCAATAATATTAAATACATCTAAAACAGTGTTATGAGCTGTTAAATAAGTAGAGTAATTTTTATTTGCTGAGACATAAAAGACAATATCTGTTTCATGAAGAATAGCCGGATTACTGGTAACATAGATCGAAGTAGCCGTGTTTTCATAAATTGTCCGCACATATTCATCTATAGATTCAACATTTTCACATAAAATACTGATATCACCAAATAACTCAAATATTTTATTATAATAAAATAATCTTGTGTATTGATCTATGACAAAGCAAATTTTATTAGAATGGGCCAGTCCCTCTAGGGTGGCAATAAATATTGCACTCATTAATTCGGCTCCACTGATAAATTGATTTTTAAAATCGTTTAATACATATCCCATCATAAAAGCCTCCACACCTAGCAGAGCGAATATTTTAGTGCCCGTCTCATCGATAGCCTTCATGATAAGTTCTCTTAGATAGCCATACTGTTCTTTTTTATTTAATAAATTTTTTTGTTTAAAAATATAAGCATAGCCTATATGATTATCGGATTTACTTTGTAATAGATACTTTGAAGATGAATGAGCAAAAGGTAGTTTTTTTATTGCTGCTTTTGCTTTATTTTTATATGTAATGTTTATTGTATTTTCGTTAATAAACCATAAAATTTTATTCATTTATATCACCTAAAAAAATAATATGAAAACAGTATTGATTTTACTACAAGAATAAAGATATATATTTGCAAAATAAATAATGGAAAATATTATAAATGAAGTTCGGTTAAATCTAAAATTTTTCTGGGATTAATTGTTCTCCCATATGGCCAGCTGCCATATCTTATTTCAAAATGCAGATGTGGTCCTGTGCTGTTTCCCGTTGTTCCCATGAGCCCGATTTCTTGACCTTGTTTTACAGAATCGCCTACTTCTGCCAAGTATTTATTTAAATGCCCATATCTGCTCCAAGAGCCGTCATCATGTTTGATATCAATACATTTCCCATACCCATAATAGCATTCGGCACGCATCACAATACCGTCTTTTATCGCTACAATAGCCGTATTCATTGAATTTGCAATATCTATTCCTAAATGCATTTCACCATTTCTGATGCCATATTCGCTGCTTACAAATCCACTCGTAGGCAGCACATACTCAGGCTGATGTCTGATTTTTGTGCCTTTAACAATGATTTCTTCTTGAGATGCTACGACAGTTTTTGTTTTTATTAACTCTCTTTTTTGTTCTATATTATTAATATATTCAATTTTGTAGATATTTTCTATGACACCATTGATACCACTTTGTTTGATTTGTTGCTGATTTTGATAAAGCGTCTGGCTATATTCAATAACTGTATTATATTTAAGCGTTTCTGCTTCTTTTACATATTTTAAACTTACGATAAAAGTATTTACTGTTTTTGACGCTTCATTATTTTCTTCTATACTCTCATCTGAATTGCTTATATTTTTTAATAATAATGCGACAGCGTCTTTCTGACCTAAAATATTAAAACAGTTTTCTTTTATATCTATGATCTCCAGTTTGCTATCCCATGCTGTATCTATCAGTACTTCATTTTTATCGCATTTAATATTTTCCCAATAAAATTCATCTAACACATCATTGGCAGTTTCTGTATCGGCAACCACACAAACAATATGCCCATCTGATACAATTGCGCAGGCATCTATATTCATAGCACTAATAGCAGTATTTAATACCTGATTTTTACTGCTTAATGAATCTATATTGTCAGCACTTTTTATCGTACTTATATTACTGAATGTGCATATACTGATTAATAAATAAATAAAAATTTGTCGTATACTTTTTCTTCTCATAGACTGTAGTATTAGTAAAAAAGAATAAAATATAAGTGGTTTTTATTACAAAAAAACAACAAGCATGATTACCTCATGCTTGTTGTTTTATATTCCTACATTCCTCATATAATGGCACCCTCAATCTGATACACATTTTTTCCCTTTTTGCTTTTGGCATCATTTTTATTGATATATATAAATGACCGGTTTTCTTAATGAAAAGTAACGCGAAAAATCATATTCGCTAATTTAGCATCATAAATTCCTAATACTTTGAAATTAAGTTTTTAAATTATGATTATTGAACATATTGGTCTGCTAATTAAAAAACGTGTAGATTTGCTTCAACCGGATTCATGTTTCGCTAAAAAAATTACATGTTGATTTATATTAATGATAACAGCTGAAAAAAATAACTATAATTATTTTAAAATACTTATAAAATTTTTTATTAAATAATAAAAAAGCTGTCATTATGACAGCTTTTTATTTAAAATTAGTAAGCATTCTTTTTGCGAGCTTCTTGGATCATCATGTCTTTTACTTTCATGAGACGGCTTAAATTGCCACGTTCGTTTTCATCCAGTTTCATAACGATGTAACGAATTGTCTCTTCAAGCTGAGGAATCATAACATATTCAAGCGCATTTACTCTACGTCTTGTTTTTTCAATCTCCTGCGATAACAACTGCACAGATTTTTCAATTTGCGCCAGTTGTAATAAATCAGGTAATATTTCTGAAAGAGCAAGCACTGCATCATCGAGTTCGCCAAGCGTTGTTGCAAATCCATAAGGATAAATTTCCGAAGGATCCTCATTAGATGTTTTAAACTCATACACCGGTACATTAACCGACATAATATTCTTATATTCAAAATCTAATGCAACACTTTGCTTTGGATATAGCAATGCTTCTTCCAAGAATTCCGGAGACATGGCGGCAGAAGCCACTGTGAAGCTTTTTCCTGCACGAATTAACGCCTCTTCAACTTTTATACGCAATGCGCGGTTTTGCTTAACAATTTCTAAGAACTGTTTCATTAATTCATCGCGCTTGTCTTTAAGCAGTTTATGCCCGCGTCTAGCAGTTTTAAGACGACCCTTTAGCCGTGTAAGCTCCATACGGGTAGGATTTACTGCCAATCTTGCCATTTAAAAATCCTCCCTTCTTACTTTTCTACAAAATTTGCATTATCTTCTAAATCAAGCGTATCATAGTACATGTCAATATGTTCTTGTTTTATACGCTTCAACTCGTTTTTAGGAAGTATTTTAAGTAATTTCCATCCTAAATTTAATGTCTCTTCAATTGTTCTGTCGTTATCATATCCTTGTGACACATATTGTTTTTCAAATTCATCAGCAAATTTCGCATATAATTTATCAACATCAGTCAGTGCGGCTTCACCCAAGATAGTCATAAGCTCTTTTGCATCTTTACCACGCGCATATGCAGCAAAAAGCTGATTCATTGTGCCCGCATGGTCTTCACGCGTTTTCCCTTTGCCGATCCCTTTGTCTTTCAGACGAGATAGTGACGGTAACACGTCAATCGGAGGACGAAGCCCTTTACGGTAAAGTTCACGTGAAAGGATGATTTGACCTTCTGTAATATAGCCTGTTAAGTCAGGGATTGGATGTGTTTTATCATCCTCAGGCATTGACAGGATCGGTATCATAGTGATAGATCCATCACTATCCAAACGACGTCCTGCACGTTCATACATAGTGGCAAGGTCAGTGTAAAGATAACCGGGATATCCACGACGACCCGGAACTTCCTTACGAGCTGCCGATACTTCACGGAGTGCTTCCGCATAGTTTGTGATGTCAGTGATGATAACAAGCACTTGCATATTAAGATCAAATGCCAGATATTCAGCTGCTGTCAGCGCCATACGAGGTGTAGAAATACGCTCGATAGCCGGGTCATTTGCAAGATTCATAAACAATACTGTTCTATCGATTGCACCTGTACGTCTGAAATCAGAGATAAAGAAATCGGCTTCTTCAAATGTGATCCCTACCGCCGCAAAAACAACGGCAAATTTGGATTCTGTTCCCAAAACTTTAGCTTGACGTGCAATTTGAGCTGCAAGCTGAGCATGCGGAAGGCCAGAACCTGAGAATATAGGAAGTTTTTGACCACGAACCAATGTGTTCAGGCCGTCAATTGCAGATACGCCCGTTTGAATGAATTCCGACGGATAGTCACGTGCCGCAGGATTCATTGGCACACCATTAATGTCCAGTCTTTTTTCAGGTAAAATATCCGGACCACCGTCTATAGGGCGGCCAAGTCCGTCAAATACACGGCCAAGCATATCTTCGGCAACGCCAAGTTCTATGCCGTGACCCAAGAACCTTACTTTGGACTGAGCCAAGTTGATTCCGGCCGAGCTTTCAAAAAGCTGAACCAATGCGTTGGATCCGTTGAGTTCCAATACACGGCAACGACGTGTTTCACCGTTTTGAAGCTCGATTTCTCCCAGTTCGCCATAACTTACATCAGAAACATCTGAGACAAGCATCAGCGGGCCTGCAACTTCACGTATCGTTCTATACTCTTTAATCATTATCTTTCACCTCCTTCTTCAATTACTTTAGCGATTTGTTCATCAATTTCTTGCCTTATTTTGTCATATTCTTCTTTATAGATTGATTGATCTATATCTTTTGCACGGCCAATTTTATCTCTTGCCGGTATTGTAATAACTTTATTTAAATCAGCACCGTTATTAATTGCATTTCGGGCTATTTTGCCATAATAAAGTATCATGTCCATAAGGGCCATTTGTTTTTCTAATGAAGTATAGGAGTCTGTGTCCGAGAAAGCATTTTGTTGCAAAAAGTCTTCACGCATCATTCGGGCAACTTCCATGCTGAGTCTGTCTCCCGCTGAAAGCGCATCAATACCTACAAGTCGCACGATTTCGTTAAGTTCACTTTCAAGCTGGAGTAATTGCATTGCAGCTTCTTTATTTGTTGTAAATGTCTTTCCAAGGCTTGTGTTATACCAATTGCTTAATCTGTCATCATATAATGAATAGCTGTTCAGCCAGTTAATAGCCGGGAAATGTCTTGCATAAGCCAAGCTGCTATCCAGTCCCCAGAATACTTTAACAATACGCAGTGTTGCCTGCGATACAGGCTCGGATATATCCCCGCCAGGAGGTGAAACTGCGCCGATTGCCGAAAGAGCCGCTGTTCTGTTGTCTGAACCGAGGCATACAATGCTTCCTGCACGTTCATAGAACTGGGCGAGTCTGGATGTGAGGTAGGCTGGATAGCCTTCTTCACCAGGCATTTCTTCAAGACGTCCGGACATTTCACGAAGTGCTTCCGCCCATCTTGATGTAGAGTCTGCGATCAATGCAACAGCGTATCCCATATCTCTGAAATATTCAGCGATTGTTATCCCTGTATAAACTGATGCTTCCCTCGCTGCAACAGGCATATCGGATGTGTTCGCGATCAGAACAGTTCTCTGCATCAAGCTTTCGCCCGTACGTGGGTCTTTAAGTTCAGGGAATTCCATTAAAACGTCTGTCATTTCGTTTCCACGTTCACCACATCCAACATAAATAACGATATCAACATCGCTCCATTTTGCCAATTGATGTTGTACAACTGTTTTTCCTGAACCGAAAGGGCCCGGAACAGCAGCTGTGCCGCCTTTAGCCATTGGAAAGAATGTATCAATAATTCTTTGCCCTGTAACCATCGGTATATCCGGAGGAAGTTTTTCCTTATAGGGTCTTTCAACACGGACAGGCCATTTTTGCATCATACTGAGTTCTTTATTCCCTTTTTCAGTTTTGACTACGCAAACGGTGTCTGTGACTACATATTCTCCTGATTTTATTTCTTCTATAGTACCTTCAACGCCAACCGGAATCATTATTTTATGGCTTACAACAGCAGTCTCTTGAACTGTACCAATGATATCACCGGCGATAACTTTATCGCCTTTTTTAACAGTCGGTACAAAATTCCATTTTTTGTCTCTTGAAATAGAAGGCACACTTATGCCTCTTGTAATGCTTGAACCAACAAGTTTACGTATTTCTTCCAAAGGTCGCTGTATTCCATCGTAAATAGTACCTATCATTCCGGGGCCAAGTTCAACTGAAAGGGGCGCTCCGGTAGCTGCGACTTCGTCGCCTACACTGATACCGGCAGTTTCTTCGTAAACCTGTATTGAAGCATTTCCCCCACGCATTTCTATTATTTCGCCAATAAGTCGCTCTTTGCCAACATGAACAACGTCGAACATATTATCGCCCGACATACCTTCTGCAACAATCAGCGGACCGGCAACCTTGACAATTTTTCCGTTTTCCATAATTGTTTCAACCTTTCGATAGATTTTACTCGCCTAAAATATCGGCACCGACAGCTTTTTCAACAGCTTCTTTTACTGCAGCAAGCCCGATCCCTAAAGTAGTACCTTTGCCCGGAATTAAAATAATTGCCGGTGTTACTTGCTGCGAATAGATTGCAAGCTCGTGCTTCAGCTGTGCTGCAAACTGTTCGGTTAGATATATAACAGCGTAATCTTCTTCCGCCATGCGATGAAGCTGTTCTTTCGCCTCTGTGGCGGTTTCAACAGAGACGGTTTCTATCCCGAGGGCTTTAAAGCTGAGTACGCTTTCCCTATCCCCCATAACTGCTATTTTATACATAAGTATCCCTCAGTCTTTCCATCGCATCTTCAGGGGATAGCCCCGCTTTGCGAGATGCCATTACCATATTTATAGCCGTGAATTCTGCTTCTATAGCAGCAATATATGCAGCTATATGCTGTTCCCCGAAAGCGATATATTTAGCATTTTTTAAATAGTCTAATAAAGCATTCTCTGCCTGTGTGTCCACCGAAGCCAGTCCCTTCTCTCCGCGCAATGCATCGGCAGCAGCCATAGCCGCTGTTCGCAAAGGCGTACATTCATAGATGGACAACAGACTTTCAGGTGTGATATCTACTTTTAACCGAGCAGCAGAAATATTTCCGCCCTCAATAAAGTATTTACTAATCAGCATACTGTCTTGTTTCATTCTCTTCAGTCTGACGGCAGTGCGCAAATTGACGCTATCAATTTGCAACTTAATATATTCTACCAAAAACTTACTGTCTATCTCTTGTGCCAACTGCAACATTTCAGCGAAACATGCTCTGTCTAAAACAGTATCGGCAAGTCTTGGGTCTCCTGTCCTTGCTAATAAGTCGCGGGCTTCATTTGCCGCTTGCTTCATAATCGATGTCATTTCCCCGTCTGCGCCGATGACAGTGTTTCCTGTTGAGGCAATCAAACGCTTCACAGAAATGTAACCCGTATCGATCAAGGTAGACATATATTCAGTTTTTGCAGCTTCTCCTTTAAGGATAGCTTTTAAATTGTGATAGTCATATTTCAATAAGAAAATCTTAACAATTCGCTTATCCGGTGCCATTTTCAAAATATCGTCTAATACATAACGTCTCTTTTCAGCAATTGCATCAGGGATCTGCGAGAGCTCACTCATCGCTTTGTATCCACATTCTTCTAGTACTTTTAGAGCTTCTTCATCCGTTTTAGACTCTGCAATTCTCCTGAGCCGCTCTCGCGTTATCAGAGCGCGTTCTAATGAGCGTATTCTGGTACTGGCATACAGATAATCTATATCCTGAATTTTTTCCAAGAGTCCATACTCCTTTCTGTCCTTGCTTATTTATAGATAAATATTATCTTAAAGATAAGCAACATGAACAAATTAATTAAATTTCTGTTGCAATTAACTAAAAAGAATTTGTGCCACTTGTGCAGATAAAGTGTCTTTTTCCATACGGACAAGACCATCAAGTGCACAGTTGATTTCTACATCGCCGCGTGTAACAATGACACCGCCCGATATAGAACGAGTTTTTTTAGAGACTGTTACTTCTCCGTTCAATCCCTTTGCCTTAAGCATTTTATTTGCTTCTGCAACTACGTCATTGCCACAAGCATCTTTATCTTTAGGCGAAAAAATAATTTCTTCTTTACCTGTTTCAGCGGCATCAACGATAAGTCTTGCCAAAAAATCAATATATTTTTCTTTCGGCAATGTACATAGCTTATCTAATGCTTTGTCAAAAGCTTCGGCTATAAGTTCTTGTTTTTGCAATAACAATGTTTTTCTTGCTTCCAAATTCGCAACAGATGCATATTTGCTTTCTTGTGCTTTTGCTTGCTTATTGCCTGCTTCTTCAATTTCAGTAGCAGCTACCGCTGCTTTTTCTTTATATGTGTTTATAACTTTGTCAGCTTCTTTTTTAGCTTCTTTAATTACTTTTTGGGCGTCTAAATTCGCTTCTTCTATAATCTTATCAGTTATTTTTTCAATACCATTCATAAGAGTACACCTTTTTCTTACTCTTATTAACGCACGTTAATAAGCATAAGTACAGATACCAACAAAGCAAGCACTGCATATGTTTCAACCATAGCAGGATATAACAAACCTTTACCGAATTCTTCCGGTCTCTTCGCTAAAATTCCCATTGAAGCTGCTGCTGCTCGTCCCTGGGCGATCCCTGAGAAATAACCAGCAATTGCAATCGGAAGTCCTGATGCAAAATACATTAAGCCTTGAGCAACTGTGAGTTGCATAGCTTCACCGGAAAATAATCCTATATTATTTAAAATCAAGAAAGCAATTAGTAATCCATAAATACCTTGTGTTCCAGGTAATGCCTGTAAAAGTAAGCTTTGTCCGAATTTACTCGGGTCTTCTGTTACTACACCAGCTGCTGCTTCACCGGCAATACCAACGCCTTTTGCGCTACCGGCACCGCCAAGGCCTGCTGCCAAAGCTGCTCCTAAAATTGCTAGAAATGGTCCGTTAAAAATTGAATTAAGCCAATCCATGTTAATTTTCCTCCTTAATAACTTGTATATATTTCGTCTCATTAAATAACGGTTTGAATTTTCTGCCGCCGCCCTCATAGAATTTGCCGAAGAATTCTACAAATTCCAAACGAACGGTATGTATAAATGCTCCCAGCAAACTGACTGCAAGGTTAAAAGTTTGCCCGATGATAAATACTATTACAAATAATATCCATCCTGCCACGCTGTTGCCCGCCAAAGAACCCATTGTGTTCATTACCGTAGCAACAACACCCGTTGAAAGACCAAGCGCCATCAAACGTGAGTATGACAATATATCAGACAAATAACCTGTTACTCCGTATAGTGCGCCGAGACCGCTTGTGATTTTCGAAAAGATATTTTTCTTCGCCCGTCCTGCTGTTAAGAACACGCCAAGCGCACCAAGCAGTGCGATATACATAAATATTTTCAACCCTGTAATCATTCCGAGTGCACCTAAAATAATGAGGTACCAAAATCCAATATCGAATATCGCGTCTTTTACTTCTCCTCGTTTAATCATACGCCATGCCGACAGACCCATACCGATAAGCAAATGAACAACTCCACAACCCAACGATAATATCAGCATTGTAATCGGATCTTTGAGCGGGTCAAACAATACAGGCCCAAGATTCCAGCTCGCTCCAAACATTGCGCCGATTGCAGCTACAAAATTACCGAACCAGCTTCCGAAAAACGCGCCCCATATAAAAGCGGAGATACCGCCATATAAAGCAAGTGTCATAAATTGTTTAAAGGTGCCCGTAGGCTTTTTCTTTTTTAAAACAAGCAATGAGATGATTGTAAGCACCAAACCGTAACCGGCATCTGAAAGCATCATTCCAAAAAATATAAAGAAACTTACCGCTAAAAACGGTGTGAAGTCTATTAAGCTTCTGTAACTCGGGAATCCATATAAATCGGTAATCGCCGTATAAGGCGCAAAGAGATTTTTGTTTTTCAGAACTACAGGAGGCTCTTGATCCTCTTCCGCTTCAGCAAATTCATAAGCACAACCGTTTTCAATTAAAACGTTCGCTACCGCTTCTTCAGTTTCCTGAGGTGCCCAACCTTCGAAATAAACTGTCTTTTCCGTACGCAACATTGAAGACATCGCCATCTCGCGCAATGCCTCTATAGACAAAGCATCAGCTGTCTGCTCGATAAGGTGTCTTACCGGAGCCATTTGAGCAATTCTTTCTTCATATGTTGTTACATTTTCTTCCGCTGTTTCTAGCTCTTCATCTAAGCGTCTCAGATTTTCCGTAGCGGTACCGGTTAAATCTTTAAATGTTACTTGAGAGAATCCCGCAGCTTTTAAAGCTGTCAGGGCATCTTCTTGCGCATCCTTATATGAAACCAATACTATATAAGATTGATCTTTATCTGCATTGACTACATCGGCCACCGCAGGAATATTTTGTTCTTCCAAAGCAACTGTTACTTCTTTCATGTCATTTTCCGAAGGACATACGCCTAAAATGACAGAAAAATGCTCACCACCCGCATAATCCAATGGAATATCGGATTCTGCCCATGGATTTAGTGTTGCTTTTTGAGCACAAATACGACCAATAAGGGTCTTGGTTTCAGCAATTTGTTTTACTAGCCCGTTAATTTGTTCAGATGACTGGATAGTTTCTTTTATAGATTCTTCATCAAAAAGAACACTCTCCGCAACCTGTCTACGCGGTGCTAAAAAGGACTTTTTCTCCGGTGCATATTTATTCAAAGCCTCTAATGCCGTAACCATTTCTGTTCGATTACGTGAAGCCTCTTGCCCAATAGATAAAGGCTTTACTAATTTAGATACTTCTTCATTTAAATTGGCATATGCCGGAGTTTCAATTTCTACGCAGCCAAGACGGGTTAAGTCCTTTATGACCTTCCGATGCAAACGGAAAGGCATAATCACCCGTAACCGCTTTATCTTGACTATTGCCATGAGTAAATCCTTTCAACAATGACGGAAACAGCTTTATCCATAGCCGCTTCACCTACTTTTTTCAGTGATTCAGCTTCGTCTTTAGCTGCATTTTCGATTTTTAAGGCTTCGGCAGTGCCTGCACGGTCAGCAGCTGCATAAAGTTCCAAAACATGTGCATGTGCACGCTCTTCGGCACTCTTTATCAGCGCTGCTCCTTCAGCTTCAGCAGAGACAAGGATGCGTTTTGCCTCTGAAGCGGCCTCTGCACGAATGTTTTCCGCACGGCTTTCGGCCTGGGAAATGGTTTTAATTGCGTCAAAGTTCATGAGTATTACCGCCTTTTTAAATGTTTTCTATAGATTTAGGTTATAAATCTGCAATTTGCATTTTAACATACTTTATTATGCTTGTCAAAGAATATTGTGAAATTTTTCTCAATTTTAGAATTAAGTAAAAATCATTATATTTTAATCATAAAATATTGGAATTTGTAATTATTTATTATATTTATCCAATACTATTCCTGCTTCTTCCAGTAATTGTTTTGATAACATATCCGGATACTCCCCGCAGAATACAACTCTTTTGATACCTGCGTTGATAATCATCTTGGCACATTGCACGCAAGGGTTATGAGTTATGTAGATCGTTGCTTCATTGATGCTTACCCCATACATCGCAGCTTGAATGATTGCATTCTGTTCTGCATGGATACCTCTGCACAGTTCATGATTCTGGCCGCTCGGAATATTTAATTGCTCTCTAAGGCAGCCTACTTCATAACAATGTTTCAGTCCGCTCGGCGCACCATTATAGCCTGTAGCTATAATTCGCTTGTCTTTTACTATGATTGCTCCCACTTTTCTTCGAAGGCATGTAGAACGCTCTTTCACTGTATCGAGTATGCTCATAAAATAGTCATCCCAGCTCGGTCTGTTTTCTTGCTGTGTTGTTTGGTTCATAAAATACCTCTCATTTTTTTATTATATTTTCAAGCAAATAATCACTACTTCCTGTTTTTTTCATAACTATCAATTTTTTCGACTCTTTTTTCATGCCTTTGTCCTTCAAACGGCGTATTTAAAAATATATCTACGACTTCTCTCGCTGTATCAAAAGGCGTAAACCGCGCGCCCAAAGCCAGTACATTGGCATTGTTATGCATTCTTGCAAGCTTTGCGCGTTCAATATCGCAAACCAGCGCCGCTCTGATACCTTTCACTTTATTTGCAGCAATAGAAATTCCGATGCCGCTTCCGCAAATAACTATAGCGCATTGATATTCGCCACTTGCCACCGCTTCGCTTGCTTGAATGCCGTAGTCGGGGTAATCTACACTTTCCGACGAATATGTTCCAAAATCCTTAACCGTATATCCTTTTTTCGTCAAATCATTTTTTATTGCTTCTTTTAATTCATATCCCGCGTGATCACTGCCAACTGCTATCTTCATTTCAATATCGCTCCACTTCTAATTTATTTATAATTTTCTCTATGAGGCTTTCCAATTGAGAAGCTGTTTTTTCATATTCGGCTATACCAAGGCCATATGGATCGTCTATATCATAAGGTTGATTTAAATACTCAGAAACAGAAAAGACCTTATCGGCATACTCGGGATAATATTTTCTAAGAATCTGCGCATGCCGGCTTGTCATGCAAAGCACCAGGGAACTGCTTTTCATATCTTCGTCATCAAGCTGCGTTGCCTTATGCTCTCTGATATCGATACTTTTGCTCCTCATCACTTGCTGTGCCTGAGTTGTAGCGGCTACACCATCAAAGGCTGAAATCCCGGCAGAGACCGCTTTATACTTCTTAGCAAGCCCTTTTTGTATTACTTTTACATTGAACAAATATTCAGCCATTGGGCTTCTACATGTATTTCCTGTACAAACAAACAGAATTTTTTTCATATTTCTCCTCATAATTTTAAACATCTGTTATAGATATTGATTGCCTGCTGCTTTTCTTAAACGATTCATAATAGCCATCTCAATACCATTTTCACCAAATGCCTGACATACAATAATCTCCACATTCTGCTGATCAAATTTTCTCAGTGAAGCATAGAAAAGCTTTGCCGCCATGAAAGCATTCTGAAAAATGATTTTGTTTTTCACGACAACTTTATTTGCCAATTCTTCGGATAAAAATAACGCAATATTTTTATTGGTATCATAGAGTTTATTTATCTTTTCCGCCATTTCATTCATGGCGCCATCCACTATTAGCACTTTAGCTTTTGGTTTATAGTGTGTATATTTCATCCCCGGTGAAAGCACCGCACCGGATTTCGTATTTTTTATTAGATCGGCATTTCCTACAGCGTCTTTAAGCATCTCAAGCGTTATTGCTCCGGGGCGAAGGATAACGGGGTATGAACCTCTCGCATCGATTACTGTTGATTCAAGACCTATGGAAATATTGTCATAGCCTAAAATCACATCTATTTTGTCATGCAAATCAATTAACACATGCTCTGCTTTGGTCGGGCTCGGACGCCCTGATTTATTCGCACTCGGGGCCGCAATATAACAGCCGCTTCTCCTTATAAGCTCTGATGCTATCCTGTTATCCGGCATTCGAATAGCAACACTATTTAAACCTGCCGTCACCGTCTTTGGAATAAGTTCTTTTTTTTCAAGAACAATACTCAGTGGTCCCGGCCAATATTTTTCAGTCAATACAAACACCCAACCGGGTATATTTTTTGCAATTTTCGACAGATCACTCTTATCTGCAATATGCACAATCAGCGGGTTATCGCTTTGCCTTCCTTTGGCAGCATAAATTTTTTCTACTGCCTCTTTATTTTGAACATCTGCACCCAAGCCATATACCGTCTCGGTCGGGAAAGCCACGATTCCGCCTTGCCTGATTATTGTTGCCGCATAGTTTAATGCTTCGTCAAAATTATTTTCTTTTTGTATGTCAAAATATTTCATTTTTCCCCTTAATTATTGTTCTTAAGCTGTTCTGCCTGCTCTGCCATATGCAAAGCATCAATCATTTCATCGATTTCTCCGTCTAAAAATGCTTCCAGTTTATATAATGTAAGACCGATTCTATGATCCGTAACTCTGCCTTGCGGGAAATTGTAAGTTCGTATTCTTTCGCTTCGATCTCCACTTCCTACCTGACTTTTTCTGTTTTGCGCCAGTTCATCCTGATGTTTTTTCAACTCTGCTTCATAAATACGGGCTTTAAGCACTTTCATCGCTTTCTCCTTATTTTTAAGCTGAGATTTTTCATCCTGACAAGTTACAACGATTCCGGTCGGCAAATGCGTGATGCGCACTGCGGAATCAGTCGTGTTGACGCTTTGCCCTCCATGACCTCCGGAACGGAAGACATCCACTCTTAAATCATTTTGGTTGATGTTTACTTCCACATCCTCAGCTTCCGGAAGCACTGCCACGGTGGCTGCCGATGTATGAATGCGGCCCTGAGATTCCGTTAGCGGAATTCTCTGAACTCGATGTACACCGCTCTCATATTTTAGCTTACTGTATGCACCGCTGCCTTGGAGTGATAAAATAACTTCTTTATATCCTCCTACCCCTATTGGATTCGTGCTTAATAGTTCTGTTTTGAAACGTGATCTTTCGGCATACCTTATATACATTCTAAGCAGATCCCCTGCGAACAGGGCTGCCTCATCTCCGCCGGTGCCTGCACGTATTTCGATTATGACATCTTTATCATCATTGGGATCTTTTGGCAGTAACAAGATTTTTAATTCTTCTCCTAATTTTTCAAGCTCAGCGCTAAGCAGATCAATATCTTCTTCAACCATTCTCTTAAAATCTTTATCTATTTTATCGCCTAAAAGCTCTTTATTGCTTTGCAAATCTTCCTGTGTTTTTTTATATTCTTTATATTTAAAAACGATAGGTTCTAATTTTGCATGTTCTTTTACGAGTTCCCTGTATTTATTCTGTTCAGATATGATCGTTGCATCGCTCAACTGCTGATTTAATTGTTCATATTTATCTAAAATGAAATCTAATTTCCCAAACACTCTTTCTCCTCCTGTTGGATAGCTGTCTTTTTAATGCAGAATTTTTTTATTTTATCATATAAAATTCCTTTTTTATAGTGAATGTATTATAATTTAATCTATTTTCAATAACTGATAGATTTTTTCAGCATTGAAATAATACTTTTTATTGCAGAAATGACATTTTAATTCTATTTCTTGCTGTTCTTTTAGGATATTTTCCAACTCTTGCCTACCTAAAGATTTTAATATTCGTTCTATCTTTTCATAACTACAGTCGCAATAATACTCCGGGGCAATACTTTCCTCGATCTTATAATCATATCCGTCTTTTTTAAATATCGTATTGATGATATCTATCTCCGTCATATTATTTTTCAGCATTGTCGTAATGCTCGGTAATTCCTTTATAATATTTTCCAAGTAATCTATCACTTCTTCGGGACAAGTCGGCATCACTTGAATCATGAATCCCCCTGCACATAAAACGCTGTTATCGGGTTGCACCAATACCCCAAGTGAACAAACAGTCGGGATTTGTTCACTCGCCGCATAATAATAAGCAATGTCTTCCGCTATCTCGGAACTGATCAATTCTACTGTACTGTTGTAAGGTGTCCTCAGCCCAATATCTTTAATGACCGTAAGCGTGCCTGCTCCAATTGCCCTGCCCACATCAAGCTTGCCGGTTTCGTTGACAAATACATCGATATCGGGATAACATATATCGCATTTGCCCTGCGCACGATTATTGGTTGTTACCGTTATTTGTTCTATAGGACCGCTTCCATTTATAATTAATGTAAGCCTGTCTTTTTCATTTTTCATCATCACGCCCATCATCATTGCCGCTGTCAGAAGTCTTCCTACCGCAGCCGTTGCTGTCGCCGTGGAATTATGAATGCATCGCATTTGTTCAACACTTGATGATGTAGTGGCGCAAAAAAACCTGACCGGGTAATGCGCCAATTGTCCTCTGATAATTTTGTCCATATTTATTATTCCTTTTTAATTTGTATTAATTTGACGGTAGAAGTTTTTCCTGAAATAATTTTTATATCTTGTTTGCCGACATTAAATTCTTTTGATAAGAAGGAAATGATTTCGCTGTTTGCCTTTCCTTTTTCGGGAACGCTCGCAACAGCCAGCTTTATCGTATTATCTTCCATCTTGCTTACAAATTCGGTTTTATTGGCTTTAGATATGATTTTTAATTTTAATATAATTTTATTATTTGCCGCCAATTTTTTTTTATAGGCATCAATCATGTTTTTCATTTTTATTATAACTTTCATTACTCAGGCTTTTCACTATTAAATTCACCCTGCATATCACCCGAATGTATTATTGGTTTTCAATTGTATAAATTATATAATGATTTAAACTAAAAATAAAGGAGGTTTCTAATGCCAGTAAAAATCATCGCCGACAGCGCATCGGATCTGCCGAAAGATCTGATAAAGGCAAATAATATAACCGTACTGCCTTTGGTTGTATTGGACGGTTCAAATGAATATTTAGACGGTGAAACAATCACCTCTAAAAAAATTTTTGATAATATGCGAAAGGGTGCTGTATATTCAACTTCTCAGGTACCCGTGAGCAGATTTATTGACACCTTCACTTCAATAGCCGAAAATAATGAAGAATGCTTCTATCCGGCCTTTTCTTCACAGCTATCCGGAACATATAATGCCGCCGTCACCGCATTGGATGAAGTTAAGAAAACATATCCGGATGTCAAAATCATAATTATTGACACGCTATGTGCATCTATGGGACTGGGACATGTCGTGCTTAAAGCATGTGAGCTCGCCGCTAAGGGAATGAGTGCCGATGAAATGCATCCCCTTATGAAAGATTATGCAAGGAAAATGGCACATGTGTTTACAGTTGAAAAACTGGAATATCTCTATCGGGGCGGTAGAGTAAGCAAAACTTCGGCATTCTTAGGCGATACTTTAAGTATCCGTCCTGTTTTGATCGTGGAAGACGGCAAACTTGTCCCCAAGCATAAAGTTCGCGGAGAAAAGAAACTTTATATGACCATGATGAATATGCTTGAAGAAAAAGCAGGTTCGGATTTTTCAGCCTTAACAGTAACTATAGCACACGGTGATGATATAGAAACAGCCAAAATTTTAAAAAAGATGGTAGAAGAGCGATTCGGTTGCAAAAATGTACGTTTTGCTACTCTCGGCGCCGTTATCGGCGCCCACGCCGGTCCGGGCACACAAGCCATTTTTGTAGAAGGCAAACATTAAAAGCAACAAAAACCCCTTCAATTATGATGAAGGGTTTTTTGTTGCTTTTATTAAATTTTATTTGATTAAATTCTTTTTTATTATTGAGCATTCATATAAATATTTATACGATGTTCTGCGTTTTTACGAATATTATAATAATAGAAAGGGTAATCGAAGCTGTGATATACTCCCCTGGGGAAAATACCATTTCCAGGAGCCAAACTGTCTTCATCCGCGGTACTGCAAATGAGGACTCCTTTGTCTAAATCAATACAAGCATCGGCATAATCCATAACACGTTTAAATTCGTTATTTTCATCCAGAACTACCGAGCCGTCGGAATTGAGCATGATCGATCCCAAATTCTGCTCTGCCGTTGCCAAGGTTTCGTCTGTTGTCCAAGTGATTGGATTGATTACATTTGCTCCGTCAACTACAACCGGATTATCGCCGATCACATCCGGCGCTTGTGTATTGTACGAAAGGATAACGCCGATATCATCCGCTCCCTGGGCAAATTTAAGATGCTCATTCTCGCTCAGATATTCATCTGTCACAGAATACCCTATAACATATGCTGCTATCATACGATCATAGACTTCTGGATTTTCTTTCATATATTCGGATAGTATATAAAGCAACATATTCGAGCCTTGTGAATGCCCTGCCAAAATAAAGGGACGATCATTATTATAATTCTTGATAAAATAATCAAACGCAGCAAAAACATCTGATTTTGTCGCGCCGCTTAAAAGCTCATCTTGATCTTCCAAAGATAATGACAGACAAGTACCAGCATCTGCTTGCCTGTAATAGGGTGCATATATATTCCCCACAGTTTCAAAGGCAGTCGCTTGTCTTTGAAAAGCGCCCTGCGCATTGGAAACCATCATCTCGTTATCAATCTTGCACACATCGGGTTCATCATCAGAAGATTTAAAATATCCTGTTGGGTATAAGTAGAAAACATCCACATCCTTAGAGGGATCAGTGGGCAGTGCAAGCCAATTTTCTTCATTGGAGTAATCAGTTGCTGTCTCTTTGGTTGCGCAAGATGCGAGCCCCATGCTCATAAACATTACGACTACTAAAAAAAATGCCATGATTTTTTTCACGTTTTGCTCCTTTATTTTTAAATTTTTTGTTAATTTACTATACCACAAATTAATATCATTATATAGTATCTTGTTTTAAAAATAGGTAATAAATCATTTAGCATAGAAATGATTCATTTATCCTATGAACTCTTTGTGTTTACTTGTATGCTTTCGGAAAAGAGCATATAATATATGAGTAACCATTTCATAAATGAGCGAGAGGTAAATATATGTATCAGGACAACAGTCAGTTTCGTTCTTCCAAAAGACATAAAACCCGAAACATTATTTTGTTACTTTTGTTTACTGTATTTATATCCTTTGTTACAATAAGCGGATTTTTATTTTTATTATATAATGGAATCATTACTTTGCCAGACTTAGAAAATGATCAGGATTTTTCTGAAATCATCCAGCAGCCGAATACAACAAACGACGATTCAAGTATACTGAATTCTCAAACACTAAGCCTGCAGCAAACTGCGAAAAAAGTGATTCCTTCTGTTGTGGGCGTGCTTACCTACAGCGACTATAACGCAGGCAGCCTTTACGGCGAAGGCTCGGGTGTAATCCTTACAGACGATGGATACATTCTCACCAATGCGCACGTCATTAAAGGCGGCAACAGTTTTAAAGTTGTTTTATATGATGGCAAAGAATATGCCGCTTCTCTCGTAGGCAGCGACACACCCACAGATATAGCTCTTTTAAAAGCTGATGCAACGGATCTTTCTGCCGCCGAATTCTCCAGCGGAGATCAAACAACCGTGGGCGATATTGTCCTTGCAATCGGCAATCCCGGCGGAGTCGCTTTCAGCAGCAGCACAACGATGGGTATTATATCGGCTACCAATCGTTCTATCACAACTGAAGACGGATATATTTTATCTTGTATACAAACAGATGCAGCCATTTCCCCGGGTAATTCGGGTGGCGCTTTAGCCAATACGTACGGGCAAGTTATCGGAATCAGTTCATCCAAAATAGTTGCCAGCGGTTTTGAAGGATTGGGCTTTGCCATCACAAGCGATATCGCCCTCACCATTGCGCAAGATTTAAAAGAATACGGTTACGTAAAGGATCGGGCAGCGCTCGGTGTCAGCTATCAATTCATCAATGAAGCTACTGCCGCATTCTATAATCTGCCTACCGGTATGTTTATACAAGATATCACAAATACCAGTTTGGTAAAAGCTGGTCTGAAAAAAGGTGACATCATTACTCACATTGACGGAGTTGAAATAAAGCAGCTCACGGATATTACATCCACACTTCTGAAGAAAAAACCGAAAGAAACCGTTGAAATTAAAGTGTATCGCAGCGAAGACGACTCAATCTTTTCTGCTACAGTCACGCTTATTGAAGCTACACATAACTAATGATATCCTATATAATTCGCCACACAATGAAACAAAGCCATGCCGAATAAGATGACCATGCCACCGATTATTGTAGATATATCGCCGATACGCGCTTGAATAAAACTTGCTAAAAACGGACTGATAATCGTAGACTATGCATCCTTGCAAAAAAGGCATAAAAAAAAGACTTCTAATGATGAAGAAAATTTTGAAGAAACATATTATGAGTTATAATTAAAATAAGAGCACCTGATACATTCTTCAGGTGCTCTTTTATTCTAAATTTTATTTAATAGTATCTTTCAAATTTTTTGCAACTTTAAACATCGGAACTTTTGCTGCAGGGATGATCATCTTTTCTCCGGTTCTCGGATTTCTGCCTTCTTTTTCTTTTCTTTCTTTAATTTGGAATGTTCCAAGCGACGGAACGGTTAATTTTTCACCTTTGTTTAATTCTTCACCAACAACGGTAACTAAAGCGTCAAGCATTCTTTCAGCTTCAATTTTCTTTACATTACTTTTTTCTGCAATTGCACTAATCAATTCATTTTTTTTCATTTTTATATTTCTCCTTTAAAATTATTTTACTTAAATTCCAATATTCATCTGCTTTTTTAAGATTTATTTCTTTTAAATTTAAGCCGTCTGATAAAACCATTTCTTCAACTATGGAAAATCGGTCTATAAACTTTATGGTTGCTTGTCTTAAAGTATCTTCACAATCCAATTTTAAAAACCGGGATACATTTACTATAGAAAACAGTAAATCTCCTAATTCTTCTTTTAACTGCTGTATTTGCATCGTTGATGCAGCTTCTATGAATTCCTTCACTTCTTCTCTGAGCTTATCATACACTTGATCTATATTTTCAAAATCAAATCCTGCTTTTTTTGCTTTATCCTGAACTCTGGCTGCATACATCAATGCCGGCAGCTGTTTTGGCATTGATTGTAGACTTTCACTAGACTTACTATAACCTTTTTCTTTTAGTTTTATTGCCTCCCATTCATTTTCAACTTTCTCAGGTGAAAAATCTCGATTTGTCTGAAACACATGGGGATGCCTGTTGATCATTTTTTTATTGATAGCCTCAAAAATATCCCGTAGGTCAAACTCCTGATCTTCTTTGGCAATTGTAGCATGAAAGTAGACTTGTAACAATACATCTCCCAATTCTTCCTCAAGCATTCCGCAATCATTTTTTTCAATTGCATCAAGTACTTCATAGCATTCTTCAATAAGATAACGTTTAAGACTACTGTGAGTTTGCTGCTTGTCCCAATTACATCCGTTTGGACCTCGAAGCATACCCATAATTTCTTCTAAAGTCCGATAATCTCTGAGAATTAATGTCTCATCTTTGAAAAGCAGCAGACTGCTCATATGATCAAATTCAAAATTTCTATCTAGTTCATATAATACGGTTTCTTTTATTCTCGCATCGGCTTCCCCCCCATTTTGTATGATATATACTGTTTTATTTTTATCATAATATTCCATCATTTTAAGCTTGACTTCTGATGCAATAAAATTATCATATATCTGACATATTAAAATATCGCAGTTTTTGTCAAAATCATCAGTTTTTAATTGAAGTGCATCAAGCAGCTTTACACTATGCGCCGCATCTTTCTTCATCGATGAGAAAATAGCATCGACAAAGCTCACTGCCGGCAATATCTCAACTTGGATATCATTTTGTTTTGCTTTTTGAACAATGAGGCTTACCGTGTTTTCAGCAGATACAGGGCTGCCGGGTACTAAATACATTATATCATTTTCATAGGATGCCGCAATTACTTCATTGGAAATTTTTTCATAAACTTGCTCAAAATTATTACTTTTATTATAAATCTCATCAAAATTGATGGCATCTGGACGCATTTTTAATATTTCTTTTGCGCTTTTATGCACAGCCGTACGCATGAAAACCTTTTGCGCATCTAAAATTGCTTGATGAGTTTTTAATGTCATATGCTCTATGGATGCCGTTCCCATACCTCCGATTAGTATTTTTTTCATTTAATGTTTCCTTTTTAATAAATTTTTTATATCTTTTTTTGCTATTCCGCCGCATAGCAACATGGCCAGGAAATAAACACCGCCTCCAAGCGCTATTGCAATAAGAACCGCAAAATTGCTTCCTACTATGTTTGCCAAAAAATGATACGAAAAATACGCTGTTGCGCCCATGATAACGCTGCTTAAAAGCGGCTTGATAAAAACATCCGTTTTATTTAGTCTGAACTTGATATATTTTTTCACGCATAAATAATTCAGTGCTGTAATGGTGCTGTCGGCAACAAAAGTAGCAATAATGATACCGTATATATTAATTTCTGGAATAGAAATTAATATAAGATTAAGCACCATTTTGATAACTGCCCCTATGGCCAGATTGCGAATAGGCAGCATCATTTTCCCAAGTCCTTGAAGTATTGCCTGACATGTTATATACGTTATAGATGTAATACAACTAAAGGCCAAATATTTAAGCAAATCACCGCCGGCTGATGTGGCTCCGAAAAGCAGCTTTATAATAGGCTCCGCAAGAACCGACAGACCAATTGCCGACGGCAGCGCCACCATCATAACCGCTTTCATTGCAAGAGCGGTTTTATCCGCGATTTCGCCGTGCGCTCTTCTGACATAAGATTCGCTGATCGCAGGAACCAACGCCGCCGCAAGCCCCACTCCCACCATCAACGGAACATTTATTAATGTCTGTACTTTTTGTGAAAGCTGCCCCCAAAGCTCTGTAGCCGTGATGATATCAAAGCCTGCCGTTTGCAGACATCTTGCAACCGTGACAGAATTGATCATATTCATCAGCGATACAACAATCGAGCCAAGTGATGCGGGAATTGCTATTTTAAAGAGCATTGCTACTATTTTCGATGTTTTTTCACTATATCTCACTGCCGGAAACTGAGGAATCGTTTTGCCTCTTTTCTTATATCTTCTATACAGAAAAGACATTAAAATGCCGCCCGCAATCGCACCTGCGGTGGCACCAAAGCTAGCGCCTCCTGCCGCCCATGCAACTCCTTTTGCTTTCAGCAAGAAAAACGCGAGCCCAACACCAAAGATAACACGAAAGACCGACTCCACGATTTGTGACAACGAAGTGGGTATCATCATTTGAAGACCTTGAAAAAAGCCTCGATAGGTTGCCATATAGGATACAAAAATTGGCGTAAGCGAAAGCCCTAAAATAGAAAAATATGTTTCTTCCGGCCAGCCTAAGAAATGTATAATAGGCTTTGCAAAAGTGATAATTAAAATACTGCAAATAATACCCAGTATCATCATTGAAGCCATAGATATTCTAAACACTCTTTGTGCATGTTCATATCTTTTGAGGCTCATGCTTTCACTCGTCATTTTTGAAATAGCAAGCGGAAGCCCTATGACAGATACGGCGACCAAGAAAGAATAAATTGGATACGGATATCCGTAAAGCCCCATCCCGTAATCGCCTATAATACGGCTTAAAGGCACTTTAAAAAACAATCCTAAGAACCTTGCAAATATACTTCCTATGGTAAGTATCATCGCCCCTCTAAGATAGGAGGGTTTTTTATTTTCCGAATCCATAAATGATCCCCTTTACATTGGGTAAAAACATAAGCTTATATATATTAACAGAAAATACTTTTACGTCAATAGCAAAATAATAAACATTATACTAACATATATTAATGATTTCAAACATAAATGCAACGATAAAGTGCTGTTTTGCCAAGTTTATTTACTAATATATTTAAATTAAGAAAAGAATATACATTATGTCCGTTGCTATGGTATTGTATTAAGTTGAAATACAACTTAAGAAATAATATAATGACTTTATCATTTTTTTAGGATATAAACAATGCATATATCACTTCATACCCCAACCATTATATTACTCGATATACTTTCCTGCAAAAATGCCAGATCCTATATTTACGGAGCCGGACTCATTCATAGTATCAAAAAACAACAGTATACCTGTGCGTTTGATGTACTCACAACGGCTTTGCCGCAAGATGTGCAAAAACTACTTATAGATGCAGGCTATGCCGTGTATGCATCAAACAATATTATTAGTGTATCCAAAGAGGATAATCACTTTCGAATTACTACTGCATGCTGCCTTGATGAGTATTTCGAAACACTTGATTTCACGGTCAATGGCATTTTGGCAGATGAAGACGGAATTGTTATAACTAAATATTTTGATATTGAAGATATTGAAAGAAAAATCATTCGACTTGCAAATAAAGAAAAAGATTATTTACAACATCATAAAATAAAAAAATTACAGGCTATTCGCTATCTATCGCAATTGCCTGGTTTTTCGGTTGATACTATTCTTGCAGATATTATTAAAAACGATCCTGAGCTGACTGATGTGGCTCCGAGCCTGATTGGAGACGAACTCAAATGGCTTTTAACGGGCAGCAATGTCAGGGAAGCGTTGAAACTGCTGCAGACAACTTCTTTATTAAAAACTATTTCTCCGGCGCTTGATGCATGTGTAGGCGTGGAGCAGAATGAATATCATACGCAAGATGTTTATAACCACATCATAGATGTTGTCAGTAATACAGCGCCTGATTTAATTCTGCGGCTTGCCGCGCTGTTTCATGATATTTGTAAACCCGAATGCAAAATAATCAAAGACGGCAAAATACGTTTTCCCGGTCATGCCAAACGCTCCGCCGAAATATGCCGAGAGATTCTGATTTTTTACGGGTATGACTTTGCCGTAATAGATAAAGTGACACTGCTGATAAAATATCATATGAAAAAGGAGAAAATGAGCGATGCGCAACTGCTCGATATGATCTGCGAATGCCGCCCGGAAAACATAGACGATATCTTCAAACTGCAATTTGCCGACAATGCCGCAACTCTGGTGACAAATAGAGACGGAATGATTTATAATAAGAAAAGAGCATACGAGCTTTTAAACAATAATCAAAATAATAATAATTAAGAAGGTGTTTAGATTGTATAATACATCCGGAATTTATTTTAAAAACTATAAAAGTTTTTCTGCGACCGATTTTAATGAATTAACAAATATTAAAAAAATAAATTTAATAATTGGGAAAAATAATTGTGGAAAATCTAGCATTTTAGACATAATTCAATACATATTAAATGCAGAGATATTTACTAAAAATAATAATCGTTTTCATGATATTGAAATTGTTTTTCCTATTACCGAAAAATATTATAAAAATGTATTTAGACAAGAAAGACGCGGGGGCAAAATTATTGGAGATCATTTTGAGTATGCAAAACAAAATTTAGAAAATGAACTTATAAGACTTAATATACAAACAAAAAACAATTATTCTGAAACTATTCATTTTTCGTATAAATTTTCTGAATTTAATTCAACAGAAAATTTTAAAAGTGAACTAAATACATTTTGGGAGGATTTAGCAGAACAATTTTCGGGATTTTTTGTTAATTATAAATTTAAACGTTTAAATGCTGATAGAAATATAGCCCAAGAAAATGAGTCCGATAATGAAGCATTATTTTCAAATGGCAATGGTGCAACAAATATAATTAGAAAATTTATTAATTATTTTGACTATGATGAAAAATTAATTCAAAATACATTGCTCAATGAATTAAACAAAATAATGAATCCTGAATCTAATTTTAGTAATATAAAAATACAACAGATAGAAAAAAACAATGAAGATTATTTATGGGAAATATTTTTAGAGGAAAAAAATAATGGTAGATTTGCTTTGTCGCAATCAGGGAGCGGTTTAAAAACTATAATTCTAATTTTGCTAAATTTATTAATTATCCCCTATACACAAGAATATAAAGATAAACGTATAGTATATGCATTTGAAGAAATTGAAAATAATCTTCATCCAGCTCTGCAAAGAAAAATATTTGATTATTTATATGAATTTGCAACAAAGAATGACAAATGCATTTTTTTAACAACTCACTCTCACGTTGCTATTAATGCATATTACGGCAAAGAAGAAGCAAGCATTTTTCATGTAATAAAAGCAAATAATATTTCTACAATTAAATATATAAATAACGACATCGATAAATTTCAAATATTAGACGATTTAGACGTCCGAGCTAGTGATTTATTTCAATCTAATGGTATAATATGGGTCGAAGGCCCTTCTGATAGAATTTATTTAAAAAGATGGCTTGAAGTATTAATACCAAATAATATTTATGAAGAAGGCAGGCACTATCAATTTCTTTATTATGGTGGTAGATTATTATCACATTATACAACAGTTCAAGATGAAAATTTAATTAATGTCTTATTAACAAATCGCAATTCTGCTATTATCATAGATAGCGATAAAAAGAATAATCAGACACGTATTAATGATACTAAAAAAAGAATTCGGCAAGAATTTTTAGATAATAATATGTTCTGTTGGATTACAAAAGGACGTGAAATAGAAAATTATATTTCTAAAGAAGCAATAAATCAAACATTCCATAAACAATTAAACCAATGTGAACAATATGAATATTTTCCAGATTATATAGAACCAACTAACAAAAATTTTAAAAAGGTAAATTTTGCACATCGTGTTTCTACTAATATTACTAAAGAAAATTCAAATAATGTTTTAGATTTAAAAGATAAAATACTAGAATTATATGAAACTATAAAGAAATGGAACAATAATTAATTATTTTTATCAAGAGGTTTATATGCCACAGAAAACCACTTCAATAAATTATATTAAAAACAATATCGCCGCAGCCGATTTTTATTTTAAAAAAGACCTTGGGCAAAATTTTATTACCGATGATAATATCATCAATAAAATCATCAAAGAATCCGATATTACTTCAGATGACTGCGTGCTTGAAATAGGCCCGGGTATGGGTTCGCTTACTTATTTTTTATATCAGCAATGCAAGAAGCTTGTTGCCGTAGAAAAGGATGATAAACTCTATGCCATTTTAAAAAACAATTTCAGCGATGCCGATAATGTCACTTTAATCCATGATGATATTTTGAAGTTTAATTTTAAGCAGCTTTTAGAGTTATTTGGTACTGATCAAAAAATAAAAGCTATCTCTAATTTGCCCTATAGTATCACAAGTGCGGCAATCATGAAATTACTTGAGCACAATGATTTATTCGAAAGCCTTACTCTGATGATGCAAAAAGAAGTGGCTCAGCGGCTCGCTGCAAAACCCTCCACAAAAAATTACGGCTCACTGACGCTTGCGGTATCTTACTACGCAGACTGTACTATTCTTTTTAACGTACCCAGCAATGTGTTCTTCCCAAAACCAACGGTAGATTCCAGTGTTGTGCTACTCACACTTCGCAAACATCCAGATGTAAACACACAACATGAAAAAGAGCTTTTTGAAATTATACGGGCGGCTTTTTCCGTACGGCGCAAAACATTGCTTAACGCTCTTTCAAATACACTTGGCATGAGCAAAGAAAAAATAAAATATGCCCTTGAGAGCCTTCAACTAGATCCAAATATTCGTGGCGAAGCCTTAACACTTGAGCAGTTTGCAGAATTGACAAATTTTTTATACCGATAATAATTGAAATATATTTGCAAAATATTTAAATTTGAGTATAATATTATCTACGTGCGAGAGTGGCGGAATTGGCAGACGCGCAGGATTCAGGTTCCTGTGAGCATTATGCTTGTGTGGGTTCAAGTCCCGTCTCTCGCACCATTTTTTTAAAATATTCATAAAAATAAAGTAATGCATCACTCTGTTTTTTTATTTAATAACTATTAATTGAATTTATTTTTCTTTAATATATAATCATAATATATCAAAAATAATTTGCACCAATCCCGACAATTTATTATTTTATTCTTGCTGATATCTAAAATTAAGGAGTGTTAAAAAATGCCGAAAATGTCCGATATCGCAATCTTAAAACAACTGCATCAACCTACTTTAACAATTCGCACAACGACAAAAGTTCAGGATCTGCCGCAAATAATCGGTCAAAGCTATGCAAAAATCGCGTCATATCTTGATGAACTCGGCGAGACTATGACAGATATACCGTTTGTATGCTATCATAACTTGGACATGCAGAATCTTGATGTTGAAATAGGCTTTACCGTATCTGACTCTTTTGCACAAAAAGAAGATATAAAGCCAGGCTTCATTCCCGAAGGGTATATTGTTTTCTGCATGTACAGAGGCTCTTACAGCGAAGTGGGATCTGTATACGATGAAATGGCAGCATACATTACTGATAACGGCTATAAAGCCGTCGGAACATCTTATGAGTTTTATTACAACGGACCCGATTTTCCCGAAAGCGAATTGCTTACAAAAATTGTAATGCCCGTAAAGAAAGTTACCCGGCCTGTCAAAAGATAGAAATCAAAAACGGAGGAATAAGGTATAAACCCCTTACACTGGGATTTTTCACACATAAATATCCCCCCCAATTTATCACTGAATTTTAGAAATGAGAGAACTTAATACATAAATTCATACGGTCCGCTTCCAAGTGATAAGGAGATTAACCGGGTTGGTTCTCTAACATAAAATCTTTGTGTCCTAGTCCCTGCTTCTCTTAGCGTACCATCCCCTTTGTATCCCGTAATTTATTAAATCTCATTGAGAAAATCGATCATGATCTCAATAAAATCATCCGGTTTTTCCCAACTGAAGGAGTGGCCGGAGTCAACATTGATAAGCACGTTATTTTCTATCAGTGAATGCGCTCGCTCGGCATCCTCACCGTTCATAGCCCCCATGAGGATACCGTTCTCATCATACTGCCAATTCGTATGGATCAGGACGGATGGGCAGTTAATCTTTGACAGGGCCTCGGCGTGACCAAAGCCTTCCATCCATGAGCAATCATAGAATGTATCGCCAAATCTGGGATCGTAGTCGTCCATGAAATAAAATATCCCGGTAATAGAAGGTGGGAAAAAAAATATTTTCAATCTCTCTCCTGGATGTTTTTCCCGGTAGGATACGGCATATTGAATGATATTTTCTTTCGCATCTCCAAAATAATTAATCCAATAGCAGTTTTCGATGTAATACAGCGCAAAGTCATCCTCCTCATCCTGGTTCAAAAATGAATGACAGACCTGAAATGTATCCACCTGCGCATATGTTTTATCGCATCGGGACGCCTCCGTTGAGAAGAGAGGCGGATCCTCCAGGACAACACCCAATACATTCTCAGAAGAATTGGCGGCAAGCCATACCGCAAGCAGTCCCCCGGATGAGTGTCCCGAAACCACCGCCGGTTCACCAATCACATTTTCAATAAACCAGACAAAATCCTCTCCCATCGCCTGCGCGCTGTATTTTTCCGAATCTTTGCTGGATTTTCCATGCCCGTGGCAATCCACCGCATAGACATGATAATATTTTGATAATTCCGGTAGTACCTTTGTATATATTCCCCACGCCGCTTCTTGTCCGTGGATCAGCAAGAGGGAAGAGCCATTATCGGGTCCTTCCACATAATTCAAAACTGTTCGATCATCTAAAGATACCTGCTTTTCCTCATAACCCGCTTTCATCGTCTTCCGGAATGGAACCTTGTCATAATTAAGATTGTTATACACATATACTGCAGCAAGCACAATGAGCATACATATCAGGATTGCGAACGCTGTCAGTATGATTCTTAAGACTTTTTTTCTTCTTCTCTTTTCCGGCTTCATGCCATCCGCGCCGGGTAATTCCCTTCTCATTTGTCCTCTTCCTCCTGATTTTGCGCTTTCATGACCGCCTCGGCAAAGTGAATAAACATATCGTTTTTAACGATTGCAATGCCCTGGGACTCATCGCCCAGAAGGAGCAGCGTATCCCCGGGATTGATATCAAAGACTTCTCGTGCCTCTTTAGGTATAACGATTTGTCCTTTCTCTCCGACTTTCGCAGTCCAAGCGTATTTGCCTTTCGAGTTTTTCATTATCAACCTCCATAATAAGTATGATAAGTATGATAAGTATGCTTAATTATACTCATTATAGTTTGAGCAGTCAATAGGCAATATTTTATTGCGTTACGATAATTGCAAAGCTATATAACCAGACCTGTCCGTTTTATCTTAAATGATAATTTCACAGATATACAAAATAGTAATGGACGATATCGAAGAAACTCAAATTTCCGCTTACGATGAGGTAATTCTTTATATTGAGAATTAAGATGCTATTAAAGAGATAAATAGCCAATAAAATGAGCTTTCAAATTTTAAAAAGATATAAAATCAATTATTGCCACAAATAAGGCTCCCAACCTCAAACGAATCTATAAATACCGCCTGCCGATCATCTACAAACCATTGATATTACTGGATCCCAACATGGTGGAATGCAGACGTTTTGCTCACGTTCTTGCATGCTGCTGGTATATAATATATAATAAATTTGCTTTAAACCAATCTAATTTAAAGGAGAATTTTGCAATGGGCATTTGGAATGTTTTGAGTTAATAGTAAGGCAATTATCAATATGCCTTACTAATCAAAAAAGATATCAAAAAACAGATTAGGAGGCAAATATGTCATATTTTAACTATCATAATAAAAATATATTTTATCAGGAAATCGGCTCAAAAACCCCGCTGATTTTCTTGCACGGCAATACCGCATCTTCCAAAATGTTTGAGACACTGATTCCTTTGTATCAGGAAAATTTCAGGGTCATTTTAATTGACTTCTTGGGTAATGGCCATTCGGATAGAATTGAAGATATTCCGTCGGAATTATGGTATGAAGAAGCAATGCAAACCATAGCATTAATAGATCATTTAGGATATACTCAAGTGAATTTGGTTGGGACAAGCGGCGGGGCATGGGCTGCTGTCAACGTCGCTTTAGAACGCCCCGAACTAGTCAATAAGGTTGTTGCCGATAGTTTTGACGGAAGAACCCTGCATAGCGGCTTCGCCGAGGACTTGCTTGCCGAAAGAAATGCAGCGAAAAAAGACATTCAGGCAAAACAATTTTATGAATGGTGCCAGGGTGCGGACTGGGAAGCAGTTGTAGATGCCGATACACAGGCTTTGCTCTGTTTTGCAACTCTGAAAAAGCCGCTTTTTCACAAGCCTTTATCTTCTTTGCAAACGCCAATTTTATTCATGGGAAGCCGTGAGGATACAATGGTACGCAAAGACCTTGCGGATGAATACCGAAAAATGGCAAATATTATAAGACACGGAGCTGTTCATTTATTCAATTCCGGTGGTCATCCGGCTATTTTAAGCAATGCAAAAGCAGCGGCGAAGGTCATTGAGCAATTCATTAGCAGATAAATATATCAGGTCAAATTTACCATCCCTGCCAAGAGATGAACATCAAGAACGTGTAATAGGGCATAAGACCCTTATACTCGGATTTTATAAATTCAGAAACCCACATAATACAAACCGCTCACCATTCTTTTCGATTGGCGAAGGGTTTAGATTTGTTTTGTATTTAGATTAGAATATAAAATTTAGCAAGTATTTACTTTTATATCTTCTTTACCATGCCAGGTTTGCTTTAAAACTGTTGACAAGTATACTTGGCATGGTATAATTTTGATTAGAACACCTGTCAAAGGAGTATCCAATGAAAAAAGAAGAGATTTTAGAAAAAAGCAAAAATGAAAACTCTTATTTGGATGAAATGCAACGCAGCGAATTAATAAAAGGTTTTGGAGTTGCCGGAATCGTTGTTGTGGTTCTGTGTGTTGTTTTTAGTGTGATTAAAGCACTTCAGGGAAAACCATTTTATGAATTCGGAGTTATTCTGTTTGGCTATATGTCAGCATCAGGTTTATACTCTTATATCAAGACGAAAAAGAGGCAATTTCTGATACAGGGAATAGCCTGCGGTATTACTGGTGTAATAGTATTTGCTGGTTATTTTATCGCTTGAAGCAGGGATATCTTATGAATAAAGAATCTATTAAAGATTTAAACAATCATACGATTTTTGCATTGTTCTCGACTTATTTCGCATTTGAAAGTTACAAAAAATCGGTTTACAAAAGGAAAACGCCCAATTAATTGGGACAGTGATGGGCATCATTGCCGGAGTTATATTTTTGATTAACGTATCATGCCCACTTCAGGATAATACAATGGATAACGAATTGGTATTAAAAAACAGGTTAAAGGAAGTTCGAGCCGAAAAACAATTATCCCAAAGTCAGCTTGCTGAAATGATTGGGGTTTCGCGAAACACGATCAGTTCAATTGAGACAGGACAATTTAATCCCACCGCGAGACTGGCATTGATTCTTTGTGTGGCATTGGATAAAAAATTCGAAGAGCTGTTTTATTTTTAAGTATTTCTCATCTCGTCACGCTATCAACCTCAAAAAGCGGAGAATAAGGTTTTACCCTATCCCTCATTTTTGACTTTTTAAAACTTGCATAAATACGTGCTTTATTTGTGCAAATCCAATGGTACTTCCTTACCCGCAATATGGCGCACATGACTTGCTGTTAGCGAATAATCGTTATAGTAGAACGGAGAGACTGTCCCTGGTATGATATGCAGGCAAACAGAAATTAAGAAGGTTAATACAGAGTAATGATAGTAATAAAGATAAACTGATTTTAGACTTACATAAGCTACATACAACTGATTTAGGAATTATGCGCATAAAGAGAAATCTTTCTTTAGATACTGATGATGTTGTTAATTGGTGCAGAGAAAAAATACAAAGTCCTAATGCGGTTATAATCAGAACAGGGAAAAATTGGTACGTAAGTATAGACGATTGCAAAATAACGATAAATGCGTATAGCCATACGATCATTACGGCTCATAAAATTAAGAAGAAATAAACTTCAGTTTACCGGTTTATTTTACGAATATCGTGCTCTCATATCCGTTTGCCTGCTGCCAAAGACTTTATTCTATGCAGGTTTTTTGAGTTTGTCCTTATGAATCTCGCACCACCTTCAAACACCTCGGTCATTCAGAAGGACAAAACAGCATAACGCTTAGGTAAATAAGAATTCACGGAGGCTATTTATGAAAACTCTGAATCAGCTTATAAGCGATTACACTTTCTGTTTACAGCAGGGAGAAATACAAGCCGCATATAAAGGGATCATAGATTTTATTGGCAAATTGCGTACAAATTTCACTAAAAAATATCCGGATTACGACGCAGGAAATGTTTACCAAGGTTATATGGACATGTCTTACTTTTCATTGAATACAAAACAATTGAAAGATAAGGGACTTAAAATCGCCGTAGTCTACTTACACGAAAAGGGCGACTTCGAAGTATGGCTATCCGCGCGGAACCGGGAAATATTAAAGAGATATGAAACTGTTGTTAACAGCATTATTTCAAATAATACTGTTATGTTTCATGAAGAGAATAATCAAGACGCCATTATAGAATGCACGTTGACATCCGCTCCGGATTTTGAGGATCAGGCTTCGCTAATTGATATTATAGAGCAGGGTGTTGAACAGTTTGTAATTGCTGTAACCAGTCACTTATAATTCCAAATACCAGTTTATCGGTTTGTTTAGCACACATACAGCACCGTAATATCCGTTTGCCTGCTGCTAAAAACTTTATTTTATGCAGGGTTTTCGAGTTTGTCCTGAACACTCGTACGAGTCTATATGAACCTTAAATATTTTATAACGATAAAAACAGGCCGACCTATCGTCGACCTGTTTTTATTTGCTCTGAATTCCTCTTATGACATGTTTTTCTTTTCTTTTTATAATTAAATTATGGTATTGTGATACGATATTGACTGATAATGGCTAAAGCATATGTTAGTCAGAAGCATACATTATAATATTAATGCAGTATAATTGACATGTTTAGCAAGGACTATACTCAGATTAAACTATCGGGCGCAAGATGGACTCGCTTACGGTATCCACAAATTTTAAAAGTTCTGCCATCTGAACAGTCTTCAGCGATGAACGCAGAACCAGCGGCGGCGTGAGCAGTTCCATATACTTCATTTCACCAATCATCTTCTGCATGATGGTTTGCGACGCCGGTGCCCAGGAGCCGTTTCCAACCAAGGCGACCTTCCGATTTTGCAGGTTGAGTACCGTCATATCCCTCAAGAGCGCTTCCATACCGAAATAGAGTCCGGAATTATAGGTGGGTGCGGCGAGTATCAAATGGCTGTATTTGAACGCATCTGCAATGACATACGAAGCGTGTGTCTTGGAAATGTCATATACCCGCATATCCTGCACGCCCTTTTCCGCCAAATGATTCGCAATCACAGTCACCGCATTCTCCGTATTGCCGTACATGGAAGCATAGGCTACAACAACACCTCGCTTTTCCGGTTGATACCGGCTCCACAGGTCATATTTAGACAAAATATAATTTAAATTTTTGCGCCAGATCGGGCCATGCAAGGGACAAAGTAAACGGATTTCCGTACCAGACAACTTTTTTAGTGCCGCTTGTACCTGTGCGCCGTATCGACCAACGATATTGGTATAGTAACGGCGCGCCTCGTCGAGAAAAGCCCCTTCAAAATCCAATTCGTCGGCAAAAAGATCACCGGGAAGAGCGCTAAAGGAGCCAAACGCATCGGCCGAAAAAAGAATCCCTTTGTGTTCTTCATAGCTAAACATTACCTCCGGCCAGTGAACCATGGGAGCAAAAAAGAAACGCAGAGTATACACGCCAAGATTTAGGGTATCTTTTTCATGCACCTCCAAGGTGCTGTATTCAATATCGAAATCATAAAATTGGCGGATCATCTGAAAGGTTTTTTGATTGCCGACAATCTTCATTTCAGGATACCGCCGGCAGAGTTCCTCAATGTTGGCACAATGGTCCGGCTCCATGTGGTTCACGATAAGATAGTCGATGGCTCTGCCATCGAGCACATGCTCGATATTTTCCAAAAACTGGCGAGTGATCGAAGAATCAACTGTATCCATCAGCGCCACCTTTTCATCCATGATTAGATACGAATTATAGGCGATGCCGTTCGGCAGAGGAAACATATTCTCAAACAGCGCAAGTCTCCGGTCGTTTCCTCCTACCCAGAATACTTGGGGAGTAATTTGTCTTACACAATACATGATGTTATCTTCCTTTAATAAAATTTTATTCAACGCATAGCATATAGAAAAAAATAATTTTTCACAGACTGAATTAATCACTGCCGCAAAAAACAGATTGTAGTTAGCTAATTCTAACCTTGTGATATATTTTACCACTTTTCAGTAAAAAATACAACGGAGAAAGAAATTGCATACCATAAAGGCATTAAATTTTACAAGATTGCGTTGCTGACATACTCCAGAAAATATTGAAGTATGAATAAATTTTTGATGGAATCATTCTGCTGCAACATATGCAAGCCATAACAGGATGAATATGATACAAATTTATCAAGAGTCGGCTTATTTTTTCTATTATGAATCGCACATGACTATAATAAAGTCAATTAACCGCACGACATCATGATAAACAAACCACATGAAAGATAATTTTTATGTATCGGTTAGGCATGTTGAATAGAGTTTTAAAACTATTAAACACAAATAACCATCCAATACTTAACCCCAACGACAAGAAGATTCTGTCATCACGAAATATTGAAATAGCTCTCAACGGTTTTCATTTTGACCGAAACCGGATTAACATCTTCAACATGGTCGAATATGCTATATATTATAAGACAAAACAGGAGGCTATTGTATGAATGAGCATTATCCATTTGTAAATCCACCCCTTCCTTATGCTTACGATGCACTTGAACCGTATATCGATACAAAAACGATGCATTTACATCACGACCGGCACCTGCAAACATATGTCAACAATCTCAATAGCGCATTGAAAGACTATCCGGATCTGCACAACTGGTCGCTTGAAGAGTTGATCTATAACGCGGACAGACTTCCGGTAGCCATCCGGCAGTCTGTCATTAATAACGGCGGCGGAGTTTATAACCACATCTTCTATTTTAACGGCATGTCTAATTTGGAGATACGTTCACAGGCCGGGATGCTTTATAATGCAATCGTACAGGATTTTGGGTCTGTCGAAGACTTTTACGACGCGTTTAAAAAGCAGGCACTATCTGTGTTCGGCTCGGGATACGCATGGCTTGTCGTGGACCAGAGCGGGAAGCTCAAAATTGTCACATCGGCCAATCAAAATACGCCTATTGTTCAGAATCTTTGTCCCGTTGCGGCCATTGATGTTTGGGAACATGCGTATTATTTAAAACATTACAATGAGCGGGCAGCCTATATCGATGATTGGTTCAATGTAGCAAATTGGAAACAAGCCGGAGAGCTTTATAAGGATTGCATGGCAAATATGTCAAAGGGCTTTGCGTAAATGCTATAGACACACTCTCCCCAGTGGATGTTCATAAAAACGAAAACAGGCTGACGATATGTCGGTCTGCTTTTTGTTTATACGGATTTTTCTTCCTTTTTCATATACATCTTACATTTTTATAAATTATTATTACATTTAAAGAATTTATAGTATGCAAAAAGAACGGATGTCGATAAATATCTTCCATATTTGTGTAATGAACTTTAATCGTGCTCTCCATGAAGCAAGTGCCTCTTTAAAGACACTTGCTTCATGTAATTACAACTTTGGTTACTTATTGCTTTCTAATTTCTTTATATTATCCTATACTTCATGCATTTATATTATTTGATACAACATATTAATTATTTTGATATTGTGTTTTTACCATAGATGCAAATATTCCTTGTTTTTCTTTTAGCACCCGAGGCGCGCCTGCCTCTGCGATAGCACCATCTTTAATAACAACAATTTTATCGGCACCTGAAACTGTTCTCATACGATGAGCAATAATCAAAACAGTTTTGTTTTTAATAAGCTCGCTAAGGGCTCTTTGAATTTTACTCTCATTTTCCGCATCAAGAGATGCCGTAGCCTCATCAAGCAGGATAATTGGCGCGTCCTTGAGTATGGCTCTGGCAATGGATATACGCTGTCTTTCACCTCCTGATAATCTTTCGCCGTTTTCGCCGATCAATGTATCATATCCTTGCGGAAGTTTTCTTACAAACTCATCGCATTGCGCAAGATACGCCGCCTTCATTACTTCTTCATCAGGCGCATCTTTCTTTCCAAGGCGGATATTATCCATGACACTTGAATTAAAGAGTATTACATCCTGAAAAACAATTGAAAAATTATTCAGAAGAATTTCAGGATCAATTCGGGAGATATCTTCTCCGCCCAAGGTGATGAGCCCTTTATCTATATCCCAGAAACGCGCAGACAACTTGACCACTGTACTCTTTCCGCCGCCAGAAGGTCCTACAAGCGCAGTCACTTCGCCTTGTTTTGCCGTAAAACTAACATTCTTTAACGTTTGTACCCCATTTTGATATGAAAAATCGACGTTTTTGAATTCAATATCATAATTATTAAGATTAAACTCAGTTCTTCCATCCTGTCTTGGCATTTGATCCATCTCTTTCATGCGGTTAATGCGAACATTGAGAAACAGAAGAAGTGCTAAGTTATTCATCGCATCCATGATTGGATTATAAATACGTGCCGTTACGACAAGAAATACAAGGTACGCAAATATACTAACCGATCCGTTTGCCAAAAGATACGCGCCCGCCAGTATCACACTGGGCAGCCCCAGCTTTAATATCACATAGGAAACGTTGATCAACGCACCGAGTAACAGTTCACCTTTAATCAAAAACTTTTCATAATTATCCAGCTTTGTATTAAAACTACTTGAAAAATCCTCTTCTCTATTATAGGATTTTATCTCATAAATTGAATCGAGCTCTTCTTGAATATTATCTGAAATATCTCTTTTTACATGATAGAGCTTTGTATGCATACTATTTTGAAATTTTCTCGACAGATAAAAAACCAAAAGTGCAACCGGAACAACCCAGAATACAGCAAGGGATAACTGCCAGTTATAAATGAACATTATTACACCCATGATAAAAATGGTCACTGCCGACGCAAAAATTTGAGGTACAGAATGGGAAAATTGTTGTTCAATTTGTGTGGCATCTTCCATGATTGTCGCACTTAAGTCGGCAATATCCTTTTTGCCGAAAAAAGCTAATGGCAACTTTCTTAATGTTTCAGCCAGGCTAATTCTTCTCCTTGCGCTTTCTTCGTAAATTCTGGTATAAGTCGAATCATACTGGAAATAAGCAATTACAAACATGACCAGCAAAGCGGCCAGAGCCATGATTATATAATAGAGAACACTGCTTCCCGAGCTGTTTGAAGCATTTAGTAATGTGGTCAAGTGTTCATCCAAGAATTTAAAGCCGAAAATAACCGGAATCATAAAGCTGATATCCATAATGACCGTCCAAATAATGGAGCGAATCAGGTCTTTCACTCCTTGTTCAGACATGGCATATTTATTTTGAAAATACTTAATCATTTTCTCCTCCTTAAGCATCTTTTGCATTGATTTTCCATATGACAGATTGTTGATATTCATCCCACATCGTTTTATAGAGTCCGTCTTTGTTTAATAGTTCCTTATGCGTTCCTTCCTCCGTGATTTTCCCGCTTTTTATAACAAGAATTCTATCAACGTTTTGTACGCTTGTAAGCCGATGCGCAATCATGAGAGTTGTTTTTCCGCGGCTGAGTTCTTTCAAAGCTTTTTGGATTAAGTGTTCATTTTCGGGATCCGCGAAAGCAGTGGCTTCATCCAAGAGTACGATTGGAGCATTTTTTACAATTGCTCTGGCAAGCGCAATTCTTTGTTGTTCTCCGCCTGAAAGATAAGTTCCTTTTGAACCGATTACTGTATTAATTCCATTAGATAGATTTTCTATGATCTCTCTTGACTGTGAAAAATCAATTGCTTTATTCAGCTCTTCGTCTCCAACATTTTCTTTTCCAAAAACTATATTGTCTCTTAATGAGCCTTTAAACAGCTTAGTACTTTGAAAAACAAAAGAAATATTATCCATTAGTTCTTTTTGAGGAATATCTTTAACGTTTACTCCTCCGATTAATATCTCTCCTTCATCTGCATCCCAAAAGCGTGCAGCCAGTCGTGCAATTGTTGTTTTTCCTCCTCCTGAAGCCCCAACAAGCGCAATTGTTTCTCCTTCGTTTAACTTAAAACTGATGTTATCAATAGCACGTTTGCCGCTTCCCTCATATGAAAAAACGACATTTTTGAACTCCAAACTATGATTGTTAATGTTTTTTATATTTTTGCTGTAGCTCATCATAGGATAATCAAGAAGGTTATCTATCCTGTCAATTGCTTGCTCTGCAATCATTGCGTTTTGCTGAAAATACATCGATTTCATTAAAAGGATAGTAAAGATAGGAGATATCAGAATATAAAAGACAAAATCCGCAAGCACAATGACGAGATTTTCTCCTCTTCCAATCAAAAGAATTGCCATAGGGATCAAAAAGAATGTGGCCGACTGCATAATAATAGTATAAAAAGACATCGGTTTTTGCCAAAGAAGCGTATACGCATGAACCATCTCTTTATATTTGATGATGCTGTTATAGAATCGTTTAAAAGAAAATATTGTTTGACCAAAAGTTTTAACTACCGGGATTCCTCGCACATATTCTACGGATTCAGAGCTCATTTCCTCTAATGAATCAAAATAATTTTTCTGAAACTGTCTGCCTTTGGTACTTGTCATAAACTTCATGGTTATAAACCCCAAAATAATAGGGACGAGAGAAGCCAGCCCCATTCGCCAATCAAAAGTAAAAATTAGCGCGATTAAAATAACGGGGGAGACAATACTGCCTGCCATATCAGGGAGTTGGTGTGCTAAAAATGTATGCGTCGTCCCTGCTCCGTCATTGACGATTTTTCGTATTTTTCCGCTCGAATTCAAATCAAAAAAACCAAGCGGCATAGATAATATTTTTTCCATACCGACTTTTTGCATTCCAACCTCTACACGAAAGGCCGCAAGATGCGAGCTCATAAGCGCACAAAAATATGCTACTATTCCTCCTATCGCGCTTGCAAAGGCAAGCCACGCATAAAAATGAACTTTTGAAAAATCAATTGCTTGCGGATCTGATAATATATCACGTGTTATGTACCATACAAGCACAAAAGGCAAAATATTGAGAACTGCAGAAATTCCTGACAGCACTAACGACAAAGGAAGAAGACCTTTCTTTGTACCCATATAGGGGGTAAACCTTTTTAAAATATTTATTTTTTTTTCTTTTGTCATACTTCTTCATCCTCCTAAAAACTTAAACTGAACCTAATCAACTATATTCGGCATTTTAAAGAATAGCTTTTCGGCTTTATATTTTAAAGAAGACATTCTCTTCTATAATTGTTGGATAAAAACTATACAAAATCGAGTTATACTTTCTAATGATGTTTTTGTAAAAAATTTTTTCATTACTTTCTTTTGATGTATCAAACGATAATTCTTTTTTTTATTAACCGACTTGAATTAATAACGACATTATTTAGTTAGTTTTAACTAACTTTAGTTTAATATCCCTGACTGTATTTGTCAATAGCTTTTTACAGTATCTGCAATTTAAGGTTAAAAAGTATTCGCGCACATCAAAAGACCGGATCAATAAGACCGGCCTTTATTTTACATAAATTTTGAACTTTCATTGAGTTATGAACTATTTATACTCTCTCACACTTCATCATGAGGCACTTCGATCACTAAATCACTTAACGGATATGAGGAACACGCATGTATGATACCAAATTTTTTATCTGCATTTCGCCTGTCATCGGATGAAGACGGCACATACACATCCCCCGAAATCAGCCGTGTTCGGCAGAATGCACATTGCCCGCTACGGCACTTGGATGGCGGTGCAAAGCCGGCACGTTCCATTGCCACCAGCACGGATTCTCTTGAGAAAGCGGGTATTTTCTTCGTCTCTTCCCGATATACAGCCTTTATTGTAAAGCTGTCGGGCACGTTTTGCGGATAGTCTTCCATTGCGGCAACATTCTTGGCTTCTCCAAAAACTTCATAACGCAGCTGCTTGAGCGGCAGAGAGAACTGAGCAAGCTCCTTGTTGATAAATGTATACATGGCCTGCGGACCGCAAATGAAGAAGCTGCATAGTTCGGGTTGCACATATTTTTTGATCAGCTCTGCTGTTATAAATCCCTTCTCCATATTCTCCTCGGGCTCTTCTTTGGCCATGATATATACCACTTTGAGCTTTCCTTTACTGTTTTCTGCAATTTGGTCAATCTGTTTACGGCAGACAATATCACCTGCACAGTTACAGCCGTAGAACAGCGTGAAATTCACGAGCCATCCTTTATCTTCAAAGTCACTCATCATGCTTAAAAACGGCGTGATTCCGCTGCCGCCGGCAATGCCTACAATGTGTGGCATATCGCGCAGCCTCGTGTAATAAAACTGACCTTCCGGCCCTGATGTCTCTATTTGAGCTCCGATTTTCCAGTTTCCCCATAGATAATCCGTAGCGAACGCGGCGCGCTTGATTGTCAGCCTGTAATACCCTTCCTGCGCTTCCTTAGGCGAAGATGCAATGGAATACGGACGGGTTATATGTTCGTCTTCCACGTTTAATTTCACAGATAAATATTGTCCTGCGCGAAACACAGCAAGCTCGCTTGTTTGCCGGGCAATATCCGCTTTGAGTTTGAAGCTTTTCACGTCAGGCGTCTCATCTATGACTTCCGCTATCGTCATATATTGCCTTATGGGATGCAAGCGCCTTGCCAACTCATTGACGACCGGTTTCGCCTCGGGACATACAACAGAGGCGTTCTCAAACATTTTTTTTCGTTTGGGTATCAGGTTTTTAAATGCCAGCAGGTCCATAAATGCCAGTGGCTTGATTTTAATTTTTAATTTATCAGACATTTTTATTTTCCTCCTTCCATTTGGCGGCAGTCAGTCGTCCCGCCAATTCTCCCGTCATATAGGAGCTTGAAAATCCCTGTGACCGGCGAGAAAATCCGCCGACGAAACGCAGCCCTTTGATAAGATTTTCATCTTCGTCTTGAATAGTCATTGTTTTGGGAATCAACGAATCCCAGTCTACACACTCGTAACCGTAAATGCTGCCGTTATATTTACGGTTAATATTGGCAAATGTGGCCGGTGTGGCTATCTCTATTTCTTCAATATACGGTATTAGGTCGATGCCGGTAGCCAGTTTAAACTCTCCTAAAATCTCTTCTGCAATTCGTTCTTTTTCTTGGTGGTAAACCTCGGGTGTCACAGCTGCCCATCGATCGCCCTGATTGAGCACCGTAAACGAGATAATGCAGGTACCGGGCGGTGAACAGTCCGGCACAGCAAGATTCAAACACGCCGTGGCCTGCGCTTTCGTGCGTCCGCGCGTATCGAACGATTTATAAATATCGGGTGTGTCCATACTGTCATAAATTAAATATTCATATTCCGTAATACCCAGTTCCTGCGCGCTTTTATTAAGTCCCAGATAAACGACCATTGCGCTCGCACCCATTATGCGTGCGTTGGCAAGCTGATAACAGCGAGGCGGTATTTCGACTGCGGGATGCAAGAGATTTGAATAAACCATATGCTCGGACATATTGGCTACCACCTGCGACGTCTTTATGTATTCACCTCTTTTGGTCTTAACCCCTACCACATTTCCGTTTTCAATTAAAATATGCTCTACCTCACTGTTGAGCTCTACTATGCCGCCAAATTCTCTTATCTTCTGCTCAAGCGCCATAGATATCTCGTGCGAACGCATTTTTGGCACATACGCACTCTTTTCAAGAAGAACATAAATCATAACGCCGAATATCGTAAAATTGATTCGCTGCATATCTACAGCGAGATATGTCCAGTAAGCGTTCAGAATACGCTGAGCTCTCATAGGCATTTTCAGCGCATCAAGCACTTGCTGCTGCGAAGCCGCGCAGGTACGCACAAAGTTTCCATATTCATTGAGCAGAACGCTTTTATCCACATTGCCCTTGTTTTTGCCCAAATATGCCAGCGCCTCGTAGACTTCCTTGCTGAGTAACATGTATTTCGTCACGCTTTCACGCGAACCCGGCACAATTTCTTCCATCTTGTCAATATAAGCTTCAACACCCATCGGCATCACAACATCCAAATTTCCTTCTGGATCGTGTGTTGTAATAAGCCGATATGCCTCGGGCACTTCCACAAATTCTACGTCCAGCCCCAGCTCGTCGAAAAACAACCCAAGATTACCGCGGTTATTTGCCGGACCATAATCGGCAAGCACGTGCAGTGCCGTTTCAAACTCAAACCGGCCGCGCACAAAGCTTGAGGCGAAGCCTCCCGGCGAACTGTGTTTTTCTAAAACAAGTGGTTTTAAGCCGTTTTTCGCAAGAACCGCACCCGCCGCCAAACCTCCGTTGCCAGCGCCTATGACGACGGCATCAGCCTCCCGGCTAAATTGATAATCGCTCATATTTTCCTCCTTTTTTATTATTTTTATTTTTTATAAAATGTTTTTATATAGGACGAAATGATAATGTGCTTCTTGCTAACCTCTTCGCTGTCTTACCATTTTCTGCATTTTAATTGACTTTACCTGTCTTTAACAGGGTTTGGTGGCGGAATAATAACACAACAGTCGCTGAGCGGATAAGTAGAGCACGGATGGATATAGCCCAGCTGCTTATCCACCGCACGCCGGCCGTCGTTATCCGGTATTATAAAGACATCACCGCTGTTAAGCTTTGAACGGCAGATGCCGCATTCACCGCTGCGGCAGCGGGAATCAAGCAGCAGCCCCGCGCGTTCAATGCTAGCTAATATACTCTCGGTGGTGCCGGCGGGAATATCATAGCTGAGATTACCGATATGCACTGCGAGCTGCACTGTTTTCGCTTTTGCTTCTTTAGGCCAATCTTTTCTTTTCGTTACGTCATCCGGCGCACCGCCTACCTCGAATCGAAGCTGTTTGCGTCTCAGATTTCCTACTTTTGGGAATTCGCTTCTCAGAAATTCATACATCACGGCGGGCCCGCAAATGAAGAAGGTTTTATCCTGCGGATTTTGTATATTTTCATTAATAAATTTTGCGTCAAGATAACCCTGGCACTCTCCCTGAGGAGCAGCCTCGTAAGTATTGACACGGTGAAAACGACCGGGCTCTTTTTTTATGAGCTCATCAAGCTCTTTTTCAAACAATACGTCTTTATCGTCTTTGCAGCCATACAGTAACGTGAGAGTGAGTTCTTTCTCTCTTACGGCAAACTGTTTTATCATACTTCTAAACGGCGTGATTCCCGCACCGCCCGCCAGTGCAACGATATCTTTATGATCACGCAGCGGACAGTAATAAAAATCTCCATGCGGCCCCGTAGCATAAATTTTCGTGCCTGCTTTCCAGTTGTCGAACAGATAACCGCTTACAAAACCTCCCGGTTTTTTTCTGACTGTGATTTCGTAATATCCGTTTTCCCCTTCGGCCTCATACGGTGCGGACGAAATTGTATATGCACGGCTGCTTTGCGTCTGCCCGATAGATAGCTTTACGGAAATATACTGCCCTGCCTGAAACACCGGCAGCGATGCATCATCCTTTGCACAGACAAGCCGATACGTGCGTACACTATCGTTTTCCTCTGCTATGCTGTGCACCGCAAGCGACAAAAAATCCGGGTGCATCTGCTTTGCCACCTCACCGATCGGATCAGGGCAATATGTAGCCTCAGTCTGCTCTATTCGTTCTTTACGTATACGTGCCATGCGCATCAAAGCGAATAATCCCGGAATGAGTTTTACCTTCGACATATCAGCACACCCCCTTTTTGCATTCTTCGATTTGTTCGATGGTAGCCAGTTTGCCGGATAAAATAGAACTGGGAAATCCCGCAATCAGCAGGCCGGCATTCCCTACAAAAGAAAGTCCGCGTATGAGGCGCTCTTTTTCCTGCGTCATGGCTTTAATGACCACGGAGTCGAATACGCGGTGATCGTATGCGTATACATTACCCATAAAGGAGCCGATGTAGCGCGCAAAGGTATGCGGTGCACAGACTTCGATTTCCTCGATATGATCCCGAATGGGAATGTTTAAGCTTTCGGCTGCCTGGTCGATCAATGCAGCTGCCAGCTCACATTTTGTCTTATAGTATTCTTCCTGTGTTACAGGCAACCACGCAGAAGATTTCGTCAGTGTTTCCAAATGCAGTATAGATGTTCCCTCGGGCGAGGCATCCGGTATCAGCGGGTTGGGGCACATGCCGGCGAAGTATTGACTCGGTTTCAGATATTCCATCTGCTGATAAGCGCGGTTGATATCGCCGTCTTTTGCAAAGTAATACATGTAATGATCAAGCCCCAACTGTTCATAGCTTTGATCCAGACCCATATACAGGCTCAAGAAACTTGTGCCCGGTACACGCATATTCAATTGCTTCAATGCCTTTAGGGGTAGATCATCTTTATCGATGAGGTTACAAAATACGTTATGGGGAAGAGCGTTGGAGTAGATATTCTCCGTTTTAATAATTTCTCTCCGGTTGGTAACCACACCCTTAACCGCACCATTTTCTACGAGAATTTTGTCCACACGGGTGTTGTAAGCGATCTGCCCGCCAAGCTGCGTGAGCCTTTCCGCCATTTTTGCGGAAATTTCAAACGTGGTTTTATGGGGCGCATAGACAGGCGTGGAAGCCATGCATGAGAGCACCGTTCCGTAGACGGGAAAGGACATAGCATCCATGGGAAGACCCGTAAAAGTCCAGTAGATATCGAGCAGATCGAGTGCTTCCTTTGGAATTTTGAATTTATCCGTCACTTCTTTGACCGTTAGGCCTGACGCGGCCACGATGCCCTTATGCTTTCTGATCAATTCCATCGGTTTAATATGTGCATCATTATCGTTGATGTAATTGATGGCTATGAGCATCTCATCGCAAAAATTAAGATACTCCCGAACGGGCTCGGCACTTCCCGGCACGCACTTATCGATAAATGCAATAAGCTCTTCCTTTTTGAGCGGCAGCACTGTCTTTAAGTTTTTGTCCTGCATAGAAAAAAAGCGGCCTTCTCTCATTTCTGGAAACTGAAGGTCAAGCTGCAGCTCGTCATGAAAGAATTTATATATAGGTCCCATTCCTTCAATGTTGCCGTATTCCGTGATGCACTGCACAGAGATCTCAAACTCAAAACGGCCGCGTACAAAACTCGTGGTTACACCGCCCGGCAGATTGTGCTTTTCCAGCACGAGCGGCTTTAACCCACATCTGGCAAGATTGCATCCGGCAGCAAGCCCACCCATACCGCTGCCGATTACGATTGCGTCATAGCGTTCATTAAATAATCCCCTATCCATTCATACCTCCTTATAATAAAAACCCCCTGCGGGCATACAAGCCTGCCGAGGGTTTGATTATGGTTTAAATATTTCTCTGAGTCCGCCTATTCCTTCACAAAAGATTGCACTTATTGCTTTCTCTGCCACATCACAGTCCCTGTGTGCGAGAGCATCCAGCAATCCTTCATGCTGCCTGCAGGAAATACTGCGTTTTTTATCCGTAGTAAAATATGCTTTCAAATACCAGTGGATCGCATCTTCAAAAGAGCGAAGAATCATTGCGTAGACGATATTACCCGAAGCCATGGTGAGTGTGTGATGGAATCTGTAATTCGCTTTTGCAAAAGACTCCGCCGTGCTGCATGTTTTCATATCATTTAGGCAAGCACGCAATACATCAAGCTCCTCATTTGTTATTCGTTCCACTGCCAAACGCGTGCATTCACTTTCCAGTAGCCGCCTCGTATCGAGCATATCACTAAACAAAGTAAAATCAACATTCTCCGTACTATGCTTTATAAGAGAAAGCAGCATCTGCGGTGTACTTTTTTGTTTATAATCGTTTATGTATGCCCCGCGCCGCGGCACGATCTTCACAAAACCTTTTGCCTCAAGATCGCGAATAGCAAAATTCAACACCGCACGGCTGATCCCCATGGCTGCCGCCAATTCCCGTTCAGGAGGAAGGCGGTCACCAGGTTTCAGCTCGCCGGAAAATATTTTTCGTTCTATTTCATAGGATGCCTGTGCGCGCAGACTTTTCATTTCAATTTTTGTAAAGTTGTTTTCCATATCATGCTCCTATTTTAGTGGTACAGCCACCAACCTTATTATAATATATGCTGATTCGTAATGCAATTATTTTATAAAAACAGAAAAAACAATCAATTTATAGATATATCATTTATATATGCCTCCATATTAAAAAGCATATTCAACTATTGACAAACAAGAATAAACAGATACTATGATAATAGTTAGTTTTATCTAACTATTTAGAGCCTTCATACTCCTCCATAAAAAGATTATAATGACAAATCGATAATGATTTTAGAAAGGAGCTTAGATGTTTGAATTAAATTCAGTGTCCGAAACTCTATATATACCTTTGCTCGGACGCATTTACGCATCCAGATACCATCCGGATATCCTGTGCGACAAAGCGGCCTTGTCCCTATCAGAGTTGCTGCCTGAAAACATTAAAAAAATGCCGGGTCAAAGCGAGTATACATCGCTTGCCAGTGCGGTCAGATCCAAAAATACAGATTATTATATTCAGGCGTTTTTAGCCCAAAACCCCGATGGTATTATCATAAATGTGGGTTGCGGCCTTGAAACAGCCTATACTCGTAACGACAACGGAAGCGCGCTTTGGTTTGAGCTGGACCTGCCCGAAGTGCTCCATTTGCGGCAAGAGTATCTTCCTGAAAGCGGACGCGACAGATATCTGCCGTATTCAATGTTTGACTATAAATGGATAGATATCGTAAAAAACACCGTGCAAAAGCCTGTTATGGTGATTGCTTCAGGATTGTTCTACTATTTCAGCGAAACACAAGTGATCGATTTTATAAAACGTCTTGCCGCCTTTGAAGATATACAGCTCGTTTTTGATGCGGTTTCTTCAATGGGTATGAAATGCATGAAGCGCTATATGAAGAAAATGAACAAAGAAGATGCAAAAATGTATTTTTATGCCGATGCTGCCGAAGACCTCGCCTCAATGATATCCCCTATGACAACAGTTATAGAAGAACGAAAATTTTACAGTTTGGTTAGCTTTCGTTTTAAAATGCATTTTGCAACAAAATTTAAGATGCTTTTCTCCGATGTGTTCGGTATGGTAAAGATGATCCATTTAAAAATAAGATAACACAAAGCTTTATCCTGTATGTTTTTTATGTGCCGTTATTTTATAAAATAAAAATTTTATAATTTTATACCGGTTTGTTAATCATGGTATAATAACCAAATAATTCAGACTATATTTATATCCTGCAAAGCATCGGCTTTGATATTATGAACACGGAGGCATATACGTGAAAATTGTAGTCATTAACGGTACCGAGGTAAAAGGATGCACTTACCGGATAAAGGAGATTTTTTTGGATGTTTTACGTGACGGTAACGAAATTAAAGAATTCTACCTTCCAAAAGACTGTCCTCATTTTTGCCGCGGATGCAAAACTTGTTTTTTAAAAGACGAACGGCTCTGTGCACACGCGGAATATGTCATGCCTATTTGGAATGCAATGCTGGGATCGGATCTGCTTGTTTTTGCCTCACCTGTATACGCATTAAGAACCACGGCGCAGATGAAAGCATTGCTCGACCATTTGTGCGTTCATTGGATGGTGCACAGGCCCGATGAAAAAATGTTCACCAAAAAATCCGTCATACTCACAAACGCAATCGGCGTATTCAATGGCGGAGCCCAAAGGGATATAGCAACCAGCCTGATGTGGCTGGGCATCTCCGATATCAAAAAAATGGGCGTCGGATTAATGGAAGGAGTATTTTGGGACGAGCTATCCTATAAACGGCAGGGTATCATTGTGCGTAAAACAGAGAAACTGGCTAAAAGATATAAAGATGCATACACAGCACGTAAAGGGATAAAAGTCAGCTTACTCTTTTTTGTTTTAAAGAAAATGCATCGAATATTTACAAAAAAAGAAGAAACGTTGTCAGCCGATAATCAGTACTGGGTGGATAAAGGTTGGGTCAGACGATAGATTTCATATAACTTTTCCTCGCGATTTAAAATAACTCGATAAACCATTTATGAAAGGACTCACACTGATAATGAACGCAGATAACTGGATGACGGAACTGACCGATAAATTGAAAGCTCATTTTAAAAACAGGCTTTTGTTTGCAGGGCTGCAGGGAAGCTATCGGAGACAGGAAGCGCATGAAGACAGCGACATTGACGCTGTGGTTATCCTTGATGCAGTATCCATGAACGACCTCATCGCTTACAGAAAAATTCTCGCAACAATGCCGCAAAACGATAAGGCATGCGGTTTCATAGGCGGCAGGCAAGAGCTATTAAACTGGCCCAAGTATGAATTGTTCCAGTTTAAACAGGATACGCTTCCATATTACGGTGCACTCGATACACTACTCCCCAATACAGAGCGTAAAGATATTATAGACAGTGTAAAGATCAGCGCATCAGGTCTTTATCATGCATGCTGTCACGCAGCCGTTCACACACCCCTGGATATCGATGCCATTAAGGGCATGTATAAGAGCCCGTTTTTTCTTCTGCAGGCTCTTTGCTACTTGCGCAGCGGCATATATATTTGCACAAAAAAAGAATTACTGCCGCTGCTTGAAGGTGCTGAACGGGAAATTTTGACTATAAATATCAATTGGAACGCTTACAGCAGCACAATCATGGCGAATACAGATATTTACTTTGATTTGATGTTTCGGTGGTCAAAGGAAATATTAAATGCTGATTTTTAGGTTGGCTTTTATTTTATAATTTATAAAATAAAAATTTTATCTAATACTACTATTGTTATACTATCCAAAATATATTTCAAATGAAATTATATGATATAATTATTTTCAATAAAACGTATATATTTCAAGAAAGCGTGGAATGAGTAATGAAAGAAAATGATAATATAATTAAATTTGTCAAGCAAAAAGATTATATTATGGTAAATGATAATTTAGGCAATGGTTCATTTGCAAAAACTGTATTATTACAAGATCCTTTTATAGAGGAGCTTCTTGTTGCAAAGAAATACGAACCAGAATATACAGAAATTAAGGAAAAATTTTTTAAAAACTTCCTTGATGAAATTAAAATTCTGCATAAACTGAATCACAAAAACATTGTAAGAATATTTAATTATTACGCTTATCAAAACATTTTTACTGGATACATTTTAATGGAATATATTGACGGGGTTAAATTAGACGAGTATATACACGATTATTCCCCATCGCATAAAATTGCTTCTCTTGATCAAGTTTTTATAGAGCTTATTGACGGATTCCAGTATATCGAAGAACATGGCATCATTCATAGAGATATACGAGAAGGAAATATTTTAATAGATAAAGCAGGAAATGTAAAAATAATTGATTTTGGCATTGGAAAAATATTTGAAAATCCAAGCAGCTTTGAGGACAGTTTAATTGCAGATATTAATCGAAATAATTCTGACACATTACCTAATGAATATTATAAGGGCTTTTATACTTCTAAGACAGATATGTTTTATGTTGCCGAATTGTTTAATCGTTTAATAAAAAATATGAATGAGCCTGATTATTGTGATTTTTCATATCAAAGTCTTTTAAATAAAATGATGGAAAAATCTCCCAATGATAGATTTGATTCTTTTGCTGAAATCAAAGAAAGTATTGATAAAGATGATTTTATTAATTTGGATATTCCAGTTGCTGATAAAAGAATCTATAAAAATTTTTCAAACAGTATTTATAACGCTCTATATTCATATACTGATGAAAAAAAATTTAATTACGATACTGACCTGTTTTTATTTAAATTAGAAAAAGTGCTCCGTGATAATTGTTTCGAAGATATAATACAACAAAATTCTGATGTAATTAGATGTATTGTTACGGGAGGTTACCGTTACAATTCACGTATGGAGATTAAATATAATGAAGTCAAATCATTTTATGAATGGTACAAAGGCTGTACGAAACAATCACAAAAATTGATTTTAACTAACATGATTTCTAAACTTTCGTCGATTTCATTATCTAATGACGATGATCTTCCATTCTAACAAGAAATCATATTTTATTTTATGAAAATAAATTTAAATTGAATAATATTTATTACATAAACACAAAAAAGATGTTGAAAATATTCATATACTTTAAACTCTGATAACCAAATAGAATTTTAACTTTATTAACAAATTTATTATTTTTATTTTTTCATAAAAAATATTCTTTTGGATATCTATCTAAATTACATCGTCTGAAGAAGTTCATATAGCAAGCTTCTTTTTTCCGGAGAGCATGACCCATAGAATCAAAAGTTGCTTTTGCTCGCCTGAGAATACTCTGTGTTCTAGGTCATCTGACATTTGTGTGCAAAATCTTCTATGATAAATTTGCATTCTGCTTATTTATGACAAAAATTATTAATACAGTTGTTCGCAAGGAAACTTTTCTTTCCATAGTTCTTTCAATGTCTTTATATCCTCAGCAAATTCCTGCGGCGTTTGTGTAGTGTCTTTTTTTATTTCTTCCAGCACTTCAAAGGTAAAACAGTCAGGCCCATATATCTGCCAGTCCTTTTGAATAATGAAGGAGGTCGCCGAGCCGGTTCGTTTAGAAAACTCAAATCGATTACGGCTTCCCGCAAGATCCTGTGTGGCTTCCAATAATATTTTCCCGGTTTTAATATTTTTGACTGCATAAATGCCGCCGATGATGACCCGCTCTTTATATGCCGTAATTATTTTTTTCTTTTCTTCACTTTTCAATTTAATACCCCATTTCTTTAAGAATCGCAGAAAGACGGCGAAGCCGCTCCGATATCATTTCGTCATCTGCGGTCAATGCATCACGAAACAGCAGAATATCTTCATCAATCATTGGGTTATTTGTGCAAACGGAAATATCCAGTGCATCCCCCTGTAACGGAATTCGATCGATTTCGGTATGCTTCTCGTCGTATAAGTTGGGATATATATAAGCGTCATGAAAATACTTTTTGCTGCGACAGATCAGAATCGCAAGATCAATGACACGATGAAGCGGCATTTCTTCCGATTGCCTTGACCACTTTTCTCCGGTATATCTCCAAATTTTAGCAGAGATATCAACCTTGCCACGGTCGTTCCACTGTGCTAATCCCAAAGAAAGTCCTTTTGCATCCGAATTTGCAATGCGTCCATCCACTTTATCATAATTTTGAGCAACAATCACCGGTTTATGCTTTAATGTTGTAGGAATATCCATAACAGACCTCCAAAATAGATTTACTATTTTACTAAATTACTACATTACCATACTACTATATTATGCTGAAGTCAATGAATCTTTGAAAAATAAATCGCCGCCAAGGCATATAACACCGAAGCAAGCGCTAAGACATCTCCTGTAGACGAATAGTATCGTTGATTTTCTTTATACTTTTACATAAAAAAGTATCCTTACGGGAACTTATCTAAATCACATTGTCTGAAGAAGCTCATACAGCAGGTTCTTTTGTTTTTTCGAAAGCGTACCCCACAAAATCAAAAGCTGCTTTTGCTCATTGGTGAGCACCACCCGCTCCCCTTCCTCTGCAAAAAACTGCGCCATCGTGATCCCAAACGTTTTACATATGGCTTCTATAGTGGGAATTGTAGGAGCGTTGTTTCTCTTAAATAAATGAGAAATTGTGGATTGCGGTAAATTTGCTTCTTTCGCCAGTTTATATGCCGACCAACCTTTTTCATCCATTAATAATTTTATACGATCTTTAACATCCATATTTACTACCCTCCAAGATACTATTATAGTTTCTTAAAAGATAGTAAAATATTTGCATTAAGTCTTGTGATTATAGTATTATAATATTATAATTAAATAAGCCTTTCTTAAAATATATCTTTTAGGAGAAAATGATGACAATTTATGAATCAATGTATAAAGTATTGTTTAACGCGATAACCGACGCCACCTACAAGATCGAACAGAAAAATTTCGGACTGGCTATCGACACATTAAAAAAAGCGCAGACAGATGCGGAAGAAATCTATATACAGGCCAATAAATAACAGGGAAGCATTCCCTGCTTCCTCATTTTTATTAGATAATATTTTTCTTTTATAAATGGTAATCGCCCGCTGCTTCGGGCTGATACAAAATTTTTTTAATTTGTATCATATTTATGCCATGGATTTTTTAACAGCCATGCTTCAACTACTCCGTGGCAGGCTTAAGTATGCAATCACATTCTATTTCTCCATGAGTTTTTTCAAAATCTGCAATATGCTTTTTAATCAATTGCTCTATTTCTTTATTTTTTGTTCTGCCCTCGAATTCAGCAATATAACCTAATTTATATAATAATATCGGGCTGATACGAAGTGTATAGCGTGATAAAATATTTTTCATTATGATTCTCCCCGGCGAAGTATTGACATAATTTTATCGTCAAAATATAATAGATTTTGCAAGTGACGCATTTTTGACGCACATTTTATTTTTAGGAGAAGATAAATGATGAACTATGAAACAATGTATAAAATTCTGTTTAACGCAGCCACAGAAGCCATCGACAGCATAGAACAGCAAAATTTCGGTCTTGCTGTCGACCTGTTAAAAAAAGCCCAGTTGGATACTGAGGAAATTTACATTAAAGTCAGTGAATAGCATTCTATCATTATTACATTTATGAATCAATATAAAATAAAAGTAATAATAAAAAAGTAGATTGATTTTGTTCTGATATAAATATTTTTTTCGTATATTTTATTAGTTCAATATTTATAGCGGAGCAAAAAAATGATTCTACATATTAAGCGCAGGTATATTCTTGGCGCTGCTTTTTTACTTTTAAGTTGTATTGTATTTTTTATTGCCTTCAATCATCAAAAAACACCGGTGCAGTCTGGCACTGTGGACAAAGACGCGATTTGTCTTCCTATTATTATGTATCACGAAGTCAAAACAAGCAAACTCGGCAAAGATGCCATCTCCCCCTATGAATTTGAAAGTGATTTGCAATATCTTCAGGAAAATAATTACACTGCCATTACCATGACGGAGCTTATTGATTATGTCTATCATGATACCCCTCTGCCCGAAAAACCTGTTATCCTTACTTTTGACGACGGTTATTTAAATAATTATGTCTACGTACTGCCTTTACTAAAGCAATACCATGTCAAAATCGTCTTCTCCATTATCGGTAAAAATACGGATGACTTCACGGAGTTTCCAAGCAAAAGTATTGACTACGCCCATGTCAACTGGGATCAATTAAACGAAATGCTGGATTCGGGCTATGTGGAAGTGCAAAACCACACCTATAATCTTCACGGCACCGGCAACCCGAGATTTGGCTGCATGCAGATCTCTTATGAATCTTTCGATACCTATCACGATGTATTGATCGATGATATCCAAAAGCTTCAGGAAGAGATATTATTTCATACGGGCAAGGTCCCCAACACATTTGCCTATCCCTACGGAAAATCGAGCGAAAATACGGATATCGTTTTAAAAGAGATCGGATTTTTGGCAACCCTCTCCTGTGACTATGGCATCAATGTGATCACAAAAGACGCCGAAACATTATATGCCCTAAAAAGAGTGAGCCGCTCTCATGGAACCACGATCGAAAAAGTATTACAAAAAGCTTATAAAACCATACAATAACAGCTTACTCATTGATGTATTTGTGGTATAATCTATCTATAAATTTTTCTGAGGAACCGAGGTATCATTATGGGCAAGTTATCCGTGCTGCCAAATATCGGCGAGAAATTAGAGCAGCAGCTAAATGACATAGGCATCCACACACCCGAGCAACTGATAAAGACAGGCAGTAAACAGGCATGGCTGAAAATCAAAGAGCAAGATCCTTCCGCATGCATTCACAGGCTCTATGGGCTTCAGGCCGCTATCGAAGGCATTCGAAAAAGCGAATTATCCGCAGAAAAGAAAGCCGAATTGAAAAATTTTTACAATCTATTTAAATAAAGACTGCCGGGCAGTCTTTTATTTTTGTAAAATCCAAATGAAACTTTATGAAAGCTGTATTTCTTTTGATATACTGTTTGATATATACGTTTCGGAGCAGATCATGATACAACAACGCAAACGTAAAACAGCAATAGCTACTTTATTATTTTTAGCGCTTGTACTCATTGTTTTTATAGTGAGCACGCAATATTCTTCTGCAAATTCAAGTAAAGAAGATACCATAGTTGTTCCTATTCTGATGTATCACGATATCCGCATATCTGAACTGGGTAAATATGCCATATCCCCCGAAGAATTCGAAAGCGATCTGAAATATTTGAAAGAACACAATTATACAACTATCACCATGACCGATCTTATCGATCATGTATATAATGGCTCGCCGCTGCCCGAAAAGCCGATCATTCTTTCTTTTGACGACGGCTTCTTAGGTACATACACCTATGCATATGAATTGTTAAAGCAATATGATATGAAAATTGTGCTGTCTGTCACGGGAATTTATATCGATGAAAAAGAAGTTTTAAGCTCTTATTCTTATCTTTCCTGGGATCAGATAAACCAGATGGCTCACAGCGGATATGTCGAGGTTCAAAATCACACATATAACCTTCACACATCGAAAAGCGAGAGAATCGGCTGCATGCAAGCCGACGGCGAATCATTTTCAACCTATGAAGAAGTACTGACCGCGGATATACAAAAACTGCAAGATGAAATCAGCGCAGCCACAAGTACGATGCCTACTACTTTTACGTATCCATATGGAGAATTTAGTGAAAATACGGATATTATCTTAAAAAAACTGGGTTTTTCGGCATCACTCTCATGTGAGTACGGAGTGAATTACATAACGAAGGATACTTCGGATCTATTCGGCCTGAAAAGAATTCGCCGCTCATATAACGATAACTTGGAAACGCGGCTGCAAGATGCCTATCTTCAGACACAATAACAGTAAACATGAAAGTTTCTTATATTCATATTTTTCTTATCATATGTAGTGCTGGTCACAGACCTTATATGTATGGTTGCTGATTTACAAAATAAATTTATTCATGATAAAACGGCTGAGTGATCACTCAGCCGTTTCTTAATTTTTTTATTCTTAAGTGACACAGTAAATTTTAAACTATTATGCAAATATTTAACTAATCTAAAATTTTCTTTAAATCTTCATCCGGTGTCGATATTGGCGTGAGGTTATAATTTTCTACGAGCACTTTTAAAATATTGGGCGATACAAAGGCAGGAAGACTCGGTCCGATATAGATATTTTTGATCCCCAGAGCAAGCAGCGTAAGCAAGATACATACAGCTTTCTGCTCATACCATGAAAGCACTAAAGTAAGCGGAAGCTCGTTGATGGAACATTCAAACGCTTCAGCAAGCGCAACGGCAACTTTTATTGCGCTGTATGCATCATTACACTGACCCATATCCATCAGCCTCGGAAGCCCTCCTATCTGCCCTAAATCAAGATCGTTGAATCTAAATTTCCCGCACGCAAGCGTGAGCACAACAGAGTCTTTCGGCGTTTTCTTCACAAATTCCGTATAATAATTTCTTCCGGGAGCCGCACCGTCACAGCCGCCAACCAAGAAGAAATGCTTGATTGCTCCATTTTTGACGGCATCGATCACCGTATCCGCAACCGAGAGCACAGCCCCATGTGCGAACCCGGTCATCATGCTGTCTCCTCCGTTGATCCCTGTCATCTTTTTATCTTCACTGTAGCCGCCAAGTTGTAATGCCATGTCAATGACGGGGGAAAAATCTTTATCGTCACCGATATGCTTTAAACCGGGATAGTCTACGACTGATGTGGTAAAGATTTTTTCGGCGTAGCTTGCTCTTGGCGGCATTAAACAATTCGTGGTATACAGTATCGGCGCAGGAATATTATCGAATTCCTTCTGCTGATTTTGCCATGCTGTTCCAAAATTACCTTTTAGATGTGCATATTTTTTGAGCTCAGGATACGCATGTGCCGGAAGCATTTCCCCATGGGTGTAAATATTGATTCCTTTTTCTTTGCTTTGCTCCAAAAGTAATTTTAAATCTTTTAAATCATGTCCTGTAATTACGATAAACGGACCTTTTTCTATATTTGTTGTCACTTTTATCGGCACGGGACTGCCATATGCCGATGTGTTGGCCCCATCAAGAAGCGCCATGCATTGTAAATTTACATTGCCTACTTCCAAAACAAGCGCCAAGAGCTCATCGACTGTTTTTTCCTGACCGATCGCCGCCATTGCCGTATAGAAAAAATCATTGATCTGCGGATCGATTTTTCCCAATATGCGTGCATGATGCGCATAAGCGGCCATGCCTCTGAGTCCAAACAAAATCAATGATTTTAAAGAACGGATATCTTCATCCCCTTCCCAGAGCGCCTTCATCTCCATCTCTTTATCCCCGTTCAGCCTTTCAGTTTCTTCATCGATCTTTTTACTTAACGCGGTAATACTTTCATCGTTGAAATTGACATTTGTAATTGTTGTAAATAATCCTTCAAGCATTAATTCATCTGTCAGAGATGTGTTTTTACCTTTAGCGGCTTTTCCAAGCGCAACAAGTTTTCCGGTAAGGGCATCTTGCAGGTTTGCCGTATTCGCTTTTTTTCCGCAAACGCCTCCTATAGTGCAGCCTGTTCCTTTGGATGTCTGTTCACATTGAAAACAAAACATTGACATTTTCTTTTCCTCCACAATTCATAATAATTCTTCAAGCACATACATTTCTGTTTTGCTCATAGCAAAAAGCCCATTTATTTGTCAAAACAAAAGGATGCTTTTTGCTTCTTTCTATTGACTTTCCTACTGGCAGTATAGTATAATTCGGCTATAGTGTACGTTGCTTTTGCAACAATTACTAATTTTATTTTTAAATGTTTTTATTTATAAATAATATTTTTATTATTTTATCGCAGAAGCGAACGTTTACAATTTGCATTTATTATAAATTATATTTGTTATGCATTGCGTTGCATTTACAACGAAAGTAAAAAGATGGAATTAAATTTGGATATTCTTTTAAAAAGCCCCTTATTTTACCATATTGATAAATCCGATCTGCGGGCCATGCTGAAATGTCTCGGGGCAAAGCCTAAAATGTGTAAAAAAGACAGCTATATCATATTTCCAGGGGAAAGTGTTGAATATATGGGTATCGTTTTAAGCGGCGAAGTAGCCGTGATGAAAGAAGACGCACACGGCAACCGGAGCATTCTTGCAAAATTCGAACCGTCAAAAATGTTTGGCGGCGCTTTGGCCTATCTTCGGAATACAAAATCCCCTATATCAGCAATTGCTTTAGAAGACAGTGAAGTATTGCTTATCGATAACAAACGAATTATAAGCACTTGCCCTTCTGCCTGTGTGTTTCATACGATGCTTATTAAAAATATGCTTGGAATTCTGGCCGGCGAAGTCATCATGCTCAATAACAGGCTTGATGTGATATCAAAAAGAACAACAAGAGAAAAACTGCTCACTTTTTTTCAGGAACAAAAAAACCTCTCTGCTTCCAATTCTTTTGCGATTCCATATAATCGCGAGCAATTAGCTGATTATTTATTCGTAGACAGAAGTGCCATGTCAAGAGAACTGAGCAAAATGCGTGACGAAGGATTGATCAAATTTAAAAAAAATAAATTTGAATTATTACAATAATCTTTTAAAGTTTTTTATTTAAAAATTTTTTAAATTAAATAATATAACCTAATTATAATCTATTATTTTTATTTTGCATTGTTATATATGATTATGTTACAATTTATGCAAATGGCCATAAAATTTAGCGAAAATTAGTACAACAAAGGAAATATTACCATGACTGACGTATATCCGAATTTAATAAGCATGTACGATTTGCTTATCTGTCTTACGAATGCCGTAGATCTGGTCAGTACTGAAGTTGCCGATCATCATCAGCAAGTTGCATATCTGGCCTTTAAACTTGGCGAACAATTGAATTTGTCGAGCGATGAAAAAAAAGAGTTGCTGCTTGCAGGTCTTTTGCATGATATGGGCGCACTCTCGTTAGATGAGCGTCTCGAATTGATCGAAGCAGAGCCGCCTACTTCACAGAATCATGCTTTCAGAGGCGCTCAGCTTATAGAAGGATTTGCTCCCTTCAGCAATGTAGCAGATATAATTCGGTATCATCATATGCATTGGAACCATGGACAAGGAACTACATTTAAAGGTAAAAATATCCCTTATGCGAGTCATATACTGCATTTGGCAGATCGCATTGCTGTTTTAATAGATCGCAACCATGATGTTATAGGGCAAATCAAAGATATCCGCACAAAGATATCCGCACAAAAAAATACCAAGTTTATTCCTGAACTAGTGGATGCTTTTATGGACATGAGCATCCATGAATACATATGGCTCGATGTTGTTTATAAACCACTTTTATATATTCTGCCCGATATCACCTCTTTTGGCATTGTAGAACTCACGCTGGACGAGACTATCGATCTTACCAAAATATTTGCAAGCATTATCGATTATCGCAGCCCTTTTACGGCAAATCATTCTGCCGGCGTGGCCAAAACTGCCGAAAAACTGGCTGAACTTGCAGGTTTTTCGGAAGATGAATGCAAAATGATGCTGGTTGCCGGAAACCTTCATGATCTCGGAAAATTGGCGGTAAAAAAAGAAATTCTCGAAAAGCCCGGAAAATTAAACGCGGAAGAATTCAACGCGATACGAAGTCACACATTCTATACCTTCAGGCTCCTTCAGGCTATCAAAGGCATGGAAACGATCAATAAATGGGCATCTTTTCATCATGAAAAATTAAATGGGCAAGGCTATCCCTTTCATTTAGATGATAAAAGTATTATTTTAGGTTCAAGGATTATGGCTGTAGCCGATATCTTCACAGCTATTACAGAAGACCGCCCATACAGAAAAGGCATGTCAAAAGAAGAAGCCGTAAAGGTGCTTCATTCCTTTGTAGAAAATGAGTCTATTTGCCCCTACATTGTTTCTATTCTCATGGATAATTTTGATTTAATCAATGATATTCGTATGCGTGCGCAGCTTAAAGCCGGTAATGAATACAATTATTTTGTTGCAACATCCGTTGAGCTTTAAATCTAAGTTATTTTAATTATTTTTTAGAAATACTTTAATAAATTGTATGCTTTTGCATGCATTTGGTTTAAATGTTCCTATCATTAATTCTTCTTTCAATCACACAGATTTTCACATGCCATGAGATAAATATTTATTTATGGTATAATTTCTATTATCTGATTGAATTATCAAAGTGTTAGCTCTATTAATTTTTCATATTCACAGCTCGTTATAATAAATAGAATACCGTGCAAATCAGAAAACATTGACCGTTGGAAAGGAAAATTACTATGGAAAAGTCAAAGGTGTATTTTACAAACATGCATGCCACTCATACAGAAAATTTGCAACAAAAACTATGTCGGCTGATGATAGCAGCAGGTATAGATACGATCGATTTCAATAAAAAATATGCGGCGATTAAAATCCATTTTGGCGAGCCCGGCAACTTATCATATCTTCGACCCAATTATGCGAAAACAGTTGTTGAAGCTGTAAAAGGACGAGGCGGCAAACCATTTCTCACAGACTGTAATACCCTATATGTCGGCGCCAGAAAAGACGCACTCGAACATATCAGCACCGCTTATTTAAATGGTTTTTCACCTTTCTCTACAGGCTGTCATGTCATTATCGGCGACGGGCTCAAGGGTACCGACGATATACTCGTTAACGTGCAAGGAGGCGATTATATCAAAGAAGCCAAAATCGGCAGAGCCATTATGGATGCCGATATCATCATCTCACTAAGTCATTTTAAAGGGCATGAACTCACCGGATTCGGCGGTGCTATTAAAAATATCGGTATGGGCTGCGGCTCCAGAGCAGGCAAAATGGAAATGCACAGCAGCGGTAAACCCCGCATTTCTCAAAGACGATGTGTGGGCTGCGGTATGTGTACGAAAGAATGTGCGCAAAGCGCTATTACCGTCACAGAAGGCAAAGCGTCGATTGATCATAATAAATGTGTGGGTTGCGGCCGCTGTATCGGCGTATGCCCTATGGATGCAATTCGCCCTGCATCGGATGAATCGAACGACATACTGGATAAAAAAATGGCCGAATATGCGTGGGCAGTGCTGCATGGCCGCCCGCATTTTCATATCAGTCTGGCGATCGATATCTCTCCGTATTGCGATTGTCATAGCGAAAATGATATTCCGATTGTACCTGACGTTGGCATGTTTGCCTCTTTTGATCCGGTTGCACTCGACAAAGCCTGTGCGGATGCCGTCAACAATCAACCTGTGATGGCCGGAAGCCTGCTTGAAAAAAGCATTTGCCGTCATCATGATCATTTCACCCGTGTCAGTCCCGAGACAGACTGGATGGTTACCATTAACCATGCTGTAAAGATGGGTCTTGGAAACAAAGAGTACGAACTAATCACAATTTAATCGATAAATATTATCAAATGTCTTGACACGCTTTGTTTGTTACGTTATGATATATAAAATTTAATATTCTTATCCAGAGAGGCGGAGGGACTGGCCCTACGAAGCCCGGCAACAACTGTTTACAGTAACGTGCTAATTCCAGCAGGAAAAATCCTGAAAGATAAGAAGAGTAAGTAAATATTATTTGCCGCTTCTTATGAAAGCGGCTTTTTTTATAAAAGGAGTGATTTTTTTGCAAGACAAATATAACATTGAAACCTACTGTGTACAGGGTTCTTACCATCCCGCATCGGGTGAGCCTCATGTGCTGCCGATCGCACAAAGCACAACTTACCGTTATTATGAAGCGGATGATGTAGCAGACCTGTTTGATTTGAAAAGTGACGGCTATATGTATACACGTCTCGGTAACCCCACCGTATCGGCACTGGAAGGCAAGATGAGTTTACTGGAAGGTGGTGTAGGCGCCGTAGCGACTTCGTCGGGCCAAGCGGCAAGCTTTCTTTCTTTATTAAACATATGCAAAGCCGGCGATCATGTTGTATCTTCTTCTACAATATACGGCGGCACCTATAATCTGTTTGCTGTTACGTTGAAAAAAATCGGCATTGATGTCACGTTTGTAGACCCCGATAATGAAACGGAAATCTATGATGCTATTCGTCCTAATACGCGCGTGCTTTTTGGTGAGACGATCGGAAACCCCGGACTCAATGTGCTGAACTTTGAAGTCTTTAAAAAAATCGCCCGTCAAGCTGATATCCCTTTCATTGTCGATAACACACTGGCAACTCCTTATTTATGCCGAGCTTTTGACTACGGAGCTGATGTTATTGTGCATTCCACATCCAAATATACCGACGGGCACGCCGTGAGCCTTGGCGGCATTGTGATCGACAGCGGAAAATTTAACTGGGAAAACGGAAAATATCCCGAGCTGACAGAGCCTGATGCCAGCTATCACGGTATGCAGTATACAAAAGAATTCAAAGAAGCTGCCTATATCACAAAAGTGCGCGTGCAACTGCTGCGTGATTATGGTGTCACTATGAGCCCGTTTAACGCATTCTTGGCACATCTGGGACTTGAAACACTTCATCTGCGTATGGAACGCCACAGCGAAAATGCTTTAAAACTGGCAGAGTTTTTGCAATCACATCCAAAAGTGGACTGGGTCACCTACCCCAAACTCAAAAGCCATAAAAATTATGACCTCGCAGAAAAATATCTGCCTAAAGGGGCGGGTGGCATTCTCACCTTCGGCCCCAAAGGCGGTGCTGCGGCAGGAAAAGAATTTACAAAGCATTTGAAACTGACCTCTCTTGTTGTACACTTAGGCGATGTGCGCACCGGCGTGCTGCATCCCGCAAGCACCACACATAGACAGCTTACCGAGCAGCAACAGATTGCCTCCGGCGTACTGCCTGAATTGATCCGTGTATCCGTTGGTATTGAAAACATAGACGACATTATCTGTGATTTTGATCAAGCACTCAATAAACTGTAAAAATCCAATAAACATAATAAGATAAACAGAGCAGTAAAATCTGCTCTGTTTTTAATAATTCAGATATTTTCTTCTGTATTTTTTATACAACTGATAGCTTTTCTTATCTGCGAATTTCTTGTCTATTTTATGTCTTCTGAGCGCATCATTGGGAAGCCTTTCGGGCAGACCGTCCTCAATCGTAAAATTACATGGAAAGCAACATCCGCATGGCCTGCCTTTTCGCGGAAAATGACAAAACCATGTCTTATACATAGAATCTATAAATCCAAGCTCTATGGCTTTTTCTTTCATATCGAGTTTTGTCATAGAGTAAAGTGGATATTTAAACAATCCGAATACTTTATTTAAATCCTCACTGGAATTTTTTTCGTTCACTTTCCAATATTCAAGATTTAATTCATCTTTTATCTTTATCATCTCTCCGAAGGTATTCATCATTTGCTCGGCCAGGCCGCCCTGCTCCACACCTATTTCGAGATTATTCAATGTGTTTGCGTAGCGAGCTAAATACTCGTATTGAAATCCTATCAACACTTCCTGCCGGATTCTTTTAAAAGCTTGTGTGATATCATCATTTGTTTCGATATCTTTAAATTGAGTGATTATTAAGGGATGCAGCGTGCATTTTGTTTTTGGATCCTTTCGAATATCTTTTGATATTTCTTCCATTGTCTTGATTTCTATATCGCGCGATCTTCTGTTTTCATAATAAATATAATGCGGGCGCAATTCAACTTCGTGTCTGGACAAGTACAGAATTCTATACGTGGAATCCCAACCGCCTGTCCATAACACGTTAAATACAGGCAAAGCCATTTCCATATTCATCTTCCTTTACTGATTCTTATTCTATTTTTATTTGAAATACACCGATATCCCCATACGATATATTTACGAAAATTATAATACCACTTTGTTATACGTTTTACAATATGTAATATGTTAAATATTTATTAATTTTATTTCGTGGTATTTCTAGAATAATAAAACAAAAAAAATTTTTTATTATTTATTATTGAAATTATATGTAGTTTGTAATATAAACAAAAAGAAAAATCTTATTTAATGAGACAAATATGTTATACATAGCAAAAAAATGCTTTTCTTATTCCAATTAATTTTTACAATATACACTATCCATTCTACTTTTTTACACAAGTAATTATAACAGATACAAATGCATAATTTAGTCTTGTATTTCAAGTAAATATAGAAACATTATTAAAAATTATATAACTAAAAAAGGCACCCTTTGCAGGTTGCCCTCAGTCTTTTTTATCATAATTTTCTATATCGCTTCAACGCAAAAACATTCAAGACAATAAATACAACCGCAAAGGCTGTTAGAATGCCTAAATCAAAAAGAATATCATAAAAGCCAAGCCCTTTATACATAACCCCTTTGAGCGCATCCGCCGCGTAATACATTGGCATAATTTTCCCTACCGCCTGCAGCCAGTCTGCCATGCCTTCCATCGGAAACAGCCCGCAGAAAAAAACCTGCGGAATGATGACGATCGGGATGAACTGTATCATCTGGAATTCGCTTGTCGCAAATGCCGAGAGAAGAATTCCGAGCGCAAGCGCAGTGATCGCCGACAGAGCACAGATTAAAATCACATTCCAAATAGAGCCGACAAGTACAATATCGAGTATTTCTACCGAAAAGAAAATAATCACGAGCGTCTGCAACATTGCAAGAATGCCATATCCCGTAAGATAACCCATCACCACTTCCCACCTTTTTACGGGCGTGGACATCAATTTTTCCATTGTGCCTGTCATACGTTCACGAAGAAGCCCTATACCGGCAATGAGAAATACGAAAAAAAAGACAAAAAAACCTATAAGTATGGGGCTGAACGTGTCAAACATGGTAGTATCTTCACTGCCATACAAATAATCAACATTGATATCTGCAGCCTGATATCCAAGCGGCCCCATGGGAATTTCATTTAAGAACGTTTGGAACATCACTCCCGAAATCGTTTGTGTTATTTTTGCTTTTAATGCTGTTGCCGTATTCGGGTTTTCATTTTCCAAAATTAGATTATATGCACCATCCGTTTTTTCCAAAATACCGTCGAGGTCTTTTTGCACGATCATATCTTTATCTGCGTTTATAAGCGTGACAACATCGATATCGGCATCTTTCAACGCATCATAGACGCCCTGGTCAATATTTACAATTCCTACTCTGGCATCTACCGTATCCCCGTTAAAAATAAAATACATCAATGTGAGCACAAACAACGGCGCAATAAATATCAAAGCCATCGTGCGCTTATCGCGGTGCATTTGCTGAAAAATCCTTCTGATAATTGCCGCTACTCTCATCACTGCTTCCTCCCCGCTTTTAAGAATACGTCTTCCAGCTTTTCTACACCATATGCGGCTATGAGTTCACCGGGCGAACCGTCTGCGATCAGTATGCCTTCACGGATCATTGCAAGCCGGTCACACTTTTCAGCTTCGTCCATGACATGCGTGGTGATGATAATGGTTTTCCCTTCTTCATCCCGAAGCCTGTGTAGCTCATCCCAAATACTGGCGCGAAGCTGTGGATCAATGCCTACTGTAGGCTCATCCAAAATAAGTAACTCGGGATCCTGAACCAGGGCAACCGCAAGTGCAAGGCGACGACGCATGCCTCCTGAATACGCAGATACTTTTTTCTTTAATTCATCGCTTAAATCTACCACATCGGCACAGTAGGCAATACGCTGCTTTTGTTTTGCGCCACGGATTTTAAACAACAATGCAAAGAATTTCAGGTTCTCTCCGCCTGTGAGATCGGCATACAGCGCATCCGACTGAGACATGTAGCCAATATTTTGCAGTACCGGTAAATCAGGCATCTCACATCCAAGTACCGTAATGCTTCCGCTGTCTGCCTTCTCCATACCTACCATCATTTTAACGAGCGTTGTCTTTCCTGCACCAGACGGCCCGATGATACCATAGATTCTCCCTTTTGGAATCGTTAAACTGACCTTGTTTAAAACAGTTTTTTTCCCGTATTTTTTTGAAATATTTTCAATACAAATCACTTCTTCCATCGTCTCTCCTTTTCCCAAAGCATAGAATGATTTTTTACAAATACTTGATAATTTATTATAAATCTTTGACGATTTTTTGTACACGAACTTTTTGAATATACATTTTTAGTTAAGAATACTATAAATTTCTTGATATTTTATTAAATTATTTATGAAACGTTATAAATGTTATATAATAATAAAAATATGAGAGGATGAATTTCATGATGCGCAGCAATATCAATATTACAAGCGAAATCTCAAAACTGAAAACTGTTATCTTACACAGGCCCGATGAAGAGCTGCATAATATTGTGCCGCAAAACTTGGAAATGGTACTTTTTGATGATATCCCATATTTGAAAGGCATGCAGCAAGAACACGATGATTTTGCCTCTGTGATCATAACATTCGGCGCCAATGTAATTTATATTAAAGATCTTCTTGCAGATATATTAGAAGATAAGAAAACAAAGAAAGATATCTTACATCAAATCATTGAAAAAGATATCCTTGGATGTGACTATATAGAACAATGTATTTTAGATTATTTATTTGATTTAAATGCTTCAGAGACGGCAAAATGCTTAATCAAAGGACTGAGTATCACAGATGTTGCCAAAATAAAAAAGCAAGAAGTGCTCAGTGATTATATGCCGCAGATGTATATGTTTTATATGCCACCTCTTCCGAATATGTATTTTATGCGCGACGGTGCGGCAGCCATTGAAAACGGGCTTTCCATCCATACAATGAAAAACCCCATACGAAAACGTGAGAGCCGCATCCTGCGTGCAATTTATAAACATCATGAGTTTTTTAATAAAAATAATGTGCCGCTATGGTATGACAATAATATTCAAAGCAGCACGATAGAAGGCGGTGATATTTTAGTGACGAGTTCTGCATCTATGCTCGTAGGGCTCAGTCAACGCACAGATGCCTCCGCCGCACAAATCCTTGCCAATAATTTATTTTATCAAAATTCTCGGATACAAGATGTGTATGCAGTGCAGCTTCCGAAAATCCGGGCTTTTATGCATTTGGATACGGTATGCACGATGGTGGATTATGATAAATTTACAATATATCCCTCTATTGACGAACACATGAATATTATAAAAATGACGCGCGGAAAAAATAATCAAATACATTTTACAAGAATGGACAGTCTTAAATCAACACTGCAAGATGCGCTGAATACGAAACATATCGATCTAATCAAAAGCGGCGGCGGAGACCCGATCATTGCCGCGAGAGAACAATGGAACGACAGCACGAACACCTTTGTGTTATCTCCCGGCGTCGTCATCGCTTACGACAGAAACGAAATATCAAATGAAGTCCTTGAAAAACATGATATAAAAGTAATCAGAATCAAAGGTTCAGAGCTTGTGCGAGGGCGTGGCGGTCCCAGATGTATGACCATGCCTATTTGCAGAGAAGAAATAATATAAGGAGAAATAATATGGCAATATCATTAAAAGGAAGAAGCTTACTCACACTTAAAGATTATACGAAAGAAGAAATCGAATATCTTTTAAACTTTGCGAAAGAGCTGAAGATCAAAAAGAAAAATAAGATTCCAGGAGAGATGCTTAAAGGTAAAAACATTGTGCTTTTATTTGAAAAAACATCTACACGCACAAGATGTGCTTTTGAGGTAGCCGCATACGACGAAGGCGCGAATGTTACCTTTCTCACCAACAGCCAGATGGGCAAAAAAGAATCTCTAGAAGACACTGCCAATGTACTCGGAAGATTTTATGACGGTATAGAATTCCGCGGTTTCAAGCAGCAGACCGTTGAAGACTTGGCAAAATATTCCGGTCTGCCCGTATGGAACGGACTTACCGATTTATATCACCCTACACAAGCACTCGCAGATTTTCTCACTATAAAAGAAAATATAAGAAAACCATATAACGATATTAAACTCGTATATGCAGGTGACGGGAGAAATAATGTTGCCAATTCACTTTTGATTATCTGCGCAAAACTCGGCGTGCATTTCACGGTCATTGCTCCGCCACAGCTCATGCCGGAACAAGACCTTGTTGATGAAATGCGGCAAACAGCTGCATTATCAGGTAGCACAATAACATGCACAAGCGATGTGAAAGAAGGCGCCCATATGGCCGATGTCGTCTATACTGATATCTGGGTATCCATGGGCGAAGAAGACAAAATCAAAGAACGAATCGATATGCTGCTGCCATACCAAGTCAATATGGAAATGATCAGAAATACAAAAAATGAAAATGTGATTTTCCTTCACTGCCTGCCCTCCTTCCACGACAGAGAAACCGAATTCGGAGAAATGGTGTATCAAAAGTACGGCATTACCGAAATGGAAGTTACAGATGAAGTGTTTAGAAGCAAGTATTCAAAAGTTTTTGATGAAGCTGAAAATCGTGTGCATACAATCAAAGCTGTGATGTGCGCTACTTTATAAATAGATTGAATAAGTTATCAGAAGAGGTGATCACTTTGCCCGTATTTGGGATCAGAAAACCGGAGCGTGATGTTGTACTGCGTACTGGCATCTACGGAGTGGTAACAGATATTGACGGAAAAGTATTAATTGTAAAAAACAAACTGGGTAAATTTCTTCCCGGAGGCGGTGTTCAAGAAGGAGAGACGCATGAGGAAACCCTGAGAAGAGAATTTTTAGAAGAGACCGGATATTCTATCAACGTAAAAAGAAAGCTGGAAACGCTGTCTTGGTACATAGATACTCCTGTTGAATATTTTAAACAGGTTTTTAATACAGGAATTTTTTATGAAGTCGAACTTAAAGAAAGACTATCTTTGGAGCTGGAAGCCGACCATGAAATCATGTTTGTTGACGGCGAAGCTGCAACAGATATGTATTCAGACGGACAGACATGGATTATTTATAAATATGTCCTCGCAAAAAAATATCCGTCTTTTATACATATTCATGCCGAAAACTCGGAAAAAAGAATCTATCCGCTGCGTATTGTTGCACGCTGCATCATCAAGACAGATGATGATAAAATCATCCTGCTCAAAAGCGACAAATTGGATATTTGCGGAATCCCCGGAGGCGGCGTTTTAAAAGGCGAAGATATCCGCAAGGCCGCAGCAAGAGAGGCATTGGAGGAAACGGGAATCGCTATTACTAATTTAAAAACTTTGGGCACAAGCATAGAATACAGCAGTATGCTGCAATTGTCTTATTACTTTACGGCAGACGCAAAAGATATAAATAATAAGACACGACTGACAGAACTGGAATCCAACTGGGGCATCTACCCTATGCATGTGAGCATTGCCAAGGCAAAAGAAATGCTGCGTTCCAGCCATGGGGCCATCATGCATGAAGGTTTTGAAGTAGCTGCCATGTCAAAAGCGCGAAATCTTGCCGCGCTTGAAGCCTACGAAAAAATGATATAGTTTTAATGTTACAATAAAAAAAGAGTGCTGCACCGCAGAACTCTCTTTTGAAATCAGTTAATCAAATAGTATACTTACACTTTTGCCTTTATGTACTCTGTCAATTGCTTTTGCAATAATGCCTGCAACAGAGATTATTTTTATCTTATCTATTTGCTTTTCTTGCGGCAAATCAATCGTGTTGGTGATAAATACCTTCTCGATTGGGACTTCGCTTAGATTTTTGATCGCTTTGCCTGAAAGCACTCCATGTGTAGCGGCAGCGTAGATATTTTTTGCTCCCATTTTTTTGAGCGCATAAACCGAGTTTGCCATCGTCCCCGCCGTATCTATCATATCATCTATGAGCAGTAAGTCTTTTCCTTTTACATCACCGATCACATTCATGACTTCCGTTGTATTCATTGCATAACGGCGTTTATCTATGATTGCCATTGGCGCGTCGAGCATACCGGCTACCTTGCGTGTGCGTTTTACACTTCCCACATCCGGCGATACAACGACGAAATCATCCAATCCAAGTTGCAAAATATGTTCCACCATCACGCTTGTTGCCGTGAGATGGTCGAGAGGAATGTTAAAAAATCCCTGAATTTGGTGTGCATGCAAATCCATTGTAATGACTCTGTTGGCACCTGCCGCAGTGATCAAATCTGCTACCAACTTTGCGGTGATGGGGTCTCTTGAGCGTGCTTTCCTGTCTTGTCTTGCATATCCGTAATAAGGAATAACCGCGTTGATCCTTCCTGCCGATGCACGTTTGAGCGCATCGATATAAATTAATAATTCCATTAAATTATCATTGACAGGCTCGGCAACACTTTGAATAATGAATATGTCACAACCTCTCACAGACTCATTGATATTTACATATGTCTCACCATCACTAAAGCGTTCTGTGGCTGTGTCACACAGCGGCATTTCCAGCACTGATGCTATTTCTTTTGCCAAAGGCAAATTTGAGCTTCCTGCAATTAATTTAACGTTATTATCGGCCCAGTTCATTTTCTCTTCTTTTCCTCCAATATTTTTATTACTTATTTTTTAACCCAGTTTTCTTTGTTGGTTTGTCTGCATCGCGCGATTGCCAGATTATTTTCTTCCACATCAAATGTAATTGTCGACCCCGCCGCCACATAGGCGCCTTTTTTTACTGTGACAGGCGCAATCAGATTTACATTGCAGCCTATAAAACAATCATCTTCCACAACTGTAAGCGCTTTATTTTTCCCGTCATAATTTACAAAAACAACCCCACATCCCAAATTCACGTTATCTCCCACTTTGGCATCTCCGATGTATGTAAGATGAGAAGATTTTGAATTTTCCCCTATTTCGGAATTTTTCACTTCTACAAAATTACCTATTCTTACATGATCAGCCAGTTTTGATTTTGGTCTTAAGTGCGCATAAGGCCCGATCTTTACATGGCTGCCTACGATGCTGTCTGTAATATAGGAACTTTGCACAAGCGTATCCTCACCTATAATACTGTTTTTGATCATGCTGCCTGATGTTATTATGCAATTTTTTTTGATGATACTTCGTCCTTCAATGACAACACCTGGATATAAAAGAACATCTTCACTTAAGACACTGTCGTATGAAATATAAGTCGAATCAGGATCAATCATGCTCACCCCTTTTCCAAGCCAGAGATCATTGATATGACGCCGCATAAATTTTTCTAATTGAGCAAGCTGCTTTTTATCGTTAACGGCCTTTATTATATCGCTGTTCTCTTCCATCAAAACATCAACAGAATATTTTTCTTTGATTAAAAGCTCTATCGTGTCTGTGAGATAATATTCGCCCTGAAAATTATTATTACTAATATGCCCCAAAGCATATTTTAATACACTCCCTAAAAAGCAATAGACGCCCGAATTTATTTCGCCGATTTTCTTTTCTTCATCGGCAGCATCTTTTTGTTCTACAATTTTAATCAATTCATCGCCGCTGCCTCTTACAATTCTGCCATAACCGCAGGGATCTTCTAGTATAGCCGATACAACAACGGCATCTTTTTTATTTGATGAAGTATATTCATATAAAGCTTGTATGGTTTTTGAATCTACCAAGGGAGCATCGCCGCATAAAATAACAATATACGCATTATCATCAATAAACGGCAGCGCCTGCATAACTGCATGCCCCGTTCCAAGCTGCCGGTGCTGAGTAAATGTGCTGACCTGCCCCACAATACTGCTTTTTACTTCTTCCGCTCCGTAGCCAACAATAACAGCAATTTGCTCTATTCCCGCATTACCGACATTATCCAGCACATAAGAAAGCATGCTTTTACCACATATTTCGTGCAGCACTTTCGGCTTGTCGCTTTTCATTCTCGTGCCTTTGCCGCCAGCCAATATAATAGCCTGAGTATGCATCTCACACCTCCTCATATAAATCATATTTACAATTATATTATAATATCACATCATCACATTTATTTTTAACATAAAATAAAAAAGGGATAATCCCTTTTTTATAAAATGGATATTTTGATTATTCTGCCGCAACTTCGTTCAATGCTTCTGCTTCATATTTTTCCAAAATTGCTTTTTGCATCTTTTTCCTTGCTTCGATATTAATCGGATGCGCAATATCCTTGAATTCTCCATCAGGTGTTCTTCTGCTTGGCATAGCTATGAACATACCACTCTGGCCTTCAATTATTTTGATGTCATGAATTACCAATTCATCATCAAACGTAACAGATACAATTGCTTTCATTTTGCCTTCGGCATAAATTTTTCTGATTCTTATGTCTGTAATTTGCATTGGGTAACTCCTTCCCGTAACAGCTACTAAATGATCTTTATACAATTTGGGTAGTTAGTTAAATACTTATAATACCTATATTATATAGGATAAAATCAAAAAAAAAAATATTTTTTTACAATAAATGTGATAAAAATAGGCAATTTTATATTATATTTCGTAATATAAGGCGGTTTTTTTGAATATTGAATAATAAAAATGAACTTGTTATAATATTTATTATCAACTTCGAGGTTTATAAAATGAAAAATATTGATTTTAAAAATATTAAAAAAATCCATTTTATCGGCATTGGCGGCACCAGTATGAGCGGCCTTGCCCATATTGCGATTCATAAAAATTTAATCATTTCAGGCTCCGATATGAGGCCTTGCGGCTATACGGATAAATTAGTCAAAGAGGGACATGATATCAAAATCGGTCATAGCGCCGACAATATTCCGGTTGATTGTGATTTGGTAGTATACACTGCCGCCATCAACAAAAATAATCCGGAATATATTGAAGCACAAAGAAGGGGCCTGCCCATGATGCAGCGTTCAGAATTTCTAGGATATTTAACGTCGCTTTATCCCAAAACAATCGCCGTATCAGGAACACATGGCAAAACTACAACTTCTTCTATGATTGCGCTTATGCTTTTAAATGCCGGTTTTGATCCTACGATTAGTATCGGCGGTACAATCAGTGAGATAAACGGTAACTATCGCGTCAGTGACAGTGAATATTTCGTGACCGAGGCATGTGAGTATGTTGACAGCTTTTTAATGTCTGAACATTATATTGCCACCATAGCGAATGTTGAAGAAGACCATTTAGATTATTTCACAAACGGCATTACTCAGATTCGCCAGTCTTTTCTGAAATTTGCCAAAATAGTACCCGAAGACGGACTATTGATCATAAACGGTGATGATAAGGATATCGTTTTTATAGCCGATGAATGCAGTTGCAATGTTATCAAATTCGGCCTTAGTCAAAACAACGATTATTATGCTGCCAATATTCAATATAACGTATTAGGCCAGCCTCAATTTGACGTGTTCAAAAACAAGGACTTCTTTGGTCATTTTAGCTTGATTATCCCTGGACAACACAATGTGCTCAATGCGCTGACTGCCATTATATGTGCAGATTTTCTGGGTATTCCTATCCAAAGTATGCAAGATACGCTTCGTCGTTTTCAGGGCACAAAAAGAAGATTTGAGTTTCGCGGTCAAGTCAATAATATTAAAGTATTTGAAGATTACGCCCATCATCCCACTGAAGTCAAAGTTACTGTACAGGCATGTCATAATTATGAACGCAACAAACTTTGGGTTGTTTTCCAGCCGCACACATATTCACGCACATATGATTTCTTTGATGAGTTTGCCGAAGCACTCAGCCATTGCGATTATTTGATTATGAATGATATTTATTCCGACAGAGAAGCAAATGCCTGGGGCATTTCAAGTGAAATGCTTGTAAAAGAAGTAAAGGAAAAATACGGCACGCCAGCCATATGCATAAGCAAATTTACGGATATTGTAGACTATTTAGTCAAAAACTTACAACCCGGAGACTTTGTACTTGTCGCAGGTTCGCAAAGTATCAATCAGGTAGCGTTTATGCTGGTTGATAAATTAAAAGAACTCTACAGCAATTAATCATACTTATATAAAAGAGTCCCCTCTAAAAAAGAAGGGGACTCTTATTTAAATTTCATTTAAAACACCGTCTAAAATATCAAGGCCCTCGTTGATTTCTTCCAGCGATATATTAAGCGGCGGCAACAGCCTTACTTTTTGCTTTGCAGTCAGCACCAAAAGCCCTTTTTCGATACATTTATCCACAATCATTTTATTATCAATATCTACTTCAATACCGAGCATAAGCCCCCGGCCGTTCACGCTTTTCACATGCTTCATCTTTTCGATCTTTTCTTTCATATAAATCCCTTTTTGAATGATATCGAGAAGCATATCCATATCTAGCCTTTCAAGCACGGCCATTGCACCCGCACAAACAATAGGGTTTGCTCCAAACGTAGTGGCATGTGTTCCCGGTGTTAACACGCTTGCCGTCTTTTCGTCGAATAGGGTTGCTCCAAGAGGTAGACCTCCGGCAAGCCCCTTTGCGCAAGTTACGATATTGGGTAAAAAAGTATAATTTTGATAAGAAAACAGGCTGCCTGTTCGCCCAATACCTGTTTGCACTTCGTCTACAATTACTAAAAGATCGTTGGCCTGTGCCACTTTCAGAACTGTCTCTATAAAGCTTTCTTCAAGCTCTAAAATACCGCCTTCGCCCTGGATGATTTCAATCATGATCGCGCACGTTTTTTTATTGACTTTTGACAATAGATCATCGCGGTCGTTTGCAGATGCATATACAAAACCTTCTAAAAAAGGATCAAAATACTGATGAAATACATCCTGACCTGTTGCGGTAATTGTTGCCAATGTTCTTCCATGGAAAGAATTTTTCAGTGTTATGATTTCATATCTGTCGGTTCCGTATTTATCAAAGCTGTATTTTCTCGCCGCTTTAATGGCGCATTCATTTGCTTCAGCTCCGGAGTTGGAAAAAAATACTTTGCTCATCCCGCTCAGGCCGCATAATCGATATGCCAGCTGCGCTCCCGGCTCCGAATAGTATAAATTAGAAGTATGATTTAAAGTTTTTACCTGACCACATACGGCTTCAACCCATTCTTCATTACAAAAACCAAGAGAATTAACGCCGATGCCGCTTGTAAAATCAAGATATGTTTTACCTTCAAAATCAGTGCATTTCGCATTTTTTCCTTCACTGATACATACATTGAATCGACCATACGTATTGGCGACATATGTATCTGTCGTTTCTTTAATTATTTTATTTGACATTTTATATCCCCCTGCTATTTATTCATCATCCACAAATACAGTGCCCTCACTGCCTCTGCCAAGCAAGCCTTCAATGATGACATTTTCTTTTCTGCCATCCATGATATAAGCACCTTTTACGCCATTCTTTGAGGCGTGAATGCAGCATTGTGCTTTTGGAATCATACCACCATTGATGATTCCATCTTTTATATACTGTTTTGCCTTAGCGGCATTTATTTTTTTTATCAGCGTGGATTCATCGCTTTTATCAAGCAAGATGCCTTTAATATCGGTAAGCAGCACAAATGCCGCCGCTTGTAAATTTACAGCAATAGCTCCTGCCGCCGTATCCGCATTGATGTTATAGATATTGCCGTCCTCGTCACAACCAATCGTTGATATAATCGGTAAATACCCAATCTTTATAATATCTGTGATAGGATGTTCATTTACTTTTTTTATTTGTCCTACATAGCCTAAATCAAAGTTACTTTTTAATTTTTCCGCCGTTAAAATATTACTGTCAAGACCGGATAGCCCGATCGCCCTGCCGCCGCACAGTGATGCAAGCAAACTCAAATCCTTATTTACTTTGCCTGCAAGAACCATCTGAACAATATCGATAGATTCTTTATCTGTATAACGCAGCCCGCCTATAAAACGGCTCTCTATTCCTGTCTTTTTTAACATAGCATTGATTTCAGGCCCGCCTCCATGCACTAATACAACGCCGATATCGAGAGACTGCAGCAGCAAAATATCTTTCATCAAGCTAACTGCAGCAGCTTTACTGGTCATTGCATTCCCGCCATATTTGATGACGATGATTTTATTTTTAAATTTCTCCTGTAACTGATACAAATTATTTTTATTTTCCATGTTCACTTAACCCTACGTTCTGTATGCACCGTTTATTCTTACATAATCATATGTAAGATCACAGCCCCAGGAAGTAGCATCGTAGTCTCCCTCATTTAAATTGATGATGATTTTTATTTCATCCTCAAGAAGGATATTTTTTGCATAGTCTTCATCAAAACTAAGCCCCAGACCGCGTTTACATACCTCAATTTCCCCCTGTTTTGATGCGAGTGAAATATCAACATTTTCAGGCATAAACTCTGCCCCCGAATATCCCACGGCGCAAAGTATCCTGCCCCAGTTTGCATCGGCACCAAACATTGCCGCTTTGAAAAGTGAAGAGGTAATAACACTTTTTGCAATTTTTTTCGCATCTGCTTCATAGGCTACATTCATGACCCTGCATTCAATCAGCTTGCTTGCTCCTTCCCCGTCTCTTGCAATTTCTCTTGATAAATACTCACTGATATATCTTAATGCCTTTAAAAATATTTTATAATTTTTATCTTCGTTTTCAATAAGCTTGTTGCCTGCCTGACCGTTTGCAAGCAGGCACACCATATCATTGGTCGACGTATCCCCGTCGATACTGATCATATTAAATGTATCTTCCACCGTGTCGATCAAAGCTTTCTGAAGCATTTTTGTACTGATTGCCGTATCGGTTGTTATAAAAGCAAACATGGTTCCCATATTCGGATGAATCATTCCGGATCCTTTGGATATGGCTCCCATTTTGCATATTTTCCCGTCAAGCACAAATTCTACAGCTATTTCCTTCGGTCTGGTATCCGTAGTCATAATTGCCAGTGCCGCATCTATACCGTCTTCATCATTTAATGCCGCATACAATTTCGGCAGTGTCTCCCGAATAGGTTCCAGCGGCAGTATTTCTCCGATTACTCCGGTAGAAGCAACAATGACATCTTTCGGCGAAATACCTAAAAGATCCGCCGTTAAAGAACACATACTGCGTGCCTTCTCGTCTCCGTCAGCATTACATGAATTCGCATTACCGCTGTTGACAATAATCGCCTTCGCGTATCCATTTGCAACATTCTCTTTAGTTATTTTTAAAGGAGAAGCTTTTACCTTATTTAAAGTATATGTACATGCTGTATTTGCCTTGCAGCTGCTTACAATCAATGCAAGATCTTTTTTTGATTTATTTTTTCGTATTCCGCAGTGCAGGCCTGCAGCCGAAAAGCCTTTTGCCGCACATACATTTCCTGAAATTATCTTAATATTCATTTATTCTTCCTTTATATTTAAATTGACGGAGCAATGTAGCACAATCCTGCGTCTTCCGGTATTTTTAAAGCTATATTCATATTCTGAATAGCCTGGCCCGCGGCCCCTTTTACCATATTGTCAATTGCACTGATAATGATCAGGCGATTGGTTCGATTATCTTTATGAAGCGATATATTGCAATAATTTGAATATCTCACGTACTTTATATTACTGATTTCATCTTTATTCATGATACGAACAAATTTATCTTTCATATAAAAGTCTTTATAATACCGTATTATTTCTTTATGATCTATCTGTTTTTTTAGATTTGCATACGCCGTTGTAAGAATTCCTCTGTTCACGGGAAGCAAATGCGGCACAAACGTAATTGTAACTTTTTCTTTTGCGTATCTGCTTAAGGTTTGCTCGATTTCGGGCGTGTGTCTGTGAGAAGCTATTTTATAAGGAGCAAATGCTTCGTTGCATTCAGGATAATGTGTTGAAAGATTAAGTCCCCTGCCCGCTCCGCTGACACCTGATTTTGAATCAATGATGATGCTTGATAAGTCTACTAGTTCAGCCTGCAGTGCAGGTACGAGCGCTAACGCCGCACTTGTGGGATAACATCCCGGATTCGCAATCAAAACGACATCTTTCAGTTCGTCTCTATTCAACTCAGGAATGGAATAGACTGCCTTTGTATGTAATTGCTTTTGGGTATAATTATTTCCATACCAAGCTTTGTAATCTTCCTCGTCCGCCAGCCTGAAATCGGCTCCTAAATCGATAAATAATCTATTTTTTTCGTAGCATTTTTTTGCAATATCTTCACTCAGTCCATGCGGCAGTGATGCAAAAACAACATCGCAGCTTTCGACCACTTGCTCTTCGTCGCTCAAAATAACGTCATAAAGCTCACTCATTGCCGGATAGACCTCACTTAAAGGTTTTCCCATATATGAAATTGATGATATACAAGTAAGGCTTACCATTGGATGTGCCAGCAGCAACCGTACCAATTCTATACCGGCATATCCTGTAGCACCGATAATGCCAACTTTAACTTTCATACGCACACCTCTGTATTAATATTCATTATAAATTATAATTATACATTTTAATGCTAAAAAATCAAGGAATTTATAAAAAAATTAATTTAATTTTATTCTAATGTCATTTCCGAGAAATTCGTATGGTTTAAAACTACCCATAATACGAGAAAAAATTCTTATGGAATACATATCTTCCAGCTCATCTAATGTAAGATTTGTTGAAATAATGATTTGCTTGTTTGCCAGAAGACGTTTGTTGAGCAAATTGAATAATTCATCGATCGCAAAATCAGTAGCATTCTCAGTTCCTAAATCATCAATGATGAGCAAATCACAGGTATACAGTGCCTCAACGAAAGAACTGTCTATCGTAGCAGAATATTCGCTTAGCCGGCTTTTTCTTAGTAAATCGATCAAGTCAGTTGAAATCATATAAATAATATAGATTCCTTTTTTTAAAAGATCCGCTACGACACAATTGATCATAAACGTTTTCCCGACACCTGTACTGCCCGTAAAAAACAAATTTTCTGAATCTTTATTAAAATTCTTTGTATATAAAACACATTCTTCATAGATCTTCTCCATGTTTTTGCGCGGGCTCTTTTTTCCTTTCGGAGCCCTGTTGGAAAATAATTCTAAATTAAATGTTTCAAAATTTTCCTTTTCCAACACAGATTCCAAAGCCGTTTGTCCGTAAAGTTTTGCGGCGACAGATTGTTTTAGGCATATACAGTATTCATCATTGATCATCCCCGTATCATTGCACAGACTGCAACTATATTTAGGCCAGTAATCTTCTTCATTATATTTATGTTTTTTTAGCAGTGTTTTTTTCTGTTCTTTGAAGCTCTCAATCTGATTGAAAATTTCCTTTTTATTAGAAAAATCCCCAAGATGCAAAAGTAATAGCGACTCAATTCCCAGCTCGGAAATTTTTTTGTCAAGCACTTCCAACTCTTTAATTTCACTATAAATTTTATTTTTACTGTGTTCTGCTTTATTTTGTGCATGCAGACGTTTTTTTTCAAGCTCTTTAAGTGTTTGTTCAATCAGATATCTCATCTTCGGCCTCGTCTCTGTTCAACCATTTTTTCTCAAGCTCCGCAAAATCATATTCATGTTTATTCGCCAGTTTGTGTTTACTTTGTTTACGTTTTGGTTTTTTTGTTGGCGAAGTCTTTACTTCACCCGATTCGTGCCAATCTTTTAAAACACTATCGATATATTTAATGCTTGGTTTATCGATCGATACGGTTGTGTCGAGCGCTTTTCGAATCGTGGTCATATCGAATCCATACGCATCAAACCAACCGTCTATTAATTTTTGTTCCGCCTTGCTGGGCATGCGATTGAATCCAAGATATTTGAAAATTTCATTATACTTTTCCCATTTATTTTTGTTCTCGGAGAGATAATCCATGGCTTCGTCATATGTGTTCACATTATTATCATACCAGTTTTGAGCTACTTGGTTTAAATAGTTTAATTCAATATGCCCTCTTGACGCACAATCATTGATCAGAAGCAACACTGTTTGGATGCTGAATTTATATTCGTCGATCCACATATTAATATTGGACATTTCTTTTGAAGAAAGCGGTCGTCTGTAAACATCCTCGATTTGTAAAAACATTTGTTTACGCTTCTTTGCTTCTTCCGTTGAATAATTATCGGCTTCATCTAAAAAGCGCTTTGTCGACCATACAATTGATTTTATATTCAAATATTGTATTATTTTTTCATCTTTATTTTTTTGAATAATCCGAATAATCCCTTCGCTTTGCCAGTATTCCCATGCTTTTGAAATATCACTTTCCAAAAGCCCGAGTGCTTGTGCAATATCAACATCTTTTATGTTTGCCTGCAAGCTATTATAGGCATATTTTAGCCCCCAAATATAAACTTTAACATATTCTCCGTTTGCACCGGGCATATAATGATTAATAAAAATATTTTCAATGATGCTTACACCCATATCTTCATTAGACAGAATATATTCGAATTTATTCATACCACTACTCCTGCGCATGATCAAAATTAAGTCTTATTATTATATCACTTTATATAAAATTATCCTATATCTTTTTGCCATAAATAGACACGGCAACTTGTAATGTTTAGCTGCAAGGCACCATACATTTAAAATAAAAAGGATTATTTGCGCATGGTAGATATAATCTTCTGGCAGGCATTTATGCTCACTGCTCTTGCCGGTCTTGCAACAGGAATAGGCGGTTTAATATCCGTATTATTTAAGCATGTTGATGATAAATATATTGCCTTTACACTGTCTTTTTCCGCAGGCGTCATGATTTATATTTCGTTTATGGAGATTATGCCTTCGGCAATTGAGAATATCAACCGCTATGCAAGAGAAATATCCGCTTACTATGCAGTCATTGTTTTCTTTGCCGGAATAGGAATGATGGCTTTCATTAATCGATTTATTGATGATGCCCCGAAAATAATACCCGCCGATCAACCTTTAGATGCTAAAAAAAAACAAGCGCTGCTTGCAGGGATCGTTACATGTCTTGGAATTATTATCCACAATATCCCAGAGGGAATGGCTGCCTTTATGTCGAGCGCATATGATCTAAAAAGCGGGTTCGTAATCGTTGTAGCCATTACGCTTCACAACATCCCGGAAGGACTTTGTATTGCAAGCGCTTTTTATTATGCTACGCAAAATAGAAAACGCGCTTTGCTTACTGCATTGCTTGCAGGACTGGCAGAACCATTCGGCGGTCTGCTTGCTTATTTTTTATTTAGAAATTATATGAATGCCTACAGTATGAGTATTATTTATGCTTTGGCATCCGGGGTAATGATCTACATCGCATTACAGGAACTATTATCTAAGGCGCGTACATATGCCGGCAGTGCGATTTGTTTTTTAGGTTGGGTAGCCGGTATGATCGTTATCTCAATCGGCCTTTTAATTTAAAATAAAAAAACGGCTTTTTAAGCCGCCTGCTCAAAGATATAACCTGTTAATAAATCAGTAAATAAATCAAAGTAATAATGGCTACTTTCATTTCCGGTTTCATAGAATTTATAAAATACAGAAAAATATTTGAGTTTATCGGCGCGCACAAAAAATAAATCATGTTGATTGCAGGGCTGGATTCATCCGTAAAACTTGGCAGTTCTGATTTCCCGGACATTGCTTTAAATATATTTTCTTCATCCCTAATGGCAGCATAATTTTTTTGGATGATATTGTTGGCCCCAATAATAATTTCATTAATCAACGCATCGGGACTATATCGTTTTGCCCGCTCAATATACAGCATTGCCGCACATGTCTCAAGAGCGCTTAAATATAAATTTTCATTTTTATATCTTCCGCTTGAAGTGAGCACCTCTATGCCTTTTAAAATATTACTTTGTATTTCCGTGTTATGTATATTGAGTAACTGCCCAATTTTTTCATTCAATTCGTCTATGATTGGAATGCAAAAATATTTTTCGAACCATTCGAATAAAGATGAAGATGCATTCATGTCAATATAGTATTCTTTACCCGATAAGATATTAAATGTCTTTAATGTATCGAGAAGCCCGATTTGAATGTTTCGTTTCATACTTTCAAAAGTGTGGGTATAAGAAAGCCCCAAATATTCTGAGTTTTCAACAATAATAAATTCATTGGAGGCATATCTTGAAATCAGCGTGTCCGAATTGAGCAACTGGGGTGTAATGATTATTTCACACTTATCAGATATGGCCTTGTAGGCGGCGTCGTCTAAAATATTGATTTCATATTCATCTGAACTGATATAGAAAAACAAATAAGCAAGCAGCCCAAACTTTATCGTCTCAATCAGCTGACCTGAGGGTATTTGTGAAAGTGGCAGCACAACCGCCGCAAAACTGGTTGATGATATTGTAATGATGTAGGTTTCTGTTTTTGACTCACGCACTTTTTTTTCATCTATATGTGTATGCAAGAGCCTGTCTATCTTCTCAATAACCGGATCATTATCTTCTATAATAAACTCAATTAGTTTTAAAATTTCTTCGTTCTCCGGAGTGGTGAAATTTTCCGAATATTTTCTTCTTAAATCATAAAAATCAGAAAAAATTCTACTCTCTGAGGCGCGCGACCACAGACGAATAGCTTTTTCAAAATCACCTTGAGCCAAAAGCACGGCATTGAGAGCACCAAAAGCGGAACCAGCAATCGCCTTTAATTCTATTCCGGCATCCATGCAAGCTTTCCACATTCCTAACTCAAATAAACTCTTCTCGTCGTCGCTTCCTAAAACCATGCAATATTCAGGCATTTTTTCCCTCCAGTTGATTTATTATATCAAATTATTTTTAAAAATACATTTACTTTATAAAAAAAATGTTTATTATATTTAAATGAACCAAGGAAATTTTAATGATGAATAAAAAAATCAAATATATTATAAAATCCGCATTAATTGCCTCTGTTTACCTGGCACTTACAATTCTTTTTGCTCCGATCAGTTATTCTTTAATGCAAGTCAGAATAGCTGAAGCGCTGGGCATTTTTGCATATTTTACCCCAGCCGCTATTCCGGGCCTCGCACTTGGATGTTTGCTTGCTAATTTATCAAGCCCTTTCGGGCTGATTGATATTGTTTTTGGCACTCTGGCTACTGCTCTCTCGGCTTATGTAGCGACAAAGATAAAAAATAAGTTTTTAGTTCCTCTGCCGTATGTCTTAATTAACATGGTTATTATAGGGTATGTGCTCTCATATATGCTGCAGGTTAAATTTATTTATGCTGCCTTATGGGTTGCCTTGGGAGAAGCGATCGCCGTATATATCATTGGCTTGCCTCTATTATTGCTTATCGAAAAGAATAAAACTTTAAATAAGTTTTTCAAAGATTAATTTATTATTTACTTTTTTATTTAATTCAGATTATAATAATATACATCCTATATTGAGTATTATACTTTAATTGGAGTTTTTATGAATTATTCAAAGTTTTTTGAACTGGCATCCAAGTACCCTTTAGATCCCTTAAATAAATTAGTCTACAGGTTTTTGTATGCCAACATAGTCGACTTAACAATCTCGCCCGGAAGCAAGCTTTCTATATCGAACGTATCTAATAATCTTAACGTGAGCCGAACAACCGTTAAAGAAGCATTCAATATGCTGCAATCAGTAGGCCTTGCTACCGTGCAATCCGGTCACGGACTTTATGTGAAAGATTTGGATATCTATGAATTACAGGAAGTGCGTACCTCCAGGGAGGCCCTGGAAGTAAAAGCGGTCTGGCTTTTGACCGAGAGAGCAGACGCAGAAGATATCAGTCAATTGGAAATCATCAACAGAAGTTTTGAACAAGCCGTATTGGCGGGCAACTTCAAAACAGCACAACCTATAAACAAACAATTTCATAAAACAATCCTGGAGCTTTGTGCAAATAAATTTCTTCTGCAAATGTATGATGTTATAGAATGTCATATAGACCGGTATTTCGTTTATGCTCCGATAGATAATTCTATCATCAAAAAAACAGATATTTACAGCCATTTTGCCGTCAAACAACATGATTCCGTTATCAATGGTATAAAAACATGCATACCGGATGTTGCTGCGGCAGCCATGCAAAATCATATAAATTCAGCTCAGGCACACATTATGCCGAATTTATTTTAAATCTGTATTCCAATATTCCAATTTGAGAATATTTTATTTACAGCAGGTATTAAACCTGCTGTATTTTGATTGTTTTTTTATCTTATATTGACATGTCCGAAAAGGAGTAATAATATATATTAAACGATTGCACGCAGTAAGTATATATAAGGAGGTTTTTATGAAAAAAAGAAATGCCATAAAGCTTAATGTCAAAGATAATGTAGCTATGTGCATTACAGAATTAAAAAAGGGCGACTTGATCATACTCAGTAATGATGAATTTTTTGAAGCTCAAAGTGATATCCCTTTTGCGCATAAAGTCAGCATACAGGATATAAAGAAAAATGGCGATGTTATCAAATATGGATATTCTATAGGCAAAGCAATGAGTGATATTGCAAAAGGGCAATGGCTGCATGTCCATAATATTCAGGGAGGCAAACGATTATGAATACGTTATATGGTTATAAAAGAGCCGACGGAAGATACGGTATACGTAATCACGTAGTCGTGCTTCCATCTGTTGGTTGTTGTAATGGTGTTATACATAAAATCAAGGAAAAAGTCCCGCAAGTAACCACGCTCATGCATGCCTACGGATGCGCGCGCGGCCCTGCAGATACTGCTCTGCATCATAAAACTTTTTTACATGTAGCCTCTCATCCCAACGTTTATGCCGTTTTAGTTATCGCTCTTGGTTGCGAGATATTAGATACAAATAAACTTGTTGAAGATATTAAAGCGATCGGCAAACCGGTCGAACATATCAACATTCAACAAACAGGAGGAACTTATAAAACGGTTGAAGCCTCTATTCCAATTCTTGAAAGATTCTTGCGGGAAGCCAAAGAGCAAGAAAAAGTGGAATTTGAATTATCTCAACTCACCATTGGTCTTCAATGCGGAGGAAGCGATGCATTCTCAGGCAGCACGGCCAACAGCGCGGTAGGCATCGCTTGTGATAAAGTAATAGAGCAAGGCGGCAGGGTGATTATTACGGAAACAACAGAATTGATAGGCACGCTTGATATATTGCAATCTCGTGCAAAAAATAAACAAGTGGCAGATGACTTAAGAAGAATACTCGAAGATCGTTACGCACTTGTAGAAAAGTGCATGGGCAACAAGGCAGATTTTGTAATTTCTCCCGGAAATATGGCAGGTGGAATGACGACCATTCAAGAAAAAAGTCTGGGCTGCGTATGCAAAGGCGGACATACGCCAATCAATCAAGTAGTCGATAACGCAACCATCCCAACTGAAAAAGGCTTAATCGTCATGGATGCCACCGGCTACGATACGGAATCTACCACCGCCGTTGTCGCAGGCGGTGCACAAATCGTATTATTCACCACGGGGCGAGGAAATCCATATGGCTTCCCGACTGTTCCTGTAATCAAAATTGCCTCAACGACACGACTCTATAACACCATGACGGACGACATTGACATCAATGCAGGCAAAATCGTTGACGGACTTTCTATTGAAGAAATGGGCGAAGAAATTTTCGAAGAAATAATCAGCGTTGCAAACGGCAAAAAAACAAAGCCTGAAGTAAACGATACTATAGGATTATTTAGCATCTATTGCTCCACACCGTCTTTATAAATACAAAAGGGCAGGTTCACTCTTTGCTCTTTTTTGTTTTATATTTTTAAAATATTAAAATATATGATATGATTTATTTAATATTTTATATCATACTAACAAAGATTTAATTTGCAGTTTATATTCATTCATGGAATAAACGGATGATAATTAATAAAATACAGGAGATTATATGGACCACCGGCAATACTTTTTGACTTCTTCCCGCAATAAAAAAATATCAGCTCATATATGGGTACCGGAAAATGAAATTAAAGCTATCATGCTTATTTGTCATGGTATGGCAGAGCACTTGAAACGTTATGAAAGATTCGCTGAATATCTAACGCAAAACCATATTCTCGCTTGCGGAATAGACCTGCCCGGCCACGGAGATTCTTCGCAGGAAGGCTTAGGTTTTTTCTCTGATAAAAACGGCGGAGACTATGTGAAGGAATGTATACTTGATTTTAAAGAAGATATAGCAAAACAATACCCCTCCATTCCCCTTATTCTTTTTGGTCATTCCATGGGATCCTTCTTTGCAAGATACATTGCATCCCAAAGCCCCGACGGCATTGATTGCTTTATATTCAGCGGTACATCCGGTCCGAATAAACAGTTAAAATTCGGCAAGTTGCTTGCCCGATTAGAAACAAAATTAAGAGGACCAAGACATATAAGCCCGCTACTGGATAATTTATGTTTCAGACCGTACAATAAAGCATTCAAGCCCAACAGAACCAATTTTGACTGGCTGAGCAGAGATAATGACGAAGTCGATAAATATGTCTCAGATTCAAAATGCGGTTTTGTTTTCACCTCAAGCGCTTTTTCTGATTTTTTTAATATTCTTGAATTCATTAATTCTAAAACCTGGGCCAATATGCTCGCCAAAGATAAATCCTATTTATTTATTTCAGGAACATGCGACCCTGTCGGTCAATTTGGTGAAGGCGTACTAAAAGTATACAACGATATGAGAAAAGCCGGCATTCACAATGTTGAATTGAAGCTATATGAAGATGGCCGGCATGAAATGCTCAATGAAATCAATTATACTTTAGTTTATAGCAATATCGTTGATTTTATTTACGAAAAATTGAATCTAGAAGGAATTGTCTATGAATAAAAAATTTGTAGTTGCCCTAGATCAAGGAACTACATCTTGCCGAGCTATTTTATTTGATAAAAATTATCGTCTGCTTGGAATATGCGCCAAAGAATTCGCACAAATTTATCCTCAGGCCGGCTACGTAGAACATGATGCCATGGAAATTTATTATACGCAGTTAGATGTTTTAGATGATTTGTTACAAGAACACAGCGTCAATGCCCGTGAAATTGCCGCCATTGGCATCACCAACCAGAGAGAAACAGCAGTTGTATGGGACAGGCAAACAGGTCTGCCTATCTATAATGCAATCGTATGGCAATGCAGAAGAACTGCAGATTTATGTGAAGAGTTAAAAAATTCTTCATACAATGCTTATATTCATGAAAGTACAGGTCTGCTTGTTGACGCCTACTTTTCGGCCACAAAAATCAAATGGATACTGGACAACGTACAAGGAGCCAGAAGCAAGGCAAAAAACGGCAGCCTGTTGTTTGGTACCATAGATACATGGCTGCTTTACAAATTTACACAAGGCAAGGTTTTTGCAACAGACCACACCAATGCCAGCCGCACGATGCTTTATAATATCAAAACTCTTCAGTGGGATAAAAATTTATTAAATGTTTTCGATATTCCTTCCTCTATGATGGCAGAAGTGAAAAACTCAAGCGACTATTTCGGAGAGATACGAATAGATGGTGTCGAAGTTCCTATCACCGCATGCTGCGGGGATCAACAATCGTCATTATTTGGACAATCTTGTTTTTCAAAAGGCAGCGCAAAAAATACATACGGCACAGGATGTTTTTTATTGGCTAACATAGGGCAGAATCCTTGCTTAAGTGCAGACAGTATGGTAACAACGTTAGCCGCAAGCATCGACAATGAAATAACATACGCTATCGAAGGCAGTGTATTTGTCGGCGGCGCGGTCATCCAATGGCTGCGGGATGAATTAGGTCTTTTAAGCACCTCTGCCGAATCAGAAAAAATGGCTGCTAAAGCAGAAAATAACGGCGGCGTATACATTGTGCCTGCCTTTGCCGGTCTCGGGGCACCCCACTGGGATATGTATGCACGAGGCACAATCAGCGGGCTGAGCCGGGGCAGCAATAAATATCATATCATCCGTGCGGCCCTTGAATCCATCGCTTATCAAACAAACGATGTTTTGCAAGCAATTTCAGATAAATTTAATTTGTCTATAGACGCTTTAAAGGTAGACGGCGGAGCATGTGCAAATGATTTTTTGATGCAGTTTCAAGCCGACATTTCTCAACTTCCTATTATCAGACCCGATATAATAGAAACCACAGCATTAGGCGCAGCCTGCCTTGCGGGTTTAAAAACAGGGTTTTATTCATCAAAACAAGACATTCTCACAAACAGTGCGGTCCAGAAGGTCTTTTATCCCACAGGCAATAAAGCTGATATAGATAGGCTTTTATCAGGTTGGCAGAAAGCAGTGGAGATGACACTTTATAAAAGCAGAATCAGATAAAAATAATCAATGATAAAAATTCGCCGCAACTCTTTTATTCTTCAGAACATACCGATCGATATCCAGTAAGGAACCGCTATGATCATTGTTAAAAGGCTGCTTAAAAAATAGGCAGTTCCGTAAAGGCCAAAATGCTTTTGCGTCCATCCGTTATCATTAAAACTCGTTTGAGCAACTAAGGCAAACATGTTTTGATAGCTTAAAAAGCATGCATTCATAGCAATTGTTATAAGAGGTACCCAAACAAGCGGATCAATGCCGTATATTGTTGCGAGCTGCGGTATGACCGCCGTCAGAATTGCCATCGTCGGTATGAAGGCGGCAACATCGATAAAGCGCAATATAAACATCGCCAGCAGTACTCCATAAACAAATACCCAGGGGTTTATACAAAGCGGAGAGATAACATCGACTAAAATCGAGCATATCCAGTCTGCTACTCCGGATTGGGCAAAAATTGCGCTGAACCCCATTGCCGTTCCAATAAAAATAATCAAATCCCAGCTGATCCCGGAACTGATGTCTTTACCTTTAATAATACCAAAAGCAGAAAGCAAAAACCAGGCAATAAGGCAAGTTGCCACATCCGGAATATGATGCAGAAAATTGGTTACAAATATTAAAAATGCTGCCGATAAAATAATGGCAGTGATTTTTTCTTCCTTACTTATATTCCCTAATTTTTTATATTCATAAGCAAAAACTTCTTTACTTAAAGTTAATTTTTTTGAAGGCTTTAAGACAATATATCCTCCTATCACTGTAAGCACACTGATTATTGCCGCCGGAAGCAATCCTACTTTTATCCATTGATTGAACGTGATCGTTCCAAGATCAGGCACAGATCCGAAAAAGCCATTCAGAATAGGCCCCGTAAGGGAGCCTGTGAGCCATCCTGTACCGGGAATGATTGCCATTGCCCATGCGGTTAACAAAATAAGCGATCTTTCTTTAGATCCTTTTTCAAACTTGCATATATCCACGCAGTTTAAGACTATAGGGGTTACGATCACCACTCTTACGTTAATTGAGGGCGTTAGCATCGATAAGGCGATTCCTATAACAGTCCACATCAATAGCAATCCACCATAAGAAAGATGAGCTATCTTCATTCCATAGTATGCAATACGTTTGCCAAGTCCGGTTTTTGCAAGAGCAAATCCAAAGAAAAGTGCAGGTATCAATGTCCATACCGCAGATCCTGAAAATCCGGAAAATACCGCGCTTGCGGGAATGCCTACGGCAAGCATGGATGCCATAAAAAATGCTCCGCCGATAGAGAAAGGGATTTCAAAAGGCCTGAAAATCCATAACCCGATTGTTATGGAAAGTGCCGTTAAAATAAAATGCCCTTGCATAGTCAGCTCTAAGGCAAAAGGCTTTGCAAGAAATATGTATAATCCTAAAATTAAAAAAAGTATAGACCCTGTAAGGCTTGCTTTTTTATACATATCGCTCCTATATTGTATTTTTTAAAAAAATGCATTTAAATTATTATATCATTAATAAAAATAGAATAGTAAATTTAATTATAATTTATAAAAATAAAAAGCCCCAATGGGAATGGGACTTTTTATGAGGAGTAAATGAAGTTGTCTATATTAAAAGTAAAAACTTTTAAGCTGTTTCCTCTTTTTCAAGTTCTTCAAGCTCTTTTCCGTAAAGCGCCTTCGAATTTGCAGGTCTCTTATCAGCAATAGCTGTAATGATTACCATAAGAATCGATACGGCCATTGTGCCAAACACTGCCTGGCCGGCAATAACTATCTGAGGTACAAAGAGACTCAGGAGGCCAAATGCACCGCCCACCACCATAACTACGATACCTGTGCTTTTTCTTGTAATCTTCGGCATTGCGAAAGTTACAAACATCAGCACTGCCACCGGTGTCCAAAGTGTTAAGAGTTTCATTAATGTATCAATAATGCCTTTCATGTTGATCGCAAAGAAATAGCCCAGTACAATAATGACCAACATCATAATTCTCGATGTCCAAACTTGTCCTTTTTCACTCATATTCGGTTTGAAGTATTTCACCATTATATCTTTTGTAAACATCATACTTTGACCAACAGCAAGCCCTGTTGCTGTTGATACGTCAGCAGCCCAAAGCCCTGCGAGTGTGAAACCTGCAATCCAAGGATTAATCGTTGTTATAACCGCAGGTAATGCTAATTTTGCGCTTTCAAGGCCGGGAAATTGTGAAGCGGCGACAATGCCGAGTAATGCGGATATGAATCCCATCGGAAGCATAATAATTGCTGCGAAAATAAATCCGTTGCGTGCATTTTTACTGTTTTTTGACGCGATTGCCGTCTGTGTGCATGTCTGTATTGCATGCGCCAGAACCGTCATAGATATAATCTGGCCCAATACTTTCGGCCATCCGTATCCTTTTACCGGATCAAACCAATGAGAGCCATCACCGGACATGCCCGCCGGAAGAGAGGCCTTGATAACATCCATGCCGCCAAAATGATTTACGACTACTATTACACCAATTATTAACCCTACAATGATAACAATACAGTTAACGACATTGGAGAGAGCTGCAGACCAAAGTCCCCCTATAATCGCAACCAAACCAAATATAACCGCTGATGCAAGCATGCCTGTTTGCAGTGTGAAGATATCCGGAAGCAGCGAAGAAAGTATTGCCCCCCCTGCTACCATTTGCATTGCAAAAACTGCGAAGCCAACAAACATTTGCGCAAGCATAACAATAAATCCCGTTACTTTACCATACCCTTTGTCGAGAACTTCAATAACTGTTGCAGCGGTGCTTTTTCTTAAACGTTTTGTTACAAAAATGCCAAATATAATTGCCCCTATTGCCCATGCCACAAGATATTGCCCAGCTGCCAAGCCTGCCGTATACGCATTTTCAGCTACGCCAACGGTTGATACGCCGCCGATTCCAAGCCCGGCAATAACCACGCCTACAAGCACCCAGTTCAAATTCTTTCCTGCAAGCAGAAAGTTTTCAGTGTCTTGCTTTTTCATCAATCGTGTTGAGATAAATGATACGGCAAGCATTAAGAACATATAACCAATAATTATGCCTAATGTGATGCTCATGAATTAAACCTCCATTTTTTTATAAAATAAATCTTCTATTGTTGCGTCGCTGCCAAGTCGATTATATTTTTTCGCCAACATAAGTAAGTCTCTTGCTACGTTATAATTTAAATTAAATCCTTCCTGCATACGTTTTTTCATATTGATATGCTCGAGCTCTCCCGGCAAGAATACTTCATTCTTGCCTTTTGCAGGTTCGGTATTTTTCAATTTTGTTGTATAATATTCAATATCTTTTTCTACTTCTTTTAATGGTCTTATTTGATTGACGTCAATTGCTAAAAACATATAGCCAAGATTTTCTTTCATTCCCTCTGTTTTAATCCAACCAACATCGACCCCTGTGCTGGCCCCGGGCAATACGGCCGACATCATTTCAAGCAGAACAGCAAGACAGTATCCTTTAGGCCCTCCAAACGGAAGAAGTGATCCGGGTCTTTCAAGAACATCTTTAGGGTCATCTGTTTCTACTCCAAATTCATCAACCGCCCAGCCTGCAGGAAGCTTTTCCCCTTTTCTATCAGCAATCTGAATTTTGCCGTAAGCGACATTGCTGCATGCCATATCCAGCATAACATTATCCCTACCATCGGCTCCCTTCGGGAATGCAATACTTACCGGACTGTTTCCTAAAACAGTACCCCGTCCGCCAAAAGCAGCCATAACAGCTGCGGAATTTGCAAAAGTGAAACCGATCATTCCCTGCTCTGCAGCTTTTTGTGCATAATAACCGGCAATTCCGAAATGCCCGCCATTTTTAACGCTCACCATTCCGATTCCAGCTTGTTTTGCTTTTTCTATGCATACATCCATGGCTTGAGGCGCCATGACAATGCCCAGTCCGTTTTGCGCATCTAAATACGCGGTGGCTGCCGTTTCATTGATAACTTCTAGTTTGGCATGTTTATTAATCATGCCTTTTGAAATCATAGTGTCATAAAACTCAAGTCTCGCAACTCCGTGCGAATCTACTCCTCTTACATCGGAAGCAAACAATACTTCAGCTCCATGACGCGATTCTTCTTCATTAAAACCAAATGATATAAGTGTATCAAATGCTATTTGATATAGCTGCTCCACACTTACATGAATTGGCTCTGACATATCTACCCACTCCTTTTTAATTGAATTTAAGTCAGCGCGCTTTAACTTTGGATTTATTATAATGAGCGGATAAAAAATGTTTGTAGATGGGTACAGCATTTAAAATGTAATCCTATACATTTTTAAATCTATGCAAATTTTTTTTATTTGTATTTCATTTTTGTTTAAAAAGTAATAAAATCTTACTTGAAATCGGTTAAAATATGCCTCTTTTATAAAACTGTTTTAAAAAACGTACAATATTAGAAATTTTTAAACTTAATTAGAAATAAAAAACATAAAAATTAATAAATCAACCTTCAAACTGTATTTAATTTAAAGAAAAAAGGAAAGAGATTTTGTATAAGTATCCTTCGATTAAAGTTTTGAATATTGATATACTGCAAAACTTTTGTTAGTATAACAAAAAATTATCATGTTCGACAATAAAGATTGCTATGATTAAATATAAGCTATTAAGAAGGTATTTACTATGTGCTCTCTAGAGATTCAACAACTTAACGAAAAATATCCTTATGATTCTCTGTCACGTATTGTAAGCAGATGTCTCAGAGATAAAATCATAAAACTGGAATTAAAACCGGGAGAAAAATTAAACATCTCTCAACTGGCTTCGTCATTGTCAGTAAGCCGCACAACGATTCGGGAGGCTCTTACCCTGCTCGTTGAGATATCATTGATTGTGCAGCATTCTTCATCGAAATTCTCAGTGGCCGAACTCAACACATATCAAATGTTTGACATGTATACCGCCCGAGAAATCATAGAGATAAAAGCAGGTATGCTTTTATGTGAAAGCATTTTAGACGAGCAACTCAATCATTTGAAATCTCTTGCAAGAGATTTTGATAATAGACTGAAGCGTAAAGAATACATTGAAGCCAGTGAAGCGGACAAAGAATTTCATCGGCTCATTGTGGAATATTGTAATAATACATATATAAAAACAATGTATGGGAGTATATACAGCACCATTGAACGATATATATCGTATACTTCCGTAGCACCTAGCATATCCGAAGGGAATCCTTTCGCAAGCTCTGTAATTAACCAGCATTTAATGATCGTACGTGCGTTGGAAACCAGGATGCCGAATAATGTTGCTACGCTCATACAACGTCATTTGGCAGTTGGTTCAAAACTTTTATCTTTTCCGGGACTGAGCTTAAAACTTTAACTTTTTGAAATATTATTTATATTGGAGTTGTTTATGTACTCACCAGAAATCCAAAGGCTATTTGAGAAGTATCCCTTTGATCCTCTCTCGCAGATCATTTACCGCTATTTATATGATCAAATTATTAAATTGAAAATTCAACCTGGATCAAAACTGAACATATCCCATCTGGCAAATGATTTAAATGTAAGCCGCACAACAATCCGCGAAGCGGTAACTATGCTAATTTCAGATGGATTAGTACTTCAGGACGAACAGCGTAGATTGACAGTGACAGAATTAAACACTTATGAAATGTTTGATGTTTATGAATCCAGAAAAATATTGGAACTCGATGCCGCAAAAAGGCTTTGCGAATGCATAACCGATAAAGAAATAAAATTGCTGACAAAATATGCGCACGACTTTAAAAAGGCCATTGAACAAAGAAATTATTTGGCTACCTTTGAAGCCGATAAAAATTATCACCGTCTAATTATTGATTCATGCAGAAACAAATATATTAAAATAATGTATCAAAGTATTGCAGGCTCCGTTGATCGAAATCTTTCTTACGGCACAGTCGTATTGACTGCAAAAGCAGATGATAATTATCCGTTTTTTTCTGCCGCGATCAACCAACATTTTATGATCATCCGCGCATTTGAATCGGGCATACCGGATAATGTAGCCACCATTTTAAACCGCCACTTAGAAGATGCAACAAAAGTTATCTCCTATCCTGGCGCTTATCTGAGATTATAAATTATTTTTTTGTAGCATTTTTATTTAAGGAATGTTAAACTTCAAATAGGAAGAAAAATTGTTTTGGAGGTTAAAAAATGGTTATTGGGCATAAAGATGATGTAGTCGCTGTTGTGCATGATGATGGCGCAAACGTAATAGGTGCCGGTATTAAAAGAGCAATCGGTCCTGAAGAAGGCTGGGAAGATTATGTGCTGCGCTTTATTGAAGTAGCTCCAAAGGGTCAAAGCTTTGATCATATTCATCCATGGCCGCATATTAATTATTATATTAAAGGCAACGGCATGCTTACGATTGAGGGAGAACAATATCCGGTATGTGAAGGTATGTATACCTTTGTTCCGGCTGACAAACAGCATCAATGGAAAAACACATCCGACGAAAAACTCGAATTCATTTGTATCGTGCCAAAAGAAGGACATAAATAATAGATTTTTTCTTAGCGTTTCATATAAAAGATTACTCTATCAAGAGTAGTCTTTTATATTTTAATAGAGATATATGGAAATTTTCATGTCCATCATTGTAAAATTTTTAAGCTAAATAACCTTTTATCTTAAATATTTAATAATATTTTGAATTTTCTAATTATTTATTTAAAAAATATATAATTTTACTTGCAAACCATAATTATATTTGGTAATATTCTTACTTATATATATTAAAATAAGATAGCATTGTTTGGTGGTAGGATTAAAATTTCTTTTATTTATTTAAAAATCAAATTATAAATGATTTTTAAAAACTTTTGTATGCGGGAGTTGTTTATGTACCCAAAAGAAATTCAAAATCTATTAGATAAATATCCTTTTGATCCTCTTTCACAAACGATCTATCGTTATCTTTATGATCAAATTATCAGGCTGGAAATACAACCGGGAAGCAAACTGAATATATCTAATTTGGCCAGTAAATTAAATGTAAGCCGTACAACGATTCGGGAAGCCATCACTATACTCATTTCAGACGGGCTTGTGCTGCAAGATGAGCAACACAAATTAACAGTGGCCCAGTTGTATACCAATGAAATGTATGATGTGTACGAATCACGAAAACTGCTTGAGCTTGATGCCGCAAAAAGACTTTGTGAATGTATTACATATAGAGAATTGAAACTTCTGACAAAATATGCACAGGATTTTCAGACAGCAATCGAACAAAGAAATTATTCAGCCACTTTTGAAGCCGATAAAAATTATCATCGCTTAATTATAGATTCGTGTCAAAATAAGTATATTCAAACTATGTATCATAGTATTGCGGGTTCCGTTGACAGGAATCTTTCGTATGGCACTATTGTTCTTACCAAAAAATCACATAATGATCATCCATTTTTTATTACGGCTATCAATCAGCATTTCATGATTATCAAAGCTTTTGAATTAGGAATTCCTGATAATGTTGCCATTATCTTAAGTCGGCATTTGGAAGATGCGACAAAAGTGATTTCATCTCCGGGTATCTATTTGAAATTCTGAAAACTTATATAATGAAAAGACTATTCGAAAATATTAAATAGTCTTTATTATTTTTATAAATGTATTATTTTAATATCATCAAACAGTTCATTAAATTTTTCTGCTATAAGCTGTCTGTGACAGCTTGTCGGCATCGCTTCACTGCAAAGCAGGCAAATATTATTTTTTGAAGAGTATTTTTCTTTTATAAGCGAATTAATATTTCTTTGCTTTAGCAACTCTGAAAAATCTTTTTTGTACTGTAGCCAGTCTATTTTTTTGTTTTTATAATTTTTCATAATCTCTTCACTCGGAGCAAACATACTGTCGTAAACATAATCAATATTGCATATTGTTTTTAAAAAATACTTTATATCAGGATACTTTGCAAATGCAGCCAGTTGAGAAGTATTATTGAGACGAATATCGAGTATTAAGACAACATTATTATTTTTCAATAATTCAAAAAATTCCTGTGCTGTTTTCTGAGTAAACCCTATAGTATATATATGTTTCATTTTAATATTTTCCTTTTTTGATTATTATAGCAGTATTATCTACCTAATTTTTGATGTATTTGCGGCATCCACTCGCTTATTTTAATTCCTTGCGGACATCGGCTTTCACATATCCTGCATCCTATACATCTGTTGGTTTGTTTTTCGGGCGGGACAAACATAGAATACAAACGTAAAGCATCCTCATAATAGTCATATGTGAGGCACTGAGAATATAATTTTAAAACATAGGGAATATCAATATCCATTTGGCAAGGTTTGCAATAACTGCAACCCGTACATGGGATATTTGGTCTTTGGTCATAAAATTCTTTGATTTTTCCTATGAGTTTTTTTTCCTGATCGCTAAAATTCCCAATCGCAGATTTGTTTGCAGAAAGAATATTTTCTTTTACCTGTTGCAAAGATGACATACCGCTAAGCATTACGGATACTTCAGGTTGACTTAAAACCCACTGCAGCCCAAGATTTGCAGGTGAATATGCATAATTTATATCATCCATCATTTGGTAGATTTGTTTAGGCGGATTGGCGAGTTTACCTCCCCGAAGAGGCTCCATGATTGACACGCCGATTCCCTTGGAAGCCGCGAGTTTTAATCCTTTCAGTCCTGCTTGAAAAGCGGTATCCATATAATTATATTGAATCTGACATAGTGTCCATTGATCATATCCGTTTATAATCTGTTCAAAAACCTCATACGTATCATGAAACGAAAAACAAATATAGCTTATCTTTCCGGCTTTGCGGGCTTGCTCAGCCTGGTATAATAAATTTTCTTTTTGCATAATATCCCAACGGCTTTTATTAAGTCCGTGAAACAAATAAAAATCAATATGCTCGACATCGAGCTTTTTTAACTGTTCATCTAAATAACGTGTGTATTCCGCCGCCGTGGTTATATGCATCATTGGAGACTTTGTAGCAATTTTTACTTTATCTCTGTATCCGTCCTTAAGGATTTTACCAAGCACTATTTCACTGGCGCCCATATGATACGTATAAGCCGTATCCACATAGTTCACTCCGTTATCAATCGCATAACGTATCATTGCAGTCGCCTGTTTTTCATCGATATTGCTGCTTGCGGGCCCGCCGTCTATAGTCGGCAATCTCATACATCCAAACCCCAAAGCCGAAACCTTCCAATCAAGCGATCCAAGTTTTCTGTACTGCATTTTAATACCTCTAAATTCTTTATTTTTATATTCAATAATTTAAGTATATCACAATTTATTTTTTCAAGAAAAAAATTGATTTTTTTTGTCAGAACTAATATTTGTTTCTTTTTTATAAATTAAAGACGTAAAAATGCTATAAACAAAAAGCCTCTGATTTATCAGAGGCTTTTTGTTTATTTATTTAATTTGAATTTTTATTTGAATTATTGGTTGATTGGTTACTGTTATCGCTCGGTTTATTTGTTTGAGTTTGTGTTTTATCTTCTGTTTGATCACAATCCTCATCACATTCCTGCTCTTTTAATTGTATTTGATCTTGGGTTTGTGTTTTTAACTGATCTTGGGTCTTATCTTGTGATTGCGTTTTATCACCATTGCCATTATCGCTATTTTTGTTATTATTGTTACCGTTACCTTTTGTATCTGTATATCTACTCATCAAGTCTTTAATCGATTCATTGACATTATCGCCTACTTCCTCGCCAAGCAGATTCGTAATGATATTTAATTTACCCGGTGTTATATCTAATTCCTTCGCCTGCTGAACCATATCATATCCCACTACTCTTACATCTGCATCTGCATTAATATCGTTATCTTCTATTGCCTCATTAACACTGCCCTGTAATTTTTCAGCTAAACGTTGTGCATTGCCATTATTTTTCGCACTTGCGGCTATAGCTATTTCGCCGCCTTCTCCATTAAAATAGCCGGCTCTCTCCAACTGCTCAATAGTCATACAAACAGCGTCTTCCACACCTTGATTTTTCAAGTTAAGGCTTTCAACAATTGCTAATGCATCCTCATTTACTGCTTCTGCTCCGATAATCCGCTCAAACATATTTACTTTCATTAAAATACTAGGATTCACATCCAAACTAACATAATAATATGGAGCTGTATATGCCAGCGCACCTACACTGGTCAACATAAAAAACATTACTGCCGCCACTGCAATTTTCCATTTTTTTCTAATGGACTTTTTATTCATTATTATCACGTCTCCAATCGAATAATTTTGGTTTTTCTTTTTTACTACGATTCCGTCATCTTGTAATAATGCAGCATATTCACCTTTAATTTGTACCACGACTGCCTTCATCGCAAATTCTCTCCTTCTTTTATAAAGCTTAAATATTCTGATATAATAGGGTATTCTCCATGGAGTATTTCAACTGCTGCTATTATATATTTACGGTGGCGTTCCAAAATTTTTCGGGGTATGTTTAATTTTTCCTCTATTGTCTTGATGGGTAATTGTTTCGTATTTCTCATTTGTTCAATTAATTCAGCCCTATTTAATAAAAATGATACCGCTCTTTTGCATGCATATTTCGTTTTTTTTGCTTTCGGCGAAGACTTTGTAAGATTCATAAATGCAAAGTCATATTTATTTAAAACTTGCTCTATCGCTTCAATTTCCCATTTCAAATGATCATCATGATGCATTTCAACATATCTGTCTTCTATTGCCTCAACTTGAATTTCAACTTTATATTTGCTTTGACCTCTATAATAATCTATAATATTTCTGCTGATCATAAGTTCAGCAAAAGGATAAAAGCTTCCTTTTTTTTCATCATATTTTTGAATCGCCTCGTAAAATGCAAATAGAGCGATTGAATATTCTTCATCGCTTTTTGAAATATATCTTTTCGCCGTTTTTGACGCTGCTTTCAGTATATAAAAATCATGCCGAGCAATAAACTCATCAATATTATGCATATTACTGAAATCAAAAGAATTTTTTTGTTCGAGCTCTTGCATTCATTTCCTCCAACACTACTTCAAATATGTTTATCTACTAATTTCTATTTTATTTATATAAGATATACTATATAAATATATACGGTTACATTATTATTTTTTTTAGGGTAACACCTATAGTTATTAAAAAAAGCTACAGAAAATCTATAGCTTTTAGAAAAATATCTTTAATTTTATTTTAACAGAGTACATATCCTCTGTCAAAGAATGACTTATTTTACCAGTATATACTTTACTCTAAATATCTATATTTGCACGGCCTGCTTGAATTGCTTGTTGATTTCTTGGAATTTTAAACCTTCTGCCGTCTTTTACAAAATTTGCCCCGGTTTGTCTAAAAATAAAGGCCACTTTGCTATCGATGCATTGACTGCGAATATGCAAAACCCAGTCGTAATTACATTCTCTTGCGCAAGGACCGCTTTCACCGCCCACACTCACATATCTTATTGCAGAGCCAAGAAACCGACTGAGATCGATATCCTCAAGCAAAGGCTCACAAATAATAAATTTACTTTTTGCCGGTAATTTCTGAAATATGGGAAGACGCAGCTCAGCCTGTTTTTGATTTTCAATTGTACAACCTAGTGTTACATTGCAATATCCTGCTGCCCAATCCTTTGGTAAACAAACCATCGCCCGGGTGATGCGTTTTGTAATAATATGAAAATGTATATCGCTTCGCTGCTTTATCATATCCCAAATCTCACTACGCCAGACATCTGCTTCTTCAATAAAAAAATCAGAAGTCATACAGGCATAAATTTCTGTTCCGCTTTTTAATTTATACTCTCCGCTGCGCAACCGTTTAACAGGCTCAGCAAATGATGCTGTTTTCTCAACAATAGAGGCATCTTTCCCAATCATTTCATCTCTTCTGTATACATAACAATTTTTACATCCTTCGGAATATTTATGACAGCCGTGCCAAGGATTCCATATGGCCATTTACGTCTCCTTCGTATATTATTCTTACTGTTATTATAGCATAAACAAAAAAACCGCCGCTAAAATAACGACAGCTTGAAATTTCGTATTTTTATAAACTCAATCAATTTATTTTATATATATGTGGTTTTCTGTCTCTGAAAACATTAATTGAACTACGTATATTTTCAATGATACTTAAATCAAGTTCCGCTGTTACGATCTCTTCATTTCCTCCGCCTCTTGCGATGACTTCTCCCCATGGATCCACAGCAGATGAGCTGCCGCCAAATTGAATATTTCCCGCCTTGCCAACAGAATTGCATGAAGCGACAAACATTTGATTTTCAATCGCTCTTGCCTCACATAGCACATTCCAATGATTGATACGGATAAGCGGCCATTGAGAAGGTATAAACAACACCTGGATTCCTTTTAATGCCAATGTGCGAATTAATTCAGGAAAACGCAGATCATAACATATAATAATACCACATAAAATCCCGTCAAGATGAAAAGTTACGACTTCATTGCCAGCTTCGAAATACACATCTTCTTCCAACGGTGAAAAAAGATGCGTTTTATCATATTCTGCAATGCACCCTCCTGTTCTGTCAAAAATTAATGTTGTATTATATATTTTGTCATTTTTTACATTGGCGATAGACCCCGCTATAATGTTGATATTAAATTCCTTTGCGAGTGCTCCAAATTGCTTTCGCACATTTCGACCATCAATATCGCATAACACGGAGAGATTTTCTTTCGGGAAAGACCCTACGTTCCAAGTTTCCGGAAAACAAATGACATCAGGCTTATCTTTTGCGGTACTGCGCACCAACTCTTCGGCATGCTTAAAATTATACTGCGGATCACCTAAAAGCATATTCATTTGAATCAAACTAACTTTCATATTATGTACCCCTAAAAAAATTAGAATTATTTGACTATTCTGTTAATTATAATAATAGTGTACTTTTAATAATTATGCAATAAAAATTTAATCTATACAATAATTACCGATTTATTTTTTGCAAAAGGATTTTTGCGTACTGCGAGCGACCATAAATACGGATATTTTCTTTTCAGATGTCTCATGTATTTAATCCATTCGCATACAAGCATTCCATATATGCGGACAATATCTATCGCAAGATGTTCTAGATCAGTATCCGGTAAATTTGCGATATCGTCTCTGTTTTCCAATTCGTCCGTCAAATGATACAAAGCCCAAAGCATATTTGTAAATGTGTCTATTTCTAATAAATTGGGATTGCTAAATAAAGACAGAAGATATTCTTTTTTTTGCGGCAGTTGCTTCTTTAGCTTTGCTAGAAGATCTTGTGTAACATTCACATGGTACGAATACGCTGCCATTATTTTGGCAGCACTCTTAAAATTATTGTCCTCCCAAGTTTGATCCATATTTAATACAGATGAGATTTTCTCTAATTCAACGATATTAGTATTTAACATGACAATAACATCATTTCCGATTTCACTGAAAAAGGAGCTGATAACAATATTCTGATGTTCCAAGCGTTCTTTTTTTTCCCTGTCGCTCAAAATTTTATCCAAAATAAAAGTGACCAATAAAATATGAATCGGCATAAAAATCATATCCTGAAAGAGTAAAAATCCCGATTCATGCATATCATGAAAAATTAACTGTTGTAATACAAAAAAAGTTGCAGAGGCAAAAAGCAATATAAAAATAATTACGTGATGAAATTTTAATTTTTTCATATATTCGCTCCTTGATTTTTTGTCTATTATAGCATATAGTATCCATAATACAAATAATCACACTATCTTTAGGCTGTAAAATATAATCTAAAGTTTCTTTTATTAAACATAAACATAAGAAGATAGATACCTACCTTCTTATATTTAATAATATATAAAATTATAATTAATTTTCCTATTCAAATAAAACAGAGTTTAAAAGACTATCTATTTTACTTTTTGCCTTACTGATTGCTTTCAATCTTTCTTCTTCAGTGGTACCCGTGCCATCTACTAATAGGTCTTCAACGCTGCTAAATCCTAAAAATTTTATCATATTCAATACGTAATTTTCACCCTTATTTAAAGCTGACTTCATAAAAAGCGGGATATTCGCAGCGGATGATTGCACATAAATAAATGTTCTTTGTTTATCATTCAGAAGTCCTTTGGGCATATTATTTTCAAAAGTGATCGTTTTGTCTTTTAAAATAATACTGTCTATATAATCTTTTACTATCCCGGGAAAAGAAAGACTCCACATCGGCGCAGCAAAGACCACAACCGATGCGGAAATAAATTGATCGCACAAATGTATCATTTGATGTATCTCGTTTTGCTCTGGCTGTAGCAGTTTTAAAATATCATCATCATCTATTATTGCACTGCGGCTGCTGAAATAGTGATATTTTGGCCTCGGAATATATTGAAGATATAAATCCAATTCTTCCAATTTTAATTCCTGATATTTATCCAAAATACGATTGACCAATATCCGGCTTATCATCTTACTTGAAGACAAATGTTCCGGCTTTGAATTAGCAGTAATATAAAGTAATTTATTCATGTATCTACCTCTTCGTATAAACTGCTTTTATTATGTTACATTTCGTTTATAAAATACCCAATTAATATAATCAATATAATTTTTTTGGATTAAATGTTGTAATATTTTTTTATTGTGATATAGTATATTCGTATATCTATTTGTAATATAAATAAATATGTTTTCTCTTTTTTCATAATGAAATACGTTAAAATAACTCAGATTTGATAGAGATTTATGAGTAAAGTTTAATGATATCTATTATTGTTTATATTTCCCCTAGCATTTGCCTGCTTATGATAATAATAGATATATATTAATATTCTGAATAATTCTTTAAATAATAATTTGCATTACTAGATTTTTGAGATATGTAGATTCAGTTATTAAAATTTATTTAAATGGCAAAGCCAATTTCGCTGGCAATACTAAGAAATAATCATTATCCTTATGAAAAATATCATGAACGTAAAGTTTCAAAACCTTTTCCCAATATTTGGTAACTGATTTACTGAACTTTTAAGATAGAAATATATTTTAATAAATAATCGAGGTAAAAAATGAAAGGTAAGAAAAGATATTTAATACTGACAATTATATTCCTGTTTACTTTACTTGTATTGCCGAGTACGGTTTTTGCCGATGAAACCCCCGGC
>Ga0334882_1000199_pt1 | contig 107234 bp, 99 predicted proteins | sample GraSluR1_MG_5_FD_207226 | JGI IMG/M metagenome (GOLD analysis project Ga0334882, IMG submission 207226) | Sludge microbial communities from methane-producing bioreactor in Wageningen University, Netherlands - Granular Sludge_15_04-R1 | ecosystem: Engineered > Bioreactor > Anaerobic >...
CTGATCGTTCCGGTCTTGACTTGACCTATCCATACGACAAGCTCTTCTTGGCATTAGCATAGCATATTTAGTTTAAATGTATATACGTTTATTTAAGCTTATTGTACGAGGTCTCAACATTTGACATTTCTTTATGCTAATGTCAAATGTTATTTTTCAATTATAGACCCCAATTTTTTCTATAGAAAGATATTCCTTGGCAACATTATTTTGTTGTATAACTATTTGAAAATTTAACAAAATCATATTAGCTAAGAATCTCTTTAACCGTCAATTATTCAACAGTTTTTATCGATATAGAATGAACAACAGTAAGTACTTCTTCTAAGTATTTTTCAAATTCTGCCACAGGGGCATGGAAACTAAAAGTATAGAACAAATCATCTACAATAGTGCAATAGCGAAGATACTGGTGATTACTATTGCCTATCTTGATGGTATGCAGGGCTTTAATTGCCGGATATCCTGAAAAGGTATCCGGAACAGATTCCTGAAAAATTGCCCCAGCCAACTCTAAACTTTCCTTATTTTCTGCCCATAGCTTTTCTAAGATGTAATCCTCTCCAAATAACGGAGTGCCTAAAATCATAATTGAACCCTTGGAATCAGGAGTATCAATCAAAACTCCTCGTTCCTGGGAAGAATAATTAATCCATTTTTCCGGATAAACTAAAGAGATGTCCAGATAGGCATACTGATATTGGTAATAAACATAACCTTCTGGCACTTCTACCCCCGGTGGTAATTCCTTTTGTTGACTATGGATGGTGTGGTTAAAACTGAAAAATAACAAAAATATAAAACAAAGGAAAATGATTTTTTTCATGTCTTCTCTACTCCTACTTTTTGCTTCTTTTTTTGTTTAATTAAAGTTTGTTCTCAAGATCAGAAGGTATGCTTCTCAATTTATTTCCAATTAGCCCTGGAGAACTATCTTCATAGGCTAACCCTCCACAAAACTTATCAGGATTTCCTTTTCTTCCGCTCCAGACTTGTTCTTGATAGAATAAGTTAGTTAAAGATTCTCGCTTATTTTCGGAAAGCCCTCTCCAAGAAGAAGGATTATCTAAATCATCAATTAGATAGTAGTCAGGTTCAGGTTCTCCTGCATTATAGCAATCAAATCTCCAAGTATTTCCACCACCACAATCTTCCATTACAAAACCGCCTCCAAGATATACCAGGGATACGTCTTCACAACAAGAAACTGTGGGGTAAATAGCATGTTTATCCTCGGACATTTGTAATTTCAAAATGTTTTCTTCAAAAGTTAATTGACCACACATTTCTTCATCAAAAGGCCAAGCTACAATCCCTCGAGTGAAACAATCTCGATTCCAAGCATGCCAAACTGCTGAGTGATCATTATCACCACCATGAGCAGAGGTAAAAACATACCTTAATTGCATATTTTTACCCCCCGCAGTCATTACTTCCCAAGCCATGATAACTCTCTCCACATCTCCATTATGTCCATAAAAACCGGCTCTGCCATAATCTTTACTCCAAGTCACTGCATAAGTAAATATAATATATTGAACCTCTTCATTATCCTGCACTTTAGTATAAGGGAATACCCGGACAAAATTTACCACATGATGCTCAGGATGTTCAAACCAATCTTCATCCTCGTCGAGCTCAAATTTAGGATTGATGTACTCCATTGCTTTATCTTCCCATTCTTGCAATATTCCATCCCCATCTGAATCAATATCAGAACCTTTTTCCGTTTCACTCACAAAAATGGGAATGTTACTATTAAGCGCCCTGCCTTCATCAGATAAGCTTAATATTAGTTTGGGTTGTTGGTTTACAACATGAATCTTGTTTTCAACTGAAATATGTCCGGTACGCTCTGTAGTGCCGCTATTTTCCTGAACGGAAAAACTTAAAGTCTGACTTCCTGGACCACTGCTGCCTGAATAAATCTGTATCCAGGAAACATCAGATACGGCAGCCCACTGGCAACCGGAATACGCGGGAGTTACGGTAAATTCCCCTGTACCCCCCGCAGACTGGAAAGTTGAATGATAACTGGAGAATTCAATGTTACAAGGTCTACCCGGTTGAATTACTGTATGTACCTTATCTCCTATTGTAATATGACCGATACGTTCCGGTCCATCATTTCCGGCTATAATATATTCTAAAGTTATAAGCCCTGCTCCACTACCACTGCTGCCAACCAAGATACGAATCCAGGGGACATCTACCTCTGCAGACCACTGACAATCTGGAGAAGATGTCGTAACATATATCGTATTAAGTCCACCAGAAAATCCTGTACTCATTTCATAGTTGGATAGAGTGAAGCTGCAGGATGTCTCCGTATCTTCCCCTCCATTATCACCGTGATAAACCTCGGGATTTTCTATATAAAGCTGATACTCGCCTTCTCCGGAAGAACGAGATATTCTGATGTACCAGGTTCCAGTGGAATCAGCCACATAATCCAGAGTCTTGGTATCCAGCTGGGTAATGGAAGAACCTCGGGAGTTGCGGTTGGGATTTAATAAAGAGATATTATAATTGGCATTACCGGGAACCCAAAGCTGTAAGTTGATCTGTTGCCCTTTCTGCAGATTAATACTGTAATAATCATCATTATCGCCTGCTTTCAACAACCCGGTCAAGGTGCCGTCAGATATGGGAATGGCCTCCTGATAGGAATCGCCGGCATCCTGTCCGCTACCTGCATCATTCTGGTTTTCTATGGCCACAGAAAGTTGATACTCGCCTTCTCCGGAAGAACGAGATACCCTGATGTACCAGGTTCCAGTGGAATCAGCCACATAATCCAGAGTCTTGGTATCCAGCTGGGTAATAGAAGAACCTTGAGAAGAACGATTGGGATTTAACAAAGCAAGATTATAACTGGCATTACCGGGAATAGTTAGTTGAAGGGTAATCAATTGTCCCTTTTCTACATAAATTTGATAGTAATTATCATTGTCTCTTTGCCCTTCTCCAATATCCTCACCCAGACAACCGGTATAATTACCTGATTGAATTAAATTTGCTCCTTCCCATGTATCAGTATTAGTAATCTGTTGCTCTTCCTCTCCTACCTCATCCTGCTCTTCTATTTTTTCCTGTTCATCTGTTTCTTTTTCCTCTCCTATCAACATTACAATACTGTCTAATCTAAAAGCTATGTGATTATCCTGAGGTGATTCCCGTTCTATCCTTATCAGAATTGTAGCTGCCCCGGGAATGAATGCCCTATCGATGCTTACCTGTTCCTGACAGGTATAACCTACTGGATCATCTGGGGCTAAAATATTGGAAAGGACAACAGTTTTAGTCTTAAAAACTCCACCCATATTCCCGCTTCCAGGAAAACCATAGATTAGTTTGAATTTTGCCTCAAATCCCCTTCCCCCATCGAGACGATCAGTGGCTAAAGCAGTGATATCTAAAATTAAATCTTCTTCACCAGGAGTTATCTCTTCAAAAGTCCACTCTGCATAATGTTGCAGCGCCAAATCTCTAAGCCAGTTCCATCCTTCAATTAAATCTCCATCTGACCGATAAGTACTGGCCTGTACAGTTTTAGTTTCAGCTAATACTATTATATTAAAAGACAGTGATAATAATAAGATTAAGAAAATAAAAATATTAGTTAATATAAATACTTTTATCTTTTTCATAAAAACCTCCTCTTTCTTTTGTTCTAGACCCCATTATTAATTTATGAGAATAATAATACTTAGATTGTTGCTTCCTAACTCTCTAAAGGCAGAAAGGCAATGAATGATTATGGAATCATCAGTCAAAGTCCAATTATGATATAGTTCATTATTTATTTTTACCGAAAAATCTCGGCTGACTATTTCATCTGGTAAATTAATCTTCAAATCGATATACTCATAATCTTCAGCCATAAGTCTTGTATCTCCAATACTTACTCCTATATTATAGGAATGTTCATATAACACTTGGGATACTTCCTCTGGTCCATATCCGGAATAGTAAAAGTAAATTGAATTTTTCGATTGCCTCGGTTTGGACAATACCTCTGCTTCTTCGTTCATACTTAATATAGATGCTTCTCCAGCGTTAACATTTCTCTGGCTAATTCTCAGTCTAGATTTAATATTGTTAACTTCTAAAGAAACAAAATTTCGGGGAGACAAAGTCTGCATATCAACAAAAGTAAAAGAGTTGCTTTCAATGAAAGGTACTTCAGGGTAATCCACCGATATTTTATCTGAATCTGATAATGCAATAGGAAGAGATATTTCATCCTGAACTCTATAATACCTAGGGTGATTTTGATTGATATTATCTCCGGTTACAGTTATTTTATCCTCCAGGGGTATTGCTGCTCCCTGTTCATTAACCGCTTGAATCATTACCTTCAGTGCAGATGGTCCATAAAATATGGAAGGTATGTAACCCTGAACTATAAGATTACCCAGGTTAGAGGCACTTAGATGATAAATCTTTTGCCCTACAGTTCCCACTAACAAAGAATCCTGGAAAGGAATCAGGCAAGTAATATCCACAGCAAATCCTTCCGCCATATTGAGGGGTGTCTGGTGAAAAGCACTGTTTAGATTGAATTGGGAAGATATATAATCTGGCAAATTTTCCCTTATATTTTTTATTGATTCAGGCAACTCTACAAATTCTCGGTACCATACCGGCTGACTATTTATCAGGTCTATAGCTAATAATTGATAACCATGATTAATGCAATAAGCATATGCCTCATCATCACTCCCCAGGCTAATTATGCTATTCGGCTCTATGTAAACAGGAATGCTCTGGGAGGTAGAAGGTGCATAATACTCCTGTTCGATATCACGGGGAAGTTTCCACTGTTCATTTCCCTGATAATCAAAACACTGCATTTGTCTACCCGCAATAATCTTATCAGAAAAAAGTCTTCCTAAATTCAGCATGTCTTCCAATTGACTTAATTGACCGGAGAGATAATTATATTTATATCCGTCGGTAAAAATATTCTGTAAATAGCGGATAGCATGGTCATGCATCCATCTAAAATATTCCAGCTCTTCACCCTCCAGGCTATAGAGGTATTGTCCAGCCAGAATATAATTCCCTAATAGAAAAACCTCCCCATTGCTTTTTTTATCTGATTCCCAGCATAGTTCTGGCTGACTCCTGCTAGAATCAAAATGATATAAGGCAATCGGCCAAGCAGCTAATAAAAAATGACCATCATAATCCAGGCTTCTGCTATATTCTCGAATACTTCTCTTGGAACCATACGTTGTATCTTCAAAGATATTATCGCTAGTCCATATCTTATTGCCTAATTGGGTATCAATCATAACTAACCGATTATCATTGGAAAAGGCTAATAATCTTTCCTGCTGGGTATCAGGATAACTCAGAAGTAGGGCAGCAGACTGTAGCAAAGTCCCATCAAATCCTGCAATGCTAAACTGCTCTTCCCCTGATGAGTTGTATTTGGTAATAGTGCCAGAGGTGAATAGGACAAAAAAATTGTCAGAATTACAAACTATGTCTACTGGAATTCCCTCAGTTTCAATCACCCAATCAGTAGTCAGAGGCGGTTCCAGATTGATATTTTTCCATCCGGTATGTCCGCGGTTACCACCTTTGGTAAACCAGGGTAAGGTTTTCTCATCAGCTAACGTAAACCAACCCATAAAGGCATGATTATTCTCCCAATTAGATTCAGGAAAAATTATACTTCTGTTTATTCCCAGATTAATACCCAAGTATAAGTCGTAATTTCCTGCTGTGATATAATCTAGATTCAAACGATCCAACTGAATAGATATGGTTTCCTGGTAGAATATCTTTTCTAATTCTCCTGTATTAAGAAGAAGATCAAGCGCATGACCATCTCGCAGCCATAATTCATAAGTAATGGGTCCCCATTTGGGATAAAAAGGATTCTGCTGATTATATTCATTCCATTTCTTAATAATTTCTTTAATTCCACTTTTTTCGGAAATATCAAAATTGAATTGGAGATTTTTATACTGATCAATTGAAAAATTGACCTTCTCCAAAGCAAAATCAGGAAGAGTGTCATCTAATTCAGGAGAGACAATAAAATCTACAGTGCCTCGAATAATATTATTGATCTGATTTTCTTCTTCCGGCAGGATAGAAACCTGTAATTGACATTCATGAAAACCAGGCCTATACACCATTGTATTATCAGAGGGGTCATCAATCTTTTGGTCCAGGCTAAAAACCTGTTCCACAGTAAAGAATTGACTGGAATTAGCAGCAAGGTCCTGTATTTCTTTCTCCCATACTTTTTCATTTTGCTCAAAAATATGATTATCATTGTGGTCAATAGATAGGCATAACTTTAAAGGAAGATTCTGATATTCACTGCTATGGAAATTTTTTTTGCCTATATTGGTCAAATAAAGAGTAAAATTGGTTTTTCTATCGGGATATAACTCCTGTTCTGGGTGATTACGGCTATTTAGAGCAGCATAAGCAGGTAATTTCAAGTCTACCTTTAAATCCAGGGCTGGAAGCACTTTTACCTGAAAGGGAAATATAATTTTACCGGCATTGGTATTCCAGAATATTTCATTTGGCTCAGTAACTTCAAGGGCAGGGGGCCTGGGCAGGTATTCAGGGTTTACAATTAACTTACAATCATGGGCTCCTGATTGCTGAAAAGTATGAACAACTTCATATCCTTCTTGAGGTGCAGAGCCAGATGGTAATTCCCAGGAAACATTGACCTGAGCACCAGCAGGTCTTTCTAAAAGTTCAGTCTTAAAGGTAACTTCATCCCCGATGAATGTCTCTATATCCCGAGGTAAGCTGATAATCGGATTTAAAAAATAGGGGGAAAAGGATAAAGAAGTATAGCAGCTTACTCTATTGGATCCTGATATCTTTTTAGCGCTTGAACTGAGAGCAAGATAAACTTCTTCAATCTCACTTTGGCCATAATCTTCTGCATTGATTAATACCACTCCACTCCACATCATTATCCCATCCTGATTTGCTGCTGTAGCACTAACGCTGTTAATATTTTCCAATTCACAATCTGCCAGATCATAGATATAATATTTCTCATCATCCTTAAAACGAACACCGATGGAGGTCTTGCTTTTTATATTTCCTCTTTGCCCTTGTTCGCATTGAAACCAAACACCAATCTTAAAAGGGAACATTATCATGGTTCCAGAACCTTGAATTTTGCTGATAACCGTATCACATATTTCTAGATTAGTTTGCGAGATTCCTACATGGCTTTCCAGATTTAAAGAATAATCCTGAGACTGATATGGAGCAGGGACATTATTATATTGAATCCTACCCCCGGCTACCAGATCATCATAGGATAGTGATACGGTTGGTCTTATCCCCCCACTAAAACTATTGATCCCCTCCACAAAAAAAGTACCAAAATCTCCCGATGGTATATTGCTAATAGTTCCACCCTCTCCTCCGGTGATATTGTAAATCATTTGCTGTTCATCATTTTTTATCATAATCATCCCTGACTCCGGACAGGGAGATATTTCATAACCAGTGGTAGTAGGGTAGAGAAAACCTATTTCTTTTTGGGACTGCAGATAAATATCCGCTAATAACATTATGATAGCTGGTGCAATAGTATAGCGAGTAGCCACATCAGCTAATGCAGAGCCTAAATCTCCCAAAGGACCACTGCGAGCAAAGACATCATCTAAAAAACTCATATCGGGAACTGGATTTAATAATTCATCAAGCTCTTCAAAATAATTTTCTGAAGGATTGTAGGTAATACTGTTCCACTGATTCATCGGAGCAATGAAATTATCATCCAGCTGCATTAGATAATTAGGTTGGTAAGGAATTTGCAAGCTGTTAACTGGATCGTATCTCCAGATGGAAGATGGAGGAGCAGCGCCAAAATTATAAGAAAAGATATTGAGCTGATTAAGAGCAGATGTAATATTTTGTTCGGATAAATTATACTTTAGTAAATTTTCTTTTTCTTCCATTGCCAGCAGTGCTTCAGCAAAAGTTCTAAAATTAACTCCTTGGATATGTAAGAGGTGGTTGACACTATTAGCAGCATCAATAACTTCCTGAGCTGAATTAAAAACATTTTTATAAGGAGGGATTGAGGTGTGATAGGGTTCAAAATCAGAAGGTTTAGAAATATATAATGGTATATAATCTCCATAGATTAAGGAGCGATTGGTAATTCCGGTCCCAAAAAAGGGCATGATAATGGCATTATCAATATAGTTAATATGAACGTACCCAGCTTGCTCAGTGATTACTTCCCCTTCATTGGCTAATGCCAGTAAGGCGGTATTTAATACTAACCAAAATAATAAAACTAATATAACAACACGTACTATTTTCACAGTTTTTCCTCCTGTTAAAACTTATTCTTCAAGCAGGGGGTTACTTTCAATCTGCATTACCTTTTCTCTTACAAGAAAAAGATTGAACCAGGTGGAGAAGAAATAAAATAAGAAAAGAAAACTAAAAGAAATGTAATTATTTTATATTATACTATTTTTGGAAAAAATCAGTAATAAAATTTATAGCAGAAGGGATAAATATAGTTATCAGTCACTGGTAGTTGATATTTAGTAGTTAGATTAGATTTTAAGTTTATAGTTGAGTTCCTATCGAATTGCTTGATATCCTATAGACCATTTACCACAGCGATCGCCCCAGCGAGCAATCGGTTCACCATCAATCATTATTTCTATCACTTCACAATGATTGGGGCAACCGTCACATTCAAATCCGGAAGTTTGATAATCCCGCTCAACTAACTCGAATCCATAAAAAGTAGAGGTGTGGGGATTTTGCTCCATTTCTTCTTTGACCAATAAAGCCGCTCCTATAGCTCCCATTACCCGGTAATACTCCGGAACAATTATTTCATAACCTGTTTCTTTTTCAAAACTTTTCTTGATTCCGGAATTAGCAGCAACACCACCCTGAAAGAAGACAGGTGGTAAAATTTTCTTCCCTTTTCCTACATTATTAAGGTAATTACGCACCAATGCTTCACACAAACCGGCAATGACATCTTCTTTTTTATAACCCATCTGCTGCTTATGGACCATATCCGACTCCGCAAAGACTGTGCATCTTCCGGCTATGCGTACCGAATTTTCCGAACGTAAGGCATAATTACCAAACTCCTCAATAGGAATATCCAAACGATAAGCTTGATGATCTAGAAAAGACCCGGTACCAGCAGCACAAATGGTATTCATGGCAAAATCAACCACTACCCCATTCTGGAGAATAATAATTTTAGAATCTTGACCACCTATCTCAAAGATGGTACGTACTTCCGGATTCACATATAATGCTGCTACAGAATGAGCGGTAATTTCATTCTTTATAATATCAGCTCCCACTATAGCCCCGGCTAGCACTCTTCCACTACCTGTGGTACCAACACCTATTACTTCTAAGGAAATGCCCTTATTCTCTTTTTTAATAATAGAGAGCCCCTCCTTGATCATTGTAATTGGTTGCCCCTGGGTTCTCAGATAAACATCGCTAAGTACATTATTATTTTCATCCAATAAAACGAGATTAGTGCTTACTGCCCCTACATCAATCCCTAAAAATGTCCTCATGATACCATCACTACCTTCTTCCTTCTCTTTTTAAGCAAATCGATAAAAGCTTCTATACGAGTATTAAGACCTTCTTCACCAGTTTGCTCATCATAGGTCAATGTCAAAGTGGGAAAGTTTAAGTCCTCGCTAACCTTTTTTAAAATAGTCTCGGCAACAATCTCAGGCATACAGGTAAAGGGAATAACCTGAATAGCTCCGTCTAATCCTTCCCGATGAGCCAACACCACATTACCCACAGTGGTTTGCCCTTCACCACCTACTGAATGTGCCAGGTAATGGTAGGCTGCTTCTTCAATCTCCTTCTCTTCCTTAAAGCTGTCCTTGAAAATTTTTAACCTCATAATAGGGCCAATCCAGGCTTCGATAGAATTTTTCCTTACTACCTCTACACCCAGATAACCAAGTTTCTCTTCCAGATGATGATTGGAGAAAGGCTCCAGAGAGACATAGAATTCCCCTACCAGAGCTATTCTAATAAGAATTTTCTTTTGAAAATCAGTAATATCCTTGAATTTACTTAGAGTGTCTTCTTCAATTTGCTTTAGCGTTTTTAGGTCTTTTGCCTTTTTTATCTTAATCATACTCTCCTTTAATGCTCGGGAGGACTCCCCTCTCTTCTTTTCCCTTGGTCGAACCTGTAATACTTTATTTTCCAATTTTTCCATTAACAAAATTTTCTGCCAGGCTAATTGATATTGATTAATCATATAAGACCAGCTTCTACCATTACGTAAGATATTAATATTATCCCATAGGGTCATCCAGTTCCCCCGGGGAATTTCCATAATAATCATTTTAAAGTCATATCCCAGATCTATAAGTACGTCCCGCTGTACCTGAGCATAATAACCAAACCGACATGGCCCCCAGCCACCGGCCATAATTAACCTTTCAGCACCGAGTTCTAGAGCCTCTATAAAATTACCCAGAGCAATCTTTAGAGGCAAGCAGCAATATTCCGGTGAATATCTGACTCCCAAGTCCAGAGTTTTTTTACTGTTAGGCGGCACCTCTACCAGCTCATGTCCCATGTCTGTAATAATAGTTTCATTAATCACTTCAATGTTACCAAGACGGGGTAAAGCTAATTTCATTTCTCTTTTTCCTCCTGATCATATCCAGAAAGGCCTCAATACGGGTATTGATACCCGCTTCTCCGGTATGCTCATCAAAAACAAATTCAGTATAGGCAACTCCAGGGTGCTGCTGGCTTTGATGATGAATCAGCTCACCTACCATGGAATCTTCTCCGCATTCAAAGGAAGTTAAATGTATAATCCCCTCCACCCGGTTTTCAAAATAATAAAAGGCAGCACCTGTTACTTTTCGGGAAAGACTCCAGAAAATTGGTTTATATAGCTTTTTCAATTGTTTTTTAACAATATTAGGGGGCACCATTCCTGGTGTCAACACATTAACCTTCATATTCTTCAACTTCTCTATCAAGTTTAAGTTAATATAAGAATCATTAATTAAATAATCATGACCAACTACGGCAATGTTAATTGGTATCTCTGGTAATTGTTTCCTAGCACTATTAGTATCGATGTTTAATAGACCGGGTCTAAGTGTTTTGGGATCTAAAATATTAGCCACATAATTTTTCTGGAAATTTTCCCAGGAGGCAGAAAAGGCTCTGGAGATAGCTAAAGAATTTTCAGTTACCAATTGCCCTACCTGAAATAAACTATTCTTCCAGGTACCATAAGACTTTCTAATATCAACAACCGGATTGATAATTGGGCATAAAGAAGTAAGGGAAGTTTTTACCATGTCCGGGAGACCAATAATCTTGGGGCAAAAGAAGGCACCCTTTTCGACACATACCATTCTAGGAATCAACATATAATCCACCTGATCGGCTAAACTTAATACATGTCCGTAGAACACCTTTACTGGCAGACATACCTCGCTTAGAGAAGAACGTATTCCTAAATCAAGAATATTTTTATTAGTAGACTTAGAAAGTATTACCTCTGCTCCCAGGCGAGTTAAAAACTCTTTCCAGAGAGGATAGTACTCATAGAAATAGAGTGCATAAGGTATACCAATCTTTTTCTTCTTCATTTTCTTTACCGCTTTCCTGAAAGCAGGATTAAAATACTCAAACAAGATTTAATAAGTATAATCAATTCGCCTGAGCATGGGTACAAAAAGAACCCCAGTAATTCCTTCCGAAACTCTCTTACCTTCTTTGATATAAATTTTCATTAAGGTTTGAATCATCCACACACTACCGACTGGAATGACCATTCGTCCATGCTCTGGATGTAATTGTTCTAATAAGGGTGGAGGTACATGATCGGGAGCACAAGTAACTATAATGGCATCAAAAGGTGCTTCCTCCTCCCAGCCATAATAGCCATCTCCAATTATAAATTTAACATTATTATAACCCAGCCTGTTTAGCAGATCTTGTGCCTTTAAGGATAATGATTCGTAAATTTCTATAGTATAAACTTCCCTTACTATTTCTGCTAAAATGGAGGCTTGATATCCAGAGCCGGTACCGATTTCCAGGACTTTTTCTTCTCCGGTTAGCTCCAGTAATTGGGTCATCAAAGCGACAATATAGGGTTGGGAAATGGTCTGACCTTCAGCAATACCTAACGGATAATCATTATATGCTTCATCCTTAACTCGGTTATCTACAAATTCATGTCGGGGAACATTTCTCATGGCTCCCAAGACTAGTGTATCGGTAATATCTCGGGCAACTAATTGACTGGTTACCATCTTCTCTCGACGTTGATGGTAGACGGATTCTTCTGTTTCCTGCGAGAAGATCGCAGTGTCAAACATCATTAAAGAAAAGATTAATATGAGAAAAAGATATACTATTTTAAACCTTTTCATTTTATTATCCACCTCCATTCAACCTAAGCAGTAAAATAGGTCAAACACTAGTGGCAATTAGCTGTTTTATAAATAATCAGCCTGTAGTAAATAATGTTACCCTTTTATCACTTTTTTTTCAAGATTGCTTTTCAGTAAGTTAGTCTTTCTTAAATTGTTATTTTTTAAAATCTCCTTAGGTTTAATCTTTTTCAGCAATTAATCCCCTTTTGCTTTAACTTTTAATTCTTTTTGAGCAAAATTTTAGTAAAAATATCCTCTATTTTTACTGTTACTGGACTACAAAATAATATCCCATGACTTATTATATACCAGAAACATTTTATTAATAAAAATTACTTATAAAAAAATTAAATAATAGCTAATTCAGGAGGTAACTAAATTTTTATCATGAAAATAATGAATAAATTAATACCAAAGGCTAAAACTGGTAATAAGGAAGCTATGAGGCAGTTAATAGAGCAATTTAACCCTCTCTTAAAAAAACAGGCCAGCTTTTTCAAGCTATTGGGACTGGAATATGAAGATGCCTATCAACAAGCTGTTTTATACTTTATTTCCGGTGTTTACCAGTACCGGCTGATACCACCGGTAACCTTTGCCGGATATATGAAGAAAAGGATTAAATGGGGGCTTTGGATGTATTGGAGAAAACTGCATGGGAATAATAGTGGGAAATAAAGTTTTTAGTTTTCAGTTTATAGTTTTGGGGAAAAATACAGGAATTAACGGGACAGGAGCATTAGAAAAACATATATCTAATAATAATTTTAAGAGAATAATCAAGAATTAAAAAAATATCATGAGGATAAAAATAACCTAGAAAGGCATTAACAGTATGGAAAATCAATTAGATAAATTTATGCTGCGGGAATGCTTAAGTAAGCTTGCTTGGCAGGAACGGAAGATTATTTTGCTCTACTACTGGTGGGGATATCGAGATGCGGAAATTGGAAATATGCTGGGCAAATCCCAGCAAATAATTAATTACAGGCGTAACCAGGCCTTAAAAAAGATTAAACAAGTATACTTAAAGGATTCCCTTCCTCCTGAACCATCTAAAAATATTATGGATAGTTAAAGCTAACAATATGATAATAATTAGTGCAGAAAATCTTCTATGGGTAATATTACCAATTACTTCAGACTGCTGGTAAAAATTTGTCTATTTATTAGCAGTAGATAGAAGGATTCCTTGATAAGCCAGGGCGATCTGGGCAGCTATGCAGGCATTATGCTTTAACAGTTCTATGTTTGCTTTTAAACTTCTTCCCTCACTAAGATCTTTTATTTTATTTAGCAAATAAGGAGTAAGTTTTTTACCTTTAATATTATCCTGGTGGGCTAATTTCATAGCTTGTTCTATCCAATGATCAACCTTCTTTTTACTAAGAGCAAATTCAGTGGGTACCGGATTGGTTATTAATAAACCGGTTCCTAATTTCAATCGTAAATGAGCCCAAACCACTTGAGCTGCTTCCCAACTATCTTTTAAAGGATAATCAACTTTCAAATGACTGGATTGACTATAAAAAGCAGGTAAATCTTCTGTTTGGTAACCTAATACTGGAACACCTACAGTCTCTAGATATTCCATGGTACGGGGAATATCTAGAATAGCCTTGGCACCAGAACAGATTACCGCCACTGGAGTCCTGGCAAGCTCAGTTAAGTCAGTAGAAATATCCATAGGATATTCTCCGTGGTAATTATTATAAACGCCTCCAATGCCACCCGTTGCAAAGAATATTATCTGACAGTGATGAGCTATCCACATGGTTAAAGCTACGGTGGTTCCTGCATGCATGCCCTTGGCAACAAGAGAGGATAAGTCTCTCTTGCTGGCTTTAATAGTGCTTTTAGAATGGGCAAGTTTCTCAATTTCATCATGACTTAAACCAACCCTTATCTTACCATCTATAATGGCAATAGTAGCAGGAATAGCTCCCTGATCACGTATATTCTTTTCCATCTGGAAAGCTGTATCAATATTTTCCGGAAAGGGCAAACCATGCGTGATAAGATTAGATTCCAGTGCCACAACCGGTTTGCCTCTTTTACCTTTGCCGATTGCCTCTCTTATTTCTTCTGAAATTTCAAAATAATCCATCATTATAAAATCCTGAATATTCTTACCATTTGTTTCTTAACCATAACTTCATCAAGCTGGGAATAGACCGACTCAGGAGAATTAACCGTTAAGACCGAGATAATAAGACCTATTTGAACCGACTGGTAAAGTCTATAATTATGATATAATCCGTAGGCCATTCCAGCTACCAGTGCATCACCTGCCCCGGTACAATCTACCATTTTTCTTCTCCTGGTATTAATAAACTCTCCCTCTGGAACCTGCACTGAATAGATATAAACACCCTGAGTGCTGTTGGTCAAGATAATGTTCTGAACACCTTTTTTCATTAGCCTTTCTATGGCTCTCTCTCGATCAGCAGAATTTTTTATTACTATACCGGAAAGAGCACCAAGTTCACCGATGTTAGGAGTGAGATAATTAATTTTGGGTAAAATTCCTAATAATTTTCTGCTTTTTACTATTGATACCGGATCAACAATCAAAGGTATTTTTTCTCTACTACATAAAGAGGCAATATAATGAATTGCTTGGGTAGTAAGATTGGTATCAATGATAACAAGGCGGTTTTTCATTATAATCCCAGTTTTGGCAATAAGGTAACGGGGGGTAACCCTTTTCATAATCACATTATCACTTACGGCAACCTGCATATTTCCCTTTTCATCCAGTACAGCTATATACTTTCCGGTAGGATCCTTTTTGGATAGAATTACATCTCTGGTCTGAACATGGGCATTTCTTAGCTTTTCCAGAATCTCTCTGCCTTCTTCATCATCACCTACCACAGTTAAAAAGTTTACCGGGATGTTTAGTAATCCCAAATAATGAGCAATATTTCTCCCCACACCGCCATGACTAATCCGTATGGTTCCAGGATTGGAAGTATCCCATTGAAGAACATTTTTAGGCTTTCCTTTTATATCAATATTGGCACCGCCGATAACTACAATGCCCTCTTTTTCTTCTTCAGAAGAATTTGTAATCACTTCAGAAAACTTCCTTTATTCTTAGAGTAAATCCTTATTACTAGAGCGGGTGATTTTAAGAAACTTCTAATTTTTTAAGCATTATCCCTTTTCAAAGCTGCTTTTTTTATGGTTAAATAAAAAAACCAATAATTTAAGTTAAGTTGAGATACAATTCTCTTGCTCCATGTGAACTTCTAACCAGAGGCGCAGAGGCAACTCCTTTGAAACCCATCTGATAAGCCTTTTTTTTATAGAATATAAACTGTTGTGGGGAAATATATTCTATAATAGAGTGATGCCAGTGGGAAGGTGCTAGATACTGCCCTATGGTTAACATATCACAATCTGCTGCTCTTAAATCATGTAAAACTTGAATTACTTCCTCTTCCCTTTCTCCCAAACCAACCATTATTCCTGATTTGGTTATTATTTCCGGGGCAATCACCTTGCTATGGCTTAAAACAGCAAGAGAACGATGATAGTCCGCCTTTGGTCTTACCTCATTATATAAGCGGGGCACTGTTTCCAGATTATGATTTAATACATCAGGAGCAGCTTGAAGTACGCCAGCTAATGCTTTCCAGTCTCCAGCAAAATCTGGAATAAGCACCTCTATTAATAATTCTTCTGAAAACTGTTGTAATTTCTGAATAGTCTGAATAAATTGAAATGCTCCGCCATCAGACAAATCATCGCGAGTTACTGAGGTGATTACTACATATTTTAAACCAAGTTCTTGTACTGCCTGCACTATATGCTCCGGCTCATAAGCATCAACCGGTTCAGGTTCTCCTTTCTGAACATTACAAAAAGTACAATTCCTGGTACAATGTTTGCCTAAAATTAAAAAGGTAGCAGTCTTTTTGCTAAAACACTCCAGAAGATTAGGACACATGGCTTCCTGGCATACTGTATGAAGTGAGAGGCGATTTAGCAAGGAAATAACCTGTTCGGTCTCTTCATTCTTTCTATGCTTTATCCTTAACCAATCTGGCTTTCTGGTAATCATTTTTATAACTCCATACTTTAAAGCAAGGTTGTTTTATCTTCCCAACAAGGCTTTAGACGAAAAACTTCTCCAAAGCATTGTACAACCTGCTTTTTCACTATGGCAATATCCTGCTTTTTACCTGTTAATTTTTTAATGGAAGTTACCCCTTTGCCGGTAATACCACAGGATAATATCCATTGAAAGGCAGTTAAATCGGTGTTGACATTAAAGGCGAATCCGTGCATAGTAACTCCGGAGTGTATTGATAAACCGATAGCAGTGATTTTATCATTCCCCACCCAGACTCCGGGATATTCAGGAATAGGACCAGCTGCAATGTGATAATATTTATTGAGTAATTGAATAAAAACTTCTTCTAAAGCTCTTATTAATTCCTTAATTCCGGGTACATGATTTAGAAAGCGCATAATGGGATAACCTACAATCTGCCCGGGACCATGATAAGTTACATCTCCACCCCGACCAATGGAGCATACTTTTACACCCTGTTTTGCTAAAAACTCTTTTGGGGCTAATATATTACCCTGGTTTCCTCTTTTCCCAATGGTAATTACCGGTTCATGTTCCAGAAGGAGTAAAGTATCATCGGTACGGTCTTCCTGTCTTAATCTCAGCAATCTTTCTTGAATTAATAATGCCTCTTCATAATCAATTAATCCTAAATCAACGATTTTTATTTTCTTTTCTCCTGATAGCTGATTCATAGTACTGTCCCCACTATAGCATTTATCTTTTACTCAGTAATGCCAGGAAAATAATCTTTTTTTATCTTTTTCCCATCAACACCAAGCTCGTGCAAGGCTTCTTCTACCGACTTAACCATAACCATAGGACCAGATATATAGAAAATTCGCTCGGCTATATCTAGAACTACCTTTTTAATTAAAGGGATGTCACAGCGCTGTGGTGAAAAAAGATAAACGATGTCTAACCTATCATACTGTTTTGCTAATCGTTCTATGGTATCCTTAAAAATAATATGATTTTCATCCTTATTACTGTAAATCAATATAATATCTTTGTTTTCTTCCCTTTTTTCCAATTCCAGGAGAATAGAATGATAGGGAGTTATGCCAATTCCACCAGCAACAAAGACTAATTTTTTATCCTCCACATTTACGGTAAAGCTTCCATCAATTTTAATAGCTTCTACTGTATCTCCTGCCTCTTTGGCAAAGAGAGCCTTTTTGAAAGAACTGCTTTCTGCAAACAAATAACGAGTAGTAAGCCTAATCTTTCTTTGAAAGGGTGGCGAAGAGATGGTAAAAATACGGGTATCCCCCCTGTTATCGGGATTGTCATGAAGAATCTTATAAAGGACATACTGTCCTGCCTGCCAGGAGATGGGTTCCTGTGGTTGAAGGATAAAACTGAAAACATCATCAGTTTCTCTTAGCTTTTCTTCTATTAGAAATTTCATTTTTAGCCCCTTTACTTGATTAATTAAAAGATAGCTTTTATTAGATTGATTATAATTATAACATATTAACCAATTTGAATACTATGATAATAATCATAAGGATATAGAATTTTTAAGAAGAAAACTGGGAAGTATATTAGAAATATTTTAAATTATCTTGGCATTAATAGACCTATGTTCTGGTCCACTCAGTAAGCAGTTAAACCTCCATCAACCGGTAAAGATACTCCGGTGAGAAATAATGACTCATCACAGGCAAAGAAAAGAGCGGCATTTACTACATCATTAACAGTTGCTAATCTTCCTAATGGAATCTCGCCAAGCCTTTCATGTAATCTTTCAGGATCTGTCAACATCTTATTTACCAGATCAGTTCGTACTGTAGAGGGGTGCAGAGAATTGATTCTGATACCATCTTTAGCATATCTGACCGCTGTAGATTTAGTTAACAGGGTAATTGCCCCCTTAGAAGTTGTATATGCTTCCGGAGTATATTTGTGTCCTACCAATCCACAAATGGAAGACATATTTATAATGCTTCCACTTTTTTGTTTTCGCATTACCGGTAAGGCATGTTTGATCCCCAGAAAGACACTCCTGACATTCACCCGCATCATGGTATCCCATTCCTCAACCTCCATCTTCTCTATTGGTTTCCTTATGTTAATTCCGGCATTATTTATTAAAATATCTAATCGCTGATGTGATTCAATTATGTGAGAGGTCAGCTTCTTCCAGTCCTTTTCTAAGGTAACATCCATGGGGAAAAATTCAGCCTTTCCGTCACTTTGTCTAATTTTATTCTCCAAATCCTTGCCGGATGAATTATCCAAATCACACAGCAATACTACTGCTCCTTCCTGGGCAAATCGCAAGGAAATAGCAGAACCAATACCTCCAGCTGCTCCAGTAATGATAGCAATTTTTTTAGCTAACCTATCCATATTTATTATTTTCCTTCTTGTATCATTTCAGCGTTTATCTGAGCATGTTTTCTGGTATACTCAATTGTTCTGCGGAAACCACTGTAGGCAATTAACACAATGGCAGTCAGTAAAACTATCCCCACCGGTCTCCCTAATAGAGGTATCAGACTTCCACGGCTCTGCATCAGTGCTTGACGGAAACTGATATCGGCGAGAGGTCCTAAAATAATTCCCAGAACCAGTGGTGCCATAGGATATTCTAATTTACGCAGAATATAACCTAAAATACCAAAGAAAAAGGTTACTTTGATATCAAAAATCCTTACCCCTCCAGCATAAGCACCGATTACTGTAAGAGGCAAAATGAGGGGCATCAATATTTCTCTTCTCAATTTTAATAATGAAGCAATGGGCTTGGCAATTATTAGTCCCCATATTAGCATAAAGCAAGTTGCTATCAAAAGAGAGATGGCAACTTCATAAAGAAATCCAGGATGTTCAATGGGCAACATTGGACCGGGTTGAACGCCATGAAGCCAGATAGCTGCAAGAAACATAGCGGCAGGAGGGCTTCCTGGAACCGCCAAAGTTAATAAGGGAATCATAGCCCCTCCAATTACGGCATTATTGGCTGTTTCAGCAGCAGCTACTCCCTCCAGACATCCGGTACCAAATTTTTCTCCCTGTTTAGAACTCCTTTTTCCCACATCATAAGCCACCCAAGCTCCAACATCTTCTCCTGCTCCAGGTACCGCACCAATACCTACACCAATAATTCCCGAACGTATTGCTGTAGGAATAAGGGAGCGAATAGTTTTCCAGCTGGGTATAACTTTGGTGATTTTACCCAGGATTTTATAGGGAACTTCCTGTTCTAAAACAATAAGTATTTCCGAAATACCGAATACTCCAATCAAAGCAGGGATAAGAGATATTCCACCCTTTAATTGTAATAATCCAAAGGTAAATCTAGGGTAGGCATAGACTTTGTCCAAACCAATCATAGCTGTAAAAAAACCCAAAAAACCTACCACCCATCCTTTTACCGGGTCTTTCCCGGTAGACAGGTTACCACAAATCATAACACCAAATACAGCCAGTAGAAAATACTCCCACTGACCAAATTTTAAAGCAATCTTATATACAAAGGGGGTAAAAAAAATAAGACAGGCTATACTTATCAGCATACCAAAAAAAGAAGAAATAACACCAGCCCCTATTGCTAATCCTCCTTCTCCTCTCTTAGCCAGGATAAATCCGTCTATTGCAGTAGCTGCAGCAGCTGGTGTACCAGGGATGTTAACCATAATAGCGGAATAACAACCACCCATTATAGCTCCCACATAAACTCCCAGTAAAAAGGAGATAGCTAAATCAAATTGCATACCATAACTCAAATTGATAAGCAAGGCTAAAGCCATGGTGGCTGTCAAGCCCGGGATTGCCCCAACAATAATGCCCATAAATGTGGCACCAGCTAAGACTAAAATATTGTTTAAGTAGAGCTGGGCTGAAAAAGCATGGAAAAACATACCTGCCTGATGTAAAAATGAGTCCAGCATTGTTTAAATCTCCTCTTTTCCCTTGGTAAATTTAGGGCAAAGGTATATGAAAAAATCTGGTAAAAAAAGTGCTTATTAAGAATGAAGTTGTAATAGAAATAATTATTATCTTAATAAGGTTTGCCGATTTTAAATAGTACAGGGTGAAGAATAGATATAAAGCTGTTGCTATGGTAAAGTGAATTCTATCAATTAAGATAAAAATATAAATAACCATGAAGACGATTAAAGTCATTACTCTACGAACCTGAATATTCTGAAAGAGATGAGTAAACTTAAATTTTCTAAGACCAGATTTGATTTGCTCATAGCCTTTTCTACGCCAGGATGATGAAGTCATTATGCTTCCTAAAAAAATAAAAATTATTCCCAGAATAAAAGGAAAAAATCCGGGTGCATCTAAAAAGGTCTTATAAACTTTCATATTTAAGGAAGCCCGAATAGCAGCTCCACCAAATACAATTAGAAATAAACCCATCATAAGATCTGCAGCAGCCATTTTATCCATTTTTTCCATATCATTTATCCACCATTAGCAAAATAAAGTAACAAGGAGAGAAGGGATTTCAATTCCCTTCTCTCAGTAAAGATAATTTCTCTTATTTTAGAAGTTTTTCTCTTTTTCCCAATCCCAGTCTGCTAATTTAGGAATAGCAAAACCTTCTGGTGATTTTTCTGCCAATCCACTGTCATAGAGAGCCCAGGAGTATCCTGCTTCAGAGAAGGATAAGAATTTATCTGCTTCCTCACCATAATAACCTACAATATTAAGGGCTTTTGTGTCAGCAAATTCCTTAATTTCCGGCTGTTCAATCGCCCATAAGAAAGCTTCGTTTAACTTATCAATAATATTCTGCGGTGTTTCTCTTCTAATTAAAACAGGCCAGGTCTCGGAAAGTAACGGCACATTTTCACTGCCCTCCAGTAAACCAGTAATAGAAGGGATAATAATATCATCAACAGGATAAGGGTCAGCAGTTGTAACAACCAGCGCCTTTAATTGACCGGCTTTTACGAAATCAACAGCGGATGAAAAGGTACACATAGCTATATCTACTTCTCCTGCATATAAAGCAACAGCTGCATTCCGGCAGGACCCAGCCGTTACATAATTGGGAGAAGGAATCCCCGCTATTTGAAATATTGCTTCGATAAGAACATGGGGACCTACGCCAAAACCTGAGATACCAAAGTTTAAATCTTCCTCTTTAATCGCTTTCATTGCTTCTTCAAATGTTTGGATAGGAGAATCGTCTTTAACCAATAAAGCAGCTGGTCCATTAAAAGGATGCCAGGAAATCCAATCTCGCCAGGTAGTATTACTGGTACCCATTACCCGGAAACCGGAAAGGGGACCGGAACCAGTAGCAAACATATTATATCCATCTGCTGGTTGAGAAAGCACATGTTCCGCCGCTACTGCACTGGATGCACCTTCCATATTAACTACATTAACTGTTTCACCCAGATATTCCTCCATCTTAGCTAATATTGGTCTTACTGCCGTATCAGTACCCCCACCTGCTCCAAATCCAACAGTTACCACCGGGGTACCCTTAAGCCACAACTTCTCACTTTGAGCTAAAACACTTTGCCCTCCAGCTAATAAAATGAGCAAACTTATCATTATTAATAAAAAGATGTACCTATTTAAATTTTTCATTATATTACCTCCCTGTATTTTCTATCAAAATAGTAACTTACGCCTACAGTAGATAGCCAATCTAACCTGTTATTTATTTTCTGCTAAACCTCACCTCCTTCATCTATTACCAATTACTCCTTCCTCAAGGAAATCCCGTTCATTTTCTCATAAAACAGTGCCAGTCCGGCATGATCCACTTCGGTATGACCATCAGCCATCAAGGTCTGCATCATCTCCATGACCTGGGCAGTTAAAGGCATGGCATTATGAAGTTCCTGACTGGTCTGTAGGACATTGGTCAGGTCTTTAACATGTAATCTCATGCGGAATCCGGGATCATAGTTTCCACTGAACATACGGGGTGCCTTATCAGTAAGGCATTGACTGCCAGCTAACCCTCCCTTAATAGCAGTAAATATCTTTTCAGGGTCCACTCCGGCTTTTTTACCCAGAAGAAGTGCTTCGGCTACAATAGCAATATTGACCGCCACGATGGCCTGATTGACTAATTTGGTGGTGCCACCGGCACCGATGGAGCCGACTAAGACCGGCTTACCCATCACCTCCAGAATGGGTTTACAATGACTAAAAATCTCCTCTTTCCCCCCTACCATGATAGCTAAGGTTCCCAATTGGGCTTTCTCTTGCCCCCCACTTACCGGGGCATCCAACATATCGACTCCCTTCTCGGCCAGCGATTTGGCCAGGGACTGGGATACCAAAGGGGCAATGGAGCTCATGTCGATAAGGATTTGACCCCGGCGGACTCCCTCTAAGATACCTCGTTTGCCAAGAACAGCCTTCTGGACATCGGGTGAGTTGGGCAGCATGGTGATGGCAATATCACAATTTTTAGCTACCTGGGCGCAGGATTCTCCCCTCTCGGCACCTTCCTTGGTCAGATCATTCAGGGCTTCCTGATTTAAATCATAGGAAATAAGGGGATAACCTGCCTTAAGTAAATTTTTAGCCATGGGAAAGCCCATAATACCTATTCCGATAAAACCGATTGTTGGTTTGGACATAATAAAGCTCCTTTCTTGAAAAAAGTTAAAACTTTGCCTTAATTTTAAATATATAATTCATTCAAGTAAAGTTTCAACTTTCTTTATAATTGCTTGGGGTGTTAAACCATAATATTCCAGTAACTCCTCATGAGTACTGGCAGATTGACCAAACTGGTCTTTTATTCCTATTATTTTGATGGGTATCATCCTATCACATAGTGTTTCCGCAATAGCACTTCCCAATCCCCCAATAATGCTGTGCTCTTCAGCGGTAACAATACCTTTTACCCCTTTAATATGTTTCAATATTTCTTCCAGATGTAAAGGCTTCATAGTACTCACATTAACTACTCGCACTGAAATTCCCTTTTCCTTTAAGATTTCATGAGCTCGTAGTGCCTGAAAAACCATTATACCGGTAGCAAAAACAGTAATATCCGAACCTTCGGCCAAGCAGTGCATTTTCCCTATCTCAAATACTGTATGGTGACTTGTTAGTATGGGTAATGAACTGCGGCTAATTCTGATATAGATTGGTCCTTGATGTCTTAGAGAGGCTCGTACTGCCTGGCGAGTTTCATCAGCATCTACCGGAACGATAACAGTCATATTTGGAATTGCCCTCATAATGGCAATGTCTTCTACTGATTGATGAGTAGCCCCATCACCAGCATCTGATAAACCACAACTGGAACCTACAATTCTAACATTTAAATTGGGTAGAGCTACTCCCTGTCTTATCTGGTTATAGGGCTGACCAGCAGCAAAAACAGAAAAGGAATTTATAAACGGTATTTTCCCCGCTAAAGATAAGCCAGCAGCTACAGAAACCATATTTTGCTCTGCTATACCCATTTCAAAAAATCTTTCCGGCATCTCTTTTTCCATAAATATAGTCATAGTAGAGCCGCATAAATCTGCATCCAGGACAACTACTCTCTCGTCCATCCGGGCAACTGCCAATAACTCTTTGCCATATGCCTCTCTTAAATTTTCCATTTTCATTTCTTTTTACCTCATACCTTAATACTGGCAATATCTTTACGGGCTTGCTCGTACTGCTCTGGAGTTAAAGAATTATTGTGGAAGCTATAGTTATTTTCGGCAAAGGAAACACCCTTTCCCTTGATGGTATGAGCAATGATGGCACAGGGAGAATTTTTTACCTGATCTGTCTGATCTAAAGCAGCAACAATCTCAGTCATATTATGTCCATCAATTTCCCAGGTTTTCCAGCCATATGCCTTAAATTTTGCTCTGATATTTCCGATATCGTATCTTTCTTTAATAGCACCGCTAGCCTGGAACTGGTTCTTATCAAGAATTGCGACCAGATTATCCAGACGATAAAAATTAGCACAGGTAACTGCCTCCCAGATTTGTCCCTCACATAATTCACCATCTCCTACAATTACGTAAATCCGATAATTTTTATGATCTAATTTTGCGGCTAACGCCATACCAACACCAATAGATAATCCTTGACCCAATGAACCGGTATTCGCCTCAATACCAGGTGTTCTTATTTCAGGATGTCCCTGTAAAATAGAACCAAGCTCTTTAGTTTTCTTTAATTCCGATCTGGGAAAATATCCCAACTCTGCTAAAGCCGCATATTGGGCAAGTACAGAATGCCCTTTACTAAATATAAAACGGTCACGTTCTGGATCATCAGCATTTTTAGGATTAATCTTCATTTTGTAAAAATATAGCGCAGTTACCAGATCAGCAGAGGACATGGAACCACCAAGATGACCTTTTTTATCAATTCCAATGCAGTCTAAAATTCCTTCTCTTACTATCTTTGCTTTTTTTTCCAATTCTCTGATTTTTTTATTTTCCATAGATACTACTCCTTGGGAACATAGAACTTCCTGAATATTATTCCCTTAGTTATAGTATGATTCTTCTATTATCAATACTAAGAATTTATTTTAAAAAGATTGCAGTGAACTTCCTACTCTCTTGATGTTCATTTAAACTAAATATTCTTTAATTGTAGGTGTATTTTTTGATATAGTTATAAGATAACAGTTGTATTACAACTTATTCTTAAATAATATAGTAATTGTATTTAGCGCCAATGTCAAGGGAGCTCGTAGAAACTTTTGGTTCTTTTTAAAATTATTCTAAGTAGGAAATCTTTTTTAGCTACATATAAAGATGTAAGTATGCTTCATTATTTTCCAGGTGTTTCTTCATTAACTTTCTTGCTTCTTTTTTATCTCTATTTTCAATGGCCTGGATTATTTTTTCGTGAAAATACAAACCGGGTTCTGTTCCCATAGCTTCAACAATTTTAATCATGTGATTCCGGAAAAAATCTTTAATCACAAAATTGGCTCTAATAATAATAGGATTTTTGGTAATCTGTGATAATGCCAAGTGGAAGTTAAGGTCTTCAAAAGCAAAGTTTTCCAGATTGTTTTCTTTATATCTTTTCATTTCTTGCAAGATATTTTTTAATCTCTGAATATCTTCCAGAGAAGCCCTTTCCACCACCAGTTCAATAGAGCCGATTTCTACAATTTTTCTATATTCATGCATATAAACCGCCTGAGAACGATCAAACTGGATAAGCGGTAATAGGGAGCTGATAAATGAGTCCGTAAAAGAATGCTTGACAAAGGTGCCCTGCCCTCTTTTCTTTTCTAACAGATCAAGAACCACCAAAGCCTGTAAAGCCTCTCTTATAGTTATTCTACTGACATTTAATATCTCGGCCAGTTTATTTTCAGAAGGTATTTTATACCCCGGCTTCCACTTCCCAGTAATAATCTGGTCTTTTAATTGTTCAAAGACCTGGCTGGTTAATTTTTCTGTTTTTTTGATTGATTTCAAAATTATTCTCCATTAATAATTTTTTACTATTTATTATTGGTAATGAGTTTTATTTCTGGTCCTATTTAGCTTGTATTTGTATTTAGATTATTTTTTCTTTAATATATTATAATATGTTGTCATATGTATTACAATAATACTTAAATAACAATGATAATTAAACAGGGGCAGCTAATTGAGCATAGAGAGGACTTTTCTGGCATAAAATGATAAAATTATGGTAATAAAGACATAAAAATAATTTTCTTATGCATAAGAACTTGTTAATCAATTTACAGCACTAAACAAGGTGTGCTATAGAAAGCTATTTTATTAAACTTAGTACTTGCTGATGTACAAGATACAATCATAGGGGTAGGGAAATGAAAAGAAAAGAAAGAATCCTGGTTATCTTTGCCGGTGGAACAATTGCCAGTGAATTACATAATAAAGTAGCCAGCCCCAGTAAAAAATCATTCCAATCATTGTATGGTTATGTAAAGAATTTTTTCCAGGATAAGAATGTTGACCTAATCTGTCGTGAACCCTGGGGAATACCCGGAGAAGACAGTTCCAACCTGGATCCGGGGCACTGGTTGAAAATTACTGCAATTATAGTCCAGGAATTAGAAAACCAACTGGATGGTGTATTAATCCTATATGGTACAGATACTATGGCTTATCTATCTTCCTGGTTAAGTCTTTGCTTCCCCGATATTGGTATTCCTATTATTTTGACCGGAAGCCAGTTAACCCTGGATTATATGCCTGAGGATGTCACAATAAATGTACCCGGTGCTGCTCAAGTAGTCTATTATCGCTTCCCGGGCGTCTGGATTTACTGTAACTGGAAATTATTTCCGGGACATCGAGCCCATAAGTCTCATGCCACACATCCTGATGTTTTTACTGCTACTAATGGGATGCCGGTTTATTATAATATGGATTGGGCTTTAAATAACCGAAGAAATATCCCACCGCTTCCATCTTGCACTACTCCTCCTGGAATAAAAAAAATGCTGACTCTCTCTCAGCATAAAGCAAGAGAAATATGTCAAAAAATAAGCTGGTTGATGTGTGTTCCAGGTATGGAGCCATTGATTGACCTTACTAACAAAATCTTCTGTATTTATGGTTTTGGGGCTGGAAATGCACCGGTTAAAGTACTCAATTATTTCCGAGAAAAGTTTAGCAAAGAGAAAGAAAAGCCATGTATCATTGCTTGCAGTCAGGCAGAAGGAGATATTAAAAAACCAGAATATTACCAGGAAGTTGGCATTGCCTGGTTAGCTCGGGATGGATTTAAAGTATGGAATCAGATGGATTACCCTGTTGAATTTATTCACGCCCTGGCTTGTTATGCCTTATTAAATGATTTTGATAGTCCAGGTACTATTCTTGCTAAATATATTCAGGGTCCTTTTTAGTACTGATTTTTGCCCTACTAAAGTAAAATAAAAAACAATTAGGATAGAATCAAAATAGAAAAAATCCTTTTCACAGGAGTTTAAGATATGAATAGAGAACATCTTGTAAAGAGTGTGAAAAATAATTTATTCTATCTGGCTGACAGCAGTAAAGAAAAAGAAAGTTTAAACCGTATCATTCATGCTATGCAGGTAATAGATAGGATATTTTTTGTCCAGGATAAAAAAGATGCTTATTTTGATACCGCTCTGCCCATTGGATACAATCAGACTATCTCTCAGCCTTCTACAGTAGCCAGAATGCTTATGCTGGCTGAACTGGGAATTGGGAATAACTTTTTAGAGCTGGGAGCGGGAAGCGGTTGGAATGCCAGCCTGATTGGATTTATAATCTATCCCGGAAAGGTATTGAGTCTGGATATTGTACCCCAACTGATAGAAAAAGCATGGGAAAATCTAAATAACCTGAAAGATAACCTGAACCATGAAGATAAGAAAAAATTAAGTAATATTGAATTTAAGTGTTTCAATATTTTAAAACAGTTAAACACCTGGCAGAAAAAATATGACAGAATAATTATCACTGCGGGCATTAATGACACCCAGGAAGAATTAGTTTATCAATTAGCTGAAAAAACTCTCAAGGAGAAAGGCATTCTGGTTTGTCCTTATACCCATGGCCCCTTGATTATTCTGAAAAAGGAAAATAAAAAAATAAGTAAGGATATTACCAGGGAACAATATGTCTTTGTCCCCTTATTAGACTGAACTATAGTCTGAATTATGGATAGCTTTTAGCATTGTCTTTCTTTAATGTTTTCCTTCTAATTTTCCATTCAGTACTTTTGCGGCAGTAAGAACAGGATCCCAGACTGGAGAAAAAGGTGGCGCATAAGCCAGATCTAGATTTTCCAGCTGTTCCGCAGTGAGCTTACTGTAAAGTGCTGTAGCAACAATATCAATTCTTTTTGCAACCCCTTCCTCACCTACCATACTGCAACCAAGTAGTTTCTTAGTGTTCCTATCTGCCATTAAACTTATTTTAATTGGCTTAGAACCAGGGAAGTACCCGGCTCGAGAGCGACTGTCAATAGTATTTTTTATGGGATTAAATCCATATTTTTGAGCAACTTCTATATCCATTAGTCCTGTGGTAGCAACCTCCAGTTGAAATACCTTAACTACAGCAGTACCTGCGACTGGTGAAAGATGAGTCTTTTTCCCTCCGATGGTACTACCAACAGCACGGCCATTGCGATTGGCAGTCAAAGCCAGGGGAATATAAGTATTTTGATTTGTTACTATACTCGTCACTTCTGCACAATCTCCTACAGCATAGATATCAGGCATATTAGTCTCACCGAATTCATCAGTAACAATGGCTCCACTGGGGCCTAATTTTATGCCGGCTTCTCTGGCCAGGATAACCTCAGGCACAATTCCGGTCGCTAGCAGAAGCATTTCTGTGTCTATATCTTCCTGTTGTTTATCCTGTTCAGTGCTGACATAAACAGATAATTTACCAGTATCAATTTCTCGAATCTTATTTACCCGTCTGCCTAAATGCAATCTGACATAGTTCTTAATATATTTTTCTACTACTTCTGCTATTTCCAGGCCAAAAGAATTTAAGAGATGCGGCAGCAATTCTACTATCTGAACAGACATTCCCAGGGAGTAGAATGCCTCTGCCATTTCCAGACCGATGTATCCCCCTCCTACAATCAGGACTGATTTTGGTGCTCTCTCTGCTAAATATTCCTTAATTTTTATGGCACTTGCTATATCCCGCAGGAAAAAGACACCATGAGAATCAATACCTTTAATTTTTGGTTTAACTGCTTTTGCCCCAGTACTGATTAAAAGTTTATGATAGGTAAGTTCTATTTCGCCCTGGGGTGATTGGGCAACAATTATCTTTTTTTCAGGATTAATTCTCGTTACTTCATGGTTTAAGCGTAAGTCAATATTTCTTTCCTTCCTGAATATTTCAGGTTGAATAGCAATTAAATCCTCTATGTTTTTAACATTCCCCTTTAAATAATAGGGCAAGCCACAAGCAGCATAAGAAGCCCAGCCACCTTTTTCTAATACTATAATCTCTAATTTGGAATTTTCTCTTCTGGCTTTACTGGCAGCACTCATTCCTGCTGCATCTCCGCCAATTACGATAAACCGTTCTTTCATAATTAACTCCAATCAGGACATTTTTCTAATCCGTACCTCGATATCCTTCTGATTTTCTAACAACTTAATTAGCTGATTGGTATCAATATTACCAAAGTGATAGGGATAGAGTATTTTAGGTTTTATTACTTTTGCTGCTTGAGCTACCATTTCCGGAGTCATGGTATAGGGCAAATTCATGGGAAGAAAAGCAATATCAATATCTTTCAAATCTGCCATTTCCGGTATGTTTTCGGTATCTCCGGCTATATATAAAGTTAAATCAGCAAAATTAAGAACATAGCCATTGCCCTGTCCTCTGGGATGAAAGGGTTGACCGTTATCACGTTTATGTTGAATATTGTAAGCTGGAACTGCAGTAATTTTTACATCTTTTACCATCTGGGTATCTCCATTTTTCATGACCAATCCTGAACCAACCTTCTCCTGACAAACCTCAGTTAATACTATAACTGTATCTTCTTTGCTAATCAGTTCAATTACTTTCAAATCTAAATGGTCAGTGTGTTCATGAGTAATTAAAATAATATCAGCCTGGGGTAATAGATGGTAATCAGCTAAATTGCTCCAGGGATCTATATGAATAACCTTATCCTGGAAAACAAGAATAAGAGTACCATGTCCAATGAAGGTTATTTCCAGCTCTCCTTCTACTGTTTTAAAATAATCCTTTTCCAATAAAGGTTGGGCTCTGGAAGTATTTGCTAATCCTGAGAGTAGTAATAATATTAAAACAATTTTTAACATACACACCCTTCTGTTTCTCCTTCTTAAACTAAAAACTACTAACTAAAAACCATTAACTAAGTATCATTCAATCTTCCACACTCTGACATATTTTCTTCCCCAGTTATCCGCTTTCTGTAATTCTCCTAAATTAAAACAAACATCAATATGTTTCCCTTTGATGGCACTGCCGCAGTCATCAGCTACTCCCAGACCATAACCTTCTACATATAATACATCGCCATAGCGAAATATTCCATAATCAGGGTCAATAGCAATACTGCCATAACCTGCCGGGTAACCGGTAGCAGTATAACCATCGGCATAAGGTGCACAACATCTCTCATCAGGAGTATAGGCGGTAGCCAGGACCTGGTAAACAGGATAATTAATCTCCTGCTCTGATCTGCTTTTTAATTTCTGCTCAATTATCTGAGCTGCAGCCTGAACTTTTATCCAATCAATTTTTTCCTTAAAATTATATTTAAATCGGGATACTTGTTTTTTCTCTTTCTGGTCTGCTATTAAGATAGTAATGGTGTAACCGGCATCTTTTTCCTTCTTTAGCATTTGATGTTGATTGGTAACGCGAATAACATTTTCTTGTTTATCCTTGATAACATAAATATTAGCAAATGTCGGTAAGGTAAAACATAACAGTATCAGAATTAAAACAAGAAAAGAATAAATCTTTAAATTATAAACCGAGAATTTTTTGGAACTATGTTTCATTATCCATTACTTCCTGCTCAGGTCAATATTGGAAAAAGCCAGGATACCCTGGCACGATTATAAACTAAAAACTGTACTACGCATGATTGCCAGCTACAATAGGCAGTATAATCAGTTATCGTCACTGGAAAAGTTATATCCTTCAGTGGAAATAAGCTGTATAGCTAACAAAAATAAAGCCTGATGCCAGATTCCTTCTATAACTAATACCCCATCCGATATCTAGTAACTATTAGAATACCATAAGCTTGCTTTGTTTTCCTTATCTTATTAAAATTCCTTCCAGGGCAAGCATTCCCCTTTTCAGTTCCACTCCACCCCAGGCAGAGAAACCGGTTAGCTGCCCTTTGCTGCCGATAATCCTGTGACAGGGAATAATCAGTGGAAGCAGGTTGATTTTCATAACACCGCCGACAGCCCGATAAGCTCGTGGAAAACCGGATTGTTCAGCCAACCAACGGTAGGTTCTGGTTTCCCCATAGGGGATTCCCCTTGCTGTTAACAAAACTCTTCTTTGAAAAGGAGTATAATTAGAAAGATTAATCTTCTCCTGGCTGAATTCTACTGGTTTTCCTTGGAAATAATCTCTAATCAATTTGGTCAAAGAAGCAAATTGTTTATCTTTTCTAACCAGTATCTCCTGGGAAGAGAAATAAATATTTAGCTGTTGCCAGACATTCTCAGATGACCTTTCCGGTAATATTAATCTAATCAAACCTTTTTTATTGCCTGCTATTCCCACCCATCCCATTGCCGTCTCTATGATAACATAATGTATTAATGTTTCAGGGATATTGATTTCCTGCTTAGAAATACTTTCTCTCATTGCCTAACCTCTTTTTAATTTCTGGTAATAATATACACACTAATGAGATTTGATACTGATAAATAATGCTTATAGCCGGTAGCTGGTAACTGTCAACATCCTCTAAAAAGACTTAACCTTTTATGAGTAACTTCTGCTTTTACCTTTTTTCTTTTTTATCTATCCTTTAATCTAATCTTTAAAAGAAAATATTACCACATGCTGCAACCTTCAGGGGAAAAATATATAAGTTTATCGATAGACCTTTTTCTTCTCATTATTATATAATAGAATAAATAAAAGATAAAAATATTATGGAAATGAAAGTGGATAAAAAATATAAAGCCCTTTTGCTGGCTGGGGGAAAAAGCAAGCATGCCTTACAAAAGTTAACTGGTCAAGAATATAAAGCATTAATGACCATTAATACCCTTGATTCCCGTCCAATTATCCATCATATGATTGAGGTATTAAAGAATAATAAATATATATCGCAATTATATGTTGCCAGCCCTAAAGAAGTTCAGCAGGAGATAAAATCTCAGTCCCTTATTGCAGTTTCCTCCGGTGCTACCCTGATAGATACTCTGAAAAAAAGTATTTCTTTCTTACAAAATGAGCCTCATATTTTAATTATTACCTGTGACCTCCCTCTTGTATCAAGTAAAAACATAGAACGTTTTATAGAAGATTGCCGTGCTCATCCCGGGTTTGATATCTATTATGCCATTATTAATAAGGAATCCTATATGAATCAATTTCCCTATAATGAATTAAGAAGAATTTATGCCAATCTCGTTGATGGCTCTTATACAGGAGGCAATCTCTTTTTAATAAATCCTAAAGTAATCATGGATTGTACCGATACCATAGAACAATTCATTCTTTTTCGTAAACATCCGCTCAAAATGGCCAGTATTTTAGGAAGAAGGATAGCAATTAAGTACCTGAAAAAATATCTTTCTATCAGAGATCTGGAAAAAATGGTTCCTCAATATCTCAAAGGATATACCGGAAAAGCGATACAGGCATCACCTGAAATTGCTCTTGATATAGATAAGCCCATCCAGCTGGAGGCCTTAAAAAGTTTAAGAAAAAATCAATAATGCTTAGATTTTACTCTTCACATTATAGATATACCCCCCTGACCTACCAACAATAAGATAAGAAGTGATAAAAGCCTTGGGGTCATATTCCAGAGCTATATCTCGAATCTTGGGAAATAAGCTGCGCTGGGTTATAATCCGTAAAACCTGTAATTCCCCTTGCAAACCATAGCCAAGGTTGCGGGTAACCCCAAATCCTTCCTCTCGCAGACGCTGTTCAATTTCTGGCCAATGTTTTCTGGAGATTATTCCCACTGAAATCATCTCCTGCGAAGTCTTCTCAGTAATAGTAATGCCCATGACATTTCCAGCAGCAAAACCTCCACAGTAAGCCAGGACATTCATCCAATTGCCTATATCCTGAATGACTTTGGATATAATGAAGATGAAAATAAATACTTCTATAAAACCTACCACTGCGGCTAATAATTTTTTTCGACTAACAATCATCTGAACACGAAAAGTGCCCAGTGAAACATCAATAATTCTAAAAATAAATATTATTAAAGCAAAAATAAAAGGATTTAGATTTTGTATTTCATTTAAGATATCAGTCATTTTGGTACACCCCTATATGCTTCCGGTTAAATTTATCTTTCATAGCCATTAGCTCATATACCACAAAGGTGGTCTGTGAATCTGTTGTAAATACTTATTAAAAGAGTTCGGGCTTAATTGCTAAAAGATTAAATCTAATCTATAATTATACGGCAGACTTAGCAAAATATACACTATCAAATTATATTATATCAGGATAAGAAAAAAAATATAAAATATTTATTTACATATTTCACTAAAGGGCATCACTACCCAAGAATATGATTCCCCAGGATCCTAAAACAAAATATAGCATATTATTTACCATTTTAAATTAAAGTTGAATTCAGGGATTTTCAAGGAGAAAAATTCCCCTTGAATAATTGTAATATATGCTAAAATGTAATCAAAGTACAACATCATTAATAATATTTATTTCTTAGGAGAAAAAGTGCACTTCCTAAAACTACATCCCTGGCATATTCCGCCAGATTGGGCAGTAATCTATCAGAAGAGGTTGTCCCGGTATATTTCGTTAGTGCCCAATTTTACCCAAATAAGAATAATTGCCGGAGTTGACGCCAGTTATAACAAGCAAAATGTTATTGGGGGCATTGCTATATTGACTTATCCTGACTTAACCTTGCTTGACTATGATTCTGAAGTTAAAGAAGTAAATTTCCCCTACATACCAGGTCTTCTTACCTTCAGAGAGGGACCTGTTTTAATAGAATTGTTTCAGAAAATAAAATGGAATCCTGATGTCATCTTCTTTGACGGACAGGGTATCGCTCACCCCAGGAAAATGGGTATTGCTACTCATATGGGTTTATTATTAGATCGGCCAACTATCGGTTGTGCTAAGTCACATCTAACAGGTAATTACGCCAAACCAGGTAAACACAAAGGCTCTTATTCTCTCTTGTTTCATAAAGATAGTATTATCGGTGCAGTGGTAAGAACCCGAAATAATGTAAAACCAGTCTTTGTTTCTCCTGGCAATCATATAAATCTGGAAAAGGCAATTGAGTTAACTCTATCTTGCACAGTTAGTTACCGTATTCCTGAACCAATAAGGCAGGCACATATTTTGGTACAAAAAATAAAAAAGGAGTTGGAGCAATGAATGTAGAAATTATCAGTATTGGTAATGAAATTCTATGTGGTAATATAATTGACACAAATGCAAATTATATCATTAAAAAATTAAGGGAAATAAATCTTAATGTACAGCACGTCTCTGCTGTCGGCGATGATGAAAGAGAACTGATTGCGCAATTGCAAGAATCCTATCAACGTTCTCAAATTATCATTACTACCGGAGGATTGGGGCCTACAGAAGATGATATTACTTTTCAATCAATTGCTAAAGCATTCGGGATAAACCTTGTTAGATATCCAGAAGCTGAAAAAAATATGGTGGAAATATTAAATAGAATAAATGTCACTATTTCACCGAGCAATCTAAAGCAAGCCTTCTTACCGGAAAGCTCCCGGTGTATTCTCAATCCTTATGGAACTGCGCCTGCCATGATACTGGAAAAAGAGGGTAGAGTAATTGTTGCCCTTCCAGGCGTTCCTCTAGAAATGAAAAATTTAATAACGGAACAAATTATTCCATTCCTACAAAAAAGATTCCCTAACCTTCAGTATATGCAATCCCAAATTATTAGAATAAGCGGCCTCGGGGAATCTACTGTAAATGATAAGATTAAAGATTTTATCAACCATAACCATAAACTAAATATTGGCATTTATGCCAGTCCAGAAGACATCCAAATTCAGTTAAACGCTCTGGCTAAAACGCCAGAAGAAACAAAAAAGATTTTAGATCAGGCTACTGAACAGCTTAAAGCGCTTCTAGGAGATTATATCTTTGGTTATAACCAGCAATCTCTGGAAGAAGTTATTGGCAATCTGCTAAGAACAAGAAAGTTAACACTGGCTGTAGCAGAATCATGCACTGGGGGAATGCTGGGAGAAATAATAACTTCAACCCCAGGTAGTTCAGACTATTTTAAAGGTGGAATTATTAGTTATGATGGGGAACTTAAAGAAAAGCTATTAGATGTATCCCGTGATATTATGATTCAGTTCGGACAGGTCAGTGAACCAGTCGCTCGAGCAATGGCAGAGGGTGTCCGTAAAAAGTGCAACAGTGATATTGGAATAAGTGTAACTGGGATTGCCGGTCCGGGAGGAGGAAGTCCAGGAAAACCGGTGGGATTAGTTTACATTGCCCTGGCTGATGAAAAACAGACCCTGGTACAGAAACATCAATTACATAAAGATAGGCAAACCATCCGTTTACGTTCTGCACGTCGGGCTTTAAATACTCTAAGAGTATATCTTTTAACTATCCAGTAAAAAAACGGATATTATTTTCAAGGGTTAAGTCCCTGTCCCAGCCAATAAGGACTATATTTAAACCTTACTCCAGTCAACAAGGACATTCCCTTGAACTTAGTAAGGAAATAAATCAGGCAATATCTAAATGGTCTATCTTTTTCTCATTAAGTTGCTTGATTATCTTAAATTGTGAAATAACAACTGTTTTATTGGTAGAAAATTGTTTATTATTTTTTTTACACCACTTCTGAAAGGTCTTTTTATATTGTTCTACAATATCTTTGACGCTATATTCTTTCAGGGTATCTGATTCTTTAATAAAATCACCAATTTTTTCAAATGGTTCCAGAGTAATTCCGGTAATTTCTAAGGCAGCAACAGGTATTCCTTTCCAATTATTCAAAAGAGCATAATCACCGATTTCCGGCATAAGTTGATGGTATAAGTTATATTGATCTTGTAACTCAACTATCATTTTTTGCTGACCATTAAGTATTGCTCGATTAAATTCTTCAATATCTTTTTTTCCGTATCCATTTTTAACAATATGAAAGTGGTTCTTTCTTTCAGTAAATCCATTTAATAAAATATCATAATAGGCTTCAATAATCGATTTACCGCTGAGAGAAGAAAAAGATTCTGATTCCCCAATACAGTTGATAGGTATCCATTGTATATTTCTGTATTTGGTTAAATCAAAGAGAACTTCTGATGATTCTTTGCCCGGGCATAAAAAGAGATAAAGCTGTTGTTCATTACGAAAGATATCTAAAATGATTTTTTTGCCAATCAAACTGGACTTGAGTGGAATAAAAGCTTGTTTAGCTAAAAGCTCTACATTTAATCTATTAGAAGGTTTGTTAATGGGATCTTCTACTTCTGGTAAAACCCAACTATTGTCGGCTAATCTGCTTTTTGTTTTTACCCATAAAGCTTTGTGTTCTCTATCCAGGATTAAGAGAAAAGCCATATCAACTCCTGTAGCTATTGATACTTAGGAAAGACTTTTTTGTTAATACCCGATTATTCAGAGTATTGTGCTCGATAAAAAATCACATCTCTCTGATCTATCTTTAGAGCTTAGATTATAATTTTCCTTATTTTTATTTATATAAATTAATTTCTTGGAAAAAAATAAGTTTTGTAATATTATAAAGGTATCAATCAAAAATTGAGGAAATAGCACATTAGAAAAAGGCTTTTAAAGTCTTTTTTTGTTATTATAGCATATAAATATTATTTTTTTAAGAAAAATATAAATCAATAAAAATTTTTATCAAAATACAAAAGGTAATTAATTATGACCAGAAGAATAAGTAGAGATTTAACTGAAGGAAATATAATAAAAAATTTACTGGTGGTTTCTATGCCCACCATGTTTGGATTCTTTGCCCAAACCCTTTATGATTTGATTGATATGGTCTGGATTGGAAGAATTTCTGCTCAGGCAGTAGCTGGAGTGGCTATTTTTGTAACTATTTTCTGGTTTGCCGATATTGTAAATGAAATTATTGGAATTAGCTCAGTATCTCTCATCTCTCAAAACTACGGAGCAGGCAAACTGGAAAAAACAAAACAGATAATTGAACAATCGATTTTCTTTAAAGCTATCGTTTCTCTGATTATGTCAGTCATACTAATTTTAATTTTAAGACCACTCAGCGTATTTTTTTCAAATGATCCTATGGTAGTTAACCATATCTTGGATTATGGCATTATCCGTTCTATTTTTCTTCCCTTTATGTTTTCATCATTCAGTGTCAATACAGCTTTACGTTGTATTGGTGATGCCAGGAATCCTATGTTTATTATGATATTAACTTCCATTTTAAATATCGTCCTGGATCCAATTTTAATGTTTGATATCATTCCCGGCACCTCCATTGCGGGAATGGGACTGGGAATTCAGGGAGCAGCTATTGCTACTGTAATATCAACTATAGTTGCTTTCTCAATAGGTCTATTTATTCTATTATCCGGCAAAAGTTATATCAAAATATCTTTCTCTGGCCTATTTAAATTAAGTAAAGAAAATTTGAAAAAACTTAGTATTATAGGACTACCCACTGGCTTAGAAATGTTTTTCCGGCAGGGTGGTCAATTTTTACTATTAAAGTTTGTCTCAATTTACGGTACGCTTGCTCTGGCTACCTTTGGAATAGGAATGAAGCTGTTTAATCTGGTTTTTCTCCCTTTACTGGGTTTATCAATGGGTGGAAGTGCTGTTGCCGGACAAAATCTGGGAGCTAATAAGATTGAAAGAACACACCGTACTGCAATTTGGGCTTCTGTGCTGGGAATTTTTATAACTGGCATTATCGCCTCTTTTACTCTGCTTTTTCCTGAATTTATTATTAAGATATTTATCAACCAAAGAGAAGTAATAGAAATGGGTAAAAAAATGGTTTACATCATTTCTCCCAGCTTTATTGCTGTAGCTATTTCTATGGGATTAAATACTGTGTTTGCTGGTTCAGGTTATAATTTACCTTATTTATTTTCAGGAATTGCCTCTCGCTGGTTTTTTCAGATCCCCTATTCTGCTCTGGTGGTATATGTGTTACACCTACCGATTACCTATATCTGGATTGGTTTCCTGATAGCTGAATTCATAGAACTGCTGGTTATCTATATCTTTTATCAGAAGGGGAGATGGAAAATTACTAGAGTATAAATGTATTCACTTAAGGAATGAGTTGTTTCATGGCCTTCTGATCCATACGGTAAACAATCCATTCCGTTAGTGGGTAGGCACCCATGTTTTCATAAAACTTCCGGGCAGGATTCCAGTTCAAAACCATCCATTCCATCCTACCACATTTTCTTTCTCTGGCTAATCCTACACACTTCAAGAATAATGCTTTTCCAATGCCCTTACCTCGAAATTTTTCTCTTACAAACAGGTCCTCAATATAAAAGCCAGGTTTACCCAGAAAGGTGGAATAATTATGAAAAAAGATAACCATGCCAGCTGGTTGATCTTCCCAGTAAGCTATTTCTGCCTCTGCATAGGCTTTTTGACCAAATAATTTTTCTCTTATAGCTTCTTCATTATTTAAGACTTGATCAGCTAATTTTTCGTAAACCGCTAACTCCTTTATCAAGGACAATAAAATTGGGGCATCCTGTTCCACAGCTATTCTAATATATAATTTTTGTTGCTTTTTATTTTCACTTTTGTTCAAATCAATTTACCTTCCTTTTCAAGATTTAACCTATCATTAGTAATCTATTATAATTAAGCTAAAAATTCAAATATAATAGCCATCCTCCAGCCAGAATTATTATAGTTCCTGGTATTTTTTCTAGAATATTTTCCCGGAAAATGATAGCGGAAAAAAGCAGTGTTAATATCACAGAAAGATTGCTTAATGGTTCTGCTAAACTCAAATCAAGTTGCCGCATAGCGTATAGTAAAAATAGATAGGAAAAACCATTAGTAATACCACTGCTTATGGATAGCTTTGGTTTTTCAAAAAGTACTTCTTTAACTATTTTAATATTACCTCTGATGAATAACATAGCTAACAAATTAAAGGAAATAAAGAAATAAAGTACGGTAGCATAAATAACAGGATGAATATTGGGAAGATAATATTTATCTATAATCCTCCCTAAACTCTGGCTAACAATAGCTAAAAACATCATTCTAGTAGGTATATCAGTAATTATATATTGCAATGAATAGAGCGGATTCCAAATATCTTTCAAAAATGACGCTCCTGTAATCATTAATAAAACACCAATTACTTTGGTTAAGGTAAGTGGTTCGGATAGAAAGAAAAAAGAAAAAATAACTAGAATTAATCCATTTAAACTATAAATAGGCGTCACTAATGATGTCTCGCCTGTAGCTAGAGATGCCACAAAAGCATAGGCATATATAGTATATAAAAGACTACTGATATAACAGGGAATCAAGAAAAGTATACTGGTAACTGGAACAAATAAAGACAGGGGAACAAGGATAATTGCTCCGAAGATAAAGAATAAAAAGGTGGCAGCTAAATTATAATCAATATCACCCTGCCGATCCCCCAGCATTCTAACTATGATTTTTTCAATGGCAATTAAAAGAATTCTGGCTAATAAAGCTAAATAAGAAATTATAATAGGTAAATCCTTTCTATGGCAAAATTGTTTTTTAATAGTTTATTAGAAATATTTTATAGCAAAACATTATATTAAAATAACCTAAAATTAATCTTTTAGCAATAACAATCAAAGGGATGGTCTAGAATTTTCCCGATACTACTCTTTAACCTTTTGATTCCCTGGAATATTCTGAAAATTATATTGTGATAAGCTGATAAAAAGAGTAAAATATTATTATAAAAATATATAAATAAAATCGAATAATAGCCATAAATCTATAAAAATAATACACAGCTCACCTACTTTTAACTACACTCTCTTCTACATTGATAAAAAATACAACAGCAAGAAACAGTTAAATGTTATAAATCTGGTTAAAAAAAGTAAATATTTTCTTCTAGAAAAGGAAAGGAGATTCATTATGTTAGAAGAATTTAAAAAATTTGTAATGCGGGGAAACGTGCTGGATATGGCAGTAGGAATTGTTATTGGCGCTGCTTTTGGTTCAATAATTACTTCCTTTGTGAAGGATGTAATAATGCCACCTATTGGTCTTCTCTTAGGAGGAATAGATTTTAGCAATCTTTTTATCTTACTTAAACAGGGAACAGCCCCGGGTCCTTATCTTACCTTAACTCAAGCACAGGAAGCCGGTGCAGTTACATTAAATTATGGTTTATTCATTAATACTATCATCAGTTTTTTGATTATAGCATTAGCAATTTTCCTGGTTATTCGTAATGTAAACAGCTGGAAGAAAAAAGAAGAGGCTCCTCCTCCATCGACTAAAGAATGCCCACATTGTTTTACTATGATTCCAATCAAGGCAAAACGTTGCCCTAACTGTACTTCCGAATTAGCCAAGTGAATAGATTGAACAATTTTCAAGAAAGTAGGTAAAAATTCAGGGAAATCAATCTTTATTGACAGACTGACCCTCCTGGATTTTTACCTACTTTCTTTCGTTATCTTGAATTATTGAAAATTAATCTGAGCAAATCTGGGGTGTTAATACAATATTGTCAACTTCATAATCCCAATCATCAGCCTGTTGAATTAATGAATTATAGATGTTTTGCTTCTTCCAGACTATCCCTGGAAATTGCTTGTTGAGAAAATAACCTTTCATATCTGGTTACTTTTTCCTGTAGTTCCTGCTCAACCAACTGAGCCTGACGATATTGCTCTTGGGAGGTTGGGCAGGTTGTATTAATAATTTCATCGTAACGTGCTTTGGCTAATGAATAATTAGCTTCAACTTATTTTAGATCTAAAAACACATCAATTGTTTCAAATTTAAGAAGCACTTGACCAGCTTTTATTTCATCTCCCTCGATGGACATTAAATCAATAATTTTGCCACTTACTTCGGTCTTTATTTTAGTTAATCCTTCTAATAAAACTATCACGGTAGTAAGAATTTTCTCATAGTAATCTGTCTGTTTAACCCTAGAATAAGATACTTTTAACTGGTTTGAATCCTGGTAAAGATAAAATATTCCAAATCCAATTAAAATGATTACTAATAAAAACAACATCTTTTTTATCATCCAATACTAAGCCTCCATAAAATCAATCTTGCTTGTCTTTCCCAAAACTATTAAAATAAATAACACAACTCTACCTTCAAAAAACCTTTTTAAGCAACAAATTTCTTATGCTGAATAAAAACTGCTTGCTAAGCAAAATACAATACAATTTAGCAATTCCCTTATGTGCAAATTTGTATTTTTATTATTATCAGGTATAATATAGGTAGTCATTAATTACAATACTTGATTTCAATAATAGGTAATCTATTGAAACTGATAAGCTAAAATTTAAATAAGAATTCGACTTACATAGATGGTGCAGTATCCTAGTTAATACCCTGTTCTTGAAGGCGGGCCTAAAAATCCGTCAAGGGCACACCGATGAAGTTCCTGGTGTTGGCTGCTGACGCCCAGTTGGGAGCTGATGCTGGGAGTTAAGGGTAAGGGGCGATCCGTAATGGCATGCGGGCGTAGACCCCTTTCCCGTGGAGGCTTATATAGTCTGGGAAAGTATATAAGCGAACCTGCATCTGTTGCAAGATGGGTGCAGCGTAGCCTGCTTTGCGTGGTTCAGGGGGGGGCATAAAAACTTGGTATGTATCGAGGTACCCGGTACCATTACTATAGCTGAAACCTGGGCTGCTAAAGAAGCTAGGGAACAGTGAGTATTTGAAGGAAAACTTCTAGGCTGTCGGCTTTCTGTCGGATAGGTCAGGGATTGAAGTGTGGTCTTAGTGGCAATCCAGTCCTATATCGGGTGACTGTATAGCTGGAATATGAAAGGGAAACCACCTGTCTGGAAACAGCAGGTTATTCCAGGGGAAAACCTACTGGACCTAAGCCGCAACATTGACCTGGCTTATTGCCATCTATGTTAGAATCTACTTCGGTTAAAGATTAAGGTTTATTATACAAAATAATAAGAAAGGATAATGATGGGAGGCTTCTCCTTTAAAATCCCTCACAGAAAATATTTAATAAGGAAAATCTATCTTGTTAGATAAATAAGGTAGGTAAGGAATTAGTAAATATTTTGCTTGCCCTTAATTTAAGGAGAAATCAAGGGGAAGGATTCCCCTTAAATATCTTACAGTTAATCTCAGGGTGATTCTTATATTGAAGAATTTGAAAGAAAGCATTATAGTCACTGTTCTGACCTTTTGCTTAACTATAATAACTGCATTAATTTCCTATTCCTGGATCGACTCAATTTCTTTTTTTCTAGCCGTTATCATTCTAATTATTATCATCTCTATAGGCGTTATTGGAGATATGATTGGTTTTGCAGCAGCTGCGGCAGAAGAAAAATCCTTTCATTCCAAAGCAGCAAAAAAAGTTTTTGGTGCTAAAAAGGGACTTTTTTTAGTAAAAAATGCTAATCGTGTCGCCAATTTCATGGGTGATATTATAGGGGATATTTGTGGAATTTTGAGCGGTTCTTTAGGAACAGTTTTAGTAATAAAAATAGCAAGCAAATGGCAAACTCCCAAAAGCTGGCTTGACTTATTGGTGCTTGGTCTAATTGCAGCTATTACTGTTGGAGGGAAATCTTTTTTAAAGAGTTATGGGCTGCGTAAAGCTAATGAAATAATCTTATTTGTTGGTAAAATCTTAGCCAGTCCAGCCTTGCTGAAACGCATTATTAAAAGATTTTAATTATCTTTCCTAACCTAATTCAACAAATCCGAAAGAATTCAACCACATTGTAATCTGGTCTAATAAAAATTCAAAAACCCTGAGGCAGAGGGATGGTCAGGGTTTTTGAATTCGTCTTAATTCTGCGATTTATCTGAACTGATTATTGGAATAATCAGTTAGAAGTCTTGTGTTATTATTTTTTCTTTTTTTCGGTCTCTTTTGTCTTCTTTCCGCAACCTTTAGCCATTTCGGCACCTCTTTTCTATAATCATTATTAATTACAAAGGAACCTCTTCACTAATCTTTGCATCGACCAAAATTAATATTGTTTCTACTAAATAACTTATACATTTAAATAAATATTTTGTCAATAACTTTTTGAATTATCTGTAATAAATTTTTAGTTAATTGAAATGACTTCTTACTCCATTAAATAGCTTTCTCCAAATCCTACTTCTTGCAGTCACCAAGTAGGATAATCCGCCGAATCAAGGACGTTCACATAACCATAATCATCTTTTCCTTCCTCAAACTTAATTTATTTTTAATCATCCTATGGTAATTATTATTTTTAATAAAGTTAATATCTCATCTCGCTCGTAAAATCCATTTCTGAACAGATCTTTTTTGTCCGAAGCGGATACAATTAATCGTCCGGTAATATTCAAATCCAAGTTTCCTCATGACCGCTTTAGCCCTGATATTATTCGGGAGAATAAGGGCATAAATATTTTCTAAACAAAACAGCTGGATTATATTATTAAGTAAAGGGAGTGCTGCTTCCACCATAAAACCCTTTCCCCATTCACGGGGGAAAAGCATAAAAAAAATCTCAGCAGTCATATGTTTTAAATCTACTTTAAATCCGCACCCGCCAATAAGGCGATTATCTTTTTTCTTATAAATGGAATATAATAACCAGGTATAATCAGGATTTGTTTTTTGGGAAATTTGACTTAGAAAATCTCTCACTCTTTGAAAATCAGTAGAAAACTCAGGAATGTCTAATGAGCTATTAACCATTGGATTGGTTAATAATAAAAAGAACTCATTAAAATCTTTCTGATGATAGGGATATATTTTAAGATGTTCAGTCTGAAAACATAATCTTTCTGACAAAATTAATCCCTTACTTTTCCCCTTTCCATTCCTTATAAAAACGATTCAAATAATTCTCTAAGAAATCATGCCTACCTTGAGCTAATTTCTTACCATAAGCGGTATACATCATATCCTTTAATTTTAGGAGTTTTTCATAAAAATGATTAATAGAAGGACCTTCAGTATTTTTGTATTCCTCCCGGGATATATTAGGGTTAGGGGGAATTCTGGGGTCATAGATAGGTCTGTGGTAATAACCACCATAGGTAAAGGCTCGGGCAATACCGATTGCTCCCATGGCATCAAGTTTATCGGCATCACTCACAGCTTTAAACTCCAGGCTCTTTTTATCTGTTCCGTTTTTATCCTTTTGGGAAAGGGTCTTCATAAAAGAAATATCTTTGGTAATAGCAATTATCTTTTTAATAAGAGAGGAATTTAGTGGTAATGAATGTAGGTATCTGGCCACTACATCTGGTCCCCGTTTTTCATCACCAGCAAAAAACTTATAATCACCAATATCATGAAGCAGGGCAGCCATTTCCACGATAAAAGGATCTGCTCCTTCTTCTTGTGCTATCTTTAAAGCTATCACTCTCACTCTATGGGTATGCCACCAATCATGACCGGTAGCTTCTCGCTGAAAAAAATCCTGTACATATTTTTCTGTTTTTTCTATTATCTGATTAGAACTTAATATCATCTTACCTAATGCGATAACCTATATTATCTTTTTCACGGTTTAACTATCTTTAGCTGACCAAAGATTACATTGGCTTCGATATCCAGATATGGCTTATCGGATTGAATATTCCCCAGTCTATATTCTGTGGAACCGATAATGCTTATAGATTGGTCTGGTAATTGTAGGTTACCAAATACTGAACTGGCATGAACTGCCGATGGTATTTTTGGATTAAGCATTAAACTGCCTGAGCCAAAAATAACATTAAGCTTAATTTTTTGATGTGATGCTGGTGATTTTAAATCATTAAGGTCCATTATGCCTTCAGCAAAGATGATATTTTTTTCCCTGAAAGGTTCACTTAAGTCTATTTTCTTCCGGTCAAAGATAACTTCATGGCTTCCCCCAAATTGTCCAAATAAAATAATAATGCCTAAAATCACCAGGGCAATACCGGGAAACAGACGAAAAAAATTCACCTTTATTCCCAGAACATTAGCTAACAATAATGCTAAACCTGCTATTAAAAGAATAATACCGCTTATTATACTTCCTGTTATTCTCATTTGGTATTCCTTTCTTTTTGATAACTTTTAATTATTACAACTATAATACAATAATTTTATTATATTGGCAGAACAAAGACAACTTAATTATTTATGCCAGAGAACACAGAAAAAACCTCCACGTTTATGGCGGGAAAATTCCTCTTCTTTGGCTTGACTAATTTCTGATTCTGGCAAATCAGGTGGTATAAAAAGACATTCCCTAACATCTACCAGGGATTCATGCTTAATCTTAGTTATCTCTTCAGGGGTTCTGAAACGGGCATGCTGAAATACCTTTGCTTTTTTCTGATATTCTACTTCCTGGTATAATTGTCCCCAGCCACTATCTTTATTGATACTACCTACCAGAATGAGACCTCCCCTCTTGCAAACTCGAAACATTTCCGAAATCATCCTGGCGTAATCAGAAATAAACTCAATGGTAGCCATTGATAAAACACCATCAAAGGTATCATCAGCAAATTCTAAATTCAGACAATCCATTTCCTTAAATTCAATCTTTACTTTTTTCTGTTCGGCTTTTTTACGTGCTTTAGTTAACATCTCCCGGGAAGTATCAATCCCTATAACAAATGTGCCTAACTGTGCTAGTTTTATGCTGAAATTACCGGTTCCACAACCAACATCCAGAATATGCATGCCAGGTTTTACTTTAAAGAGGCTGAAAGCGCATTCTGTCTCTACACTGTCGACATGTTCTCCTATTTTAGTTTCATACCATTTATCATAATTTTCTGCCTCCAGATCAAATATAGCCAATTATACTTCTCCTTTCAGGATAAATTTAATAAGATATGCCTTTTAATGCGATTAAATTGGCTTGAAGTCACAATTTCTCTTTCTCTTGGTTTTGGCAGGCGGATGGGAACTTCTTCTCTTATTCTCGCTGGACGTTCAGTAAGAACATAAATACGGTCTGAAAGATAAATTGCCTCTTCGATATCATGAGTCACAAATAATACAGAGGCTTTGAGTTTATCTGCTACCTGTAATAACCAAGACTGCATCTTAGAACGCGTTATGGCATCCAAACCAGCAAATGGTTCATCCAATAATACAATTTCTTTTGAAAACATATAGGTTCTTAACAGTGCTGCTCTCTGTCTCATACCCCCTGAAAGCTGAAAGGGATATTTATATTCAAAACCTTCTAAACCGAATAGTTTGAGATAAGGGACTACCTTATTTCTGGCTTCTCTGACTGTTTCTCCTTTAATAATCAAGGGAAGAATGGTATTATCAATAATCTTTTTCCAGGGTAATAACAAATCCTTCTGATACATATAGCTAACATGACCGATTTCTCCGGTACAATCCCTCTCATCGATATATACTTTGCCCTCATCAATGGGTACTATCCCGGCTATCATATTGAAGATGGTGCTTTTGCCACAACCACTGGGTCCAATTAAGGTTACAAACTCATTCTTACTCAGATAAAAAGAAACATCCTCAATAATGGGCATCTTTTCATATTGTTGTGTAAAATGACTGACTCTTAATTTAATATTATTTCTCCTCTCCCAGTAAGAAGGAATTATCAAAAGCTGACTCTACTTCAAGCATTCTATCTATAAGACCTCTTTCGTACAGCCAACGGGCATAATTTTCCCAGCGTTGTGCCTTCATCACACCCCAGTAGGGTACATCAGCTTGATACTCTTTTGCTAAATACTGCTGACTGGCAATAGCTATTTCACGTTCAATTTCCGGTGCATGTTTTAGCAAATCCTGAACGGCTAACTCTGGATTTGCTATAGAGAATTGATAACCTTTTTTAGTAGCCCTTAAAAACTTACGCACTAATTCCGGCTCCGTTGCCAATAGTTGTTCTCGAGCAATTATCACTGGTGTATAAAAATCTAATTCTGGGGCATAATCCTGTAAAAAGATAAAGTTAATGGGAAAATTTTTAAGCTCTGAAGCTACTCCGTCCCACCCGTAGTAAATCCAGGTATAATCTACATATTCCTGAACCGCGGCAAAAAAGTCAATAGCACCGATAGTTACTATTTCAGTTTTACTAAAATCAGCCCTATCAATATCCATTAAGGCCTTAATTATTGCCTCCTCAACAGGAGAACCCCAGCCACCATATTTCTTACCCTCAAAATCTCTGGGACGCTTAATTCCCTTTTCCACCGGAGAAGCAAAACCGGATGTATTATGCTGAAGAATAGCAGCAATAGCAACTACTGGCAATGGTTCTTCAGAGGTGCGAGCAAAGGTAACCTGTTCTTGATAACTGATACCAAATTCTCCCTGACCGGCTGCAATTAAGGCAGCTGGGCCTCCCTCTGAGGGCTGAATAATATTTACCAGTAATCCTTCCTCCTGATAAAAGCCTCTTTCCAGAGCAACATACATTCCGGTGTGATTGGTATTGGGAACCCAATCTAATAAAACAGTAACTTCTCTCAATGACTCCCCTGATGAGGCAACGGCTGTATTAATCATTAGCATAAATAGCATACCTAACAGACAGGTAAGAAAAATAATGGAATATTCTAATTTTCTAATTTTGTAAATATACCACATATCTCAACACTCCTTTTTATTACTCATTTATTCATTGTCCTTCTCCAGGGCATTACCAGAAATTGTATCAGTTCAATCATCTTAAATAGAATCATACTTAAGATTATGATAATCAGAATACTGGCAAAAACTTTATCCAGGGCAAAGGATTGCCTCACCCGGGTCATATAAACACCCAATCCTGATTTACCCCCCATCCATTCTCCTATTACCGCACCGATGATGCTATAAGTGGCAGCAATTTTAAGACCAGAAAAAAAACTGCTTAAAGATGATGGGAACTTGGCTAAATAAAAAATTTGCCAGCGATTTGCCTTCATTGATTTCATTAAATTTAATAAGTCCTGATCCAAAGAGTTTAGTCCTTCCAGTAGACTGACCACAATAGGGAAAAAACAGACCAGTATTACTACCATGATTTTGGGAAGTATATCAAATCCAAACCACATAGCAAAAAGGGGAGCCAGAACCATAATAGGGATTGTTTGGGATATTACCAGTAATGGTTGTACAGCTTTTCTGATGAGAGTGAAATTATCCATTAATATTGCCAGGATTACTGAAACAACAATTGCGACAACCAATCCAGTTAACGCTTCTTGTAAGGTTGTATAAATATGCTCTTTTATATCTGGTAGAATCTTCATACATACCATTACAACATCCCAGGGTGAAGGCAAGATATAACGAGCAATAATCCCCTTATCAACAATTAATTGCCAGAGAGATATTAAAAGAGCTAAAAAAAATAAGGGGATTGTTTTATCTCCTATATTTCCCAACCTTTTCATCAATGGTCACACCTGTCTTTTTATAATCAATCTTTACCAACGATATTACCCTTGTTGCCCCCTGTTCTGTACATATTTCCTGGGCTTTCTTTACTATCTCCAGCAATTCATCAAGTTCTCCTTCCATGGTAGTCTCCAGGGCACCAACTTCATGCTTAATACCACAGGATGCAATGTAGAAAATAACTTCATCTATTACCCGGTAAAGTCTTTCTTCAGCAACATATGGTAATACCTGTAATCCAAGTGTAATTTTAGCCATATTTACCTCCAAAAAAAAATCGCTATTACCTGAACATAGGTAATAGCGATCAAACTTAACTCTATTTAAAAGTCAAGGGTTACTTCCCTCCGCTAGAATTACCTAGGTCAGGTTCAGGGGTCAAAGCAAAATGCTTTTTCTCAGCAAATAGCTCCCCCAGTAACTTGTTGTCATTGCATATTATGGTAAGATTATTATACCACCTCTATCTCTTTTGTAAAGCATAGCTACTTAATAAAAATGATGGAAATTCAATCTTGGTTGGTCAGTTTCTACTTCTGTTTTATATGAAACGTAATCAACAGATGTTTAGTTCTAACAAAATTAAAATTATCTCAAAAATATCAAAATAAATGTTTTTTAAAATTATTTTAATTTCTTAAGGTGTTGGATAATTTCTTTTTCCATTTCCTCTTTCAAATGATAACTATGATCTTTATCCGGGAATAATCCCGTTTTTACTTCCTTATCAAATTCAGAAAGCGCCTTAACTATATCTTGGCCTATTTGAGCATATTGTTTAACAAATTTCGGTACGAAACGTTCAAAGAGACCCAATAAATCATGAATAACTAAGACCTGGCCATCACAAAAAGGTCCGGCTCCTATTCCAATAGTCGGAATGTTAACTCTTTCCGTAATAATCTGGGCTACAGGATTGGGAATGCCTTCCAAAACAATACTGAAAGCACCTGCCTCCTCTAAGGACAAGGCATCTTCAAGTATTTTTTCGGCAGCCATTAAATCTTTACCCTGAACCCTAAAACCGCCTAACTGGGAGCTGCTCTGGGGTGTTAATCCGATATGACCCATGACCGGGATGCCGGCTTTTACTATAGCAGCTACTGTATCAGCTATCCTCTTGCCACCTTCTAATTTAATACAATCCACTTCCGCTTCTTTCATTAATCTGCCAGCATTTGCTATGGCTTTTTCTTTACTTACTTCATAAGAAAGAAAGGGCATATCTCCTACAATGAAAGTCTCTGGAGCTCCTTTAACCACTGCCTTGGCTAAAATAATCATGGTATCTAAGTCAATAGGTACGGTACTCGGGTAACCAAGCATGACCATTGCTGCCGAATGTATTATGTCAGCAAATTTAAAACTATACGATTAGAATAAACTCTGATAACTTGGAAAGCCATAAAGAGATTCGGTATTTTTTACTGCTTTTACAATTGCTCTAGCCATAACCTCAGCTGCAATTGATCCTACCAAATTTACTTCTGTTTCTACTTCACCTGTACCTACACAAAAAAAGTATCACCATCAAACATCGTATGAGCAGGAATAATGGCTCGAGCATAACCGTTTTGTGCCATCATAGCTATTTTTGTTGCTTCAGCTTTGTTAATCTTTGCGTTTGTAGCTATAATCCCTATGGTAGTATTGGTAGAAAAATGGTTACCACTATTCTCTAATGAAGATGCATTCTTAATAATAGAAATGGTATTAACAAATCCTTTTTTATCTTCAGTCAAGGCACCGGCAATTATCTCTCCGTTATAAGGATCAACGACATCTCCAAAACAATTGACTGCCACAATAGCCCCTATCAACAATTTTTGACATTTGAGGCTAGCTGTCCCGATACCGCTCTTCATGCAGTGCAGTCCACCCAGAATCTTTCCAACTGTTGCACCTGTCCCAGCTCCAATGTTCCCCTGTCTGTTCTCCATTTCAGAAGCATTTAGACAGGCATGATAGCCCATATCAGCAGTAGGCCTTATTTGATAATCACCAACATTAAGATCAAAAAGAACTGCACCAGGAACAATAGGAACTTTGGTAATTCCTACATCAAAACCTATTCCTCTTTCTTCCAGATATCTCATTACCCCTGATGCGCCATCCAAGCCAAAGGCACTACCTCCACCAAGATAGATAGCATGAACTTTATCTACTAAATTAACAGGGTTTAATAGGTCTGTTTCCCGAGTTCCTGGAGCTCCTCCTCGCACATCTACTCCTCCAACAGCCCCTTTCTCACAAAGAATTACTGTACATCCTGTACCACCCTTCAGAACCTGACTATGTCCAACTTTAATCCCGGGAACATCAGTAATGGCATCTTTTAAGATATGAGTTTTTGAAATATTTTTCATAATCTTACACCTTTTTTTAGAGTGCTTTACTTTTTAAGAAAATGATAACCTTAATTTTCATTTAAAAATAGCATAGCAGTAAGAGCATAAATTTTAACAGTTTCGATTAACTCTTTAATCTCCACATATTCATCTACTTAATGCGGTATCAATCTATTTCCAGCTCCAATTGTCACGATGGGAATATTTTTCCAGGATTTAAGAAAAGTCCCATCAGTGGCACCTGGAACTCCGTTATAGATAGGCTCCTTTTTTGTAATATACTGAAACGCTTGTGCGGCATGCTTTACAATAGGCTCATCTGGTGAAGTTTCTGTCCACGGACGTTCTTCAATTACTTCCATACTTGCCTGAAAATGCTGATCTTTTTGAGAAATCTTTTTAAAAATATTTAAAATTGCCTTTTTTAACTGGTTATGTTCTTGACCAGGAACAGTTCTAATATCTACTGTTGACATGTATTCCTGGGGGATAACATTAATCTGTGCTTCCCCTTTAGTTGGTGCTCTTAATATAGTGGGAGTAAAACTAGGAAAACCCAAATATTCATGCCTTCCTAATTTTTTGATTTCCTTCTTTTGCAATCTTTCTAAGGCAATTAATATTTTAGCCACACTCCAATTGGGATTAATTCCTGTTTCTGGCATGGCACCGTGAGCCATTTTGCCTTTTACTTTAATCATGATTCTCATAGCACCTTTTTGCGTAATACAAATATTATTTTCTTCTGGTTCACAGATGATTGCTGCATCAACTTCATCAGCCCAACCTTGATAAATAAAATTTTTTATACCCAGCATCATCCCTTCTTCATCTACTGGAATACACAATATAATATTTCCTTTAAAATCTGTTTTTGAATCTAAAATAGCTTTGACAGCATATACCATTGCAGCTAAATTACCCTTGGCGTCACAAGATCCTCTTCCATAAATATTACCTTCGTGAATGATCGCATCAAAAGGTGGATATTTCCATTCCCGGGGATTTCCTTCTGTTACTACATCAGTATGGGCTTCAAATAATAAATTTTTTCCTTCCTGGCTGCCCTTTAAAACAGCAATTACATTTGGTCTCCCAGGTACCACTTCCTCAACAACTACTTTTAGCCCCATATCTTTTAATTTTTTAGCTACAAAATGTGCTACCTTTTCTTCGTTATATCCTTCTTTCTCGGGATGAAAAACACTTTTAATCCTAACCAGATCCTGTGTAAATTGGACAATCCCTTTTTCATCAACATTTTTGATTATTTTTTCATATTCTGTATTAGGCAATTGTTTCTCTTCTCTCTTTTTTATTATATCTACTCCCTCTCTATTTTTAATTAAAGATAAATAGGGAAGGGATATATTATTCATTACTACTTATTACTGCAAAAAGTTTTGTTTATTCATGACTGTTAGGTTTTAAACTATTTAGCCATAGTAAGAAATACTTTCTCTCCGTTTTTTATTTCAAACAAGAAAGTTCCTTTTCCAGTAGGTACACCATCTGTCATATCCCAGGTCAACTGAATTCCCTTAAATCCCTTGACATTACGACAATAATCTCTAATTTTTATCCTTTCCTCTTTAAGTATATTTGGATCTCCTGTAATATCTGTATTTTCAATCGCTTCTTTGATCATATAAACACTATCGTAATAGTTGGTGGAAAGTGATGCGGGTTCAATACCGTTATGATCTTTTTTATATGCTTCTCGGAAGGATTGCCAGCGAGAGTCATTTAAATTCAAATCAATATAATTATAAATTGAAATCCCTTCTAAATATTCCCCCCCAGTAGTATACAATGCGGTATCATCAGCACTGCTGAAAACTAATATTTTTGACTTATCTTCCCATCCTCTTTTTACCAATTCAACTATTATTTTTGCCGCTTTTTCCGAATTACAGGTAAGTACAATTCCATCAGGCTTCTGTGCTAAGGCTCTCAAAACCAGAGAATCAAACATAATCGCATCAGTAGGAACGTCAACCTGTCGCAATATTTCTACTCCTGCTGATTCCAATCCTATAGCATGAGCTTCCGCCATTGGAGGCCAAGCTGCCCAGTTCTCAACAAATTGGACTACCGTCTTCATGTCTGGATGCAATTCTGCCCAAGCAGCAGTTATAGGTGGTAGTTTTTCTTCGGTTATGGGATACCAGGATAGAGTCCAGGGAAAATATTCCACTGCATATTCGTAGCTAGTAGAAGAAACCATAGAAAATAATCCAGCTTCTACTGCTATAGGGACAGCTGCCATAATACATGCTTCTGGAACCGGACCCATCACCACTAATGCCCAATCAATCAATTTAGCCATCTCTTCCATGGCTTTTTCCTTATTGACACCAGTATCAATAATTTCAATGGTAATTGGCTTGCCTCTTACACCTCCAGCAGCATTAATCTCTTCGGCAGCTCGATTAGCACTCCAGGACATATATTCACCAATGCTTGCAATAGGACCTGTTACAGTGTTTAAAAAAGGTATTTTCCACTCTTCTACTAACACATCCTGTCCAGAAATATTCATTGTAGTAATAAACAAGATTCCAATTATGAATATTGAAATACGAAAAAAACCTGATATTTTATTCTTCATCTTTTTCTCCTCCTGAAGATTATCAACTCTATAAACTATTTAACTGAATATCTTTTTAAGTCTATATTTGTCTCACTACAATAACCTTTACTGGCTCTCCTTTCTTTTTATTAATTATTTCTCCCATTAGTAGTATTTTTCTATCGCTGTAAAGTTAGATTATCTTATTAAATTATTTATTAATAGCCTGTTGGGGTACTTTTGGTTTCATATTCCACAGCATTTTTCTAGTAATCATGCCTTCTGGTCGCAACAAGATAATAATCACCAACAAAGCTCCATATATAACCTGACGCCAAGAAGCAATGTTACTAGAAAATATCAAAGGAATTCCCTGTAATAAAAAGGCAGATGGAATTACTCCCCACATTGTGGTATGTCCACCTACAAAAAGTATACACATTAAATATCCAATCATGCTGAAAGTAAAAAATTCAGGTGATAGGCTTCTAACTAGAAAGACATCTAAAACGCCAGCCATTCCTGCAATGGCACATGCTGTAATTTGAAAAAACATTCCCAATTTTTTTATATCAACACCTAACGTGATGGCTACCTCTCTATCTACAAAAACAACTGATGCGGCTCTGCCTAAACGTGAATGATCAATCCTGTAAATCAAAAATCCCGTTATAATTAATAAAAAATACATAATAAATAGTATATTAGTTACAGAAGGAACATGAAAAAAACCAATCGTTCCACCTAAAAGTTTCCAATTCTCAATAGTTGTCTTAACAATAAAGACTGAGGTCAATCCTACAATCACCACTGTAAAACAAGGAGCTTTCCCAATAGCCAGGGAAAAGATAAATCCGATTACTGTACTTATTAATATTCCTGAAATTAAAACCAAAACAAAAGGCCAATCCCATTCCTTGGCCGCATAACCGCCAAAATAGGCTGATATCGCCATACATGCTACAATTAAAAAATGTAGTTGCCCTACTCTATAGGGTAAATATAGCGCCCATCCCATTAGTACATAAATAGCAGAGAATCCCAGGAAATAATATGTTACTTCAGACAAGATAGAACCTCCTTATTTCAATACCCTATAATTATATTTTGGTACCAAATAAACCCTGGGGTCTAATCAGAACCACAATCAACATTACCACAAACGCAATGACATTTGACCATGAACCAGAAATATATCCTATTGCTATAGACTCTATAATACCTAAAATTAATCCGCAAACCAATCCTCCCTTTAAATTGCCCAAACCAGCAACAATTGAAACAGCCAGCATTTTTAACGCAACAAATTCACCTAACCAGGGAGAAGCAGAGCCTATTAGCATTGAAAAAAGCAGAGCTGAAAAACCACCTAAAATACCAACAATTAAATAACTAAATATGCTGGTTTTGATAATTGGAATACCCACCAAGCTAGCTGCAAAGAGATTTTCGGCAATAGCCCTAAAGAATCTCCCTTGATTAGTATGGTAAAGAAGATAAAAAAATATTAATACGGCAATAATTCCACCGCCTAAAGCAAATAGCTGCCCTTTGGATATCGTAATTAATCCAAAACTCAGAATGCTTCCACCAATCCATTTATAGGGAAAAGAAACTGGAAATCCATAGTTAATAGAATGGGACATAATATCCATTGCGATCATAGCCATACCCATTGAGGCAATAAAAGAGGCATTAATATCCACACCTGGTGTACTATTGATTTTTCTAAAAATAGGTTCACTTAAAATACTTAAGATAATTGAAACAGATAAACCAGCCAGAATAACTAAAAAAATATTGTTGCTGAATTGTAATACCCACCAGTAGGTATACATGGAAATAACCACAATTTGGGGGTAAGCAAATTGAATGATTTTGGCGACCAAAAGCATTAAATTGAAACCAGTAACCAACAAAACATAAATGCTTCCTAAGGCTAACCCACTTATTAATTGAGCTATAAATATTTCCATCGATATCTCTCCCTGACAAATTAGATAAAACGATTTATTGTAGTTCTTTTATTAATTACTGCCAAGATAAGCTTGTCGAATCTTGGGATTATCTATAATATCACCAGAAAATCCAGTCATAGCAATTTCACCAGTTTGCATTACATAACAACGATGACTGCATTCTAAAGCCTTTTTAGCGTTTTGTTCGGCTAATAGTATCGAATATCCCTCTTTATTTAACTCTAAAAGAATATTAAAAATTTCTGTTACAATTTTGGGGGCTAATCCCAAAGAAGGCTCATCTATTAGAATTAATTTGGGTTTAGACATTAAGGCACGCCCCATGGATAGCATTTGTTGTTCTCCTCCGCTTAATGTTCCGGCTATTTGACTGCTTCTTTCCTGTAAAATAGGAAAGTATGTAAAAACTCTTTCTAGATTTTTTTCAAAATTATCATAATCATGATAGGCTCCCAATTGTAGATTTTCTAACACTGTCATGGAAGTGAAAATAACATGACCTTCCGGAATAAGGCACAATCCTAAACTTACAATCTTATCAGTGGATTGTCGAGTAATGTCTATTCCCAAAAACTGAACTCTACCTTTATCGGGTCTCTGAATTCCCAGTATTGCTTTTAACAAAGATGTTTTACCAGCACCATTTGCACCAATTAATGCTACAAATTCCCCTTGTTTTATTTCAATATTAACTTTTTTAACAGCTTTGATAGGTCCATATGTAATTGAAAGACCTTCGGTTTTTAAAATATTACTTTTCTTCTCCAAGATAAGCCTCCAATACTCTGGGATCTCTCTGAACTTGTTCGGGAGTTCCTTCACTTATTTTTATTCCAAAATCAAGAACGGTAATCCATTCAGAAACTTCAGTAATAAAATTCATATCATGGCTTACGACAATAATAGTAACTCCTTCTTTGTTAATTTGCCTGATAATTTTTGCGACTTCTCTTGATTCTTCAATTCCCATCCCTGAGGTGGGTTCATCAAGCATTAGAAGTTTAGGATTTGATATTAAAGCACGAGCTATCTGTACTAACTGGCGCTCTACCCAAACCAATTCATTAGTCCAGCGTTCTGCAAAATTTGATATGTTAATAAATTTTAAAACTTTTTCAGCTTCCTCTGTAATTTCTTTTTCTTGCTTATTAAATTGTAAGGGATTTAAAAAGAAAGATTTAATGGGATTTTGTTTGAAATTATACCTTCCCGACATAACATTATCCAAAACTGTCATATTTGATACCAATTTTCCGGCTTGAAATGTTCTACTGATTCCCATTCTATTAATATCTTCTGCAGGTATATTACTAATGTCCACAGAATTAAAATATATTTTTCCTTCTGTTGGTGGAAATAATCCGGAAACAACATTAAAAAAAGTAGATTTCCCTGCACCGTTTGGTCCAATTAAACCATGAATGGTATTCTCTTGAATGTTAATATCAATATTCTTTAAAGCTTGTAAACCGCCAAAATTCTTACATAGATTTACAACTCTTAATATCGTCTTTCCTTCTATCATTATAAAATAATATTTCTCCTTTAGAACTGTGATATGTCTTCAAAAATTTCCCATATTCTTCTATTTATTCCTTAGCTAATCCCCTAAAACACTCTTTACTTCCTATTAATTCATCTTTGTTTAGTGCAATAATTTGCAGCAACTGCATCATCCGGTATCTCCATATCTTTATCTAGCTGTTTTTCAGTGATCAACAGAGGTGGTTGAATCCTGAGCACATTTCCATAAATCCCACCTAACCCTATCAGTAAATTATTTTCTCTGCACAATTCCTGTATTTGTGTTGCTTCTTCTGCCTCTGGTAATTTGTCTTTATCTTTTACCAACTCAATACTAATCATTAAGCCTTGCTCTCTCACATCACCGATGAGATGGTATTTTTTCATAAGTTCATCTTTTAATTTTTGAATAAAATAGTTTCCTTTTTCCAAAGTTTTCTCAGGAATTTTCTCATCTAATAAAAATTCGATTTAGTTATTGCCGCAGCACTGGATATCGGATTACCTCCAAATGTAGATAGGTGATCCCCCGGTCTAAAAGAACTTGCAATCTCATCCCTGGTGATAAAAGCACTTAAAGGGAGCCCTCCAGCAATGCCTTTGGCCATATTCATGATATCATTTATACTTTATAATGCTCAACAGCAAATAATTTACCAGTTCGTCCAAATCCCGACTGCACTTCATCGGCAATAAATAAAATTTGAAAATCAGGTAGCATTTGTCCTGGTAAGGCAATGAATTCATATTTTCCAGTAAATTGCTTAGCTATGCTTAACGCACCTTCAATAGCTTCAGCTCCACTATTGGAAAAAAATGTTTTATTGAGCCTGCCAGGGGTATTTTGGGCTAATTTTTCTGCTACTAATGCAGGTGGTTCTGAATAATAAACATAGGCACAACAATGTACTAATTTATCTATCTGATCCTTAGCAGCCTTAATAATTCTTGGATTTCTATGCCCAGCATTGTTTACTGCAATACCAGCAAAGCAATCAATATACTCTTTGCCACCGATATCATATACCAATACTCCTTCAGCATGACTAATTATGACATCTTCCATTTTCTTAACACTATAAGTATTGACATACTTTTCATACTTTTACTTAATATTCATATGATTATCCTATCCCCCCTTAGGATTAAATTAACATTTACCATTTAACAGTAGTGATTTATTTTGTTTTTGTTATATTTATCATTTTTCCATGATTTCATTATTTCATAATAACCTCTTCGTTATTAATATTCAATAATAAAAGGCTTTATAGTTCGTGTCAACAACTTGTGGGTACTTTCCCTTACCTCAAAAATATGGAAATTAATAGTATACTCCTATATTCTTTTGTAAATAATCCAATTAATAAATTAGGTAATTAGTTCATTTAGTTCATCTTTTCTCTGGAGATGCTTGCTTTTTTTCTTCTGTTTTTGCAGGTATATGATGGTAGGGTCTAATTCCAAATAGAGGGCTTCCTGGTCTGATTTATTTGGATTTAGCGTTGTTTGTTTTAAGGTTTCAGTTAAGTTTTGGTCAAAGGTATCTTCTTCTTTTTGAGTCTGAGTACCCTTGAGTTGCACCTGTTTTCGGATAGCCTTAAAGCTGATGGAGTTCTCGCAACAGTATTGGTAGTTGCTAGCAAGATAAGGAAAAAAGGCCAGTTATCTTCTGATAATGTGTGCTCATACGCTGATTGGATTTGAGATCCAAGACCTCATCCAAAAGACAACGGTAATGACCTTCTTGATCTCAGTAGAGATATTTTGATAGACGATATTACCTAACATGGTCGAGAGGTATTTATTGTGTTTTCTACAATTGGTGAGTTTGCTTCCTTGTCTTTCTTTCCTTAATTTATTGTCAAGGTAATTTGGTATTTCGGTTAGGATAAACTGACCTATGATTTAGGCTATATTAAAAACAAATTACTTTAGATACTGGAATTGAGTTTGCTTTCTGGTGTATTTAGCTCAAAAGATGGTAGGGTTATAGTAAATTTTAATTCTTTCATAAGGTAGATTTACCTCCTATTTAGAAAAAGAATGTTTCTTCTTTTTCTTTATTTTATTTCTTGAGGTAAGTCTACTTTTTTGTTGACTTACTGGCAAGTGTTATCCCAGAAACACCTATTAAAATTTAACACTATCACTTTATAAATTTTACATTAACTGAGGAGAGTTAGAGATTCATTTCATTTTAATAACCAGATAAGGTCCCTCTCTCAAAAAAGCCATAGAAGTCTTCTCTTTCTTTAATACATAGTGGTAAATAGCCTGTTGAAGCATAGTAGTAATATCGGGAGGGTACTCCTTGATAAATTGATACCCGCTTACTCCTGGTAGGGTAATCAGGATTTCGGGAGGGATGTTGACGGTACAATAGATGAGATGTTCTTCTCCTCCTATTCGCAGAAAAAGCTGTTCCCATTTCTGCACTTCCCATTGGTCATGAGCAAAGTCCCACCTGGAACTTAAGAGCAAGGAAGAGAAATTACCCACGCCCACCTCTTTTAGTTTCTTCAGTAAATCTTTGTAATGCTGACTGCCAATAGGTTCCCTATCTTGGTTATGGGCTAATAGAATAATGTATCCTCCCTTCTTCACTGCTGGTAGGGCAGCCCAAACTCCTTTGATAGCTTGATAATGATTTAGGGCTCCTTTCCCTCCGTGGGTTAAGACAACATCGTATTTATGATCTATGGTAAGTTCTGAGAAGAGACGCAGCTGATCCACTGCCTTCTGGTGAGATTCCTCCAGATTCCCGGTAGTTATACCACAGATATGCAAGTCACCGTTTAGCAAGACATTTACTGCAAAATCAATTCTGGTTCTCCGGGCTACTTCTAAGGCAAACTCATGACAGGGATTATGGGAAAAGATGAGATTATCAGCATTAGGATCAGCCATAAACTCAGGTCCATGAAAGATCTGAGTAGCCTCCAGATTAACCATACCAGGACAAATAGCTTTTCGGCCTCCGGAGGCACCAGCCATAAAGTGGGCTTCTACCAGTCCAGTTACAATATGAAGGTCTGATTGGATAAAATCCCTGTTAATCTTTACCGGAATTCCTTTGACCTTTCCTATAGAGACCAGATCTCTACTATAACAATCATGGTCTAGCAATTGATAGTGATTAAAGATCTCGTCTCCAAAGGCTTCTCTCTTCCAGCTAGCAGAAGTAGGAGTATGTGTTCCGGTGCCAATAATGATCTTGATATGCTGTCTTTTAATGCCAGCTTTTGCCAGACGGGAGAGGATGGGTGAGAGGATATTCTCATTCTTGGTACAATTATAAGGTACCGGACGGGTATTATCAGATACTACAATAGCTGCAGTAAGTTCATCAGCAGGTTTGGAGTGAGAGAGGACAATATCCTCAATTCTCTTGCTCTGGATAGGATTCTGGAAGGCATAGTCAATTTCTTCTGCTACCTCCTCAAGAGGAGGAACTGGTTTCATCTGTAATAAATCACAGGTAGTAGGGACTTCTACTGTAAGATTATTCTCCAAATACTCAATGTTTATTTTTTGCCAACTGTAGGTACTCATTCTCTCCTCTAATATTGAATTTTAATATTTTTTGATTTTTCTCACTAATTAATTTATTTTAGAAGATCTTTCCTGGATTCATAATATTTTTAGTATCAATAGCATTTTTTATTTTCTTCATTAACTTAATTTCTTCTTCACTACAAAATAAATTTAAATATTCTTTTCTTTTTAGACCAATACCGTGTTCTCCACTAATAGTTCCGCCCTTTTCCTTAACTAGATGATACAGGTCCACTAAAATTTTATTTTCTATATCTAACCACTCTTGGTAAGTTTGAGCAGGATTCTTAACTATCGTAGCATGCAAATTGCCATCACCAGCATGACCATAGCAAGGAATTAAAGTACTATATTTTTGGGCAATTCTTTGAATCTCTTCCACAACCTCAGCAATTACTGAAATCGGAACTACAATATCTTCTATACTTTGCTGAGGACTAATAACCTTAAAAGCCTCTGCGATATTTCTTCTTACTGCCCAGACTCTTTCTTGCGTAGTATAGTTATCTGCTACATAAACTTCTAATGCTCCTTGGTTTAGACATAGTTCGCCAATAGTTTCTGCTTCTAATTCTACTTCTTTACGATTATTTCCATCTACTTCCACTAAAAGCATTGCACCAGCTTGTTGATAGGGTAGATGCTCATTTAAATATTGACAGGAGGTCTGCACTGAGAGCTGATCCATAAATTCAATAGATGTGGGGATAATTTTAGTTTCAGTCATGATTTTTGGTACACTCAGGATAGCCTGATTTAGATCTTTATACAAAATTAACAAATCAACAATTGCTATTGGAAGCGGTAATAATTTAACAATTATTTTTGTCACAATTCCTAAAGTGCCTTCTGATCCTATAAAAATCTGTTTTAAATTATAGCCAGTAACATCTTTAACCCTCTTGCCGCCTAATGTTACTATTGCACCATCAGGCAAAACCACTTCCAATCCCATAATATATCGATCAGTAACACCATATTTAACTGCTCTACCTCCCCCGGCATTTTCAGCTACATTACCACCAATAAAGCAGGTCTCCACACTCATGGGATAACCAGCAAAAAACAGACCAAACTCTTTTACTTTTTCATTCACTTCATTAGTAACTACTCCTGGTTCTAGCGTTACCATCATATTTTGGCTATCAATTTCTAAAATTCTATTCATTTTCTCTAACGAAAGAACTATGCCTCCATGAACTGGAATAGCACCACCAGAAAGACCGCTGCCAGCTCCCCGAGGAGTAACTGGTATATTATTCTCATAAGCTAATTTCATAATTTTAGATACTTGTTCAGTTTTTCTTGGCATTATAACAACTTCAGGAAAATGTGCGAACTGATCAACAGGTGTTTCATCATGAGTATAAGGCTCTAATTTTTCTTTATCTACAAAAACAAAATTTTTCCCACAAATTTCTTCTAGTTTTTTTATAGTAGAATTGGATATAGGATTATATTTCATTTGTTTTCCTTTTTTCTTCCAATTTCTTCTTTAATAAAGGTACAATTTCAAATAAGTCGCCTACAATACCAAAATCAGCAATCTTAAAAATATCTGCCAGGGGATCATTATTTATAGCTATAATAGTTTCCGAGGTTTTTATTCCGGCAAGATGCTGTATAGCTCCAGAAATACCAATGGCTAAATAAGCTTTTGGATTTACCGTTTTACCACTTAAGCCTACCTGATGAGGGTAGGAAATCCAACCCCTATCCACTACTTCCCGAGATGCACCGACAGCCGCTTCTAGCTGTTTAGCTAACTCACGAATTAAAGTGAGGTTTTCCTTTCTCTTTAATCCTCTTCCTCCAGAGACGATAATGTCTGCTGTTGAAAAATCTATCTCCTCTTTCTCATTTTTCTGAAATCCCATATGTATTACTTTTCGATCAAAAAGAGCGTCATCAATCTCTATGGAAATAATCCTTCCTTTTTTGTTTTCATCTCGAAGAAGCATCTTTTTAGACTTTGGTCTTACAGTAGCCATCTGAGGCTTTCTTTCTGGTGTTTTAATAGTTGCCATTATATTTCCACCAATAGCTGGTCTAATCTGTAACAACAAACCAGTATCTTTTTCGATTTTTAAATCAGTACAGTCAGCTGTTAATCCGGTTCCTAATTTTACCGATAAATGGGGCATTAGAGTTCTACCCTGTGTAGTAGCTCCAGCAATTACGATTTGAGGTTGAAATTTCTTGATTAAAAAATCAAGTATATTACTATGATTTTCTACGATAAAAGGAAATAAATATTTATGACTTATCTTGTATACACGATCAGCTCCTCGATAAATTAATTCTCGTAACTCTTCTTCTGATAGATTATTACCAAAAACAACAGCAGATAATGGAACACCCAGTTCTTTAGCTAAAGGGCTTCCCCACGCCAATAATTCGTATGAGATATTTTTAATTTGTTGGCTTTCAGTTACTTCCGAAATTGTCCATATTTCTTCTTCTTTCATACTGCCTTACCTATTTTAAAATGAGATAATTTTTCTCTTTTCTAAGAAAGAGATTAATCGATCAATCGCTTCTGATAATGTTCTTTCATCTTTTACCTTTAATATGGTTCCTTTTCTAACCACCTGTGGGCGATATATTTTAACCACCCTTGTAGGAGAACCCTTAAGACCTAATTTATTTCCCGGGATACCAATATCTATACTATTGTAAACTGGTATACCAATGGTACGTGCTCTCTGTTTTCCTCGTAAGGTAGGCAGGCGAGGATATGAAATTTCTTTTACTACAGTCAATAATGCTGGTAAAGGTATTTTTAATCTTTCCGTACCTTCTTCAATTAAACGCTGTACAGTAATGTATTGCTTGTTAACACTTTCTATCTTCCTAGTATATGTTGATAAAGGGATATTCAAAAAAGAGGCAATCCCGGGACCTACCTGACCGGTATCCCCATCAGTAGCTCTTTCTCCGGTAATAATTAAATCGTAAGCTTTGATTTTCTTAATTATAGCAGCAAGTGAATAGGCAGTTGCCCAAGTATCCGAACCGGCAAATTCCTTTCCGGATAGGAGTATTGCCTCATCAGCACCCATTGCTATAGCCTCCCTTAAGGCTTCTTCAGCTTTTGGTGGCCCCATGGTGATGACAGTAATAGTGCCACCATGATTTTCCCTTAGTTGAATCGCTAATTCAATGGCATATAAATCTAAAGGGTTGATGATATTTTCAACACCATCACGAATTACTGTTCCAGTCTCTTCATTTATCTTTACCTGACTGGTCTCAGGAACCTGCTTGATTGGTACAATAATTTTCAACTTTGACTCCTCTAAGTATAAAAATTGTAAATTAATCTAATCTCAGATTACCATTTCAATGCTCCTAAATACTACCAATACATTTATATATCAATAAAATTAGATTATATACATATCCTTTTCTCCCTTTAAGCAATAAATCCTAATTTTCTCAATTTACACTATAAAGACATCCTTGGGATACTCTCCAAGATACCTATCTCTTCTATCAACAATAACAGTAACTACATTTTGGCCTTTTTTTAAACGTTTTGCAATTTTTAAAGCAACAAACACATTTGCTCCTGAGGACATGCCACAGTAAATGCCTTCTTCTTTGCATAATCTATTGGCCATATATCTTGCTTCCTCAGTTGTTACTCTAAAAAATTCATCAGGATATCCACGATCCAGCATTTCATCGATAATTGACTTTTCAGTTTCCCATTTCTTCAATCCCATTGCATGAATTAATTTTTCCATCATATTTGATTTTTTAAATTCACCCTTTTTTGATTCATTTTTCTGTAATTCCATATATACTTCACTACCATGGGGAACAACACCAAAGGTTAATGGATGTATATTATTTTCTGCCAATCCAAGAATACTCCCTAATAGTGTCGCACCAGAACCTACTGCACAGCCAAATGCATCAATTGCACCTCCCAACTGCTTATATAATTCATAACCTATGCTCATTTGCCCTAAATAATTATATTTATTGTATATTTGATCTACCCAAATAACATTAGGATCATTTTTTTCTAATTCATACGCATGCATCTTACCAGCCATTATATAAGTAAGGTCATGATTATCTTCTAGACATTGTGCTAACTCTTCATTAGAAAGAAAAGAACTTGGATGTGGGGATTCATTAATATCTGCTCCAAAAGCTCCTGTAATCTTTAGTCTTACTCCAGGACCCTGCAGCATTGGTTTATAAATAAATAACTTTGCTTTATAGCCTTTAACTGCACAAATAAATGCCAATGCCGGAGCAGTATTACCTGCAGATGCATCTACAACAACTCCACCAAGCCCTAATTTCTTATTATTCCAAGTAAGACCTTTCTCAGCAGCTTCAATCATTGAAAGAGCCATTCTGTCTTTGTAGCTTCCACTGGGATTTAAATATTCAAGTTTAACAAATATATTTGCTGGCACATCTTTCCCAATCTTATTTAGCTTTAACAAAGGGGTATTACCAATGATTTTCAGCATATTTTCTAAATAATTCATAATAATATCCTCTTTCTCATTTCTATAATAATGCATTATTTTAAAATTTTACTCTATTATTATTCTTAATATAATCTAAAATTATTTGCATAGTTATCCCTAAGATTACACCTATTATCTGTAGCTGCCAAATAGGAAAAAATAAAAGTAATCCAGAGATAAAAAAAGTAATTCTTTCAAAAGTATATAGCTTTATTAACTTTAAAGAACACCTCTGTATACTTTCTGATAAAAAAATTATTCCTAAAAATGCCGCTATTATTGAAATCAATATTTTCCAAAATGAACCATGGCCAACTAATGCTGGATTAAATACAAAAGCAAACGGAATAATATAGCCAACTATTCCAATTTTCATGGCTGTAAAACCAGTCTTGGTAGCATTTGCACCAGCCATTCCAGCAGCAGTAATAGCTCCTAAGGCAACTGGGGGAGTTATATATGAAATCATAGCAGTATATATGACAAAGAGATGAGCAGCAAGAGGATATACTCCAAGTCTTATTATTGCAGGAGCTATCGCTAAAGACAAGAATATATAAGCAGCAACGTCTACCATTCCAGTTCCAAGAATAAAACTGGCAGTAGCACCAAAAATTAAAATTAATGCTAAATTATTTTTAGCAAGGGTCACAATTTCATAACTAAAAGAGCTAACTACTCCAGTCATTGAAAGAGAACCTACAATAAAGCCTATTCCAAGTAAAATAGCTCCAATTTCAGCTATTGACTTTCCTGAATTAATTACCATATTTCTCAAGCTATCTATACTTAATCTAGTTGTTTTTTTCATCATTGAAAGTATAAAAAGCACTGCTATAGCATAGAATGGAGCTTGTGCTACTTGCCTCTGAAATATAAAAAATGTTAAGGTAAATAAAACAAAAATAAAATACCAACCTTCTTTCATCGTTTCTTTTAAAGAAGTTTGGGATGCTTTTTCAATGCCTACTAAGCCCATTTTGGCAGCCATCAAATCTATTTGAAAAAAAAGGCTCGCATAATAACAAATAGATGGAATAGCCGCCGCTAAAGCAACTTGGTAATAAGGTATACCTAAAAATTGGGCACAAAAAAATCCAACAGAGCCCATTACTGGTGGCATTAGTACGCCTCCAGTAGATGCAACTGCTTCTGTTGCAGCTGAAAAATAAGGAGGATATCCAGATTTTTTCATAGCAGGAATTGTAAATGATCCTGTTGATATAACATTACTTACAACGCTTCCGCTAAGACTACCAAAAAAAGCACTTGATAAAACTGCTACTTTAGCAATTCCTCCACGATATTTTCCCAAAATACATGTTGCTAATTCAATAAAAAACTTTCCTCCTCCTGTAACAGTAAAAACTACACCAAACAATAGATACCCAATCACAATATTACCTACAATCCGAGTCACCATGCCTAACATAGATTCTCCACCCAAAACATGGAGAGTGATAGTTTTCCAAAAAGGGAACCTAATCCCACCTAAAATTCCTGGCATATATCCTGCAAATATAGGATATGATGCAAAAAAAAGACAAATTAGAAAAAGAATATTCCCACTTACTCGTCTTAGTGCTTCCAATACTGCAATAAGTAAAATAAGGCACATTACTTGGACAACCCATGGTGCCGTTCCAGCACTCCACCCTAGATTCTGTATGTTAATGGCGTTTATGGATAAATAGAAGGAAATGCTAAAAACTAAAATAATAATAATCCAGTCATAAAGAGGAATAGTCTTTTTATCTTCATGCTTGGTGGCTGGAAACCATATAAATACTAATGGAAGAATTGCATTAATTAACAAAAACAAATAACTAGCAGCTTTATAGGATATGCCAAAAAAATTTAGATTAAATACTTTATAAATAACATAAATTATTATAAGAGTGCTCAACACCAGGGCTATACCTGGTGTTGAGCTAAACTCTCTAGTACGACTAAGTGTATCAATAGACTTATTCATTATATCACCGTATTTATTGAGGTAAGCTACCCGGAATGCTCATCAAATCATTCTGCCAAAGATATTCTTTCCACATATTGAGGAATTCTTCACTCCCAACCTCAATATTTTTTCCCTTTGCCATCTCTAAAACTTTAGGCCAAGCCTCTATTCTGCCATTCTCTTGACTAACCTTCCAAGCTTGCCATTTCTCCATCTCAAGAGTCCATTCTCCTACATCCTTTAGAAATTGCACTGTGCCATCATGCCAAGGATATATATTATTCTCATAGTTTAAAAGCATCTTATGATCCCAGTACTTTAAATCTTCGGTTACATCTTTATAGTCGTCGTATCCTTCATATATTGCTTTATTAATTGCATATATGACATCTGGATTATCATCTTTAAATGCAAAAGTCCCGACTAAGTAACCAAGACCCCAAACAGGTTTTTCTTCAGAACATCCAGCACCTGTTCTTGAAAGAAACGGTCCATACATTGGCATAATTCTTTGCAGCCTAGCCCAACCTTCTTTATTATCAGGAGGTGATTGTATCCATCGAATACCACGAGGTGAGGCTTCCATTTCATAAGCTACTGCTCCTTCAAATGGGAAAAATTGACCATCTACACTACCTTCAAGTGCTGCATCGTAAGCACCACCCATACCAGTGACAACTACTTCTGCAACATCTTCTGGTGTAAGACCACCATATGCAAGAAAAGCATGATTAGCACCAGCCACAAAGGGTGTACCAGGAGATACAGCAATTTTCTTTCCCTTCATATCTGCCCACTCATAAATGTCTGAAGTAGCCGCTACTGCAAAACCAGCTCCATTCATTCCAAGTAATCCTGAGCGTACTGGTTGAGGTCCCCATTCTGGTACTCCAAACACATCAAGACCATGGGCAAGATAAAATAAGCCTGAACCTGTATACCATGCACATACTATCTCTTCAGAACGCATTGCAAGTGCAACACCCATTGTGGTATCATTTGGCATTAGCCTTACATCCATCCCTGAGCTTTCCTTTATTATATTTGCAAAGACCATAGCTTTCGAATATGTTCCTGAACCTACACTTTCAGCTGCTATTCCAATTCGTGATGGTAACTGGCTAGCAAAAGCATTTAGACTGGTTATCGAGGTTAAAAGAATCACCACCAATAAGCAAAAATAAATTCTTTTCATAATTCTGACTCCTTTATTTTAAATAATTATAAAAATATTTTTTTAATTTACCAATTTTTTATTAGACAACCCTCCTTTCTTCAAATTCTCATCGTTCATTGCATTTGTGAATGCTGAAAACTTATCATCATCATGTTAACTATTTTCTTTCCACCTTCCTAACACTTCCAGTACCGTATCAATATCGTAAGGGGTATGATCGGCATTCACCTGAAAACGAATCTCCTCATCTCCACGGGGAACCACGGGGAAATTCAGTCCGGTAGCCAGTATGCCGTTTTCAATCAGGAAATTGACCAGTTCTTTGGTTTTTTTGGTATCTCTGACCATTAAGGGGACAATGGGATGATCACTTTCAATTATCTCATAACCCAGTTCCTTCAGCCCTTCTTCAAAGCGTTTGGTCATTCTTTGGAGATGTTCTAAAATAGCTTGACCTTCCTCACTTTCTATTATTTCCAGTGCCTGATATGCCTCTGCTGCCTCAGCCGGAGAAATGGGATTGGAGTAGATGTAAAGCGGTGCATTTTCTCGCAGATAGGTAATGACAGTCTGGCTGGAGGTGGCATAGCCTCCATTTACTCCAAAGGCCTTGCCTAAGGTACCAATCAGGATATCAACACCATTAGCTTTGGTATATTCTTCGGTCCCCCGGCCTGTTATCCCAAAACAACCTACCCCGTGAGAATCATCTACTACCACTACTACCCCTTCAGCAAAGTGCTTTTGAAATCTTTGGGAAAGCTCTGAAATCTTATCCAGTGGGGCATAATCTCCCCTCATGCTGAAAATACCATCTGTCACAATAATGACACGTTTTGCCCTTCCGATATTCTTTTCCAATTGTTCCTCTAATTCCCGCATATTAAGATGGCTATAAATACCCTTATCCGCTGGTCTGGATAGGCGAATGGCATTAATAATACAGTTATGGTTTAGCTCATCACTAATTATTATGGTCTCTCCCGTAATCAAGGGGGTTAGAACACCCAGTACTGTAGTATAGGCAGAACTAAAAATGATGGCATCATCTCTTTTATGGAAATTGGCTAACTTCTGCTCTAATTTTCGATGAACCTGAAAGGTACCGCTGATGAAACGGACTGCTCCCGGCCCTGTACCAAACTGAAGAGTAGCCTCTTTCCCAGGTGAAACCATCTCTTTGCGTAATGATAAGCCCAAGTAGGAATTAGAATTCATACGGATATAGGGCTTACCTTCTCTACCCTTTAAAAAGTAACGGGGTCCTTCTTCCCCTTTTGCCTTTCTGATATCAGTAATGATCATCTCTCTGCCTTTTAAGCGGCCTTCTTGTTCTAAATCTTGCAGTGATTCCCGAAGTGCTTTTTCTAATCTTTCTAAACCCATAAGAGGCATCCTCCTTTATAAAATCTATTTTTTATTTAACTTCTCCTTTAGTTTTGCAATCATATCTTTAGTCATCCTGGATAGATCATAATCCGGCTGCCAATCCCATTCCTTCCGTGCTATCTGGTCATCCATGCTATTCGGCCAGGAATCGGCGATGGCCTGTCTTACCGGATCTATCTCATAGCTTATCTGGAATTTTGGAATCCATTTCTTGATTTCCTCAGCCAGTTCCCTGGGAGAAAAACTCATCGCAGTAACATTATATCCGTTGCGATGTACCAGTCGACTGCTTTCTGTTTCCATAAGCTGAATCGCCGCCTTTATGGCATCAGGCATATACATCATATCTAAATAGGTATCTTCTCTTAAAAAGCAGCTATAATGTTGCTGGGTAAGGGCTTGGTAAAATATCTCCACTGCATAATCAGTGGTTCCCCCGCCTGGGAGTGTTTCATAGGAGATTAGACCAGGGTAACGAACTCCACGCACATCAAGATTATATTTCTGATAATAGTAGTCGCAGAGCAATTCACCGGTTAATTTGGTGATGCCATAGATGGTGGAAGGTCGTTGAATGGTATCCTGCGGTGTCTTATCTTTGGGAGTACTGTCACCAAATACCCCGATGGAGCTGGGGAAAAAGACAGCACATTGATAGGATTTCGCTAAATCAAGGACATTAATCAAACCCTGAAGATTGACTTCCCAGGCTAATTTGGGGTTCTGTTCGGAAGTGGCAGAAAGTAAGGCTGGCAGGTGGTAAATGGTATCAATGTGATATTTCTGAAGAAGGGCAGTGAGTGCTTTGGTATCAAGACAATCTGCTGTTTCAAAAGGTCCTGAGTCTTTTAATCTATCAGAGGATGGTTTTTTGACATGGCCTCCTGCAACTACATTGGCTGAACCGTATCTATCTCGCAAAGCCAATGTCAGCTCAGAACCAATCTGTCCGGTGGCACCGATTACCAGTATGTTTTTCATTTGAGTTCCTCCCTTTTATTTTTCTTTAATAGGTAAAAATTGGCCTTCATTAATTATTTAACCTGAAAAAACAATAATGGAAAATATTTATTCTATATAATAGTCTTATATATGAAATAGGATATTAAAAAAGTTATGTATACCAGTCTATATGAACTTAAATAAGAAACTCTATAATCTTTTTACTTAAATAAAATCCTAATATGCTTCTTAATCTTATTTGTTCTCTTTGTAGCATTAAAATGAAAAGTGGCTTACTTACCTACATAAAATTATCTATGTAATATCTTGTAGAATGCTCTAAGTGTTTTTCTAACAATTTTTTTGCTAGATTACTATCTTTTTTTATTATCGATGATAGTATATTAATATGTTCTACAATAAATTCGTTAATATCTTTTTCTTGAGAATCTATCCTATATATCACGGTTTCAATTATAAAATAAACCTGATTATAGAATTCTATTAATTTAGAATTTTTTGAACCTTCAATAATAGTTTTATGAAGTTCTAAATCAGTATCATAAAAATTATGAGAAACGTCTTTTTCACTTAAATTCTTTAATTCTAAAACTTGTTTTAATATTATTTCAAACTTTTCTTGTTTAATATTTTCTATTGCTTTTTCAATGGAATAACATTCACAAATTTTTCTTATCTCCATCACTTCAAGCAATTCTTTTTTTGAAAAATCAAAAATTTTATGTACTTTATTCGGCGCGCTAATCACTATTCCATCCATTGATAATTTATTTAACGCTTCACGCACTGGAGTATGACTAACATCATAGTATTTCGCTATTTCATCAACACTAATTTTTGCACCTAATTTTAGATCATCTCTTAGAACTCTGTCTTTTATATCTTCATATAATTGGTCAGATAAATTCATATTTTTAATAATCATCATTTTTAACCTATCAATCTTTGATATTATATTTTATATATTATATATAATATATAATCCTGTCAATAATTTTAAACAATTTTTTCTAAAATATTTTTGTTGCCCTTATGAAATAAGATAATTTTCACAAAGTATACTATGATTCAAAAAAATATTTAAATAGTAATTTTTATTCATTTTGCTTTAAATCAATATTAATCAACTACTAAATAAAATCTTAATAAATTGATTTGAAAAGTATACCTGGGTATAATAATATTGAAATAAAATATCTCTGGGTATTATATTATGTCTAGACTTCTGCAGAGAATTGTAATAGTAGGCAATGGAGAAGATTGGCAAAAGGATAAGATAATCTTTTTTTGCCAGGCAGCTGATTTTATAATTGCTGCTGATAATGGATTATCATTGCTCCATCAGTTTAATATAACCCCTAGCCTCATTATTGGTGATCTGGATAGTGTACCATCTAATTTATTACAACACTACCCCAATACCCCAATAGAGAAATTTCCCGGTAAAAAAGATTTCAGCGATTCAGAGTTATGCATTAAGAAGGCTATTAGTATGAATCCTAAAGAAATTATACTTTTGGCAGTAACCGGAAATTATTTCGATCATAGTTATGCCACCATCATCAACCTCTTCCGCAATTACAAGCCAGGAATCCGGATGGAAATTATCACCTCTAATTCCCTTATTTTTCCCATTAATAGAAAAACTACCTTACTTCATCTCAAAGGCAGAAGATTTTCTCTTTTCCCCTTAAGTACCATAAAAAATCTCACTATGAAGGGAGCTCAATATCAGTTACCTAAAAAAAACTTGAAGGTTATCGACTATAGTCTCAGTAATATTATTATGGGGGAAAGGCTGGAGATTGATTTTGAAAAGGGAAGGCTCTTCTGTGTTCTATTTGATAAGGGCTGGCAATGAATCTTAATTCTGTTTGTACTTTATTTATTTTTCTCTTGGTAAAGCTGGGCAGGGGTATTAATCCACTCTTTACTATATAATTCCATTACCTTCTCGCGATATTCAGGAGGAAAATCTTCTTCCAGATTCTCCAAATAAGCCAGGAATTTTTCTTTATTATTTAAAGAAAACACCTCTGTCTCATAATCAATACCGTCCAGTACATCTTTTTCTTCCAGACAGGCTCGGCATTGATTATCTATAAACATGGCATCACAATAGGGCAAAAGCAAAGAAAGCATATTTAAATCATTAGTCATGCCCCGATCAGGAGGTTTTTTCTGTCCTGATCCAGCCTTACGGGCAAAGGAAGAATAAACTAAGGCATACAGCTTAATAAAAGGTATCTGCCGAAAGTATTCTGATTTAAGATAATCCCAGGTATTTGACTCGAATTCTATCTTGTTTATACCTTCTTCCTTAAACGTAGAATGTATTATCTGAATAGTATTAATAGACTCTAGAAGAAAAGTGCAAAGTTCAATGTTAGAGGTAGATTGCTTTGGTAAATGATTAATAAATTTATGATAGTCATGACGGGAATACAAGATACTTTTAATTAAGGAAAGGTAAAAATCTTCCCTCCATTGTTCAAATTTTATATTTCTTTTTTCTTTCCAGAGAAAAAATTCTCTGATCCATTGTTGGTGTATCCTCTCTCTTGATTCTCTCAATACATCTTCATAATTAGGTGGATAATGGGCAGGTTTATGGGTAAATATTCCAGGTAGCCAGATATTAATATCTTGATTAAAAACGTGAGGTAAAGAATCAGCAATGAAGTGTTTTGTTGATTTATCGAGCCAGTTGAGAACCGATTCTCTCAATTGTTGCTTTTTAATCAGATTTTGTTCTACAAATTGAAAACCTCTGGATAAAAGGTAGTACATCTTTTCTAGGGGTTCAAAAAAGTTAGACACTATCGATTCTTGAAGATGAAAATAGGACTGAGGGCAGATAATAATTTGCATTTTAACCAATTTATCCAGTTTTTGGAATAGCTCAATCCAGAAAGAATCAGCATTATTATTTCCAGTTGCCTTCATTTCAGGATGCAATGCTCTTACCATATAGCTAAGTGCAAACTGATCTAAGTAGATAATTTTTTTAGAAAGATGTGGTAACTGATAATGTATTTCTGGTTCTTTACGATTTAGATTCGGGTAACCACAGTAATTACATCTTCGCAGGTAAAAATGCGGGTATATTCTCCATATGCCAAATTCTTCTTTTTCACAATAAGGGCACAAAATAAATGGTGGATTACTTATTTGATTCATGATATATATTTTTCCCAATCTATAAATTAAATAAGTACAAGGTGCTCAGAAAAAATATCTTTAGAAAACCATCTATTTCTTAAAAAACTGATAAAACCCAACTCTTTTTGATGTTCTTGCCCAAATCAAAAATATTTTTAGATCTTTTTTTCAACAGCTTTCTTGATTCTCTTTATACCTTCTATAATATTTTCCCGTGAGGTAGCATAAGAAAGTCTAATATATTCCTGGTTTTCTTCCTGGTTCTTTCTGCCAAAGCAGGTTCTAGCCAACACGGCGACCCCTGCTTCATATAAAAGGTATTGCTGAAATTCCTTAGAATTTTTTAGCTTCAGCCTTTGACAAGCCTCAGTAACATTTGGAAATACATAGAATGCACCACCGGGTTTCTGGCAGGTAACGCCTTCAATATCATTCAATGCCTCTACAATTATATCTCGCCGAGCTTTAAATTCCCCGATCATTTCCTGTGACTCTTCCTGAGGACCTTCTAAAGCCTCCATCCCAGCCATCTGAGTAAAGGTAGCAGTACATGAGACCGAATTGGTCTCCAGACGAGTAAAATGTGTTGCTAAGTCAGCATTCATCACTCCAAAGCCCAATCGCCAGCCAGTCATAGCGTAAGTTTTAGAAAAACCATCCAGCAAGATAGTCCTATCTTTCATTCCGGGTAGTGAAATAATACTTCTAAATTTCCCATCATAGACCATATTACAATATATCTCATCAGAAAAAATCCAGATATTATTTTTTATAGCCAAAGCTGCGATTTCCTTCAAATCTTCTTCGGTTAAAATTCCTCCAGTTGGATTCTGGGGGGAATTAATGATAATCATCCTGGTATGATTGGAAATTTTTTCTTTTAGCGCATCTACATCAAATCTAAAATTTTTTTCTTCCAATAAGGGTAAAGGAATAGCACTTGCACCAACAAAATTAATCACTGATTCATAAATGGGGAAACCCGGATTAGGATATATTACCTCATCTCCTTCATTGATACAGGCTAATATACTGAAAAAAATTATTGGTTTGGCACCAGGTGTTATTACCACTTCTTCCGGATTCACCTTGATATCCCTGGTATGGGAAACATATCGTGCTATACTCTCTCGAAAAGACATCAGACCAGCTGATGGTCCATAGTGGGTATATCCTTCTTGCAAGGCATTGATACCTGCCTTAATAATATTAGATGGGGTGTCAAAATCCGGTTCTCCTATGGCAAAACTAATGATATCTTTACCTGATGCTTTCAATTTATTCACCTCAGCCAAAACCTCAAAGGCTGTTTCGGTACCTAGAAGATTCATACGATGGGCAATTTGCATAATTATATACCTCACTTTATCATTTTTTATTTTCTATAATTATAAATGCTTTTATAAATAAAGCAATTATTTAGAAATCTGTTTAGATTTTTGGGTAGCACGGTCAATAGCTTTAATCAGGGCTACTCTGAACCCCCCATCCTCCAGTTCCATGAGACCATCAATAGTCACTCCAGCCGGAGTAGTAACCTCATCTTTTAATAAAGCAGGATGAAGTCCGGTCTTTAAAACCATTTTAGCTCCACCTAAAACTGATTGAGCAGCTAATTTCCTGGCTAATTCTCTAGATAATCCCATTCTCACTCCACCATCAGTAAGAGACTCAATCATCATATAACTATAGGCAGGACCGCTACCAGAAAGGGCGGTTACTACATCCATAAGTTCTTCTCGGTGAATAGTTTCTACTTCTCCCACAGCGCTAAATATTTTTATAGTTAACTCAAGATGTTCACTCTCCACAAATTGACCTAGACACAATACAGTCATCCCTTCATTTACTAAAGAAGCAATATTGGGCATGGCTCGAATAACTGGAACATTTTTATTGAGCTGTTCCTCAATAAAATTGGTGCTTATCGCTGCGGCAATAGATATAACCAATTTATTCTTGTTTAAGGCAGGAACAATCTGATCCAGGATTTGTGGTATCATCTGTGGTTTTACCGCTAATACAATAATATCACTTTTAGAAACGGCTTGAAGATTATCAATGCTGGTATTAATTTGGTATTTTTCTTTAATCCGACTTGCACTATCCATTCGAGATGTTGTTCCATAAATTTGATTCGAGTTAACTACCTGATTTCTCAGCAAGCTATCTATCAGGGTATTACCCATTTTCCCAACCCCAATAATAGCTATATTCTGTTTTATTTTCATTTATATCATCTGCCTTTCTACTTTATCTTCCCATATCCTTTTTATAAAGTATTAGAAAAGGGGGTTGGTTGTTATATTAAAACAATCCCCTCTTCCTGTCAATCAAGAAAGAGAGGATTTTAAAAATGTTTTTTCTTTTTTATTTAAGCTTTATCGGCAGTTGATTTACCAGCCAGATAACCAGAACTCCAAGCCCACTGCATATTATAACCACCACAATCACCATCAACATCAAGTATTTCCCCAGCTAAATATAGATTTGACACAATTTTCGATTCCATTGTCTTGGAATTTACTTCTTTAACTGATATACCACCACAGGTGGCCTGAGCATATTTCCAGGATTGGGTTCCAGTTATAGAAAGATAGAAATTGATAATATTATCTATAATACTTTTAATTTTGTTTTCTGAGATACGACCTACCGCCAAATCAAATTCCATATTTAGTGCCCTAAGTATAAATTGACTCAGCCTTTCTGGCAAAATACCCTGCAATAAAAGGATTACCGGTTTTTGTGAATCGCTTTTCACTTTTCCTGAGAAAAATTTTTTCAATTCTTCACCAGTTAAATCGGGCACAAAATTAATCCTAATTGCGACTTCCTTGCCCTGAGCGAGTGCTTCACTAGCCAGGCGACTAAGGGAGAATATGGCTGTCCCCGAGATACCATGGGGTATAAAAAGTAAATCTCCACTTTTATTTGCTCTTACCTGATTATTCACCAATAGAGTAATCATTACCTCAGCTAATTTCAATTTATTCAAGAAATTACCATGGGCAAGATTGGTAGTTAATTGTACCAAAGAAGGAAATTGAGGCTCCAGGTGATGACCTAATTTTACTGCCCAACGATAACCGTCTCCAGTGGCGCACAATTGAGGTGCTGCTAAACCACCAGTAGCAAGTACTATTTTGTGTGCATAAAAGGAAGGTGAGTATTTCATAATGATTTCAAAAGTAGAACCGATTTTTCTTATTTCCTGAATATCAACACCGGTAATAATTTCTACTTTTAACCGCCTTAGCTCTGCTGCTAACATTTTTTGAATAATAAAGGCTTCCCGGGAATAGGGAAAGACCCTACCTTCATGGTCAATGTATAACTTTATGCCAAGTTTTTCAAAAAATTCCTTGGTCTTGGAAAAATCAAACTCTGTTAAGGCAGGTAGAACAAATTCTGGGAAGCAGCTATGATAGTGAGATAAATTAAGATTAATATTGGTAAGATTACCTTTACCATCACCTGTGACCGGAATCTTTCCTCCTATATGATTTTTCCTTTCCAATAGTAAAACTTTGATCCCCCTGTTAGCCGCAGTTGTGGCAGCCATTATTCCAGCTGGACCGGCTCCAATAACCACCAAGGGTCTGATAGGATTCATTGCCTTTCTCTTTTTCTCTTTTCCTTACTAATAATATAATCTAAAATTTCAGCTCCTTTTAGAATCACATCAAAGCACTTCTTTTCTTCTGTACGATACTTATCTTTTAATGGTTTACAATCAAAATCACCTAAATTTTTAGTATAAAGTTCGAATAATTCTTTACATATATCTTTAATTTCAAGGCTTTGGTGAGCATGATCTTTTACAAACAGGTAGCCCAGCACCATAACAGAAGCAGTTACTACACCACAAACATTTTCAGTACCCATTCCTCCTCCAAAGGCAGCAGATAACCTCAAGCAATCCTTGCTTAGCCCAAGATTATAAACTTGATTCGCCCCATAAAGAATGGTCTCAGCACAATTAAGATTATTTTTAGGATAAAAACCCTGTTCAATCAGTTCCTTCAATGTCATTTCATCTTTTACTCCTTATTATTTATCTTCATTTTGATTTTTATATTATACATCTTTTTAATCTAATACGCATATCTGATCTGAAGAAGAATTTAATGATAACATAATCACCTAGCTTGCTATAAATCAGATCATTCAGAACTTATTCATTCTAATGAATGATATTGGCAAAGGGATCACGTTGTATCAAACAGAGAGTATACTCTAAGGTCTGCGTGTAATTGTATTCTAATTTATCTTTGAAGAAAACAACTTTTACTTTATCTGTCCAAAATCATATTTAGTTATCCGTTCATTCTTCTTTGAAATAGACAAAGGCTATCTGATTTATTCCTTCATTTAAATTGAAGAGAGGTTAGTGGATATATATAGATAGAATTGATATTACCTAAAACGAAAAAATGATCTTAAATCTGACATCGAAGAGAATTCCGTTGGTCTAGCAATTAAAGCCGATAAACATTTTAAGAGATACAGATAGAAATGGTTACTGTCTATTTTAAATACCAACCATATGTGGATTATTCTTTAACTTATTCCTTTTTATAGTTGAGAATCTGAATAAATATAACATAGGGTTGTTGACATCATCAATAGCATCAATGTTTCCAGTAAACTAAAATCTTAAGTATACCTATGAAATCACCTGAAAATAATCACTATATCAACCTTACTCTTACTACTAAAACCTATCCTATAAAAAGCTCTCTTACAATATTCATTACTTTTTATTTTAACCTAGTTTAGCTATATTTCGACTCAGAACAATATATGTAACAGGTTTACTTCTCCTAAGTACATAAGGAAAATAGTAATAATGCAAATGTATTTACCCTAATACAAACTTATAGACGATTGAGTTAGGTTGACTTTGGTCTTGTATTTTCTACAGCATATCAATTATTCTTTTAGTGATACAATCTTAGCAACAATCTCACAAATGTATATCACGGTTTGCTTTTTGTTCATTGTTAAATCTAATAAAACATCCTCTGCTTATGATTTTAAGAAGAATGTTTTTGCTTTTGATGACAATTATTTTAGTGATTTTATAAATCAAATATTTTTCCTGGATTTAAAATATTATTAGGATCTAGAGCTTTTTTGATTTTTTTCATGAGTTCAATTTCATTTTCACTAGTAACTATATTAAGAAATCTCTTCCTTTTACAACCTATTCCGTGCTCACCTGTAATTTTACCTCCTAGGTTTTTGCAGAGTCTGTAAATGTCAGTTAAGGCCTGCTCTTCGATTTTGTACCATTCTTCCATACTACTATCAGGATTTTTTAATAGGGTGGGATGGAAATTGCCATCGCCAGCATGTCCAAAATTTGGAATGAGAATATTATATTTGTCTGCAATATCTGCTACACCTTTGCAAAATTCCGATATAGAAGCAATTGGCACAACTGTGTCCTCATCTGTCTGAACCGGACTCAGAACTCTCAAGGCTTCATCAATGTTTCTTCTAACACTCCAAATCCTTTCCCTGGTAGTATAATTATCGGCTACATAAACTTCAAAAGCTTCGTTCTGGAAACAAAGATCGCCTACCAACTCATAATCTGCCTCAACTTGTTCTAATCGATTACCGTCAAATTCAATTAAAAGCATTGCTCCTGCATCTTTATACGGAAGCTTCTCATTTAAGTATTCGCAAGTGGTCTTAACTGATAGATAGTCCATATATTCAATAGATGTTGGTATTAAGCCTCCTTCAATCATAATTTTAGGCACAAGTTTAATGGCAGATTCAGGATCTTTAAAAAGTACCAATAAATCTACGGTATATTTTGGTATTGGAATTAATTTTAATATTATCTTTGTCACTATTCCAAGAGTCCCTTCTGAGCCTACAATTAACTGCTTCAAATTATATCCTGTCACATCCTTCACAAGCTTTCCGCCTAGCTGAATTTTTTCACCGGTAGGAGATACAATTTCTAAGCCCATTACATACCGATTGGTTACTCCATATTTTACTGCCCTACCCCCTCCTGCGTCTTCGGCAATATTTCCTCCAATGAAACAAGATTCTACGCTCATAGGATATCCAGCATAGAACAATCCATAATCTTCAATTGCCGTATTTATATCACTAGTTATTACACCTGGTTCTACTGTTATCATCATGTTTTCACTGTCTATTTCAATAATTTTATTCATCTTCTCTAAAGATAGAACTATGCCGCCAAATATTGGTATAGAACCGCCTGAAAGACCTGTTCCTCCTCCCCTAGGAGTTATTGGTATTAACATTTCATTAGCTAATTTTATGATTTTGGAAATCTCGACAGCATTTTTTGGCATTACAACTACTTCAGGCATATGTGCATATTGAGGAGGTGTTTCGTCATGAGAATATGATTCCATTTTTTCTTTATTATTAGTCATATTTTTAGTACCAACAATTCTTGCTAATTCATCAATGACTTTTTCAGTTACAGGATTAAATTTCATTTCACTATTTTCCTCCTTTCTTTAGCTGTATTTTATGAAGTTCTTCATTTAATGCTGGTAAAACTTCAAATAAATCTCCAATAATACCAAAATCAGCGACTTTAAAGATTGGCGCTTCGGGATCATTATTAATTGCAATAATTATGTCCGATGTTTTCATTCCAGCCAAATGCTGAATGGATCCAGAAATGCCTATTGCAACATACAACTTTGGGGTCACTGTTTTTCCGCTTAATCCAACCTGATGAGGATAAGAAATCCATCCTCTGTCCACTGCATCTCTTGATGCACCAATCACCCCACCTAAATTCTTAGCTAATTCCCTAATAAGTGCAAAATTATCTGCTTTTTTAAAACCTTTGCCTCCGGATATAATGACATCTGCATCTTGAATATTGATATCCTCCTTATCGCTTTTCTCCCAGCCGATCCTCTCTACTCTGTTATTAAACCATTTTGGATTTACCGAAACATTAATGATCTTTCCAATCCTTTTTTCTTCTCTAGGAGCGGGTTTTGTTGATTTTGGCCTTACTGTAGCCATTTGTGGCCTACATTTTGGAGTTTTGATTGTTGCTAAAATATTTCCGCCAATAGCAGGCCTAGTTTGTAAAAGGTTCCCCGTGCCCTCTTCAATATCAAGATCAGTACAATCAGCAGTTAAACCTGTGTGTATTTTAATGGCCAAGTAAGGCATAAGCGTTCTGCCGTAAGTTGTAGCTGCAGCAAGAATAATTTCGGGTTTATGATTACCAATTAAATCTTTTAAAACATTAGCATAATTATCAACAATAAAATATTCTAATTTAGTATCAGCAATTACATATACTTTATCTGCTCCCCTATAAATCAACTCCTTAATGCTATCATGTGTCATTCCATTCCCAATTAAAACTGCTATCAAGTTTCTCCCTAATTTATTTGCTAATCTACGCCCTCTGTTTAATAACTCAAATGAGACATCCTTAATTTCCCCATTTTTTGTTTCTCCTATAATCCATACATCTTGATATCCCATATATAATTTCCCCCTATATTAATCCTTTTAAATTAATAAATTCTATCATTCTGTTGACAGCTTTATTTAAATTCATTTCATTATTTGCCTTATAAACTACCCCTTTTCTTAGTATTTTTGGGTGTGTTATCTTCACCACTCTTGTTGGTGATCCATTTAATCCTAATTTTGTTTTATCCACTTCAATATTTTTTGACGACCATACAGGGATATCTACTACCTTTGATCTTTTTTTTCCTCTCAAAGTTGGTAGTCTTGGGTAGCTAATTTCTTTAACTACACTTAATAAGGCCGGTAAGGGCATTTTTAGGATTTCACATCCATCTTCAATTAACCTTTCTACTACAATATGCTTATTTATTATTTCAACAATTTTTCTGGTATAGGTGGATAAAGGTAAATCTAAAAACGACGCAATTTCAGGACCTACTTGTCCTGTATCTCCATCAGTTGCTCTTTCACCAGTTAAAATCAAATCATATTTACCTAGCTTTTGAATAACCTTTGCTAATACATATGAAGTTGCCCAAGTATCTGAACCTGCGAATTCTTTACCTGAAATTAGGATTCCGTCATCACAACCCATGGAAATTGCTTCTCGTAAGGCTTTCTCTGCTGATATAGGACCCATGGTGATTACAGAAACTTTACCATTATATGCCTCTTTCAACTGGATTCCTACTTCAATAGCATAAAGATCTAGGGGATTAATAATACTTTCGATTCCTTCCCTTATCATTGTGCCAGTCTCTTCATCCATTTTGACATTACTTGTCTCAGGAACCTGTTTAATGGAAACGATAATATTCAAATATTTACACCTCCAAATTTATATAGATCATATACTAGAATAATGATTTAGTATTTATTTACAACCAGATATAAAAGTAAGTCGTCTTTTAAATCCTTCTAAAAAATTGATGCTCCAGACATGGGAGAACTAGCTAGTTTTTCATAGACATTGAGAATCCCTTTCTTTGGCTTTGAATGTAAATTATTATTCCAGATATTCTTTCTTTTATTAAATATTGTTTGAATATGTTCTTTGGATTCCTTTTTAAAATTTATTCCAACCAGATCTATTTTTTTATTATGAATATCGATTTTAATTAAGTCCCCTTCTTCCACTAAGGCTATAGGTCCACCTTCTACTGCCTCAGGAGAAACGTGTCCGATAGCGGGACCTCTAGTAGCTCCCGAGAATCTTCCATCTGTGACCAAAGCTGTTGTCTCAACAAGTTTTGGATTCGTATATATCGCCTCAGTTGTTCTTAGCATTTCTGGCATTCCAGTTGCTTTTGGTCCTTCATATCTTATAATTATTACTTCACCAGAAATAATTTTTCCTGCTAGAATTGCTTTCACAGCATCTTCTTCTGAATTAAATACTCTTGCAGGGCCAACATGAACAAACATTTTTTTTGCACAAGCAGAATGCTTGATAACAGCTCCATCGGGAGCCAGATTTCCACTTAATACCCTCATTCCTCCATCTGGATGAAAAGGTTTATCAATTGGTCTAATGATATCGTTAACTGATAAATTAAAACTCTGTAAATATAGTTCTCTCTTTTCAAAATAGCTTTCCTTTTCAAGCTCTTTCAGATTCTCCTTTAATGTTTTGCCAGTGATTGTCATACAATCCAAATTTAAGAATTCTTTAATTTCCTTCATGACAGCCATAACACCGCCTGCATACCAGAGAAATTGTGAAGGCCATTTTCCACTTGTTTTTATATTTACTAATACAGGTATTTTTTCATTAATGTTATTAAAAGTGTCTGCATCAAGTTTAATACCCAATTGATTAGCGATAGCTGGGAGATGGATTAATGCATTGGTTGAACCTCCAATTGCGGAATGTACAGAGATGGCATTTTTAAATGCCTCCTGACTTAGAATATCGCTGGGTTTAATACCCCTTCTTATGAGATTAATTAGTTGTTTACCAGCATTAAATGAATACCTTTTTGCTATATTTGAGTTCGCTGGAACTAAAGCATTGCCTGGAAGAGAAAGACCTAAAGCTTCAGAAAGGCATTGCATTGTGCTCGCTGTTCCCATATATTGGCAAGCACCATAGGTTGGGCAAGCATTTATCTGATAATATCTTTGTTCCTTTTTTGTCATTCTTCCTTCATTGACAAGATCAAGGCATTCATAGCATTTTTCAGGAGATAACAATCCAGGTCCAGAAGTCATTGAACCTCCTGAAATATGAATTGCTGGTATATTTAATCGGGCGATACTCATAAGGTGAGCTGGAATACCTTTATCGCAAGTAGAAAGCAATACAAGTCCATCAATTGGAAAAGAACTTGCGTGAATTTCCACCATCGCTGAAATAATATCTCTGGATACCAGTGAAAAATGCATTCCATCCCAACCAGTTGCAATACCATCACAAATATCTGAAGTATAGGTTAAAAAAGGTTTCCCTCTAAAAGCATAGATGCCTTCACAAACTGTTTCTGCAAGATTTTTTAAGTGTTTACTTCCTGGGTTATTCTCTCCATAAGTACTTTCAACCAGTATTTGATTTTTACTAAAATCCTCCTCCATCCATCCTGCACCATAGAGTACTGGTTCAACTTCCGGACTTTTATTTTTTATTCTCTGAATTTTTGCCAATTTTTTATTTATTCTTTTTACCATAAACTTTTACCTCCTTTCTTACAAAACAATTGTATGAAAACGCAAAAGAATAAATGCTGTAATAAAGATAATTTTTTATCATCAAGCTCATCACAGAATCGGACCAATGCTGTATATCCCAAATTCACTATGACCTAAAAGTTCAGCTTTTGTTAGTTTTCCTTCTATTACATTGCAAAAAAATTGGAATATCATTTTACCTGCTTCGGACAATGAAATTTGATTGGAAAATAGTGGAGATAGATTCACATCGATATTTTCTTCCATAACACTAACTGTTCTCGGTGAAGCACAAATTTTTATTACAGGTACAGTAGCAAAACCCATTGGAGTACCCCGCCCCGTAGTAAAAATAATCACTTGTGCACCTCCTGCAACAAATCCCGTTATTGTCAAAATATCATTACCAGGTGTATCCATAAAACTTAATCCCGGCTTGGAACATGATTGGCCATAATTTAATACATGATTAATTTTCGAACTGCCAATCTTACAAATAGCGCCTAATGATTTTTCTTCTATTGTTGAGAGGCCACCCTCGATATTTCCGGGGGATGGCTGTGCTCCTCTAATATCGACCTTCATTCTAGCAGCAACTTCTTCAATTTTATTCAGTTTTTTTAAAATAAATCTTTCTATTTCAGCAGTTTCCGACCTCTCTTTAATAACTTCCTCAGCACCCAGCAGTTCAGTAGTCTCTCCAAAAATTACCCTGGCTCCATTTTGGAGCAGTAAATCAACAGTTACTCCCACCGCTGGATTAGAGATTATTCCTGAACTAAAATCTGAACCTCCACACTTTAAGCCAATGATCAATTTATCAAAACTGATTTCACTTTTTTTTGGATCTAACAATTTACGAAGGTTTTCCAACTTTTTCTTACCTTCAATAATAGAATCAGAAGTCCCTCCAGTATTTTGAATAATCAAGTAATCTACGGGTTTTCCTTTTTTAGAAATGGTTTCTGCCAGAAATGATGCACTTATCTCTTCACATCCCAGTCCTATTACCAGAACTGCCGCAATATTTCCATTCATTGATATTCTCAATAAAGTATTGAAAAATAAATCGAGGTCTTTCCCTATCTGGTCACAACCGTATTGATGTGTAACTGGAATTACATCTAGATAATCTCTGGCTATACGTTCAGCTACGTAATTTGCACAGGCGACCGTTGATATTATCAATACATGATTTCTGATGCCAATTGAGCCATCTATTCTTTGATATCCTTTAAAAGTTGGACTATTTATCATTATTTACCTTGCTTTATATTAAAATATTAAAAGTTTCTATAATCTGCTAGATCTCCTCTAGCTTTTTGACTTTCAATATTATGAATGTGTACCCATTCTCCTTTATTGATTTTTTTGGTTGCCTTGCCAATAACATAACCATATTTATATATTAGGCTCTCTCTTTCTATATCCTGAAGTGCAATTTTATGACCATTTTTGATATATTCTTTGACTTTGAGGGTAAATATTTCCTTGTCATTTTTATCTATAATTTTTACAATCTGCTCTGGGATTAAATCCTGAATGGCTGTTCCAACATTATCTTTTTTAGCTATTTGAATGGCTAAATTCATACAAACTCCTTTTTAGCATTGAAAATTTAAAAGATTTTACTAAATTCTGGATAGAGATCCTTCAGAAGAAAAACTTAAAGGATGAGCCTTGTTAAGGATTTGTATATTGTTATTGGAAGATATTTCATCCATTATGGAAAGAGAAGCTTCCATCTCTTCCAAAAAAAGAGTATTTCTTATATGTATTATTCTACTTTCCTCATGATTGATGGCTCCCAAGCTTTCTAAAGCTGATTTAATTGCCTCTTCATCGTTTTCTAAAATAACAGGAATTTTTCCCTGTTCTGGGCTCATTGAACTAATTGAATTAAGTGCAGTTGCATTTAAGTCAATTTTATTAAAAACTTTTTTTGTGGCAATATCAGCTAAGCCCAACCCTATCGCATTCCCATGAGATTCATCAGTAATATTCAACACAACTATCCTGGAGATAACTGGCTTTTCTGGCTCTTTTTGCCCCATAACCATAATTCTTCCTACTATTTTAGTATCCATACCCGTCCCTGAAATATTTTTCCCGATTTCATCAATAATCAATACATCCAGATTATCAACAGGTAATTTAGCATGCATTTTCTTTGCAATAGCAAGCAGTTTTGGTTCTTCTGTGAAAATTTTTACAGGTTTGATAACCTGAATTTTTGATAATTGATTTTGACAATTCTCAACTAAACCAATCATGAAAAGTATATTCAATTTTTCTATTATGGTCTTTGCAACATCTACTATTGTATGTTCATAACCACTATATAAAGAGTAAGAATGTACCGTATAAGCACCTTTGGGACCTCCCAGACCAATGGCAAGCATTTTACAAATCCCACTTTCTATATTCCCTTCAAAATCAGTATGGGGTTTAACTCTATTCACAACTACTATACTATCTAAATCTAAAACACTCTTGTTTACGTATACAGGGATACCTGACTTTGAATAACCTAATAATTCACTATCTATATTGTTAATGATTTTAGAACCGGTCAGCTTCTCAGTAATCCCGAGACTTTCTAACATATCCAGCTGCCCATCAATAGTACCTCCTCCGTGACTGCCCATAGATGGAATAAGATAAGTTGTTGCACCCTGGTTAACAAGGTATTTAGATAGAGAGCTTATAACAGGGGCAATACTGCTAATTCCTCTGCTGCCTGCCGTAATACCAATTTTCTTTCCTCTTAGATCCTTTATTGGATTAGTAAATGAATATTTTTGAAGTTCATCATTTATGGCTTCACCAATATTTGAAATATAAGGGTCATTAAAAATCTGTCTAAATCTTACCATCTTAGGAAATAGTGGCATAATATTTACATCTCCCCAATTATTGTATTCTTGATTATCCTACCGATATAGAAGCCTGGGTAAAAACAAAGCAACGGATGGGAAAAATACGACTATAAGTATTGAAACTATTGCAGCAAAAATAAGAATCCAGATTTCACTCAGTAATTCTTCAAGGGTGATTCCTGCAATACTGGCAGCAATATACATATTTTCACCAACTGGAGGTGTAGACATACCAAGAGAAAGTGCCATTATGACAATAATGCCAAAATGTATGGGGTCTATTCCAAGCGCATTTGAAACAGGTAATAATATTGGAGTTACTATTAAAACACTGGCCACTGTTTCCATAAAACATCCCATAAAAAGAAGCAAGCCTACCACTAATAAAAGAAAAACAATTTGATTTCCCGATACTTCAGCAAACCAGGTTCCAACCATTGCAGCTACACCTTTAATACTAAGTATCCATGAAAAGACTGAGGCTGCCGATATTATTAACAACACCATTGCGGAATTTATTACAGACTGAATAAATACTGTTTGAAGATTCTTAAGATCCAGTTCTTTATAAATAAAAACACCGGCAAATAAGCCATATACACATGCCACAGCTCCTGCTTCGGTTGGAGTGAAAAAACCGGAATAGATCCCACCCAGAATAATTACGGGAACCAATAATGCCCAAATTGCATCTTTAAAAGATATCCATAGCTCTTTATAGGAAAAAGTTGTGGCACTGATTAAATGTCTTTTTTTTGATACAAAATAAATTACTAACATTAAACTTCCACCGTACAGTATACCAGGAATAAAACCCGCTGCAAAAAGTTTACCAATAGAGAGTGAGCCAACTACACCGAAGGCAACCATCGGTATACTGGGGGGAATGATCGTTCCAACAGTACCAGCCACCGATTGGATTGCTGCTGTAAATTTCTTTGGATAACCTTTTTTATTCATTTCAGGAATAAGTGCCCCACCAATTGCTGCTGTTGTAGCTGGTGAAGAGCCTGATAATGCCGCAAAAAACATAGATGCCAGGACCTGTACATGTGCTAACCCTCCGGGTAATGTGCCTACTATAGAATTAGCTAAACGTACCAATCTTCTGGACATTCCTCCTTCGCTCATTAATGCTCCTGCTAACATGAAAAATGGGATTGCCAGCAGGGTAAAACTATTTACACCTGCAAACATTCTGGCAGCAAAAGCTGATAAAGGAAAACCAACATATATGAAAGTTATTAAAGTAGAAACACCGATAGCTACAGCAATTGGCACTCCAATAGCTAAATTAAATATAAGTAAACCAAATAATATAAAAGCTATCATATTATAATCCCCTCATCAATCCTTTTTTTTAAACCAATCTGTTAATAAATAAATTATTACAAATAACGAACCAATGGGTATGGCTGAATAGGGTATACCCATGGGAAGTCTGGTTGCCGGTCCAACCTGTAAATTTATAGTTTGATTAATTGTGTGAACTAATCCAAAATATCCTAGAATAATAAAGAATACTAAGGTTATAAGTTGGGAAAGCATTTTGACCTTTTTGCCAATATTGACAGGCAAAATATTGACCAGAGCACTGACAGCAACATGAGCACCCATTCTAAAAGCAGCAGCACTCCCTAAGAAAGTTACCCAAATTACCAGATATCGATTAATTTCTTCAGCCCAGCTAAAAGAGAAACCAAATACATAACGTGCAACTACCTGTACAAAAGCTATTATGGTCATTAAAATCATACATGACAAAGGAATAATTATTTCAATTTTTTGAATGAATGTGGAAGTAACATTTTTATTTATACTTTCCTGTATAACTGATGATATATTTTTCCCCAAAGCCTACATCACCTTCCTCTAAAAAAAATATAAATAGCGGGCAATTATCATCTAATCACCCGCTAAGTTTCCAAAAATTACGGCAATGCATTCAGAAATTTATCTAAAAATTCTTTGCCTATTTGATCTTCAAAACCTTTCCAAACATCTTTTGTAGCATCTTTAAAAGCATTCAATTGTTCAGGAGTAAGTACTGTAACTTGCATTCCTTCTTTTTTAAGATTCTCTATCAGTTCTTCTTCCTGATCAACTCCTAGTTGACGCATATAGTCTCTGGCTTCTATTGATGCCTCTTTAATGATTTGCCTTTGCTCTTCGGTTAGTTTTGCCCAGGTTTTCGCACTGATAAATGTAGGAGAGGGATCATGAAAGTGTCTGCTCAAAGTTATGTACTTTTGAACTTCATAGAATTTGTTTTGTTCTATATTAGAGACTGGGTTTTCCTGCCCATCAATTACACCCTGCTGCATTGCACTATATAGTTCGCCAAAAGAAATTGGTGTAACACTTGCTCCTAAAGCTGTAATAGATGCCATATGTACCGGACTGTACATTGTTCTAATTTTTAGACCTTTCAAATCTGCAGGGGTAACTATAGGTCTAACATTATTAGTTAAATTTCTAAACCCGTTTTCCCACCAGCACAATCCAATCAGACCTATTTTTTCTGTTTTCTCTAATAAAAGATCTCCAATTTCTCCGTCATAAAAATCAAATGCTTCCTGAGAAGATGAAAAAATAAATGGTAAATCGCATGCCATAAACTCCTTCACAAAAGCAGTTAATGGAGCAGCAGAAACAGTTGTAATATCGATGGTACCCAATTGTAAACCTTCAATAGCCTGCTCCTCTTCTGCTAAACTCGCACTGGGGAAAATATTAAATTTTATCTCTCCATTTGTTCTTTCAGAAACTATTTCTGCCATTCTTTCAAAACCATACTGGTATGGATTCGTAGGTGCCAGTACATGACTTACAGTCAATACCATCTCATTGGCAAATACGCTTGTGAAACCCATTTGTAACATAGTAATTGTGATTATTAATATTAAAATATTTTTCATCATAAACTTTGCCTTCATTGGAATAAGACCTCCTCCAAAAATTATTTTTTATTATATTTTTTCATTACGCAATAGGATACTTTTCTCTATTTAATTTACTATATAATTAATGGATATTTTTTTGTCACCCCCTTTTTATTGCTTCCTTAATATGGTTTTGTTTATATCTCTATGATAACATTCAGGAAGCAATTCTTATACTATCACTGGTAAGACTAAATCAGCTGGTCCTTTTTTGGATAGTTTCATATTAGGGGCATGTCTGGCCATGATTTCCTGGAAGATGCCTGCTTCTTTCACTTTTTCCCGCATAAATTCGGCATGCCAGCTTTCCTGTACCCACGGTTTATAGATTTCGGCCTGACAACTTCCCGGTTCAATCTTAAAGTAACAGGGAGCAGTCACCCGGGCAACTTCCGATGCATCATAAATCCGGAACATTCCCCCCTCGGCATCTGTGATGAACATGTAAATATCAATAGGTATAGCGACTGCTTGGCGCATTCCTGCCAGGATAGCCAGTGAAACATCAGAGGTAGGATTCATGGAATTTGCGCCCAGGTTTTCTACGACCTTGGCTCCCGCAGCGCTACAGTAACCACCGAAGGCAGACCATTTAAATACCGTCTCCCTGGGAATAAAACCTTCTTCCCGCATGCGACTCACAATCATCAGTAATCCTTCATCCAGAACCAGGAATCCTCGCAAGCCTGCCTCTAAATTGCGCATTAAATCTGCCAGCCAGTACGAAATGTTATCTGAGCCCCTCATCCGAAAACCGACTGCAGCCCCTTCTGAAAAACCCTGAGCCCTGGCACCCACATCCCAGGCTTTCCTGGGACCCATGGTGGTAATGATTTCAATCTTCTCATCTCTTCCCATCTGCGCCATGGCCTTTAACTCGCTGAAATCAGTTAACGTGGAACCCTGCACGGTAATAATGGCGCGATGGACCGTGACATCTCTTTTGTTGGCTTCTTTGATCATTGCTTCCATGGTGGAAGCGCGTTCTACTCCCGAAATTTCAATTCTCCAGTGTGCTCCATCCGGAAAGGTTTTTCCTGAGGATGGCAGATCATGAGGATCCCGGCCTGGAATACCCATCTTTTCCATAAAATCCCTTATCTCGGCTAATGTTTTTGACATGATTTCCTCCAATTTTAAAATGAATTATCTCCTCTATTTCTTCTTATGCAAACTCTTTCAGCATCTGATTGAATTCCTCTTCTTTACCTTTTAAGATATGATAACAATGGTCATCAGTCGGGAAGGCACCTGTTTTGACATCCTGGACATATTCCTTGAAGGCATTGATCTCCACCTCGGCGACATTGGCATATACCTTGACAAACTTGGGGGTAAAGGCCTGGAAGAGGCCCAGCATATCTCCACAGATTAACAGCTGTCCGTCACAGGGGCCCCCGGCACCGATGGAGTAGACGGGAATCGTCAGTTTCCTGGCCAGAAAGGTGGTCAATTCCGGCGGAACGGCTTCTAAAAGAAGCGCATAGCCTCCCGCCTCCTGGATGGATAGGGCATCCTGAATCAAGGCACGGGCACTGGCGGCATCTCTGCCCTGGGCTTTAAATCCGCCCAGCTGTCCTGAGCTCTGGGGGGTCAGGCCGATATGGCCCATCACCAGGATTCCGGCATCGGCGATGGCCTTGATCTGTTTACAGACTCTGATTCCGCCCTCCAGCTTTACGGCATCCATATCCGCCTCTTTCAGGAAACGCCCTGCATTTCGGACGGCTTCCTTAGAGGAGACCTGGTAGGACAAAAAAGGCATATCCCCGATGCAGAAGGTATTGGGGGCTCCCCGCCGGACTGCCTGGCAGTGAGAAATGCAGTCTTCCATGGTTACCGGAATTGTTCCCTGGTAACCCAAGACTACCATGCCTAATGAGTCACCAACTAAGATTAGATCCATACCTGCCTGTTCGGCAAAAGAGGCCATGGGAAAATCATAAGCGGTTATCCAGGCTACCTGTTCTCCTTTCTTTTTCATCTCGATAAAATCTAAACGGGTCTTTTTTTTAGCCATATTCAGAACCTCTCTTTATATTAATTTTTCTTATTTAAAATAAATCTGTCATCTCTTTTGATACACCCAGTAGAATATTTCTAGCTTCTTCTATCTTTTTTACTGTAAAGCGTGACGCGGGACCAGTGATACTGATAGCCGCCAGGGGTTCTCCATTTTGATTCAAAATTGGGATACCGACACAATTGATACCAATCATGGATTCTTCTTGATCAGTGGCAAAACCCTGATTTTTAACTTTTTTTAACTCATTTTCCAACTCTTCCAGCGAAGATATGGAATGGGGAGTAAGGGTAATCACATCAGCATCGCTTTCGTATAATCGTTTGAAATCTCTATCAGAAAGAAAGGATAATAATACTTTACCCAGGGCGGTACAGTGGGCAACAGATCTGGTTCCTCGAATAATTCCTGTTCTCAAGGTTTCCGAGCTTTCTATTGTATCAAGATAGATCACTTCTTTATCTTCCAAAATTGCCAAATTAGCTGTTTCTTTGGTCATTTTTGATAATCTTCTTAGGTATGGCCTTATTGTTTTTATCAGACTTTTTGTATTTTGAACTTCACAACCAAGTTCAAATAACTTTATCCCTAGTCTATACTTCAATGTTTTTTGATTCTGAATGATATACCCACGAGATTTTAAAGTAGTAATTATCCTATGTACTGTACTAAGACCCATGTTTATTCTTTGACTTATCTCAGAAATACCTGCCTCATTCTTATTATTGGAAAGAAATTCTAATAAGTCTAGAGCTTTATCAATTGATTTTATCCTTTCCTTATTTTGTTGTTTTTCCATATTACGGAAAGTCCTTTCTACTTTTATATATTTTATATCATATAGTATTTTTTTAAAAATGTCAAGTTTTTTGAACTATTTTTTTTACCCAATTAATAATACTTTTCTTAAATTAAAGGAAGGAAAATTTAAAATACTGTAGGGATTTATTTTTAAAAAAATGTTGAAGAAAAGAGATTATGCTTTTTAAAATTAATAAAGCCCTGTCTTAATATCTAAGACAGGGCTTTATTATCCAAGTAATACAGAGAAGGCAAAAAACAAAAATATTATTATATAATTAACTCATCTGGAAAAATCTATATAATTCTAAATAATACTACTTTTTATACTTACTTGTTTTAATCAATATCTATTTCTTAAAAAGTCTTTTAGTTTATCCAGATCCAGGTTCCCCCCACTAAGGATAGCCACAGCTTCCTTATTTTTCATACTAACCTTATCAGTCATAATAGCTGCAACAGAAACTGCCCCTGATGGCTCCACCAATAACTTTGCCCTTTCTAATAGAAAAACCACTGCTTTTTTGATTTCATCTTCATTAACCAGCACAATATCATCAACATATTTTTTAACTATTTGAAATGGTTTTTCTCCCGGTTTCTTTAAAGCTAATCCATCAGCAATGGTATCAACATGCTCTTTCTCCACAATCCTATTTTCCTGTAGTGAAAGCCACATAGTATTAGCATTTAAAGGTTCTACACCGATAATCTTTACCTTAGGATTTTTCTCTTTTATAGCCAGGGCAATACCGGAAATAAAAGCTCCACCTCCCACCGGACAAAAAATTACCTCAGCATCCGGTTTCTCTTTTAAAATCTCCAGCCCAATCGTTCCATGACCGGCAATTAAATCTTCATCTTCAAAAGGACTTAAAAAGGTTAATCCTTCCTGCTGGGCAATTTCTCTTGCCTTAGCGGCTACATCATTAGAATTTTTTCCAAAGATCGCCACTTCCGCTCCGTATCCTTTAGTGGCTTCTATTTTAATGGGAGAGGCCTGTTCTGCCATAACAATAACCGATCTTATATTAAATATGCGAGCAGCATAAGCCACAGCCTGGGCCCAATTACCAGCTGAACAGGTTACCACACCTCTATTCTTTTTGTTTTGGATTAAGTTCATCATTACATTCATAGCTCCACCAAGCTTGAAGGAACCGGTAAGCTGTAAGTTTTCTGGTTTGAAAAATACCTGACTATTGGTCATCCTGCTCAAGGTACCTGAATATTGTAAGAAGGTAGGATTTTTATATTTCGTTATTTTTTCATAAGCTTGAACAATGTCTGTATATTCCAACATTTAACCACCTCTATAGTATTTTTTATTTATTTAAGAAATCAATGGCAAATTGGGCATATAAAGATGTTCCAACTGATAAAACATCTTCATCGATATTAAACTGTTTATGGTGATGAGGATAGATAATATCTTTTTCCTTATTAGCTGTCCCCAGAAATGCAATGACACCAGGTACTCTATTAAGGAAAAAAGAAAAATCTTCTGTGACGATAGCCTTATGGTAAGGAATAATTATATTATCTCCATATAATTTTGTTAAACTTTCCTGGGCTATTTTAGAAATCATAGGATCATTGATGCAAGGAAGCGCTCCTCCCATATACTCAAGTTCAGCCTGGGCATTAAATGAAGAAGCAGTATGTTTTACAATTCTTTCTATGAGCAAGGGAAATTTTTTTTGTATATGAGGATTAAAACTTCGGGTAGTCCCTTCAATTAACACCTGATCACAAATAACATTAAAATTACCACCCCCATTAATTTTTCCTATACTTATTACTGCCGGTTCTTGGGGATCCATTTCCCGACTAACAATAGTTTGTAAATTCAAGATTATGGCTGAAGCCGCTATAATGGCATCGATACCCTTATGGGGCATTGCACCATGACTTCCTTTTCCTGTTACTGTAATTTTGAACCGGTCTCCAGCTGCAAAGCGAGGTCCTGGTTCCAGGGAAACCTTACCCGAGGGGAGTTCAGACCAGATATGAATAGCTAAAATCGAGTCGACTCCTTCTAGTACTCCCTCCTCTAACATCTTTTTAGCTCCCTGGATAAGTTCTTCTGCCGGTTGGAATATTAGCTTAACTGTTCCTTTAAACTGGTCTTTTAATTCCCATAAAATTTTAGCAGCAACTAAAAGCATAGCAGTATGGCCATCGTGTCCACAAGCATGCATGACACCATCATAGATAGATTTATAGGGAATTTCATTTTCTTCTTGAACTGGCAAGGCATCCATATCTGCCCTTAGAGCAACTACCTTTTTACCTTCTTTTCCTTTAATTAATCCTACAACTCCGGTATCGGCAACTCTTTTTCCTTCAATCCCTACTTTCTTTAATTCTTCTATAACTCTGTTAGAAGTTTTAACCTCCTGCCAACTAAGCTCTGGATTTTGATGAAATTCTCTTCTTAAAGCAATAATTTCTTTCTGGTATTTTTCTGATAATTCTCCAACATCCATCTTTTTTCTCCTGATGATATCTATTCATAAATTCTTTACAGCAATAGCATCAATTTCAATTAAAACATCTGGAGGAAAAACTTTCACTGTTTTTTCTACTCCTGTTCTTTTTAAAGAATGAAATAGGATTAATGTATAATAATCCAATTAAATATTATTCCATTAAACTCTATTTTGCAAGAGAAGCTCTATCCCTAACATTTTTTGTTGATTATTTAAAAATTGCAAATCAGACATCTAAAGTCATATACTTGTAGCAAATAGATTCAGTTTACTCTTAACTATTAAAACATTCGTATGACTGGAACAAGATTAGCCTTTTAAAAACTTTGCTTTTATTCTTGTTCCCTCTGCATCTTTTTATTATAATGTAAGACATAATTCAAATCAGTTGACCATAAAGCAATCAGGTACTCGTTTTTGCAACAAAGGAAGAAAAAAGAAAATAGAGGTTATTAAAATAATCATGAAATATATTAGCACCAGAAATAATATTAAAGCGGTCTCTGGGATTGAGGCAATTAAAAGGGGAATAGTGCCCCAGGGGGGGCTTTTTGTACCGGAAGAGATTCCAGTTATTTCTCGCCCACAACTTGACAGCTGGATAAATTTATCATATACCCAATTAGCTCAGAAGATTTTTCAATTATTCTTATCTGATGATTTTTCTGAAAAGGAAACCACTCAGATAGTTCACCAAGCCTACCATAAAGAAAACTTTACCACCGAAGAAATCACACCACTTACCAGATTGGATGACCAGCTATTTTTACTGGAACTTTTTCATGGACCAACCGGTGCCTTCAAAGATATAGCCCTACAAGCGCTCCCCCTTATTTTATCTATGATTATAAAAAAACTTTCTATCAATAATCAGTTATTGATACTGGTAGCTACCTCCGGTGATACTGGTAAGGCAGCTCTGGAAGGATTTAAAAATATACCAGGGATTCAGATCGTGGTTTATTATCCCTTTCAAAAGGTAAGCAGGATTCAAGAATGGCAAATGCTTACTACTGAAGGAAATAATACCCATGTCATTGCTCTAGATGGTAATTTTGATGATTGTCAGAATGCGGTAAAACAAATCTTTGCTGATCAGAACTTCAGTACTTTTTTAAAAAGACAGGGATTTGAATTTTCTTCTGCTAACTCCATTAATTGGGGGCGACTCTTCCCGCAAATAGTTTACTATTTCTATGCTTATCTATATCTTTTACGGAAAAAACATATTCAGCATAATGAAAAAATCAATTTTGTAGTACCGACCGGAAATTTTGGTAATATCCTGGCAGCCTGGTATGCTAAAGAAATGGGTTTGCCTATAGAAAAATTAATTTGTGCTTCAAATACCAATAAGGTGCTGACAGACTTCTTCAATTCAGGAGTATATGATATAAATAGACCACTGGTCACTACTATCAGTCCTTCTATGGATATACTTATTTCTAGTAATTTAGAAAGATTTCTTTTTGAAATTTCAGGTCGTCAGGGTGAATTCATTGTCAAATTGATGAAGGATCTTCGGGAAAAGGGAATGTTTATTCTGGAAAAATCGTTAAAAAACAAGATGAGGGAAATAATTTTTGCCAGCTTTGCCGATGAAACTGAAACATTATCCACCATTAAATCAGTATATCATGATTATCATTACCTTGTTGATCCGCATACTGCTGTAGGGATAAAAGTATTTATTGACTATCAAAGATTAATTACCCAAAAAGCTACAACAGTTATCACTGCCACTGCAACACCCTTTAAATTTAATAAAGCTGTTTTAACTGCCTTAATAGGAGAAGTCAGAGACCATAAGAAAGAAGAACTTATTCTGTTGCAGAAGTTAAGTAAATATACGGATCTTTCCATACCTGCTATGCTCAGGGATTTGGGTAAAAAGCCAATCAAAAAACAATTCATTTGCCCCAAAGATAAAGTCCAGCAATGTTTATTGAAAGTAATGAAGATAAAATAACCTTTTAGGATTAATTAGCTATTTTATTAACAGACTGTTGTTAATTAAAACTACTTTAAAAAGAGTATTCCTTCGCAAATATCAATACTAAGGTTTAGTTTGAGTCATTCAAGTTAATTTGTGATTACTTTTTTCTGATTATCCTTATTTTTAACCTTCTTTTCCACAAATATTTTATCTCCAGTAAAAGGATTACGCTCTGTATAATACATAATAGCTGAATATGTTGAGGGTGCCGGAATAAAAATCTGTACCTGCTCAGGTTTTATCTGTAGTTCCTTCTTAATATATTCTTTTAGATGTACCATATCCTTTTCTCTACAACCAGGATGAGCTGCCATAAAATAATAGGTAAGATATTGTTTAAGCCCTTCTTGATCATTAATTCGATTAAATAATTTTTTAAATCTGCTTAGCAGATTATTATTATCCTTGCCCATTAAGGTTAAAATTTTGGAATCGATATGCTCAGGAGCAATCTTTAGTTGTCCGGAAAGATGGTAATTAATAAGTTCTCGGAGATAATGTTCACCATTTTTCTGATCTGCTAATACCAAATCATAACGAAGTCCGGATGCTATGAATACTTTTTTAACTCCTTTTATTTTCCTGATTGCTCTTAATAATTTGATTTGTGCCTTATGGTTAACTGATAAGTTGGCACAAATAGAAGGGAATAAACAGCGTTTCTTTACACAATAATTCCCTTTTCTCTTTTGGATACATTCCATACCATACATATTAGCAGTGGGACCACCTACATCCAGGACATATCCTTTAAAATCTTTCCGACCGATCAAATATTTGATTTCGCTGATAATAGACTTCTGGCTTCTGGATTGGATATACTTTCCTTGATGTACAGTAATGGCACAAAAATTGCATTCTCCAAAGCATCCCCGATGAGAAGTAACTGAAAACTTTATTGTATCCAAAGCCCTTACTTTTCCCCACTTCCTATAATAAGGATGAATTTCTCTTTCATAATCAAATTCATATACTTTATCTAATTCTGTTGTTGTTAACGGATAAGAAGGAGGATTATGAATTAGATAACGATTATCATATTTCTGAGAGAGGGTTTGGCCGGAAGAGGGATTTTGATTCTCATAAAAGAGATGGAACATTTCTATAAATTTTTTCACGTCTTTTCTTACTTCGGAAAAAGAGGGCAAAATAATGCTGTTTTGGACCGGTGATTTCGAGATATAACAGATACCTCTCAGGTCATCAACTTGCTCTTGTCGTTTAAGCCGTTCTGCCAGCTGTAACACGCTCTTTTCAGCCATACCATATATCAAAAAATTTGCTTTACTATCAAACAAAATAGAGCGTCTGATTTTATTATCCCAGAAATCATAATGAGCCAGTCTTCTTAAGCTTGCCTCAATACCACCTAAAACAATAGGCTTGGTATTTTTAAAATAACGCCTTATGAGATTGCTATAGACAATAGTAGCTCGATCAGGTCTGCGATTATTTATTCCACCCGGTGTTAGGTCATCCTTTTTTCTCTTCTTCCCAGTAGCAGTATAGTTAGCTATCATGGAATCTAAGGAACCTGCCGTTACTCCCCAAAAAAGTTGTGGCTCTCCTAGACGACCAATGTCTTTGGGATTATCAATATCAGGCTGAGCAATAATTCCTACCCGGTAACCGGCATTGAGTAATAGTTTCCCAATAAGGGCTGCTCCTACAAAGGGTGTATCAATATAGGTATCTCCGGTTACCAGTATTATATCCAGAGTAATCCAGCCTAATTGTTTCACTTCATCTTTAGTAGTTGGTAAAAACACTTTTTTCACCTTTCTCTTTTCAATTTCTTTACTGAAGAAGAGCCACAATAAAATTGTAACTCAGTTTGTTGTATAATGTATAGTATTAATTTAATTGGCAGAAGGTTGAAGGTGGCCAACAACATTTAGTGACTAGTTTTTGGTTCTACGTGTAAACTGTTTTAAATTGTATCAGATTATTTGTCTTTGCTAAAGCTCTTCATTTATTAATTTTTTCTTTCCTAAAAATATTATAAATTAGTTTTCAAAAAAATTTTGTAGTATCGGGAATTTTCAAATTACCATGCTAAAATAAAATCTAAGTTAAACCATAATCTATTTCTCCCCACATCCCTATCTTATCATCTTTGATGATAACCACTCCCCGAAGGCCGCTAATGCGTTGAGCTAAATTTAGTCCTTTTCTAATATCTTCTTTGGTTTGAATGATATTCCCGATAGCCGTAGCTGCCGTATCAGCCAGAGAAGCAGAATAAGAAATTACTGTAACTGCATCCGCCTTTCCCATACTGAAGGAAGGTCCTACTGTTCCCGAAGAAGTACATATTCCTAAACCATTTTTACGGGAATCTATCTTGAGATACAATTTATTGCTGAGAGGAGAAGAGCCGGCATAAATAATCACCCTTCTTAGCGAAGAGCTTTTAATATAAAGATCGCCCCCGTTCTCAATTATCACTTCATCTATTCTGGTAAGTAAGTCTTGTGCAACATTTTGGGCGATACAACCTGCCACAGAAGCCATAGGACCTACCTGACAGCGTGCAGATACTTCAATCATTTCCCTTATCATGGAATGTGCCTTATTATCATAGGGATAGGGATCGAGAGTATTTCTAAATAGTGGATTTTCCTTTATATAATCTTCCAGTAATGACCGATAATACTTTAAAGAAGTAAAGGCTTCTTCTTCAAGTATCATAGGAGCTTGTATTAACAAATCACTTTCTTTCTCCTTTACTTGAAAAGAAATCAAATTAGAACTCTTAATTTTTTGACGATAAGTTCGAATACAATGAAGAGGATCAAAATCATATTGACTAAGAAAATCTTGTTTTTCCATAATCCTTTTTCATCATTATTGAGGTAATTAAAAAATAATTTCTATAGCCTGTACTGGACAGGCATCGGCACAATAACCACATACCACGCAATCCTGATAGTTAAATTCTAAATAGTATGTTTCTTTATTAATTTTTAAGGCTCCTACCGGGCAAATGGATACGCAGGCACCACAATGATTACACTTCAGCTTATTCCAGGATACTTCCTGCTCTAAAAAATCAACTTTTATCTTTTGCTCCTTCAAGTAAGTAAAGGCTTCGTCTATCTGTTTTTTATCACCTCTAATTTCAATTACGAGCTTGCCTCCTAAGGAAGGTTCAAATTTTGCCTGCAAGATATTAATCCACAGGTCATATTTCTTAATCAAATAATAGGTAATCGGTTTTTCCACCGTAGAGGGATCGAAACGTAAAATAGCTTTTTTCTTAATCATTACTCCTCCAAAAATCTTTCCTAACTTGGATTAATTGCCTCAACTAATGAATTTTAATGGTCTTTAATCTACTTAATTCCCCTTGGGAAGGAAAAAATTCAATAGGCTCCTGTAAATAAAATTGTCCTTTTTCAATCCATTCTTTCAAGGAGTGAGCAATAATTCTCGCTCTGGCATAACTGGACAGGGAAGAGGTTGGAACTTTTTTACCCTTAATGTCTATCTGCCCGGATCTAAGTTGAGCGTAATTGACCCAGCCTAGGGATGGTTTATCAGGATGTGGATAACTATAATCTAAGATTTCAGTATATATCTCCTCATCTTTAATACTAACTACTCTCATCATATCTTCATCAAGAATGGGTATAGGTATACCAATACCAATATATAAAGAAACGCCATACCCTGCAAAATAGGCAGCTTGAATAAAATCGGGTTTCATTTTTTTCAGGTTTCCTATTAACGCTAAAGTTGCTCCCTGCCTTGCCACAATCTCCTTCTCTGGAACAGTAATAGTTCTGGGACTGAATTGGGTACCCTCAAAAATAACATAACCCTCTGTACCCCCAATAAAGATACGGCTTCCAATCCCAATACTCCTTAAGTCAGGATCATTCAACAAGGGACTTAATTGTCCACTGGTGCTGTAGCTGGCATTGCCTAAATCGGGAAGAAGGATACCCATATAGGTATATATTGTTTTTGTTGATTGATTTACCGCTACATTATAATTCTGATAGGCATTTCTGGGATTGACCATAAAAGCTTGATTTACTGTTTCTTTGGAGATAATTGCTTCCACTTCACGAGCAGGATAACAATCGGTTCTATTGGAAAGTGCTTTTAATCTAATATCTTTCCCCTTTACAAATTCTTCGATGACATGGGCTCCGCCATAACCATTTATTTCTGATTCTGATAATTGAGTAGCACCTAAATAAATATCAACGGCAGCCAGACCGGCATAAGCCATTACATCATTGAGCCACACCTTTTGCATTTTAATAGGTGGATCACTGTGTCCTACATTAAAAAATGCTCCAGAGGAACACATAGGACCAAAGGTACCGGTAGTTACTACATCAACCAATTTGGTAGCTTCTTCTATTCCCTGTTCTTCTTTTAAGGCAATTACTTCTTCTGCAGTCATTACCACCGCTTCTTTGCGAGCAATTTTTTCATTAATCTCCTGATACGTTCTTTTTAATTTACCCATGAATTATCTCCATTCCTATCTCTAAATCTGGATAAAAAGTATTTTATTGGATTAGTTTTAAGGAAATATCTCCCTTGAATTTAAAAAAGATTATTTTATAATAACGTAATTTTTATAATCCCATACTATAAAAATATTTCCCTAAATATTAAATCCAATAAAATCAATTGTCAAACCATTTTTATTTAACCATAAAAATCGACTTCATCTTCTTAGATGACGGTAATGATTAAATAAAGTAATTTTACCATAAAGATTAATATACTAGCTGAATATTTTTTACCTGGAGACGAAGCAAGAGCCATTTTACTTATATTTATCCATTTAAACTAATGAAAAAGTATCACAAAAAGGGGATTAGAAAAGTTAAAATCTCAGTTAGGATTTCTTAAAAATACCAGCTATACAGGTCTGATGGTATTTAATTGATTATCTAAAAATAATAAATTTTTCATTATAAAGAATTATGGTCAGTTGTTAATCTTCCCTCTCGGTAAGCCTTGATATATTCGCAACAATAATTATCCTTCCCCAACAGGGTTAAAGTAGTCTTAATCATGGCTATCAATCTTTTATCAGTTGGATCAATTATGGCGGCATCCATACCACAAGACATAGTTAGAATCATGAAAACCTGGTTAATCAGCTTTCTTTCCGGAAGACCATAAGAAATGTTGCTTAAACCTATAACGGTCTTAACTTCAGGATAAATTTCCTTTATACCACGTATGGTATCTAAAACTATTAAACCATTCTGATCATTAGTTCCAATTGGAACTGCCAGAGGATCAATATATATATCTGCCAAGTGTACGCCAGAATCTGTTAACACTTGAATTAATTTACGGGCAATGTCAATACGTGTTTGGGCATTATCAGGAATACCTTGTTCATCCATAACCAAAGCTACTACAGCACATTTATAATTTTTTATACTGGGTAGTAGCCTATCCATCTTCTCTTTTTCTCCAGTAACGGAATTAATGAATGCCTTTCCATTAGCCCAATTATGTGCTGCCAGACCTTTTTCAATTTCTTCAGCATTGGGGCTATCAATACATAAAGGAACTGCCGCTACCTCCTGTACAGTTTTAACCAGCCATTTCATATTCTCTTTACTGTTACCACTGGCAGCGGAGGCATTCACATCCAGGATATTGGCTCCTCCCTCTACCTGTTTCCTGGCCAATTCCTGAACAGATTTCACATCTCTATTTTCAATCATCTTTCTGACTCTTTCTCTGGTAGAGTTTAATTTTTCACCAATAATTAGCATAATTAAATCTCCTTTTCGTATTTCATATAAGTAATTAGTAATTGCAATTTCCTAAATTTGGGTGTGAGAAACCTTGTAATTATTATCTTTTTCTTAATGATGAGGTAATTTCTTATTCTAATTTTATAGTTCAGTTATATCGTAAATAATTTCTGGAATAATTTCAAATAAATCTCCTATCACCGCTATATCGGCAATTTGCATCATAGGTGTATGTGGATTTTGGTCAATAGCTATTATCAAGTCACAGGACTGCATTCCTACCAGATGTTGTATCTGTCCTGAAATACCACAGGCTATATAAACCTTTGTTTGAACTGTTTGTCCTGTTTGTCCAACCTGATGGGCATAGGAAATCCAGCCTGCATCAACAGCTGCCCTGCTTGCACCTAAGGCTGCACCTCCAACCTTTTCAGTAAATCTTTTTAAGAGATCAAAACCCTTCTTCCCCTGCATTCCTCTTCCCCCTGAAATTATTATCTGAGCATCAGCGAGATTAACAGCAGTTTCAGTATCATGGAAAACACTAATTATCTTCTTAATATTTTTGATATCACTATTAAAAATCCCCTCTTTTATTATCCTACCAGTACGAGCATGATTGGGCTCTGGCATTTTCATAACCCTTGGTCGAACAGTAGCCATCTGAGGTCGATAATTTGAACTGCGTATGATAGCCATAATGTTACCACCAAAAGCTGGTCTGGTTTGAAGCAGATCCCCGCTCTTGGGATCAATGGAAAGTCCTGTACAATCAGCAGTAAGGCCAGAATGGGTCATTACAGCGACCCTGGGAATTAAAGCCCTTCCCCTAGAAGTAGCTCCGCATATAACTGTTTCCGGCTTATATTTAACAATAAGTCTCTTTAATATTTTAGATTCCATTTCATCAATAAATCCAAAAAATTCCTTATTATCTAATATTATTACTACATCTGCACCATAGGCAAAAAGCAGTTCCAAATTATCTTCTAACTTAGAGCTCAGAACAATGACCCATACCTCGCTATTCCTTAAATCAGCCAAATTCCTAGCCACTCCAATTAATTCATAAGTTACTGTTTGTATTTTCCCAGATAAGAGTTCTGCTATTACCCAAATATTACGATACTTTTTCTTATCAAATTCTGTAGTAGCTTTCATACTTTCATCCTTTATCAAATTATATTACGCATCCTTAATTCCCGCAGCAAGCTTCGGGCACATTCTCTAGCCGATCCTTCAATCCTCTTAGTACTGGTATGCCTTGAAGCAGGCTGTTCTATTTTTACCACCCTGGTTGGTGAGCCATCAAGCCCAATCTTTGTTTTTTCAACTTTTACATCTTCTGGCTTCCAAACTGGAATTTTCCGCTTAAGGGAAGCTAATCTCCCTTTGAGGGTTGGTACCCCAGGAATATTAATATCTTTTACCACAGTTATCACTGCAGGCAGTGCTATTTCACAAATATCATAACCATCTTCATGCATTCTTTTCACCCTGATAACAGAAGAGGATAGCTCTTCTACTGCCATAACATAAGTAGCCTGTCCCCAACTTAAATGTGCAGCGATACCAGGACCTACCTGGGCTGTATCTCCATCTATGGCCTGTTTTCCACAAAGGACCAGGTCAACTTCACCTATTTTTTTTATAGCCCTGGCCAGAACATAACTCGTTGCCCAGGTATCTGAACCAGCAAAATCCCGGTCACTAAGCAAAATTGCTTTATCCACTCCCAGAGCAAGGACTTCTCGTAGTGCTTGTTCAGCTTTAGGAGGACCCATAGAGAGGGCTAAGACCTCTCCACCATATTTATCTCTTAACTGTATTCCTTCTTCCACTGCATAGGTATCAAAAGGATTAAGGATTGCTTTTGCCCCTTCTCTAACTATTCTTTTTGTCTCTGGATCAATTTTGGTATCATTAGTTGCTGGTACCTGCTTGATACAAACTACTATCTTCATAATTACTCCCTGCCTTTATGCTGCTTAGACTAAGGTTTCTTTAATCAAATCAAACTGGTTTTTAAATCCTAATAGCGATAAATAAACACCACACTCTGGATATAAATTATGAAGAACTTTTAGATTTACTATAGGATCATATTCACAGTTCATGGTTATCTCATAACCCACTGCTTCAGAAAGAAGATGTAGCTTTTTACTCATCCATGCTTCTACTATTACTGGTATTTGGGGATACTTTTTTAGAAGTTTATTTACCACCTTATTTCTTCCCAATAATGGTTGGGTAATGATAAATGCAGCACCGGCTTTAATCTTTTTTTCCATTTTTTCAAATTCGTGCTCCTCCGGTTCATAAGGATTAAAGGCCACCCCCAGAATAAAAGCCCCGGGATACTCACTGCTTATATATTTTAGCAATTCTACTGAAGTAACAGAATTAATATCGGTAAAATTCACATCTATGGGTCGAAGCTTGGGAAGACGAATAGATCCATCTCCAGTAATTACCAGAATATACTTAATGCCTTTTCGAAGACAAACATTAAGAATATTATCCAGGTCATCTTTTCTATGAAAAGTATTAAGATGAATCATTACCAGTTTTGGCAATACCGGAAGCTGAAATTCTTCAATTATTTCAGTCCCCTGGAAAGATAAATTACCCATAGTATTATCAGTAATACAAACACAATATCCACTGTTAATAACCTTCATATATCTAGTGCAAAATTTTTCAAGGTCTGACTCCAGGTTTTCTGTATCCTGTTTTGGTGGTAAAACTTCCACCAGGAAATTCTTGTTACGAATGTGATGAATCATAAAATTCTCCGCTGAATTGAAATGTTTAACTCTAAGCAATAAATTTTTTAGCATCTTCGGCTGCAGAGGCAGCATCAGGAGAATAGCCATCAGCGCCAATTTGTTCTGCATAATTTTGGGTTATGGGAGCTCCTCCAATCATTACTTTTATCTTCTCACGCAAATCTGATAATTGAAGGGATTTGATTACATCCACCATGTTAACCATAGTAGTAGTTAAGAGTGCTGACATTCCTAATATATCGGGGTGGTGTTCTTTAACCGCAGATACAAACTTATCTGCTGAGACGTCCACTCCTAGATCTATAACTTCAAAACCAGCTCCTTCTAACATCATTTTTACTAAATTCTTTCCTATATCATGTAGATCTCCTTTTACGGTTCCTATTACTACTTTGCCTATATTTTTTACTCCTGTTTCAACTAATTTAGGCTTTAATACATCCATTCCGGCATGCATAGCTCGAGCGGCAATTAATACTTCTGGTACATATACTTCATTATTCTTAAATTTTACCCCGATAATATTCATTCCTTTGATTAAACTATTTTCAAGTATCTCTTTTGGAGACAATTTTTCTGCTAAAGCCAGTCGAACCAATTTTTCTACTTTACCTGCATCACCTCTTTGTAGTGCTTCAGATATTTCATTCAAATCTAACATCTTATATCCTCCCTATTATTTATAGTTTCTCTTAATTTTAAAGAATAAAAAAATCTAATACTATATCAGGATTGCCCTGTTAGGTAATTCCTTGCTTTTTTTTGAGAATATTATTGTATATTTAGCCTTCTTTTGGAAACTTAACCTAAAGGAAAATACCTTAAAGAAACAATTACTATTACAATAAGTTAACAGAAAATTAGGAGCTTAAATATGTCAGAGGAAAGATAGAGGAATTATAATAAAAGTAAAATGGATTAGAAAAACCATCTCTTCATTTTTTCCTTATAATCAGAAGTAGATATTCCTTCTATCTTTTTAAAAACTTTACAAAAATAGCTTTGATCGGGGTAACCTACCTCAAAAGCAATTTGTGTAGAGCTCCATGAAGTATTCTCTAATAATTTCTTTGCTTCCTCAATTCGTACCTTTGTAAGATATTCCAATATGGTAGAACCAGTTTCTTTTTTAAAAATATGGCTTAAATAATAAGGACTCAGATATACTGCTTTACTGATATCCTGTAATGTTATCTTCTTCTTATAATTTGATCGAATAAACTCCCTGACCTTTCTAATAATATCAACGTTTTTAATATTCCTATTTTCATAGACCGATTCAGTAAATCTATCCAGAACTTTTACAATCCAGATACACAATTCTTCAATAGATTTTAGTTTACCGATTTCCTGGATATATTCAAAATTTAATCCCAGAACCATTTCTAATTCAGCCTTGGCTTCTACAGCAGCTCGAGAAAGAATAACTGCCAGCTCTAGAATACGAGCCCTAACCAACTCAATCTGACCGGCATTCTTAAATAATATCTGACCTAAAATTTCATTTAATACTTCTTTAGCGCCTTCCTTATCACCCAATCTCACCCTACGCAGCAATTCTCTCTCTG